>WNGL01000005.1_pt1 | contig 322600 bp, 333 predicted proteins | sample 5400591 | NCBI WGS metagenome assembly WNGL01 (sample SAMN13153377, study PRJNA577476) | soil metagenome | isolation source: 80 cm soil or saprolite under Garry oak tree replicate 1 | place: USA:California | collected 2016-06-15 | reverse complement strand
AGTTTCGGAAAACGAACCGGAGCCTCGTTCCGAGTTCCTTCTGAACCTTCTTCACGATCGGGTAGGCCGCCCCACAGTAGGGACACTGGTAGTCCCCGTACTCGACGAGCACCATTCGAGCATTGGACGGTCCCTCCACATGGTCTCGTTCTCCGACGGGCAGGGTCAGTCGGGGCGGTTGGTAATTCTGGGGCGTAATGATCACTCGCCTCAATCGTGTGATTTGAGATTCTCCAGCGCGGAAAGGATTCCGTCAGCCCCCGGATTGACACCGTCCGGAGAGAGGTAGCTCCACTGGATGATCCCCTTCTCATCGATCACGAAGAGCGCCCGCGCCGATTCGCCGTTGCGTTCGGCGAAGACCCCGTACGTTCGGGAGATGGCCCCCTTCGGGTCGAAGTCGGAGAGAAGGGGGAAGTTCAAGTTGCGATCCTTTGAAAACGCCAAATGACTCCAGACTCCGTCTACGGAGACTCCGAGGAGTTCGGCGTCGAACTTCCTGAATTCGGACATCAGCTGCGCATAGAGTCCCAGTTGGTCGCTGCAGACGGGGCTCCAATCCGCGGGATAGAAGCAAAGCACCACAGGCCTGCCCAGAAAATCCCTGAGCGAGACACGCTGATCCGGCGTCGTCTTGAGGGTGAAGCTTGGCGCCTTGGTGCCGCGCTTCAGAGGCGAGACTTTTTGGTTTTTCGTCGTGGACTCTTTCATCTTACCATTTGAGGTTCATCGCGGGCGTAAAGTAAGCGTAGACCTTCTCGTTTGCTCGCCTCGTCACGGCTTCGGCGACATATAGGGTTTTGGTCGGACCGGATCCGGGTGGTGGTCGAAGCCTTGGTGAGAGCTTGGGCCAACGGCTAAACGTGATCCTGGAACGACCGTTTGAATCACAGTCGCTGGGCACAAGGCTATTTCATGACAACGCATTCCGCGATGCAGGACCGTGCGACCCGTGTGCCGCCATCCCGGACTCGCCCAAAATCACGTAAGGCGTTTCTCGCCGGAAGAACGACGCTCATGACGGCGCCTAAGGCGTTGGCCGGTGCTGGTGCAATCCCGCAACCGGTCGTAGCGCCACTGACCCGGGCCGCGATTTTTCTGGTGGTGACGATGATTCCAGGCGACGAGAAGCGGCGGACCATCCGATCGTGCTGCGGAGACATGGCCGCCCTCGTGCGTTCGGTCGGATTTCGTGAGCTGGACGGGAGTCTCTCATGCGTGGTGGCGTTTGGCTCCGCCGCGTGGGACCGACTCTTCGGAGCGCCGCGTCCCGCCGAGCTGCGAGCGTTTCGCGAACTCCAGGCAGGGGAGCGCCATGCGGTCTCCACTCCGGGCGACATCCTTTTCCACATCCGAGCGAATCGAATGGACCTGTGCTTCGAGCTCGCGACGCAAATTATGGCCCGGCTTGGAGCCGCCGTCGCCCCGGTGGACGAGGTGCATGGGTTCCGTTACTTCGACAGCCGCGACCTCATCGGTTTCGTCGATGGGACGGAGAATCCCAAGGGGCAGGAGGCCATGGAAGCCACGCTCATCGGCGAGGAGGATCCCGCATTCGCCGGCGGCAGCTACGTCATCGTGCAGAAGTACCTCCATGATCTAGCCGCTTGGAACACGCTGCCTACCGAAGAGCAGGAGCGCATCGTCGGCCGAAGGAAGCTGACCGACATCGAGCTGGACGACTCCGTCAAGCCGAGCTTCGCCCACAATGCGCCGACGAAGATTGAGGATGAAGGCAGGGAGATCAAGATCCTGCGGGATAACATGCCTTTCGGTCATTCAGCCCAAGGCGAGTTCGGCACCTACTTCATCGGTTACAGCCGTTCCCCTCGCACAATCGAAAGGATGCTGGAGAACATGTTCATCGGCCGGCCGCCAGGCAATTACGACCGACTCCTCGACTTCAGCCGCGCGGTGACCGGAAGCCTCTTCTTCGTGCCGTCCGCAACGATCCTCGAAGCTCTTGCATCACACGAGGCGGGCGACGGACCAAGGTCGGCGCCCAGGGTTTCTCGCGGTGGGCCGGGCGTTAGCCCACCGCCGCGAAAGACCGATCACAACGTCGCGCCGAATAGGGCCCGGGCTAACTCTCCTACGACCTCGATTTCGCTCGCCGTGAAAGCGCTGCAAGGTCCTTCCCTCGGTGGAAGCCCGAATCGTGAAGCAGGGTGCCTTTCCTTTCCTCCGCGTCACGGCGATCGCGGACCATCTCGCGCGGAAGCACTCAACGCCTCAGATGTCGGCGGCCCCTCCGCAGAACGCGGCTCCCCGAGCAAGTACAACCCGATGAGGGCGAGGACCATCACCGCGCCGCCCGCCAGTTGTGTCCCACTCGGGAGTTGGCTTGGGAAGAGGAGGACGGCGAACAGGACGCCCCACAAGGCCGACGTCGAGAGGACCGCTCCGGATCGGAGGGGGCCAATCCTTCGGAAGGCGTAGTAGAGCGCGGTCGCGTATACGGCGATCGTCAGGACCGAGTATCCGACGAGGAGCGGGATCGCGTCCGTCGGGACGGCAAGAGACGTGTTCGTGGCCACGATGACGGGCGTCAGGAAGACACAACCGAGCAGCAACCGGACGCCGAGCACCGCAGGGATGCTGACCCTCCGCGTGATGACGGCGCTCGCGGCGTTGTCGAGTCCCCAGAAGGCGGATGCGCCGATTAGCAAGAGGTTTCCCGCTAGGAATGGTGCGAAGGCGGCGTCCGAGAATTCCAGGTTTGTCGCGACGACGAAGGCGCCCGCGGCGATGGCTGCAATCATGGCGTAGCCGCGACGGCGAACCCGCTCCCCGAGGAGTAGATAGGCGAACCCGATCGTGAAGAGGGGCTCCCCGTTTTGGAGCATCGCCGCGTTCGCAGCGGTCGTACGCGCGATCCCCACGTAGAAGAGAATCGGTGCGACGGCGCCGCCGACGCCCCCGAGGAACAGGAGGATCCGCCAATCTCTCCGGACGAACATGCGCCATCGGACGGATGGGAGGAAAAGAAGCCCGGCGATGAGCTGGGTGTAGAAACTCAATTCGACGGGGGCGAAGCCCATGTTGAGCAGGAGCTTGCTGAGGGACGCGGCGACGCCGAATAGTATGGCGCCGCAGAGCACCAGGGCATACCCTCGAGACCGCAGGTGGTTCGTCCCCGTCACGCACCGTGGAACGCGACTCGCGGGAAAACGGATTCGGAGATTCCGCGCCCGGAGGAAGAATAAACCGGTAGACTCGTTATCCGGGCAATGAACCGATTCGAAAAGCATGTCGTGCTCATCACGGGCGGTTCGTCCGGAATCGGCTTTGCGACCGCGCGAGCCTTCCTCGAGGAGGGCGCGAAGGTCGCCGTCACGGGCCGGAACGCCGCCAGGCTCGGCCGAGCCGTTCGCCGGCTGGATTCGCCCGGCCGGATCCTCGGGTTACGAGGAGACGTTTCAAAGGCCGCGGATGCGAGGCGTTTCATCGTACGAACGGAGAAGACGTTAGGCCCGCTCGACGTGCTCGTGAATAACGCGGGAATCTATGTGGAGAAGTCGACGGAAGACCTAACCGAGCGGGAGTGGGATTCGGTCCTCGACATCAACCTAAAGGGGGCGTTTCTTTGCACGAAGTATGCCCTTCCCGGGATGATTCGGCGGAAGCGAGGGAACATCGTGAACGTGGCATCCGACTCAGGCCTTATCGCGACGCCCCTGTCGTCCGCCTACTGTGCCTCGAAGGGCGGGATGGTCCTCTTCACCCGCGTGCTTGCGGTCGACCACGCGAAAGATGGGATTCGCGCGAATGCGATCTGCCCGGGTAACGTGGAGACCCCGATGCTCGATCGAGACGCGCAGGCGTCGGGGCTCGGCGACAAAGAATACCACCGGCGTCTCGTCGCGTCCGTTCCGCAGAAACGGGCCGCAAAACCGGAAGAGATTGCGAGGGCGATCCTTTTCCTCGCGAGTGACGAGGTGCCCTTCATGACCGGAGCGGCAATGTCCGTCGACGGTGGGTGGACTTCCCTCTGAAATGTGTCGAGGCGAATCCGGCTTCGGCGACGGGAACGCTGTTACACGGGACCGGCATCTCTTCCGCGGCGAGCCCGCCCGCGAGACGAACAGGTTGGCGCTGAAGCTCTCAGGGATTGGCTCGAGGTCCCGGCGAAGATCCTCGGCACCACCCACTGGACGTAGAGGCGTGCCCAGAAATAGGATGCTCCCGGCGGGTGCCGCCGAGCGCTAGGTTGTTCTCCGCAAGTTCTGCAATCGCAGGCCAGGTCGCCGGCTGCACGAGGGAACGCCCATCGGCTTTTTTGCCCAAACGACGTTGCGTCGCATGTCCCACCATGGCCGAGGCCAAGAGTATCACCTTCCGCCCTGCCGTACCCTCGGACGCACAGGTCGTCGTCGCCATCGTGAACGGCGCCTATCGTGGCGACGCCACGGGCCGCGGCTGGACAAGCGAGGCACGGTTCTTGGCTCACAAGAACAATCGATACAGCGTATGCCTGAGCCGGGAAGAGGTAGGGCACGTGCGCCAACATGACAGGCGAGCCTCTCCGGCGCATTAGGCGCGGGGCTATCGTCGTCGAACAATGTGCACACCCTTTGCCCCCTCTGATGACGGCAACCATGATATGTCGTGCCGCGAATAGCTTCCTGATGCGCGAGGCGTCGAGCTTGGCGGGCTTCATTGGGCTCACCCTCTTGCTCGTCTCCGTTTCCACCCTCGCGGCTGTCGGAGCACCGGCGGCGACGACTCCCGGCTCGACTCTCGCCGCGCGCGGCCCAATCTTCATCGACGGTGACGCAAATTTCACGGCCACAAATGGCGTCACCTCGGGCACCGGCGTCCCCGGCAATCCCTACACAATCCAAGGTTGGGACATCAGCGCTGCGGCCTCGAGCGCCATCTCGATTCGGTCCACGACCGCGTCCTTCACGATTCGCGACGTTCGCGCCCACTCCGGTGGCGCGTCATTTGACGGCATCGTCTTAGAGCAAGTATCGAACGGCTGGATCAACAACGTGACCGCCGATTCGAATCGCAATGGAGTCCTAGTCAGCGGGTCGAACACCGTCTCGGTGACCTCCTCGACTTTTGGGACCAACGGTGAGACCGCCTTCACGGCATCCAATTCGCTGAACCTCCAAATCGACCGGAATTGGGTGTCGGGCGGTGCCCGCGGCGGGATTTACCTGGAGAGCGTCGCAGACGCGACGATTCGGTCGAACCACATCACTGGCGCCTCCTATGGGCTCTGGATATCTGGTTCCCCGAGGGCGACGGTAACGGGGAACGAGGTAACGGGGAACGGCGTCGGGATCTACCTAGGCCCAGTGACGAGCGGCGTGGTGTCGAACAATACGCTCGCCCAGAATTCGGACAAAGGGCTCGCGGCCGACCTAGCAGGCCCCGTGGACCTCACATGGAACAACGTCTCGACGAACGGCCATTATGGCTTCTACCTGAATCATTGGAACGGAGGGATGCACCATAATACATTCTTCCAGGGCCAGAGGGGCTGGGATGTGGATGCCAACCAGTGGGACGGCGGATATGCTATCGGCGGCAACTGGTGGTATGACAATCAGGGCTTGGATCGCTGCAGCGGGACCGCCCAAGATATGTGTCCTGATCCAGATGGATTCGTCGATACGCCGGTATTCATGGACGGGGGCGGAGTTGCCCTGGACCGATATCCCCGGGTCCTCACCGTACTGCCGCCTCCGCCGGTCCTGGTCGAGTACACCCATCCCGCGGGCTTTCGCCTCCCGGTGCCGCAAGACTGGGCGCGCGAGGAGAACCAGGTCATCGGCGGCAGGACTATCGAGTTGTTGTTGTTCGGCCCGACATACAGTTCGGTCCAGGCGAACATCCTCGTTGACACAGCTTCTGATCCGGCGGTTCGTGAAACGTCGTCATACCTGCTCGGTCTGGTGAACAGCACGGTCGCGTCACTGCAACGGAATTTCACCAGTGGCACGATTGAAATCGTGAAAGGCCCAACCTTGCGCACGGTCTCGAATCACACCGGGGTGAGTTTCAAGTTGCTCTATGGTACGACGGGTCTGTTCCAGACACTTGCCGTCGTGGTGAGCGAAGCCCATTCCCGGTACTGGGTTCTCATTCTGACGACGGACGCCTTGGGTGATCGTGTCCTGAATCGGACGTTCGAGCAAATGATCAACGGCTTCGTGATCACGGCGGTGCCTCCGACCTTCACGACGTCGATGCCAATGGTCGTCTTCGCTGTCGTGGGCGCTGGAGTCGCAACCGGGGCGCTCGTCGTGGTGTTCCTCATACTTCGAAGCCGCCGCGGTCGTCAGCCGTCCACCGTCTCTCTTCCGCCGTCACTGGGTCCAACCATGCCCCCGATCGGCGCGGTCACGAGTGCCTCGGTCCGTTTTTGCCCCAATTGCCGCGCGCCGAATGTGCTTGCAGCACGTTTCTGTGGCCGTTGCGGGTTCCGGATTCATGGGTCTTCGCGGAACTGGGTTGGTGCCGCCGGTGACCCTGATCAGGACAGAGGTCCGCCCACCTGACCGTTCTGTGTGGACGACGCGTTCGGCCGTTGGCCTTTGACGGGTTCGGGTCGGAAGACGTGGGAATGCTCCCGGCGGGAAGTCGGTACATTGGCAAGTGAACCTGGCAAGGCCATCAAGAGATATGCGAGTGGAAAGTTTCTGTCGTTAGGGTGTCGCATCGGTTAGGCGCTGGTTCGCCGGGAGCCTTGGGCCTCGAAGTCGATCGCCCATCGGAGGACCGGGATTAGGGTGCGGCGGAGATCGCGGCCCTCGGAGGTGATCGTGTACTCGACCCGGGGCGGTACCTCGGGGAAGAGCGTGCGTTCAACAAGACCGAGGGACTCAAGCTCGCGGAGGCTGTCCGTCAGGGATCGAGGACTGATCCCCCTCAGCTGGCGCGCGAGATCGTTGAATCGCATCCGCCGCTCGTTCCCGAGGACGGCGATGATGAAGAGGGACCACCTCTTGCCCAAAACGGCCATGAGGTCCCCCATGGGGTAGATGCAGTATTCTTGGTCGCCTTCTCGAATCACGCACGCTCGGTCGAGCTCGACGTTCCTCGGCGCACCCTTGCGCGGCGGCATCGCTTTACTCTCCCTCACTGGAACCTTATGAACGACGGGTGCGACTTCTAGTTGTTGCCAACAGGCGGACGTCACATGAGCGTTCAGACAGAAAATCGGGCGGGGCAGGAAGTCGGGAGAGAAAGCATGGATCCGCTGTTCGATGCGGAAGCTCAACACCAGCCGGGCATGGCGCCGGTCGTTTCTTCGGAAGGCCGGGAAGGGGAGCTTGTCGCCAGCGGCACGGGCAAAGTCCGGGGTAAGAGGATCCGCGGGACAATCCGGGTGACGTTCTATTCTGCTGAGTGCGTCTTTCCCCAAGTACTCGCGGGTAAGCCAGTTGACCCCGGGCTCCACGTCTGCAAAGAGAATCCGGGCGGCTTCATCGAGACGGACGACGGAGCGCTGATCGAAATCGACGGCAAGGGGTTTGGCATGCGAGGGTTCGATCCAAGGGAACCCCAAAGATGGCGGCTCATGATGGGCATCCGGTTCGCCACGACGGACGAACGGTACCGGTGGCTCAACGGGACCCTCGGACTTTGGGAAGGCATCTTTGACGAGAAGGACGGGCGCGCGTTCTATCGGGTCTACGTCCCGAGGTCGGTGCTGCGATGAAATCGGAAGAAGACGAATTGAGAATCCTCCGCAGCCGCCGAAAAACCGGGCAAGCCCTCGGTTCCCGCGAACGGAGCCTGCAGCGCCTCGCCGTCCGAGCAATGGCGGGCGGACGCGCGCCGACCGTGGGAACGCTCTCGGGTGAAGTGGGCCTACCGGTTGACGCTGTGCGCGAAGCTCTCGCCTCCCTTGAGGCGTGCGACTGCATCGTGATGAAAGGGGATCAGGTTCGAGTCGCCTATCCCTTTACCACGGAGCCCGGGCCCCACGAGGTCGTATCGTCTCGTGGTACCGCGCACGCTAACTGCGCAGTCGATGCCCTCGGCGCGGGCGCAATGCTTGGCGAAGACGTCGAGATCCGGAGCACGTGTTCGTACTGCGGCGCCTCCATCCGCCTGCGGGGGAAGGAGAGTTTCAGAGCCACGACGATCAGACCCGTTGTCTTCGTCCCATCATCGGACTGGATGCAAGGACACGCCTCGGACTGTCTGTGCCCCTCGATTAGCTTCTATTGCAACGAAGACCACGGACGCGCCCATGCGGGTACTCTGGCGGCCGGGGGACGCTTCCTCTCCCTGAAGGAAGCCACTGCCTTGGGCATCTCTGCCTTCGGCGATCTGCTTAGCCCGACCTCGGCACGATCCGGCGAGCGACGACCCGTCACGCTGGAGTGAACCCATGCCGTCTCGATACGATCTCATCATCCTTGGCGGCGGTGCCGCCGCCTTCAGCGCAGCGATTCGCGCGGATCGAAACGGAGCGAAGGCGTTGATGATCGACGGCGGCACGATCGGGGGTACCTGCGTGAACGTCGGCTGCGTTCCCAGCAAACGCCTCCTTGCGGTGGGGGACCAGTTCTTCCGGGTCGCGAACCATCCTTTCCCGGGCCTCCGCCTCGACGATGGATGGTCCGCGGAATTCAGTGCCGTGGTCGGTTCGAAAGACCGTTTGGTGGCCGACCTCCGCAAGGCGAAGTACGCGGAGGTCCTCGCGTCCCTGAAGGATGTGGAATATGTGCGGGGCCATGCTGGGTTCGTTTCTCCCCATGAAGTCAAGGTCGGGAAGGATCGATATGAAGGCGACAAATTCGTAATCGGGACGGGATCCTCGCCCACGGTCCCTTCGGTTCCGGGAATCGACAAGGTGGACTACCTCACAAACGTGGAGGCGTTGTCCCTGAAAGAGCGGCCCGAGTCGATGATCGTCCTCGGCGGCCGAGCCCTTGGCTTGGAGTTCGCCCAGATGTACCAGAACTTCGGGACGCAGGTGACCGTGTTGCAACGCAGCGCTCGAATCGTGCCGGAGGAGGAACCGGAAATCTCCCAATCCCTTAGGCAGTATCTCAAAGAGGACGGAATCGAGATCCACACCGGCGCCGAAGTCCTCACAGCTGAACAACGAGCCGGCCGGAAGGTCGTGGTCGCTCGCTTCGGCGACCGGAAACGAACTATCGAAGCGGACGAGCTGCTCCTAGCCACGGGTCGCACTCCCAACACCGCGGGGCTTAACCTTCAGGCGGCACGCGTCGAGGTGAAGGAAGATCAGGGAGTGAAGGTCGACTCCGAGATGCGTTCGACCGCGCCAGAGATCTTTGCGGCGGGCGACGTGATTGGGAAACCGATGCTCGAGACTGCCGCGGCGAAAGAAGGATACATCGCGGCGGAGAACGCTTTGGCCAATCGCGGCCTGAAGATGGACTACCGAGCGGTGCCCCACGCCGTGTTCACAAATCCCGCTATCGCCTCCGTAGGGCGAACCGACGCCCAGGCAAACGCGGACGGCCGAGTCCGGTGCGCGTGCAATACGGTTTGGTTGAAGCAGGTCCCTAAGCCCCTGATTGTGGAGGATACTCGGGGCCTCGTGAAGATCGTCGCGGAGGCGAAAGGCCACAAGATCCTCGGGGTGCACATTCTGGCCTCCCTGGCGCCGGACATGATCCACGAAGGCGTCCTCGCGGTGAAGCACGGCTTGACTCTCGAGGACATCATCGACACGGTCCATGTGTTCCCGACTCACAGCGAGGCAATCAAGCTCGCAGCGCTGTCGTTCTTCGAGGACGTGGACAAGCTCAGTTGCTGCGCCATCTAGCGGAACTCTCGCGGCTGGAGTGCGGACTGAACCCCGGGGCTCTTGTCAGGAACCGCGGAGTACTCGGCACGCCGAGCGAGTAGGTGTGCAACCGAAGCTGCCTAGTCGGGATCGGAAACACTCTCCACGCGCGGCGAATGGTGCGGCGTGTTACAAAATAAGCATGCTCCCGGCGGGAAGTCGGTACATTGGCAAGCAAACCTGGCTAGCCCACCAAGAGATATGCCAATGGAAAGTTTCTACCGACATGTGAAAGTCCTGTTCGGGTCAGTTCCGATTCGAGTAACCTCTTCGATGAATCGTCAAGTTTCGGACGGATGTGGTTGGGGCTGGTCTCTCGATGGACTGGCCATCTGGGATCGATACGCCCCATCGGTTTCATGGGCTGTCGGCCCTTTGCCCAGCTTCGGCAGGTTGCATGGAACATCACGGCCACGCGAAGCAAATGCCAATGGTCGCGCGATCCGAGGAGAGCAAACTCGTCCTGCAGCTTCGCGACTTCCTACCGCCCGACTGCAGCGACCGGGTCGAGGCTCGCCTTCTCGACGTACCTGGCGTTCGCGCGGCCTCCCTGAATCCGATGATGGGCACGGTGACGGTCACTCTGGCCCCTGAGGGGTCATCTGAGGCGGTTGTGCAACGCCTCCGAGAAATCGGCGTCGAGTGCGTTGCGCGCCCCTCGACGGTGCAGATCGCCGAGGCGGAGCACCGCGCCCACGCGACTGGCCGGCCCGCGGAGCACAACCACAATGCGATGATGGAGCAGGAGATGCGTCGGCGGTTCTTCGTCGTCCTCGTCCTCGCGATTCCCGTCCTGATCCTCTCGCCGACGATCCAGACCTGGGCCAGTTACCGCCTTCCAGATGTCCTCGGACTCAACGTCGTCCTCGTGGTCCTCGCCTCGATCATCGTCTTGTCCGGCGGGGCGCCGTTTTACCGGGGCGCCGCGACCGCGCTCCGCGCCCGCACGGCAGACATGGACGTCCTCGTGAGCCTCGCGGTCCTCTCGGGCTATCTGTACAGCCTCGGCACGACGTTCCTCTTCGTCGCCGCGGACTTCTACTGGGAGATCTCGACTCTCGTGCTCTTCCTCCTCTTCGGACACTGGATGGAGATGCGCTCCGTCCGCGGCGCTTCCGGGGCGTTACGGGAGCTCGTGAGGCTCATCCCGCCGTCCGCGAACCGCGTGAAGGCCGACGGCTCGATCGAGGAGGTCGAGACGGCCCGCCTGGCCGTCGGCGATTTCGTCCTTGTGCGACCCGGCGAGAAGGTCCCAATCGATGGCGTCGTGCTGGAAGGTGCGAGTTCTGTGAACGAGGCCCTCGTCACCGGGGAATCGAAACCTGTGTCGAAAGCCCTTGGAGACAACGTCCTCGGCGGGACGATCAACGGAGAAGGCGCGCTCCGCATGCGGGTCACGAAGACGGGCGAGGAGACGGCCCTCGCACAGATCGTGAACCTCGTACGCGAAGCGCAGGAATCCAAGCCGCGGGTGCAACGCCTCGCGGACCGCGCGGCAACGGCCCTCACGCTGATCGCCGTGAGCCTCGGCGTCGCGACGTTCGCATATTGGTTCGGCGTGGCAAGGACGGATAGTCTCTTCGCGCTCACGTTGATGATCACGGTGTTCGTAATCGCGTGCCCGCACGCCCTCGGCCTCGCGATCCCGACGGTGACGGTGATTTCGACGACGATGGGTGCGCAACGGGGGCTCCTGATCCGCAATGCGGAGGGGCTAGAGGGCGCGAGGAACCTGAACATCGTCCTCTTTGACAAGACCGGCACGTTGACGACGGGCCGGTTCGGCGTCACGGACGTCATCCCATTCGGCACCTGGACGAAAGCAGATCTTCTGCGGCTCGCCGCCGGGGTTGAGCGGAACTCGGAGCACGTTATTGCGAAAGCCATCGTCGCTCACGCGGAATCTCGGGGCCTCTCCCTGCCCGACGTCGCCGACTTCACCGCTCTCCCCGGGAAAGGCGCCCGCGCGAAGGCGGAACGGCACTCGGTCGTCCTCGGGAATCGAGGCCTCCTCCAAGATCTCGGCGTCGAACCGCCGGCGGAGGCGGACCGCCTCGCGGCGCAAGGCAAGACGATCGTCCACGCGGTCATCGACGATCGCCTGGCCGGCGTCATCGCACTCGCCGACGTGATCCGGGACGAATCGCATCAGGCCGTCGCGGACCTCAAGTCGATGGGAATCCGGGTCGCGATGCTGACGGGCGACAACCGGACCACAGCTGCCTACGTCGCCGGCCAGCTCGGGCTCGACACGTTCTTTGCGGAAGTCTTGCCCGCCGACAAGGCCGCGGCGGTCGAACGGCTGCAGAAGGAAGGGCAGCGGGTCGCGATGGTCGGGGATGGCGTGAACGACGCGCCGGCCCTCGTCCAAGCGGACGTCGGCATCGCGATCGGCGCGGGGACCGACGTGGCCATGGAGTCCGCGGACATCGTCCTCGTACGGAACGACCCGAGGGACGTCGTGCGCCTGATCCGGCTGAGCCGGCTTACGTCGAGCAAGATGCGGCAGAACCTCGTCTGGGCGACTGGGTACAACGCGATCGCACTCCCCCTCGCCGCAGGGATCGGGGTGCCGGCGGGAATCGTCCTGCGACCCGAGTGGGGCGCCCTCTTCATGGCGGCCTCAAGCATAATCGTCGTGACGAACGCGCTCCTCATGCGCCGACAGGCCGTTTAGCCGTCCACGCCAGCGGGCCTGCACTACATCCCTTGCTCTTCCAGGCAACAGTCGATGACGACGATCCCATTAGGGGTCTTCTTGACCATGATCGAGTTGGCGGTCCGATTTGTGACGTCGAGATTACCCAGCTTGACTGTTTCCTTTGCTCGGACCCGAACTTCGGCCCCTCGGCCCTTCGCCATGGTGACGTGCATGCGGTCATCGTTCAAAAGCTTCGGGGCCCTCGCGACCGACCGAGGTTCGGTTCCATCGACCGCAACAGGCGGGGCCGTCGTCACCAGCGTGGCCCAATGCTTGTCAGAAATCCCCGCTCGCCGGGCAAGGTGACTTCGGGTGGTCACAAGCGGTAACGTGGTCGTCTTCGGCGCCGGCGAAGGGGCAGAGTTTCGGATCGGAGCAGACCGTGAGGCCGACGTATCGCCCTAAGAGAAGATCCCCAGCGGTCGGATCGTTCCTCCGATGTCTGTGCCAGAACTTCCTTCACGAAGTCCGTCTAGGTCTTCGACGGCGGACAGAGTGGGCACTTTCCGCTCGGATGCAGCGGCAACGGACGCACCGGCAGTGCCTTCTTGCTGCGTTTCATCGACACAACTATCCATTGGGAAGTATTTATTTGTTCCACGGAGGCGTCGGGGAGTCACTTCCCGAGAAGATAGTCGGCCCGCGGCCTTGCCGGTCGTCCCCGGATGCGCCCTCGTCCGGTCCCCGGGGGACATCTTACTTGCACGCCGACGATTGATGTGTCCCAACTCAGAGTGCTTGCGACCGCGTGCGCTCGACTATCGTCCAACTTCCATCATCCAAATTAGTGTGAACCCTGAGTCATAAATGGGGGGTCCTGCCCGACGAGCCGCGCGCGCGAGCGGGGGGACGAAGCGCGATCGAAGCCACGAGGGCCGGGGCCGCAATGCTAGCAGCGCCGACGATGCAGAGGGAGAGCGGGGCGACGAGGCCGAGCAGAGAGTAGTAGGCAGCATAGAGCAGGTGTCCGAGGCCGAGGGAAAACGCGAGGACCCACGCCGTCGCCGCCGCAGGAGTGCTTTCGCGGCGATGGGCGACCGCGAGGGAAAGGATGAAGGCGACCAGAAGGACGGCCGTCATCATGAACACCGGGATCGACAAGAGATTCCATAGGGCTTCGACTCCTGCGATCGCCGCCGTGAGAACCGAACCCACGAGGAGGAGTTCGACCAGTCGGCGATTCTGGAGAAGGCGCCGGAGATTCGCAGGGACGATTCGCGTTCCGAAGTAGCCCGCCATCCCGACGAGAACCCCGAGTTCCGCAGCTTTCGAGAGGAGCCCCAGTCCCGTTACGCCCTCCGGTTCGACGCCGAGGGGCTCCGGCACGATGAGGACCGCTCCGTACAACACGACGAAGAAGACGGACAAGGCCACGCCGGACCACCACGCGACCCGCTCCCATCGCAGGGCGAACGGAATCGCGAAGATCTGGACCGCGCCGGAGACCGCGAAGAACCACATGAAGGGCACTGCGCCAACATGCTCGAGAATCGCGAACCAGTGGAGGAGCCCGTCCGCGTAGAGCAGGCTTAGGCCCGCCACGAGGGCGAAACCCCGCGCCGACGTGAGGACTCCGGGTACGACGAGACCGAGGCCGACGACGAGAGTCAGGAGGAGTTCGACCGCAATCGCGATCGCGCCCGACGAGTGCACGATGGACGTGGCCTGCGTCGTCACGTGCCCGTGCACCGGCGGGGCTGCGGCTTGGGGGGCCTGCAAGATGTCCAATGCCGGGACGGCCGCGGCGAAGACGACGGCGACGAGGATCAGCGACCAGCCCACACCGACCCTCCACCCGGGCCGCGTATCCAGTGCCGCGGCCACACCTGTCCGGGGAGAAGACGCGGTAGCCATGCGTCGGGCGGACGCGGACTTCGGCCATATATCTGTTGTATCTTCGCGCCGGCCTGGGCGGAAGGTGCGTTTGCCAACGACGACCGCTGATCTCAGGCTCGCGTCCCCGAACGGTTCGGATCGCGGAATAGTCAATCCTTTCCCGGGTCTTTATCGGTCAGGATAATGCTCCCCGTCGATACGGAAAATCCGCGGGATGCGAAGGATCCGGTGACAGATGTCTGGTTGATCGCTCTCGGATTTGCGCTCATGCCCACCGGCGCACTTCTCTTGTACACCACTCGAACGGAAATTCGAGATCGAGAGTCAACGGCCTTGGCCGCCTTGTCTGGCGTGGTGCTCTTTCTAGGAATCGCGCACGCGGGAACGGATGTCCTTGTCGGCAATGTCCCCTACAGGATCTTGACGACGCCCGTCCTTCCAGCCGCAACGGCCGCCACAGGCGTCCTAGCGGGGCTCGGCACCGCCTATCGCCTGTGGGCCCGATGGGGCGCTGGTGCGTCCGGCCTGCTTACCCTTTCCGTGGCGTACTTCACCGTGCACGCGGTCGCGGATGGTTTCGTGTTGGGGGATGGTTTTGCGGGCCCCTATCCGACGGCGCTCATCCTTACTGCCTCTCTTGTCTACGGCCAGCTCCTCCACCGTTTTGCAGAAGGCGCCTTGATCGTCGTCCCGGCGATCCTCATCGGATGGGCACCTCGGAGAACCCTCGGATTACTTTTCATCGGCGTCGTCACCGTTCCGGCGGTCTATTTACCGATCGCCCTATTCGCATCGCCCCCGCCTGACATTTCCCTCGCTGCGACGGTATGGAACGCGGTCCAGGTGTTCGTCGCCGCGGCCGAGATTGGATTCGCGGTGCCCCTCATCGTGATTGGTCTGCTCCCGCGTGTCCTTCCGGCCCGGGGTTTCCGAGCGCCCCGTGGGTTGCCATCGCTTTCCTCGTGATGCTCCTCATTCACCTCATGGGCGAACGAAAAGGGGGTGCGCGACAGGACAACAGCCGGCCCGTGGGCAATCGAACGCCCAGAGCCCGCCCAATCCGTCGGAGAGTAGCTGAGCGGACGACTCGAACCCGAAAGATTCCCGGTCACTCCTTACCAAAACGGCGCTCGGGGAGCCGATTATCCGGCAGCGCATATGATTTGAATTTGCATCTGATCCCGGAGGACGACTGAATACGAGGGGGACATCGTCGAGCCGTCGACGACCATCCAGACGCGATGGCCCGTCTGGGCTTGGTGTCCGAGGACCTGTTGCGCATCGAACGTCTGTCCCCAAATTCGGAAGAATTCGCCGAGGGTGTACTCCCGCGAAACGCGGGACTCCACATGGATCCTACCCGAGGTGTCATGGGTATGGAGGGGAGCCATCCCGCTCATCCCATCCGGCATGTCCGGCATCGAGGAGTACTGGTCCAGTGAATGGTCCTGCCAGAGGCTCGAGTCGATGCCGATGTTCGCGGGGATCGTCGCCGACTGGCCGTCAATCATGATTGTCAGCTGCGGATGCCAGTGGATGGACCCGCCGGTCGAGACGTAAGGATAGGTGACGATGATACCTCCGAGTATGAGGGGAACCGCCAAAATCATGACCAACACGGAGCGAGGAATGTGGAATCCCGGAGTGGAGCTCCGGCGTTTCTCTTGGATGATCCGTCGGTCGTCCGCCGAGATGGCGAGGGAGGGCCTCTGCCTCGGATGTACATTTGCGACGTGGCGCTCCAGATTCTCGAGCTTGACAGATGCGTGACACACCGGGCAGTTGCGCGACGCCATTGACCAGAGCGAGGGGCTGCGGACCCTTTAACCCTTCCCGCCCATTTAGGGCCTCGAAGCGACTCGGTCAGACGCATCATGTCGAATTTTCCGCTGGCCTTTCTGGTCATGCATCCGAAACATTCTTCGTAGCCCATACCCATTGACTCGCACACGGAGTCCAATGTGCTCGGCCGGCATCGAAACGAGGGGACGATGCGGTCGCGTCCTTCGCAATCCGTACGGAACCCTCAAGTTGAAGCTCTCGGGTAAGCCGTGTGAGGCGGAGGTCATGGAAGCGAGACGATCGAGCCCCTGGCTCTGGCCGATGCTGGCGATTCTCGTCGTCGTGGGCGTGGTGGCCCTCCTTGCGGTCGTCATGAGCCCGTACGGCGGCGGGTACTACGGGATGATGGGCGGCGGCTGGGGATGGGGGATCGCCATGATCGCTATGATGCTCGTCCCGCTCGTGGCCCTCCTTCTGTTCGTCCTTGTTTTCACCGGGGCCTTCAGCCCGGGCGAGATGCCCCTGGCGTACGTCCCGGCCACTATGCCGGCGGGATCTGCGCTGGAGATCCTGAACGCCCGCTACGCCCGGGGCGAGATCTCTCAGGAGGAGTATCTCCGGATTAAGTCGGACCTGACCGCGGGCGGAGGGAAGACGGCATGAGACCGACTCGGAACCGGACCGGCTTTGACTGGGTGTCGGAAGCATTTCGCACGTGTGGCGAATGATGAGGCGTTTTACGAAATAGCATGCTCCCGGCGGGAAGCGCCCGACCGGGGGCGACGCCCCTTCACGCGGTACGCACCACGGGCCCGTCGAGTATCCGTCTGGCCGCTGCCAGAGCGCGCTCCTGGTCCAAGCGGACGTAGTACCGGCGAGTCGTCTCGATCTTCTTGTGGCGCATCGCGACCGAGGTCTGCTCCAGCGGCAGCCCGCGATCCACGAGTCGCTGTCCGAAGGTCGAGCGCATCATCTTCCAGCTGAACTGCACCCCGGATTTCTCCCGTAGGTCCGCCGCTAGTTTGCGCATCGTCTGGTCGCTCCAGGGCCCGATGGCCCATACGTACGGCTCAGGCTCCGTCCAGAGAGGGATGAGCCAGTCGCAGCTCTTGCCTTCAAGGTACTTCTCGCGCTCGACAAAGAAGTCCGCGAGTCCTGCGCGGGCTGCCGCGGACAGGGGGGCGTCGCGATGCTTTGAGGCCCACGAGCCTTCGCCTTTCGGCGCTGAGACCCGAATCCGCTCGCGCCGCAGGTCTACATCCGCGAGCTTCGCGAGGCGGACCTCCTTAGGTCGAAGGCCGGTGTCCGGGAGCAGGCTGACGAGGAGCCGAGCGACAGATCCGCGCCATCCGTCCCACCCGGCTGCAGTCGTGCGAAGCTGCATGAGGTCCACCTCGTCAAGCGACTCAGGTTCCTCGTCCACGGCCTTCGGCAAGTGGACGTGTCGCATGCGGCGCATCGTGTCCAAGACCGTGTTGTGGTTCCACACAAGGAACCCTTCGAGGTCGGAAAGGTACTTGCGCTGGGTTGCGAGGGCAACCCCGACCTTCGAAGGGCTTCGCCTGTTCTTGCGGCTTCGCCAGACGAGGAGCAGGTCCGAGATGTGCTCCTCGCGGAGTTTGGTGGGCGCAACCTTGGGCCGACGTGAGGCGTCGGGGTTGTCATCGAGGTCGCGCAGGTCCTTCCGGACCGTCTCGAGATTCCTACCGATGCGGGCGAGCGTTCCCGCACTATAGTGTCCTCCACAGGCGGCTAGGTACTGCTTCTTGCGCTCGGTCCAGGTGTCACGCACCGCCCTCACCCGCCTTCGCCTCCGAGTTCGCCTTCTCCTTCTTGACCGACACTGGTACGGGCGTGTTGACCTTCGCCAGTTCTAGGAGTCCGTGCGGATCTGTCTTGCCGAATCTCTTCGGTTCGGCTTTCTCCTTGACGATGTGCGGCGACTTCTCCCAGTGGCCGCGCACCTTGATGGTCACGCCCTTGTGGACGTAGTCGAAACTGTCGTGCCACACGTACTCGGGACCGGGCTGGTGCGACTTGTCGAACCGCGCCGCGTCCTGCTTCGCTCCCTTCGCCTTGCTCACAAACGCTTTCTTGGTCTTGGACATGGTTATAAAATAGCTTCCCAGAGGGTCCCTCATGCGTTCCTATTTGGGGGGATTTGATGCGTATTGCCATGTCACGGGTTACGCGTAGAACACCTCGCCAAGCGCCCAGAGGGATCAGACCCCCACCAGAGGACGCTGGGGACCTCCACGGGGCTTGGACAGGCCTTCTCGTGCATCCCGTGAGGCGTCGGGCCGATGGCGTCGCGCCACACTCTCCCCATGGCACGCTGGGGAGATGGAGCCGGCACCAGGACGGCCCTTGGCCTGCTACTCCGGACCGCACCGTGAAAGTGTCGCGACTCGTCGCATGGTGTCGAAGTAGAACGGTGCGCTCGTCGGTCACTGCGCCTCATCATTCATTGAGTAGCTTGGCCTCCGTGGGGGCCTCCCATGGTCGGGATCCGCGAAGCGGCTTTGTTCGAATCGGTGGCTCAGTCTCGCGCGCCTCGTCGGCCGTCATTTTGTCTTCGCATCCGCCGACCGAGTGTAGACGCTCCGGACGAGGTCAGCGAGGTCGCTCGCGGTCAGGTAAACACCGGACGGCGCCTTGCTGCGTTCCGCTGGGTCCGCCAACCAGAGCTTCTTTGCGGTGAGGTCCGCGGTCACGGCCTCCACGACTTGGTCCAACATCGTCGCTTCGAGCTTGTTGCGCATCTCGCGCGCCTCGATTGCTCTTGCTTCGCTCATTCAGCCACCGGCCCGCAGCTCCGGCGGATCATTGCTCTCGCTTTCTGCAGGCCTTTTTTGCACGGGCGAGCAGTGTGAATATGCGAAACTGAATCGGTCTCTTCGCGAGCTCCCACGACGATGGTCATTTGGTCAACCGCCCGTGCTGCTTCAAGACTAGGTCAACGGCCTCGAAGAGGATCTTCGCGGCCGCGCGTTTGGCGTGATCGTCCTTCTTCCCTTGTACCTCCTTAAGCAGCAACTCGCTCACCAGGCGAGACCGGGCCCGGTCGTGGGTGGCGTCGTTCGTCTGGCTGGGCCAAAGGGCTTCCTCGTCTGCGACCAGTTCATCGTACCGCTGGAGGATTTCGCGCTCCTCTGATGCCGGAATTTGGCGGGGCCTTGGGGTCTTCGCAATCATCGCCGACCCGTCGGTACCACCTGCGGCGGGATTCGACGGGCCGCTGCTCTCCAAACCGGTTTCAATGAACTGCCGCATCAGCGCGGAGACGTTCGTCCCTCGGCGCCTCGCCTCGACTTTGAGCTGCTCGACGGTCTCCGGCCTCAAGCGCACGCGCAGGATGGAGCTGTACTCTAGCTTCATTCCGCCCACTCCCATCCGGCCGTCCTACGCGGTGAAAGCGACGGCTTCCGAGATGTCCTACGGCGTCCCAACTGCGTCGTCCTACTCGCCGAAGGACTGCGCAGGACCGTGTTAGACCGGCGTCGACACGTAGGACGTAGTAGTACGTGTCCGGACGCCGGTAGAACCACAGGAGTGGTTGACCGGTCCGGCGCCGTTCCCCTTGGGAGTCCCCCCAGTCCTACGAGCCTGCACGGCGGGCGTGTCCTACGAACGTGCAAGGGTACCGAGGGGACACATGGCCGCAATCGGAGAGGTGGGCTCAAGGGCCACCTTCATTGCGAGTTGCTCGACCGCTTGCCGGAGAAGATGCAATTCCGCCGTGAGAATGGCCAGCGGGTCGTGTGTCTTGCCAATCTCCTGGAAGAAATGGACCGCGTCCCATGCTGCCACGCACTTCGGATCGCCGCAGCTCTCGTTCTCGCCTTCGCCGGTCACCTCCGGTCTCGCTTGTTTCGCCTCAGACTTTTCTCGACCTCCTATCTCTTGGCGACACATTGAAATCCCCCCGACTGGTGCTTCGTCTCGATCATCGCAAGAACCTCTTGGAACGAGTACGGCGGCCCCTCAATCGCCATCGTCCCGTACGCCGGGTCATAGACTAGGTAGTCGGGGCGCATGATCCCCGGCTGCTCGCCTGCGATAAAGGCCACGTCGCCAGGCAAAGGAAGGTCGTGCTTCCTCGACTCGACGATGACGACTTCGACAAACGCCTCAGCCCGCAGGTAGGAGGCCCCCACGACCTTACTGTCCTGTCGACTTCGCAGCTGAGCTCCTTGTTTGTTCGCCGCTCACGCTTGGCTCTCTTTGGCAGCTTCCGTTTCATCGTTTTCACCTCTCACCTCGAGACGACGAAGCGAGTCTGAGTAGCGAGGGCCGTCCGGCCCGGTGACCGAAGTCTGCTAGCGTCTGCTGTTGGCCACGATCGCAATGCCGACGTGCCGTTCGAGCTCCGGGCCACTTCGCCTCGAGTTGGGCGATGAATTCCGCAAGCTCCCTCGCGTCGACGGTCGCAACGCCGAGGTCACGCGAGAGTCGTCTGTACGCCCCGCCGTACAGGAGAACACTCGGGGCCCCGACGACATAACCGCCTTCTCCCTTGATGTCGAGGGGAAGACCGTGGCTCCGGTGAGTGGTCGTCTCCATTGGTTTAGCCCTCGGTTCGGAAGATGACATGAAAACCTCGCGGAGTTTCTTGGACAAGCGTCTCGCGGGAGACCAGCTCCAGGTCGAAGGCAAAGCGGGCGAGATCGCGGTCGTCGAAGTCCATCGCGAAGGTATTGTTGGAGACCGCGCCCAGAACCAAACCGAGGTTGTAGCCTCGGCCGGCGAACCAGCGCTCGATCTCTGAGGGCGGCGCGCGCACCGATTGATACTTCTTCCAGGGGACCGCAGGGAGCTTGGATCCCGGCGACAAAGGGATTACACTGAACCCTGCTGCAAAAGAGGCGAGGGCTGCGGAGAGGATTTCTTGGGTCATCGTGGCTCCCTCGACACGGCGTTTTCTCGCAGGCCAGCGAGGACTCCAGAGGTGAGTCGCTGCTTGTCGGGCTCGAAACACTGCGATCGGAGTTCCGCCGTGACCTCACCAACGACGGTTTCGACCGTTGGGCATTGGCCGCGGCGTCGGGCTTCCTTCGCGCGCATGAAGCCGTAGAGCCAGCTTCGGTTGTCGCCATCCATCATGTGGCGTGGTCGAGAGGCGTCCGATTCGAGGGAGGATGTTGCGCCGGTCTTCATCTGCGAAAAGATGCCGCAGCAACCGTATTATCCATTCATCCCACTCCGTATTACGTTGCAATGAGTCGAAACCAATCCCAAGGCCCCGGGACGAATCCCGGCGAAGTGGATGAGGCGATCCGACTCCTGGAGGCCCTGCAGAAGCGCGCACCGAAGTCAGGAAGCCCGAAGTGGTGGAGTCGCGAGTATCTCTACAAGGAGCAAGAGGGTTTGTCCAAGCGGCTTTTTGAGTCGGCTTTGGCCGCGATTCGCGAAAAACGCGCCTCCGGTTGGCTCTACATTCAACGCGGGCGCGAATCGGCCTACTTCCTGTCCCGGTTCACCGATCAACTTCCAGAGAGATTCCGCCCAGACCCGTCTGAACAGGCCGCGGCGAGCGAGAGGGAAATCGAAGAGCATGTTCTCGACACAATCGAGGTCGGTTTGCGCGAGTACCATTCGGCGCTCGACAAGGCGCGTTCACAAGCGCTTCCCGAGGACTTCGTGGGCCGGGCCGTCGACCCGTACTACCTGCACGTGCTCGGTCTGGCAAAGGCGCGCCGTATCAAGGTGCCCGATGTCGAAGTGCCCGATGATCTTCCTCCCGCCTCCAGTGAGTTCCTCGAGAATAGCTGGTGGGCCCAAGTTGTTGTGAGTATGAGCCGGCCGTCTGTGCGAGAGAAAGTGAAGTTTCTTCTGGACCTCAAGGCCGCGCTGGCGCGACGCTACCGTGCTTCTCGTTAGGCTCCGGGAGCTTACCCACCATGAGACGTGGATCTCGAGACTAGCGCCGTCAACCTCTTGGTTGAGCGCGACAGGTGCTTGCGGACTCGCGCGGCGTCAGTCCTCATTGTCGGCTCGTCCCTCCAGTGCGGCAAGCTTCTTCTCGATCCGCGCTGCCTTCCTCCGGAGCTTTGCGTGCCGAAGCCGCATTTTCGCTTTCCGAACTTCCACCTTCTCGTTATCCGTCATCGTCAACCTCCCCGCGTTCCCGCTCCGACCAGGCCCGCTGTGCTCGCCTGACGTCGCCACCCTTCGACAGTAACCAGCCCAAAAATGCGCTTCGGCTCATGCCCCGGCCTCCGGACATTCGGGCCCGTCGAGCGTCCAACACCGCGAGCTCCTGTTCCGTCAGCGCGACGTGGATCCGGATCCGCTTGAAGCCCGCGTTGCGGACCTTGCGCCTATCGAGACGATCTAGCACGTCGGCAGAATCGAATTGTCGCCGTGCGCTCACAGGGTTGTCCTCCGTCTTTAGAGACTCCGGCCCACTCATGACCCACGACGCATACACGGTGAAAGTGGCGCGAACGTGGCGGCCCGGTGCCGTGCTCGAGCAGCGAAGGTTTATAAATAAGCAAAGATATAGGCAGTCTGTTATTACTAACAGGCGATGTGATGGCAGAGTATCAAAAGAAGAAACAACTCATATCGGATGCGGGTCGGAAGCAAAGGGTAACGGTGGAGATCGCTGTTCGATCCCTGATCCGCGCTCTGGAGCTGGTTGATGCCGGCATCTACGAGAGTGTCGACGACGCGGTTGCGGCCGGCATCGAGTCTCTAGGCCGAGGGCCGGCGATCCTAAGGGACCAGACTCCGGAAGTCGGTGGCCGCATTCCCGTGTCTTTCGGACAGATTCCCGTCATCTCCGATCTGGCATGGAACCCATCGGGAGCCGACCTGCACGCGGTCGAGCCATCTCCCTTGTCGGCGCTGCCTCATCCTCTCGTTCCGATCACCGTCCCGCGTTACTTGCCTGTCAAGTTCATCGTCCGCTCAGTTGCCACCACCCTCGCGAAGGCTGGCACCGAATATCTCGATGCGGCCACGCTCAGAGACATGATTCGTTACTCAGCCTTCTCGTGGACCGCATACGTGAACCGCCTCGACCGACAGGCCGACCTTCCGCGGGGGCGCAGGCTTGCCACGGCGTTCCCGGACACCGCCCGAGACCCTGAGAAGTCGATGAGCAGGTTCCTGGAGGCATACGTCGGGTCGCTCTACGCAACCGGGCCGAAGGTCGGCGGGATCCTCCCCTTCCTCGGTTTCCTCTCAATCACAGGATCCACCGGCGACGAGAAGATCGGAATCTCGAGCGCCGGAATCGAGTTCGCAAAGATTCCGAATCCTGTGCTCGATGAGGCAGAGCCCAGCTTTCCGCCGTTTCGAAACGACGAAGTAGCCGCCATTCTTCGAGCCATCCAGACGAGATCGGCTGCCGAACTGGAGCACATGCGCTACTACGTCGGGCTGATCGGGGGGCTGGGACACGCTTCACGCGATGTTCTCATCCCGCGGATGCGAAACTTCTACGTCCGGTATTGGAGCCCCCTCGACCTGAACGTGGGCATGGTCGAGTCGATGCGGGCCACTGTTCACAGTCGCTGCCAGGAATTGGGCTTCGTCAAGACGGAACGTCAGGGGCGGATCGCCTCCTACTCCGTCACCGAAGCTGGAGCCGGTTGGCTTCGCGGCGATTTTCCGCAAACGGCGGGGGAGTGAACAGCTATGGCTGACGAAAAAGCTAACGGCGAGACAAACGGCGCGAGCGGCGAGAATGATCGAGACCTCTACGAAGAGTATGAGGGCCTTAGCGAGCGGTTCGAGTCTGACACCCGGAACTACCTCAAGGTCCACCTCATGGACGAGTACGAAACGCCCGCTCAGGCCGTCATTTACAACGTCCTCCAGAATGCCGTCGACAATCGGTCGCCCGGCGTCCCACTCGAGGTTCGATTCAACGTGGATTCGCGCGCGAAGGTCCTCGAGGTCAACATGATCGGGACCACTGGGATCAAGGATTGGAAACGGTACAACTCACTCCACTTCGCAGGCGACCGAGGGGCGCAACGGCGCGGAGAAGGAGCGAAGATTCTTGTGCCGATCTCGAGGACCGTCCGCACGGAAACCCGACTGACGGACGGAACCTACATGCAGTCCGTATGGAAGGACGACCACATCTGGCGTTCCGACAAGGAGGGACACGACGAATTCTTCAAGCACTTCCCACCGTCAGCCCTGCCGCAGGGCTCGACGCGGATCGTCGCGGAAGGACTGTTTGACGAGGTCGGAGACCGCCGTGCCGGGCTCGACCTGGTCGATCCGCGCATGGTTGATCGCATCCTGCGCCAGGATTGGTTCCTCCTCTTCGAAGACCAGACGATCAAGGTGTCGTATGAAATCGACGGAATCGAGCAGAAGGTCGGGGCACCCCCGCGTCCCGAGCTCTCCGACGAAGTCAACTACAAGGATGTGCCGGTCGTCGACTACAACGGCGAGACGGTCGGCAAGTTCGAAAGGGTAGTTCTGCGACTCGCGAAGTCCCCGCTGCGAGGGGATGCATCCCCCGCGATCGCGGTTTGCACCGATCTACACGCCGTGAGCTACTATCAGCTGTACGGCGGGCCGAACGCGACCCGCCTGTACGGGTTCGCGCTGGGCTCGTTCCTGGCGGGAAGCGAGACCACAAACCACTTCGCTTTCAAGTCCACTCGGCAGTGGAGGGCTGCCAAGACGACACTCACGCGCCTAGTGAACCAGTTCATGGAGAAGCATGCGGGCGTCGAGGCGGTTGAGGACCCCAGGACGAAGAGGACCATGGCCGAGGTCACGGACCAGATCTGCCAGGTCATAAAGAACCGCTTCCCTGACTGGCATCCCGAGGGGGGCTTTTCCGAGAAGCGTGAGCCGCCCAAACCCGGTCACGATGACCCATGGATCAGTCAGCCCACGCTTTCTAAGAAGAGCTTCGACCCCGGGGAGTCTTGCACATTCTCTTTCGACGTCGTGGGGCCGGACAGGGGAACCGGGCGGCAACCGTTGGAGGCTCGCGTCGCGATTGCATCGGCCAAGACCAAGCTGCTCAACCGTGCATGGCCCTTCGATATTGCCGCTCAGGAGCGCAGGTCCCTCGCGGACACGTTCAACATCCCGGAGGACGCACCCTCCGACATCTACGCCGTTCGTTTTAGCATCGCGGTGCCAAAAAAAGGCGTTGTCTCCGACCGCCGACTGTACTTCGACGTCGGCGAGGTCGAAGAGAAGTCGAAAGAACCGAGGACGCCCCGAAAGAAGCAGCCTAAGAGGCGCGGAGACATCGCCCTGAATAGCGCTAGGGCAGCGAACTTCCCCGTGGAGGAGGACCGCGTGCGTGAAAGCATCTTCAACCCGGATCCTCCTGGGGGGCCTGTCATCCTCCTCAATCGCAAAGCACCCCAATACCTGGCATCCGAGAACAGCGATGAAGCCTGGAGGTACCACATTGCGCGCTGCCAGATCGAAGAGCTCGCCGCGCTCAAGTTCGACCGCGAGCTCGGCCTCCGGGCCCAGGACGAGCTCAATCGCGATGCCCTCGTCCTTCTCTATCGGAACGTCATGCTCGAGCGTTCGACATTCCTTGCAGAGTGGGCTCGGGCCGAACAAACGCGGCGGGGGAAGAGGGCCGAGCCGAAGGGCGGAGTGATCAACGGCGGTCGAGGCGCTTGAAGAAGGTCAAGGTAAAACTCCCCGGCGGCGGAACCATAGAGGTCGAGGAGTACGAGACGCCTATCGAGGATGGCGCCAGCGCCCGCGAGTACGGCCGGCTGCTCGATGAGGAGCAAGCCTTCGATCGGAAGCTCGACACCTTTGCAAAGGAGGTTGCGGATCGGATGGAAGCTGCGGAGCAAGGCGAGTCGGCCCGCGAGCACTGGTTGGTGGGCAGACTAATCCTTGATCATGAGAAGGAACTCGAACCACGACAGGAGGCAGGTGGCCTCCGCGAGTACGAGCACAAGGGCCGCTCACGGGAGCGTTTGATGGACAAAGTAGCGGAGATCCGCAAGGATCGCGGCGCGGCGAAGGAGCGATTCTCCGTTCACTATCTCCGGAAGTTCAAGCGATTCGCGGGATTGCTCACCGAGAAGCAGGTGTCACGGCCGGTGCCATATTCCCTTCAACACGAGCTGATCTATGATTGGCTGACGGAGAAGGACCGCGATGAGCTGCTCGCCCGCTGCGAGTCGGGGGAATTCAGAACCAGCACGCAGCTGCGGCGGGCGGTCGCCGATTTCCGTAAGAAGGGACAACCCACTGGTGAAGCAACCGTCGCGGTGACAGAGACCGACGCCAGTTCCGAAGGCCGAATTTCCGAAAGCCCAAACAGGGAAGAGTGAGGAGCAATGCCGACCACAAAAGATCTGAATGTAATCCAGGCGGAACCGACCAAGGACTTTTTCATCAACATGATCACCAGAGACATCGAACTCATTCCCGCGATCATCGACCTTGTTGACAACTCCGTCGATGGGGCAAGACGCGTTCGTGGGAGCAACGGCGATTTTCGAGGGTTATGGGTTCGCCTTGAAGTCGACAGCGATCACTTTCGAATTGCGGATAACTGCGGCGGGATCCCTGTCGGACTGGCACGGAACTACGCATTTCGTTTTGGCAGGCCGGCGGACATGCCCCCAACACCACATTCGACGGGCCAGTTTGGCGTGGGCATGAAGCGTGCCCTTTTCAAGATGGGTAAGAAGTTCAGGATTGAGTCCACCACGAACACGTCGCAGTTCGAGGTGATCATCGATGTTGATGAATGGCGGCAAAGGGATGCGTGGGAATTCGAATTCGCCCAGCGGCGGGAAGACCTCCCGGAAATCCATGTCGACAAACGCGGGACAATCATCGAAGTGGAGCCTCTTCTCGATACAGTTGCGAAGTCGTTCGCACTTGAGAACTTCCGGACTCGCCTCGCCCGAGAGCTTGCAGAAACTCATCAGGAGACCATTGGGCGCGGTCTTGCAGTGACCCTAAATAGGGTCCCCGTGCAGGTTGATCTACCGACACTTCTGCAATCTGATCATCTCAAGCCGGCACATCGAAAGTTCCCATACAAGGAAGCGGGACATCCAGAGGTGACGGTCGAGATCTACGCCGGGGTCGCCGAATCCGATCCGAGCCGAGCCGGGTGGTATGTGTTCTGCAACGGTCGGTTGATACTGGGCGCAGATCAAAGCAGCGTCACGGGGTGGGGCGAAGGTAGCGCGACGACAATCCCCAGATATCACCCTCAATTCGCGATGTTTCGCGGCTTTGTTTTCTTCGACAGCGACGACGGCACTCTTCTCCCATGGAACACTACCAAAACAGGCATGGACTTGGACTCGGGAATTTATCAGGCTGCCAAGCTCGTTATGCTCAACGTAATGCGGCCCGTCATTGACTTCCTGAACAGATTGAAGGAGGAGAAAGATCGAGAACCGGAGGAACGCCCGCTTCAAGAATTGGTCGAAGACGCCAAGGGGGCGCCGCTAAAAGAGCTTGAAATCTCGCCGAACTTTGAGACCATCAAGACGCCGAAGCCCCCTACGTTGCCTTTGGTCGGCAACATTCTGTACAGAAAACCCCTGGTGGAGATCGAGCGTGTAAAGAAGGCGCTCAAGGTGCAGACGAACAAGGAAGTCGGCGAGAAAACGTTCGAATTCTTCCTTAGAACAGAGGTCGATTCCGAATGACCCGAAGTTACGAGAAGATCAACTACGGGGTTAGACCGGCCAAGAACATTGAACGCAAGATGCTGCGGGATGCCTTCAGAAGACTCTCGGAGTTCGGCTCGATCGAGTCCTACCGGTACGTTGGTTTTGGTTCAACCTACTTCAGCGACTTCTACCTCCTCCACAAGTCGTTGGGCATTACGAACATGGTCAGTATCGAACACGATGTTGCAAACGAAGCAAGGTTTCGATTCAACCTACCGTTTAGCTGCATCGACATGAAGTTTGAGGAATCGACGGACGTCCTCACGACTATGCCTTGGGACGTGCGGACGATCCTCTGGTTGGACTACGACGATCCGCTCGACGCAAGCATGCTGACCGACGTGAGCCTCTTTTGCGCAAACGCGATCACCGGAAGCGCCTTGGTTGTGACTGTGAATGCCCAGCCGGACTGGTCCGAGGATAGCCCGTTGGAAACCTTGAGGCAAGCAGTCGGCCCGGCTAAGGTTCCCTATGATGTGACGGAGGCCAATCTTACCGGGTGGGGCGCTGCCTCGACTTACCGCAGAATCATTACGAACGAGATCGCGGAGTCGCTCAACGAGAGGAATGGGATCCGAGCGGCCGGAAGCAAGATACTCTACAAGCAGTTGTTCCACTTCCGTTACGCGGACGGAGCGAAGATGCTCACGGTCGGTGGCCTCCTCTTCGATGAAGGGCAGAAAGGCAACGTTGCGAAATGTGGCTTTGACGACCTGAATTTCGTGAAGGCCGGCGATGAGCCCTACTCCATTAGGGTGCCTAACCTCACATACCGGGAGCTGCGTCACCTAGATGCGCAGCTTCCTGTTGCTAATCCGTTGACCCTCGCTTCGCCAGGGGTGCCGTCTAACGACCTGGAAAATTACGCGCTTCTCTACAAACACTTCCCCATGTTCGCAGACGTCGACATGTAGGCCGTAAGAAGCGGTAAGCCCCGGTTGCCCTGGAGAGATTCTATGTGCTGCCGACTGCTTCCTGACCGGGTGAGGCGAGCGCGATTCGGATTGTTTTCGTAACCACCGATGAAGCCGGGACTTCACTCAGGGCCGCACCTTGTGATCGCGCGTAGTCGCACAGTTCGTTAGCCACGCAACGTGGGCAGGCGGGCGAACGCGCCGTGCAAACATCGCGACCCAGGGCGAGCGCGTTGACGTGAAGCCGGAATCGGAGATCGGGTGGAATGATGGACTCTAGGGACTCGTGGGCAGCGTCGTCGAGCCGCGAGATGCGCGCTACTCCGAGCCTCGACAACACACGTCTCACATGTGTATCCACGGGGAACGAGGGGCGGCCCAATGAGTACATAGTCACGCACTTGGCGGACTTCATCCCTACACCCGGCAAGGATGCAAGGAGGACCTCGGCGCGGTCTGTTGACAAGTTCCGAAGGAAGCTGAGATCTGCTCTGCCGTTGATCCCGACGATCGCTCGCAACAATCTTCGTATCTGGCCGCCCTTTTTTCGAGCAAGACCTCCGCGAGCAATTGCCTCTTCGATCCGACCTGGAGCGGACTCGAGCGCCTCATCCCAGGAAGGGAACCTCAACTTGAGCGTCTCGTAGGTCTTCAGGTAGTTTGCTTCGCTTGTCTTGGCCGAAAGGATGATGAAGATCAACTCATCGAGAGGGTCGATCTTGTTGTGATGTTTCGGGTCGCGGTAGGCTCGGGAGAGAGTTCGGACAAGGGAACGGAGCCGGCGCTCGGTCCACATTGACGAGCCTTGCTGGACATAGCGGCTCCCGGCTAATCCCGAAGCGGAGATGCTCTCCCAAAGAGGACGCCTACCACGAACGGCGTGACCTTTGAGGTGAGCGAAGACCCGCGCAGCTAGAGGCGGCGGAACGCTATTTCCGATCTGCTGCCAAGCCTCCGAGACTGTCGGGGGGAATCTGTACCAATCTGGGAAGCCCGTCAGCCTCGCAGCTTCGCGAACGGTCAGGACGCGGTCCTTGTACGGATGCACCGGCCTACAAGCAGTTCGGGTGCGAGTTCCAGCGGTGATCGTCGGTGCGGGCTTGAGTGGGTGAAGGCGCCGATGCCAGGTGGCCTGATCAGCCCCCTCCGCGCGCAACTTCCGGAAGCGGGCCTTCAGATCGGCTGAATGGCGCGTCACTTCGCAATTGGAAACTCGGTGCCGCGATCCTCGAAGCGCTTTCGCATATGGCGTCTCCGCCGGACGACGATAGGGGAGCTCCTTCGTCGAAGGGGGGCGGGTTCTGCGTCGAGTATCTGGGAGGTCGGCAATCGAATCCCAAACCGTAACTTTGGGAGGTCTTGCGGCGGGGGGCGGTTCTGGTGGATCTGTGCCGTCTGTTGCAACCAGAAACACTCGCCGCCTCGTTTGCGGAACTCCGTACTCTGCAGCATTCAGGTCCCATCGCGCGTTACGATAGCCGGCATCCGCCAGCAAAGAGAACAATTCCTGCACAACGGAACCGCCGTTCAGAGTCAGTATCCCCGGAACGTTCTCGAAGACCAGGACTGATGGCCGAATCTCGAGACCAATTCGAACGAACTCTCGCCAGAGATCGTTCCGCGCATCCGAAGGGTCGCGGTTGCCGAGAAGAGAGAACCCTTGGCACGGAGGGCAGCCCACCACGAGGTCGACCTCGCCTTCGGAAAGCCCCGCCGCATGGAGAATTGTGTGAGTCGAGAGCGATCGAATGTCCCCTTCTCCATTTGAGCCGATGACGCGAGTCGCGGGATTGTTGAGCTGCAGATACGTTGCCTTCGTCTTGTCGATCTCGACAGCGGCTGGAACCTCGAACCCGGCGCGCCGCAGTCCGAGGGTGGTCCCACCAACACCAGCGAAGAGATCGAGAGCGACCGGCTTTTTTTGGTTCGGCCAACTTTCCACGGTAACGCCAAGCCTTCTGACCCGGATGCAGGAAGGGACTCTTGGTTCTTTCCAGGTCGTTTGTCAGGACGTATATTCACGAGTCTAGATAGAAATGTGTCGAAATCACGGTCAATTGCCGTGACATTCCTCACAGCATGCGCTTCGTTTTTTGCACACCAACCCAAGAGAGCGGATCGATTTGCAGACAATCTATCCAGTCCTGTTGTTCCTCAAGAGGTCCGCGAATCTCGGTATCCTACCACGGGCGGCGATGAAGACCTCGTGCGGACGATCTCTTGGATCGGAAGGCAAAAAGGCCAACCGCTTCGAATCCAGGTCGCGGATCTCTGGAACAGCCATCCCTGGCGACGTGGGTTTGATCGTGAATTCCCTGGTCAAGAAGAACAGTCCGCCATCGAAGGCCCAATGGTGGAACGTGCAGAGAGCGAGTCCGTTCCTTGCGTTGTCCGCTCCGTTGTACTCTCTCGGGAAGATGTGAGCGGCCTGCACCTCGACGTTCCCCCATGCGTCCAACCGATGAGAGCCGCATACGGCACACCGATCTTCGTAGTTACGTTTCACGCGATCAGGAAATGAAGCAGAACGGGCCTTCCGCAGTCCGGCAGCAATCGAAGGGCTCTCGTCAGTTAACCTAGGAGGGCCCTGACGATCCAACACTTGAATCTGGTCTTCCATCACGGAGAGGTCCTGAATAGACGCGATACCGAGCGGCAGAATCCGGAACTCAACAACGTCACGCGCCGCCCGCCTAGCGACATTAACCCGCTCGACCCTTGCGAGGCCTTCATATCTCCAGTTGGCCCTTCCAGCTGCCTTCGAAAACAAATACACGGGAGGCCACCCGCCGCGCTGACTCGCGAGCGCTCTATTGTTGCCCTTGTCGAGGGCTTGATTTACGTTCCTCGGATCCGACGCCCATTTGTCGTCCTCGCCTTGGTAGACAAGAAGTTCTCCGTCCCACCGATTTCCGTAGCGGCCGCCTTCGATCTCCGCCAAGACTACGATGCCATCGGTTTTGGGATATCGTCCCTTTGCCTGGATGCCACCGATGTACCGTCCGAAGCCTGGCGAAGCTGGCCACATTTCCTCGTGGAGTCGATATTCGCGTCCTACTGCGAAACCGACGAACGGTTCGGGCATGAGTCCGGCATGACCGTTTGAGGACTCGAACCTTGGCCCATCCCGGGAGGGCCTTCTCTGCGTGCAGGTCCGCCTCCGGGGCCCGCCGACTCCGACAGAGGTCGGGGGAGGAAAGTGCCGGGCAGCGACGGCCCGGCGTGAGGGGATCCGACACTCAGCTCAGTTGGCACTACCTCGCGAAGCTCAAGTAGGTGCGTACCCTTCTAGACGCGCCTCCCTGGCCAAACTACGTAAGTTCTCCAAAAGGGCAGTGGTTGCCAAACGCGCTATAGCTGCGCTCGGAGAGGATAAGCGCACAAGCATTCCATCACATGCGCCTGAGCTTGTCGGCGATCGATCGGCGCCGGGCGGCCTCGATTCTTTTCGCCCAACGTCCCAATCCGGTTTCGGCTCCGGCTTCTGGCTCCTCCGGCGAGTTGCCGGTAGCCGACATTCCTCACCCCATCCTCTCGAACCGGACGTCGGTCCATCCCGTAGCTTGCAGAGGCCACACCCAAGACGCGATGAACCGCTCGTTTTCTGCGTTCACTGCCTCGACGCGAATCTCCACGGAATCGTGGACCCCTCGCACGCCGAGGCCGCCGATCTTGAGCAGCCAAGTCTCGTGAGGAGGGACGAGATCGCTTCGCGCGGCCCGAAGCCACGGCCCGGAGAGGTTGCGGGTCGAGCTGAAGGAGCGAGCGAGGACGCGAAGTGTTCTGATAGGCGCCTCGACTCTCACCGCAAGCCAGAAGTCGTGAACGAGGCCGTAAATGGGAAGGGCGATAGGCCGCTCCCCAATACCGACGCTAAGCTTGGGATACCTCCGGCTGGCTTGCGCTTCCCGCTCCCGGCGCTCCTCTTGAAACCGCGCGTCCTCCCTCTCGCGGGCCTGACGCTGCTCCTCGACAAGCCGCCTCGCCTCAGCCATCGACGCCGCCGCGTCCCTGCCTTGAGACGCAAGGACGCTGCTCATCTGATCGAACTGGTCCGATAGCGAGCGCAGTTGCAGGTCGGACGCTCGTTTCAAGACCTCCATCGAGTTCTCGGCGCGTCGCTGAGCCGCGTCGATTTCCTGCCGAGAAATTTCCTGCAGGGCGGCAATCTGAGCGTTCGTTGATCGCTCGAGGTCCTTAGAAAACTTGACGGAGGCGAGCATCGTGGCAACAACGAGGAAAACGAGGACCCCCAGATTGGTGAGGATCAGAGACGGCTCGCGAGAGAGGAACAAGGCGAAAGCGATTAGCGCGGCCAAGTACGCCCAGCCGTACAGCTTGAGGCGACTCCCGAACAGGCGCACCAAACCGCGACGGAGGAGAGGGGACAAGCGACGGGAGGCACCGACTCCCGGCACACTCGGCTGCGTGTCACCGTAATAGGGCGCCGCGTTCATAAGAAGAGGAGGAGGCTGACAATTGCGGAAAGTGCCCGCCCTTGCGGGCGGGCTGAAGGGACAGCGACACTCCGGCGGACTTACTACCTCGACGAAATCTCGGGCGGATGCATCACGGGAGGTCTCCGCCTCCCGACCGAGGCGTTTCTCTCCGATTGGACGCCCTCTCGCAGCGAAGGGAACTAGAGAGAGCATGGCCGGGGTGGTTCCCCGGCCGAAGGGGCGTCCCCTCCGGGATGATGCTCCCGGCGGGATTCGAACCCGCGTCTGAGGCTCGAAAGGCCCCGATCCTTGACCGGACTAGACTACGGGAGCGGAATGGCGGGTTAGTCCCGGAGGCCATAAATGCTTTTGGAACTTGCATCCTCCGGGGGAACCGGAAACTTCTTGCGCGTAACTCGCTTCGACGTCGCGCATGCGCCGCACGAAGCCCACGATCACGGAACTCTCCTTCTTCGTGTGCGGATTCCTGATCATCATCGTCGGGTGGCTCGCGGACCTCCTCGGGATCTTCGAGCTGGGGACCCTCGTCGGCGAACATGGAGGCGGCGGCTCGTTCCAGCTGCGGCTCTTCCTCACGATGTTCGGCGTCGCGTTTGCGACGATCGGCGTCGGATATGAGAACTTCCCCGAGATTCTCTCGGACGGCGAGATGGCGAAGCGATACGCAGTCGCGTTCCTCTTCCTCGCGGACGGGTCCCTCCACCTCTATGCCTTCAATGATCACCTTGGAGAAACGGTTCCGGCGGCGTTCTTTGCCGTGTTCTCGGGCCTGCAGCTCGCGGCTGCATTCATCATCCCGTTCAGCCGCCACCGCCTCGATCCCGCGTGGCTCGCCATCAGCGCGTTCCTGATCGCCGCCTACGTCGCAACACGAACGGTGTCCATCTGGCCGATCGGCGAAGTGGAGGCCGTCGACCCGCTCGGGGTCGTGTCGAAGATTGTCGAGCTGCTCACCGTCCTCATCCTCATTTCGATCTGGCAGGACGAGCGGGCCACTCGCCGCAGACTCGCGCAGCCGGCCGCGATCGCGAATCGATGAATCGCTACACTTCGCCCGCGACTTCCTTTGCCAGGAGTTTGTACTCCTGCTCCTTCATCGCTGCGGGATTCGCCGAAATGAGGAGGTACGAATCATTGAGGACAATCTTCTCGTTGACTTTCTGCAGGAATCGCATCATCGACGCGAAGCCGTTCTGCGAGATCATGTACTCGAGGCCCTCCAGCAGGACCGCGGCATTCCCGCCATTCGCCGCGAAGTCGGAGATCGCAGAAGCGATGTCGACGAGGGCGCTCGGCTCCGCAACCGCCATGTCCTTCGCCTTCTTGCCTTCGGACTTCGAAAGCCAGATGAAGCCTGCATCCCCGATCCGATAGCGGGAGCGCAGGTCGTCGGGATGGATGCGCGTGATGCACAGGCCGCGGGCCTCGGAACGCAGGAGGTCGGCAAAGAGTTCGAACACGCGGTCCGCTTTCGGCTCCCGGACCAGATAGGCCCCGCGACGCCGGAGGTCGTGCACCGGTGCGACGTCGTCCGCACCGACGACGTCAATCCCCGCCTCTTCGATCAGCCGGGCCTCCATCGCCTCGACGTCGCGGTACAGGACTGCCACCTTCGACTTCGCCATGACCATGAGTTCCGTCGAGGAGTAGCCGCGCGTCGTCAACGAGCCGATCTCCCGCCACGCGGCCTTGAGGCCTTCCTCGTAGCCCCGCAAGAAGGCCTTCCGTCGCTCGTCGTCGCCCATCCCTGTGCGCCGGATACGGCCCGCCAGGGTATAGAAGTTTCGCGGCTCAGCCGATGTACCCGAGGTCCTCGCGCTTGTCCGGAGGCTCCGGCGCCGCCTCGATGTCTTTGAGCTTCGACGTGATCTGATCGATCTGCTTCGCCTTGTTCTCGAGCTCGTTGAAGGAGATCTCGATGCCTAGATACTTCGTCAGCACCTCGAGCACGGCTTGCGCGGACTTCGGGTCGACGAAGTAGCCGGACGTCTCGCCCATCAAGCACACGGCGTTCATCTCGTAGAGGCGGCCGAGGCCAAGCAAGAGGCCGCTCGCGCCGACAATGCCGGCACCGGGCTCGCCGCGCGAGAACACCACGCCGTATTTCTCCATCTCCTTCACCAGGTCATTGCCGGTCGCGGCTCCGAGCACGCGGGGCTTCGTGACCATCCGACCCATCCCGTACCCGCCGAGCGTGAAGACTTTCCGCACACCGAGCGTCTTCAGCTCCCGCAAGATGAAGTCGCTGAGCTCGTACTGGCCCTCCGGCGTGAGGCCCTGGTAATCCCCCGTCAGGAGGACGAGGTCCTTCCCGTTCCCGCGCTTGACATAGTGCATCTCGTTGTTGACGAGCTTCACCTGGCCGTCCTCCTGGACGAGGACTTGCGGCGGGAAGTACTTCGAGAAGATCTCCGCGAACTTGACCGCCTTGAGCTCGTCCTTCAGGTGTTCGGCCGCGAGCTTGCCGACGTTCCCGATCCCCGGCAGGCCTTCGATGAAGATCGGATCTTTGAGCGTCGGGTGGTCGAGGTACCGGATCACGATGTTCTCCATGGTCTCTCACCTCGACAATTCATGGGCCCGCTTAAGTTTGCGCCGGTAGGCGCCGTAGCGGTCCTCCGGCGAATACCGCGGAGGCATCGGGTTCCCGGTCGCCTGGCCGCACGCCGGGCAGACGGCCTGGAGCGTGTAGCGTCCGCAGGCGCGGCACTTCTGCATGACCGAGCGCATCTCAATCCTTCCGGTGGAACTTCGCCTCGCCGCCTTTCGCGGTCACGGCCTTGATGACGCGCGCCGCGGCCTTCTGGATCTCTTCCTCTGCGGACTTGTAGTCCGGCGCCTGGACGACGAGGCGGTACTTCGGCGCGCCGATGTACTGGACCTTCACGGTCACGCCGTCCGATTCCACGGCGGCTTTCGTCAGAGCGTCGCGGAGGTGGACCACGCCGTCGGGCGCGAAATCCGTGGCCTCGACGTAGCCGTCGATCATCACGTGCGGCGGGATGATGTTCTCCCGCGCGACCTCGACGAAGGCCTGGACCCACGGGCCCTTGAAGCCCTCGCCCTCGAGGGCCTTCTCGTCCATGACGCTCTCCTCGAACGCCCGGTAGAGGGTGCCGAACGAATCGAGGAGGTCGTACCCGAACTCGTCCCAGCACTCGGCCGGCGTCTTGCCGAGGCGCGTCGCGACGATCCCCAGGAGGTTCTCCGCCTTCGACTCGTTCTTCCATTCCTGGATCTTCTCGCGGCGCTGGTGCTCGTTGACCGCTTTGAGGGAGAGGTCGATGTGGCCCTTTTCCTGGTCGACCTTCAGGACCTTGCAGACGACCCGCGCGCCCTCGCGCACGTAGTCGCGGATGTACTTGATCCACCCGGAGCTCACTTCGGCGATGTGGATGAAGCCCTCCTTGCTCTCGTACTCGTCGAGCGTCACGAAGGCCCCGAAGTTCTTCACGTTGGAGACGGTGCAGACGACGAGCTCGCCCTCGTCGGGCCAATCGTAGCCGCGGCCGGCCTCCTTCGGCTTCGCCTCCTTCGCCTCGGCCATTACTCGAGGACCCCCAGGATCTCGCCGCGGATCGCGGCCTTCCCGCCGGTCGGCTTCGCGACCGTGGCGCCGCAGACCTGGCACAGGACGACGCTCGCCGCGCGATCGAAGACGATCTGCTCGTTGCCGCAATCCTCGCACTTGACCCGGAGGAACTGGCTCGTGGGTTTCGGGATCACTTGTGCACCTCCACGAGCTCGAACTTCTTCGCGCGGATGCCGGGGCGCTGGTGGGCCTTCTTGCACGTCGTGCACCGGAACCGCAAGTGGATGCGTTTCGTCGGCTTCTCGCGGCCCTCGGGCTTCGGCCGGGGGAAGCCTCCGTACCCGGCCGTCACGCGGCGGAATCGGCGCTGGCCCGCCCGCAACTCGGACCGCGGGCGGTTCTTCACCCGCTCGACATCGAGCTCGCGGTGCGCGTTGCAGAAGGGACAGTAACCGCGGATACGCTGGGGCATCTTCATGGAGGGCAACCGAGCATCGTTACACTGGGGAAGTGGTATTAAAGGGTTGCTGGGTTCACGCACGGAAAACCGTCCGCGGCCCTCGAGAAAAAAAACACCGCCATCGTCCCGTCTCCGCCCGCGAAACGGCCCGCCCGCGGCGCGGACCGACTCTTGAATCGCAACAAATATATATTGCTAAATTAATAAATGGCGGGGAGATAGAATGAGCAGGGAAGTCCGCCTCAGCCGCCGGGATGAGACCCTGGTGGACCTGCTCATTGAGACGGGCCTCTCGAGGAACATCGCGAAGACGCTCGTCTTCCTCTCGAAGCGCGAGGAGACGACGTCCGTCGAGATCGAGAAGGCCACCGGGCTGCGGCAACCCGAGGTCAGCATCGCGATGCAGGAACTCCGGCGTCGGAAGTGGGTTGACAAGCGGGACATCAAGAAGGAAGGCAAGGGCCGTCCGGTGCACTCGTACAAGCTGAGCGTCTCCTGGCCCGAGATCCTCGCGCAGATCGACCGCGAGGAGCAGGCGAAGATCGACCGCATCGAAGCGAACCGCAAACGCTTCAAGACGTTCGCGTAGGTCGCAGCGTCCGCACGCCCTTCGCCGATGCCGCCAGCACGAGATCCGCCATCCCTAAAAACAGCCCATGGCCGACGACGCCGGGGATTGTGTCGATGTCGGCCGCGATCTTCGCGGGGGCCTTGATCGGCCCGAAGCGGGCGTCGAGGATGTGGTTCCCATTGTCCGTGCGCACGGTCTCCGACTCGTGCTTCCGGAGTTCGACCTTACCGCCGAGCTTCCCCAGGGCGGCCGCCGCGACCTTCCAGCCGAACGGGTGGACCTCGACGGGAACCGGCGCCTTCGTGCCGAGGCGGGGGACGAGCTTCGACTCGTCGACGATCACGACGAACTTCTTCGATGCGGCCGCGACGATCTTCTCGCGGAACAACGCGCCTCCGAGACCCTTGATCAGGTCGAGCTTGGGGTCGACCTCGTCCGCCCCGTCGACGCACAGGTCGAGCCGCGGGAACTCCTCGAGCGAGGTCAGTGGGATGCCGAGGCCCTTTGCCGCATCCGCCGTCGCGAAGGAGGTCGGCACGCCCTTCAGGTCCGCGCCTTCCCGGACGAGGCGCGAGATCCCCCAGAGGAAGTGCTGCGCGGTCGATCCGGTGCCGAGGCCGAGGACCATCCCCGGTTTGACGTAGGCGAGGGCCGCGTCCGCGGCTTTGCGCTTCAGCTCATCTGCGGAGACCATGTCAGGCCCTCTGCCGCAGTTCCTCGACGAGCTTCGACAGCTCCTCGATCACGAGCGCGTCGAGTTTCTCTCCGAGAGCTTTCGATGCCTTTGCGGGATCCCCGGTGACGCCGGGCCAGTATTTGCGAGGGTCGTCGACCACCGCATAGGGAGGGATCTCATTCTTGCCGGCCGGACTCTTGCCCTTCACGAGGTCGGGCCGCGCCGTCATGATGCGCGACGTCTCTCCCGCGCCCGCATGGCCATCGCCTTCCGGCAGGATCCCCTCGGAGGCGTAGATGATGTCGTAGTCCGAGAGAACGGTCGCCTTCAGGCCCGTCCCGGCGTCGACGACCTCCTGCGCCGCCGCGCGCAGCGCCATCATGTGCTCGCGCCCGGCATGGCCGCTCACAATCATTACGCGGTGCACCCCGTTCCGCACGAAGTCCGCGAGGATGTCGCGGACGAACGCCTTGAGCGCATCGACGGACACGCTCACGGTGCCCGGGTACGGACGCGTCGTCGTGCAGACTCCGTAGGGGATCGAAGGAGCGACGAAGGCGCCGGTCCGGCGCGCGACCTCTCCGACGATGTGCATCGGCTGGATCATGTCCGCACCGAGCGGCAGGTGGCGGCCGTGCTCTTCGAGCGCGCCGACCGGGACGATGACGACCGAATCTTTGCGTGCCAGGACCGCGAACTCCTCGGACGTCATCTCGTCGAGTCGCACGGGGCGGAATCCCCGAGAAGGCCATAAATCGTTCGCGCGCAACTCGCCGTGGATTAACCTTAAACAAGGTTAACTTCGCGGTCGAAGCCTTTAGACTGCCACGGCCATCCGACTCGCGTGCGGATCGCGACGCTCTTCTCGGGCGGCAAGGACTCGACCTACGCGACGTATGTCGCCATGCAGCGCGGTTGGGACGTCACCCATTTGCTCTCCATTTTCCCGGATGATCGCGACTCGATGCTCTTCCACGTGCCGAACCTTCACTTGACGGAGCTCCTCGCGCAGGCGATGGACCGGCCGCTCGTTCGAGAGACCGCGGCGGCCGGTGAGCCTGGGGAACTCGAGGCCTTGCGGCGCATCTTCCACCGCGTCGACGTGGATGTCGTCATCGTCGGCGCGATCGCATCGGATTATCAGCACGCCCGCGTCAACCGAATCGCCGCAGAAACGGGGCTCCGTGTGTTTGCGCCGTTGTGGCGCCGCGATCCGCGACGGCTGGTCCGTGAATACCTGGAGGCCGGCCTCGAGATCGTATTCTCGAGCGTCTCGGCGGAAGGCCTCGATGCAACGTGGCTCGGGCGGCGTTGGGACGGAAAGCTCGTCGACGATCTCCTGCGCCTACAAGAGTCCCGGGGGATCCACCCGTGCGGAGAGGGAGGGGAGTTCGAGACGCTCGTCTTGGATGCGCCGCACTTCACGAAGCGGCTCGAGGTGACGAAGGCCCGTGCGGAATGGCACGGGACCGCTGGCGTCTGGCGGGTCGAAGAGGCCCGCCTTGTCCCGAAACGCTGAGCGGCACGATTTCAGCGGCTCCGCCGCCGCGAGATCGACGCGAGGTCTCTCAGCAGGAGCTCCCGATCTTCCGGTTCCTTGATTGCCAACGCGGCCTCGCGTGCAAGTCGAACGTGTTTCTTCATGTCATTGGCCCGACCGGCCACCGCATAGGCACGCGCAAGCGCCTCGTGCGCGAACGCGAGCGGAAAGTCGCCGACGCTGTGCTTCCGACAGATCTCGAGCGCCCGCTTTGCGTGCCACAACGCCGGCTCCGGACGACGCAGCACCGCATAGACCCGCGAGATCTGCCACTCGCCGATGGCGAAGTGCTTCGGCTTCCCCACCTTCGACCAGTGATAGCGGGAAGCGTGGGCCGCGTTGATCATCTCGTCGACTTCGTCCGGAGACCGCTTCTTCTTCAGGAGCAGGGTCCAAACGCGGTTGAACAACTCCGTCGCGATCTTGCGATGCCATCGCGCCTGCTCGCCGCGGACCAGTTGAGCCACGAAGTCACCGACCTAGGACCGGAGACTGGGGCTGGGCAGATTTGAACTGCCGTCGCAGGCTCCCAAAGCCCGAAGGATAGACCAAGCTACCCCACAGCCCCAAGTGCGCGAGCAACCGGCCCGCGCGATAAATACGTTGTCTCAGGAAGCGCTCTTCGTTCGCATCGCGGCGCGCGCATCGCGGGCGGCCGTCCGGACCGCGTCCTCGCTCGTCCGCCGAGGCCGCCACCCCGTCGCCTTGATCCGATCCAGCGCGAGCTGCATGACCCGGACGTCGCCGACCCAACCGCGCCCCGCGCCGCTCCCGCCGGTCCACGCATACTCGACGTCTCGCAAGTCCAGCGCCTCGCACACCGCGTCCGCCAGGGATCGAACCGTGATCGCGTCGTCGCTCCCGAGATTGTAGATCGACACGGGCGTCTCGGCGGCGCGGACGCCTGCTAGGATTCCGGGGATCGCATCGTCGACGTGAACGTAGGACTTCGCCGTGCCCGGATCCGACCCGAGGATCTCGAGACGCCTCGGATTTCCAGTCAGCTTTCGAACGAAGTCGTACACGACGCCATGGCCGCTCCGGCCTCCCACGACATTCGCCATTCGGAAGATGATCGCCTGGACGCCGAACGAGTGCGCGTATGCCGAGAGGAGCGCCTCCGCCGCGAGCTTCGAGGCGCCGTACATCGAGATCGGCTCGAGCGGCGCGTAGTCCTCGGGCGTGGGCACGCGGCTCGCCTCGCCGTACACCGTGGACGTCGACGTGAAGACGATCCGCGGGACCTTCGCGACGCGACACGCCTCGAGCACCCGGTGGGTGGCCACGACGTTCTGCTCCAGATGGGATCGGGTGCCGTCTTTGCCGAGCCGCACATCCGGGTTGGCGGCGAAGTGATAGACCACTTCGGCCTTGCGGAGCAGGGATTTCAAATCGCCTCGGAGGAGATCTCGTTGCACAAGTTTCGCGCCTGCGGTCATCGCTGACGCAACGTTGGCTCGTTTACCGGAGATCAGGTTGTCCACGATGACGAGTTCCGAGTGGGCCGCGATCGCATCGGCCAGGTGCGAGCCGACGAATCCGGCGCCGCCGGTGATCACGATTTTCGGACGAGTCATCTGCGCGCTGCAACCTCCGCCCGCATATTCAAGGTTCCTTCCGATGGCGGAGATGCGCAATCAGCGCATCGACCGCTCTCGCGCGGTGTGAGACCGCGTTCTTCTCGGCGAGCGTCATCTCGCCGAAGGTCTTCGTCGCGCCCTCCGGGAGGAAGATCGGATCGAATCCGAAACCGCCGCTTCCCCGCTCGCGGTCCGCGATCGTCCCGCGCGTCATTCCATGGAAGACCTCGTGGGCCTCGGCTTGTCGAAAGAGGAATACGGTCTCGAAGGACGCACTGCGGTCTCCTGACCCGGCCAGGAGTTTCAAGATGCCCGCGGAACCGAGCCGCTTGTAGGCGTACGACGAATACACGCCGGGGAATCCGCCGAGCGCGTCGATGGCGAGGCCCGAGTCGTCGATGAGGTAGTCGCCCCGGATTTGGTCATCGAGGATCGTGGCCGCGAAGCGCACCACCTTCTCCAGGCGATCCGTCTGGATCTCCGGATAACTGCGGTCCTCGTGGCTGATCCTGATGCCGGCATCGAGGAGCCTCGCAGCGACCTCGCGGAACTTCCCTTCGTTCGTCGTGACGAACGCGATCAGGTGTAGCGCCCCCGCGACTCAATCTCGCGGACTTTTGCAATCACCGGCTGCGCTCCCTTCCCCATGACTTCGCGGTATCCGGCGACGACCTCCCGAAAGTACGCCGCGGCCTGCGCGTGCGCGCTGACGAGCGCCTCCCGCAGGAGATGCAGATCGACCCCGCGCGCTTCGGCGCCGTCGTCTTTGCTTCCGAGGCTGAAGTCGATCATCACGATCCGTCCATCGCGGATGAGCATGTTCGACGGCGTCAAGTCTCCGTGGATGATGCCCGCTCGATGGAGCCGGCCGGCGACGCGGCCGATCTCCCGAGCCGTGCGGCGTGCGAGGGCTCCTCCCGCCTCGAGCACTTCCTTGGCCGTCGGACCTTCGATGAACTCCATGACGAGCTTGTTCTCCACCGTGTCGATGTCGTACAGGATCGGGACGGAGACGCCGGCGGCGCGCGCGTCGGCCATGAGCCGCGCCTCCGTCCGGATGCGGCTGCGACGCAACTCCGTGTCGAGGGAGGAATGGCGGTACCCTTTCGGGACGCGGTACTTCTCGACCGCGGGTCGACCGAGGAACTCCGTCTTGCTCAGGACGGCCTCGGCGCCCCGCTTGACGAGCACGTCCCGGGCAACGGGGCGTGTGCGAAAAAGGTTCGGGGCCCGAGACCCATCCTTATTTGCCGGGGCCGCCTGCTCGAGGGCATGCTGAAGCTCTCAACGATCGCCGTCGTCGTTCGCGACGAGAAGAAGGCGGCGAAGTGGTGGAAGGAGAAGATCGGCTTGCGGATCGTGGACGCGTGGCCTCATTGGCACACGGTCGCGTCCCGCGGCTCAACCGTCGAGATGCACATCTGCCCCGACTCCCCTCCGGAGAAGGGGAACACGGGCATCTCGTTCACGACGACGGATGCTGCAAAAGAGGAAAAGGCCCTCCGGGCGAAGGGCGTGAAGATCACGATGCCAACGACGAAGGAAGAGTGGGGCACGTACTTCATGTTCGCGGACCCGGACGGGAACGAGTTCTACGCGTTCGAGCGCTGAGCCTCGGGAGCCGCGAGGCACCGATCCGCCGCGGCGAACTCGCGGACCTCCACCGCGGGGCTGAGGCTCCGGCGCGGCGCGAAATCGGGCGGTAAGCAGCGCGCGTACCTCGGCTCGAGGAGACGGCCCTCAAGGAGGACGATGGCCGCGCGGTCCGTCTCGCTCCGGATCGGTCGGCCCGCGGCCTGCAGGACCTTGTTGACGGCCGGGTGGACGTACGCGTAGTCGTAGCCCTTCGCGAAGCCGAACTTGCGCGCATAGTAATCCTTCAGGGATTCGACCTCGACGTTCGGAGGGCTCAGCGGCAGCCCGACGACCACGACGGCCGAGAGGACGTTCCCCTCGTAGTCGACGCCCTCGCTCAGCGAACCGCCTTGGACTCCGAGGAGCAGGGCGCCTCCGTCCGGGCGGGCGAGCCGGAGCGCTTCGATCGCACCGTCTCGTTGCGTCTTCGTCCAGTCCGGGCGCTCCACGAGGATCTTCTTCCGGAGGTGGGCCGCGAGGATCCGCCGATGGGACTCCGCCAGCAATTCGTACGAGGGAAAGAACGCGGCGACATTCCCCGGCGTCCCCTCGGCGATCGCGGCAATCTCTCCGGCGATCAAGTCGTGCATCCGGTCGTTGCGCCGCGCGTAGAGGGTCGTGAGGTGCGGATGGACGAGGAGGAGCCGGTTCGCGCGGGGAAAGGGAGACCCATAGGTCCGAATGATTCGTCGCGCCATCGCGATGCCGAGCAGGTCCGCGTACATCTCCGCGGGGAACAGCGTGCCGGACATGAGCAGGCTCGCGTGTACCCGATCGAAGACCGCTTTGCTGAGTACGCTCGGGTCCATGAGGCGGAACGCGAACTTGCCTTCGCCGCCCGGGAAGACGAGGCGCAAAATGCCTTCGTCCTGATCCCGCCACCGCGCGAGGAACTCTGCGATCGTGGGCAGGATGGTCGGCACGGCGCGGCGCGAGGCGTCCTCCCCGGCGAACGAGACCATCTCGACGAAATCCGTGTAGGTGAGCGTGCGGCCCAGCGTCTTCTGGAGACCCGCCTCCACGACGTCGAGGAACTCGTCTTTTCTCGCGACCCGTTCCGCGCCGAGGGTCATCAGGAACCGCTCGACCGACTTCGCGACGCCAGCGAGGTGGTGGGCGGTCTCGCCGTCGATTGACCGCGCCTCCTTCGCGGCCTTGAACAGGTCCTGGACGGTCAAGTCGCCGCCGAGATGCGTGCGGATGCGGTCCGGGAGGTTGTGGGCCTCGTCGACCACGAGCACGAGGTCCTCGAGGGACCGCCCGAGTCGCGGCAGGAACCGCTCGCGGATCTCGCTGAAGATGTAGTTGTAATCGCAGACCACGAGATTCGCCCGCGACGCGGCGTCCATGGCGACCTTGTGGGGGCAGACGCGGCACGCGCCGCTCGCACGGACCAGCTCCTGTACATGGAGGGTGCGCGTCAGGACCGCCGCGACGACCGCGGAGTTGTCGCGCGTGAAGAAGGAACACGACCGGGATTTGACCTTGAGGTCGCAGAACTCGTGGAACGCGCGTCCGTACGGGGGCGCGGCCTCCTGGAGGCACATGGACTGCTTCGCGATCAGGTCGACCGTCGAGACGCGAGGCCCCTTCGACTCGATCCGCCGAACCGTCTCGATGGCGATCCGATGCTGGCTCTGTCGGGACGTGAAGAAGAGAACGAGCTTGCCCTCGTTCATCGCGTATTCGAGCGTTGCAACGAGCGCCACGGCCGTCTTGCCGATCCCCGTCGGCGCGTGCGCGAGGAGGTGACGGCCCTCCGCGACGGCGTGACGAGCGTCCCTGAGGAACTCAGACTGGCCGTCGCGGACCCGGTCGAACGGCCAGGGGACGGCGAGCCGCTCGCGGTCCAACGTCGCGGGTGCCTCGATCGCCTCCACTTCCAGCCTCGACAAGGTGAGGCGTCCCGACGACGGCGCGGATGAAGGGTCTTCCCGGGGGAGAGGGCCGAAAGTACTCCGTGGCCTGCCGTCCGAGATAATTGGGGGACAGCGCTTATCCCGCGCGGTCCGCGTTCCGACAAGGTGAAGCGCCGGTGCGGCGTCTGCGGTTTCCTCTCCCGGGAGCCGGTCTGCCCGCGGTGCAACACGATCCTCGCGAAGGGGCGTGCGGTGTGCCCTCGGTGCGGACGGATGTTCTCCGGGTGGATCGCCGCGTGCGATTCGTGCGGCGCGTCGCTCGGTCCCGAGCCAGCCGCCCCGGACGACCTGGAGGCGGTGCGAGGACTTGCGTCCGTGCCGGGCATCTCCGAAGCGCGGGCGAAGGAACTCGTCGCGAAAGGGTTCCGGGACTTCTCGGATGTCGTGCGCCTCGCGCTGCCGGCGAGGGCGGTCGAGCAGGGGTTGCATCACGCGATCGCGCGGAAGGCGATGCTCGCGGACCTCGTCGTCCGCCCGGGACGCAACGTGAGTGGTGCGCGATGTCCGATGTGCGGCGCGGCCTGGCTCGTGAACGCCACGCGATGCGCGGCCTGCGGCTCCTCCGTCGGTGAGGACTTGGATCCGTCCATCGTCGAGCAGAAGTTGGCGGAGATCACGGGGGAGATCGTGGACATCGCGACGGATCCCGATTTCCAAGGGATGCCGGAAGACTTCCGGGGCGACTTGCTCCACGCGTTCGGAGGCGTGTCCGAGGAGGATCTCGTGCGCGAGGAATTCCGCCGTCAGATCGACGCGTGGCGGGACAAGGGGTTCGACATCCGCGGCGTTGAGGGCTTGCTCGACGAGGACCTCGGACACTTCCGGGATCGAAGTGCGCGACTCATCCGGGCGCAGGTCATGAAGAAGGCGGAGGGCGGGCGTTACCGCTGCCCCCTCTGCGAGGCGCTCCTCGCGAGCACCGCGGAGGAATGCGGGAACTGCGGCGCGCGATTCTCGTGAGGGCGAGCACAATCCTAAATATGCACGGGACGTGCGGGGATTGATGCGCGGCCCCTACTCGGATTACGCGCCTCCGCCGATCTACATCTATCCCGATCGATCGGGTCCACGGCCCGGGGTTCGGTTCAGTCGACAAGAACTGGTCCAACTCGTAGTGGCGATCGTCGCGCTAAGCGCCGCACTGACGCTAGCGAATGCTAGCGGCTATTTTCGCGGCTCGCAGGGCCTCTTCACGTCGAGCGAGCTCGGCCTCGTCATCGGACTTTGGTTCATCAGCTCGCTCGTCGCCGTTTCCACGGGAATCGGCCTGCACGAGATCTCGCACAAGATCGTCGCTCAGCGGTTCGGGCACTGGGCCGAGTTCCGCTACAGCGTTCGCGGCCTCCTCATGTCGTTCGTCTTCGCGTTCTTCGGCTTCCTCATCGGCGCACCGGGCGCGACGATGGTCGCGGGCATTGTGACGCCGGAGCAGAACGGCAAGATCAGCGCCGCCGGGCCGGGGTCGAACCTCATAATCGGGACGGGATTCATGCTAGCTGCCGCCACAATCGTGCGCACAGGGTCTCTCACCAACGTCGTCGCGTTCCTCGTCACGACGATCTTCGTGTTCGCCTGGTACATGAACGTCATCCTCGCGGGGTTCAACATGATCCCGATCATGCCGTTCGACGGCGCGAAGGTCTGGATCTGGAACAAGGTCGTCTTCTTCGGGATCATCGCGCTCGTGGTCCTGCTCTACCTTTCCGGCGTCTTCCTCGGCCTCACGGCCGTCTGATCAGCGGTTGATCACGCTGGCCAGATATCCGGCCCCGAACCCGTTGTCGATGTTGACGACCGCCACGCCCGGCGCACAGGCGTTCATCATTCCGAGCAATGCTGCCATCCCGTCGAAGCTCGCGCCATATCCGACGGACGTCGGCACCGCGACGACGGGCACCTCGACGAGGCCTGCGACCACGCTCGGGAGCGCGCCTTCCATCCCCGCCACGACGACGATGACCTTCGCCGACCGCAGGAGGTCGCGACGGTCGAGGACCCGGTGGACCCCAGCCACTCCGACGTCGTAGAGACGCGTCACCTTCGCCCCCATGAGTTCCGCGGTCACCGCCGTTTCCTCCGCGACAGGGATGTCCGATGTGCCCGCCGTGATGACGAGGACGGCGCCGCGGCGCGCGGCCGGCGGTTTCCCGACCGCGACGATCCTGGCGGCCTCATGGTAGACCACCGCGTGTCGTTTGATCGCCTTCTTGAGTCGGGAGTAGATCGGCTTCGACGCGCGCGTCGCGAGGACCAGGCTGTGCGTTGCGCTCATCCGCTGGACGATCTCCACGATGCGCTCGGGCGTCTTCCCGAGGCAGAGCACGACCTCCGGGAACCCGCGGCGAAGGTCGCGATGCGAGTCGATCTTTGCGAACCCCAGGTCCTCGTACGGCAGATCGCGAAGCGCGTCCATCGCCTGCGCAACGCCCACCTTGCCCGACTTGAGATCGCGGAGGAGCGCCTCCACGCGACGGCGGTCCACGGCCCTCACCGAATCTGTTCCCACTTCTCGAGCTCGAGGACGGAACTCAGGGTGCCGCCGCGTTTGATCTCCTCGCGGATGCGGTTCTCCCGCTCGAGGACATCGAGCGCGCGGTTCGCCATCTCGACCGCCTGCTCCCGCGGCACGACGATCAGCCCGGACTCGTCGCCCACGATCCAGTCGCCCGTGTGGACGCGCTGGCCGCCGCACTCGATCTCGCTCCCAATCTCCCCGAGGCCCTTTGGCTCGCCCGCGTGGGGTGCGACGTGACGGCTGAAGCAGGGGAAATTCAGCTCGATGATCGTATCGAGGTCCCGCACCGCGCCGTCGATGACGACGCCCGCCACGCCCTTGACGAGGCACGAGTTGCTCGCGAGTTCGCCCCAGACCGCGGTCGGGCCGCCGCCGACGTCGACGACGATCACGTCCCCGCGGGCCGCACGGTCGATCGCCTCCACCGGCTTCGCCCAGTCTCCGTCCGCGGTCTTGACCGTGAGCGCGCGGCCGACGAGTTTCGTGCCATGCCGGATCCGGGGCACGAGGCCGGTCACGACGCCGCGCTTCTGCATCGCATCGGCCAGGTTCGGCGTCGAGACCTTTTGGAACGCCTCCGCGACGTCCGCGTCGGTGTGCTTCTTGTAGAGGCCCGTCGGAATCGCCTTGCGCGTCTTGATCGCCTTCTTGATCGCGCGCGTGGCGTCCGCGACCTGCTCCGCTTTGATGATCGCGCCGCCCACGATCAGGATTGAGGCGCCTGCATCGACCGCCTGCGCGACCGTCTCCGAGTTCAGGCCTCCCGCCACCGCGACGGGTAGCGACGTCGCCTTTGCGACCGCCTTCAACTCCTGGAGAGGCGTGTGGGCGATCATCTGCTCGTCGATCGACACGTGCATGTTGAGGTAGTCCACGCCGAGCGTCTCGAGTTCCTTCGCGCGGGCCGGCTTGTCGGAGACCCGCATGAGGTCGACCATGATCTTGGCGCCGTACCGGCGCGCCGCCTTGACGGCCTCGAGGATCGTGGCGTCGTCCGTGACGCCCATGACCGTGACGACGTCCGCTCCGGCTTTCGCCGCGATCTCGACTTCGAAGGCGCCCGTGTCCATTGTCTTGAGGTCCGCGACGATCGTCTTGCCGGGGAACGCCTTCTTGAGTTGGCGGACGACCTCGATGCCTTCCGACTTCACCAGCGGGGTGCCGGCCTCGAGCCAGTCCGCGCCGCCTTCGACGGCCTCCTTCGCGGCGAGCAGGGCCCGCTTCAGGTGCATGTGGTCCAAGGCGACTTGCAAGACGGGCTCCATCGACCGTGCTTACCTCGCCGTCTCGATAAAAACGTATCTACCTCGGCGCGTCCAAAGGCGGATATACGAACGGTCATGTTGGGCGGCGCATGAAGGTCGGGATCATCGGAAGCGGCGAAGTAGGGCGTGCGTTGGGGAGCGGGTTCGCGAGCCGGGGCCACGACGTGAAGATCGGGTCGCGCAAGCCGAAGAGCGCCGACCTCGTCGCCTGGCGCGAGAGAGCCGGCGGCAAGGCGTCGACGGGGTCTTTTGCGGAGGCCGCGAAGCACGGCGAGATCCTGGTCCTCGCGGTCCGCGGCGCAGCGGCGGAGGAAGCGGTCAAGCTGGCGGGGCCGGAGAACATCGGCGGCAAGGTGCTCATCGACGCGACGAATCCTCTGGACTTTTCCTCCGGCCCGGCGCCGGGCCTCTTCGTCGGCGTGAAGGACTCCCTCAGCGAGCGGGTCCAGCGGGTCCAGCGGGTCCTGCCGGACGCGAAGGTCGTGAAGTGCTTCAACACGGTCTCGAACGGGCAGATGGTCGACCCGAAGTTCGCGGGCGGCGCGCCCGAGATGCTGATCGCGGGGAACGACGCCGCGGCGAAGAAGACGGTCGCCGGAATCCTCAAGGAATTCGGATGGCCGGGGGCGGTCGACGTCGGCGGGATCGAGGGGGCCCGCTGGCTCGAGGCGCTCGTCCCGCTCTGGGTCCTCGTCGGATCCAAGATCGGCCGATGGGACCACGCCTTCAAGGTCGTCCATGGGTGAGGATTCCCCGCAAACCGATCGCCGGCCGGTCCGCCCGACGCATCCCGGCCTGGCTACTTTCACATCTGATACTCAGCGCGTTCACCTCATATAGAGCGCGCCGGGATGGCCGCGTGAGTCGATGCCCACGAAGGAGCGCGACGCCGGCGAGCGGGAGCGATGCGTCACAGGAATCGACGCGATCGATCACATCCTGAACGGCGGCATCCCGCGCGGCAACACCGTGCTTATCTCCGGCTCCGTGGGCACGGGGAAGACCTCGATTTGCATCGAATTCCTAATCCGAGGCGCTCTCGCGAACGAGAACTCCTTGTACCTGAGCGTCACCGAGCCCACGGACAAGCTGTTGAAGAACGTCATCCCGTTCGACTTCTTCGACGAGCGCCTGATGAAGCAGGGTCGCCTGCAGTTCATCGATCTCCCGAAAATGTACGAGGACCTCGGCATCGACCGCGAGGACATGGACTCCGAGGCCACTCGAACTCTCGTAGACTCCATCGCCGGCATGGTCGAGGACCAGAAGATCCGTCGGCTCGTCCTGGATTCCGTGACGTCCGTATGCTATCGAATCAAGGATCAGGAACGGATCCGGGAGTTCCTCTTGCGGCTCGGCACGGTCCTGAGCGCGAAGGGCTGCACCTCGCTCCTCGTGTCCGAGATCCGGTCGCGTGAGGAAGGCTACTCCCGGTGGGGCGTCGAAGAGGCCCTGGCGGACGGCGTCGTGGTGACGGGGAACCTCGAGCGCCGCGGCGACCTTCTGCGGACCCTGCAGATCGTCAAGATGCGGGGGACGACGCACAGCCGCGCGAAGTACGTGCTCGACCTCACGACGTCCGGAGTCCTGCTCGTGCCACTGCTCAAGGGCGGGAGCGTGACCGGTGGTGGCTGAGGCCAGCGTGATGAAGGAAGTCGCGGAAAAGCTCTCGTCCCTGCCGGAGGCCTCCGCGGTCGCATTGCGCCTGAAGGCGGACCAGTACTTCGACACGATCCAGGGCATGATCGATCGCTTCGCGGCGAAGAAAGAGCTCGAGGTCGTCTACGTCACGTCGACGATCCCGAGCCAGAGCATCATCAACGCGCTCGAGGTCCTCGAGATCCCGCTCGACCACATCTGGTTCGTCGACTGCATCTCGCAGATCATGATGTCCCAGGCGAAGCGCCACGCCCACGCCATCGTCGTCGAGAGCCCGACGATGCTCGAGAACATCATGCTCAAGGTCGAGTTCCTGCTGGGCAAGCAACCGGACCGGAAGGCCCTCGTCGTGCTCGATTCAATCAACTCCCTGGCGATCCACAACAACACGAAGATCCTGAGCGAGTTCCTCCACATCTTCGTGAACAACCTGCGCTCCCGCGGCGCCTACACGGTCATCTTCTCGATGCAAGAGTACGAGACGGACGAGATCCGGAACATGCTCGTCCTCGTGAGCGACGAGACGATCGAACTCGGCGATTGAGCTTTATATAGTCCGGCGCGTCGTGGAACGACCCTCGGGACCCTCCGTCCGAGGCGCGATTTCCTCCATGAGAACGACCCCCTTATCAACTCGTTCGCATCATCCGCAAGGATGAGGCAGCCGTGTCCCCCGTCATTGCGACCATCCTGATGGTCGCGATCACGGTGGTGCTGGCCGCGGTACTGTACGTGATGGTATCCGGCCTGCTGACCCCGACCGGCGGTGGTCCACGGGCTATTGGAGTGTTGCCGGGGAGGTCCCAAGACGGGACGAACTGGACGCTGACCTTCACGTCGGTCCCATCCGGACTGACGGTGACCGGGACGAAGTTGACCGTCATCACGGGTGGCGGTGCGACGTCCCTCGCCTCGACGGCGTTCGGTTCGTTGGTCTACGCGACGAACAAAGCCGCGTACATCCAGTCTGTGTCGGGTAGCTCGGTAGGCGTCGGCGACCGGCTGTTGATCAGCACGACGACGTACCCGACGGGCTATACGTACCAGATCTCGGACGGCACGTCGATCTTGTCCAGCGGAACCCTGCAGGGCTGAGCGACCAACTCCCAACCTTCTTCCCCTTTCCTTTCCTTTTTCTCATCCTTCCGATGGACGAGCGAAGCCCCCCATTTCACCAGCGTACAATAATCCGTTAATACGGCCGGTCCCTGCGAAGGGTCGCGCAAGGGAACATCCGCGCTTCACGATGATGCGCCGGCGCCGCCAACCCTCTCCCTCCACGGCGACCCGGCGCTTTTCCACTTTCTGGCGGCATTCCCCGAGAAGGCTCGGAGTTCACCAGGTCCACTTGAACTCTTCAATCGGCAGCGCGAGGGACGTGGTCGCGTCGGTCACGCGGCTGAACTGGACCATGAAGTCCGCCGCCGTCGACGCGTCGGGCGCCTCGAAGATGACGACCGCGTCCGGCTTCCCGAGGAGGCCGAGGAACTCGTGGACCATGACGTTGTTGGGGAGCTTCGGGTGCTTGAAGAGCCGCGTCGCCTCCTCCCATTGGCCGGGGAGGACCTTGAGCTGCATCACGAAGAGCATGGCTTCACGCGGGCGTCATCAACCGGCGGACGCTATATAATCGTGCCGCGGCGGTTATCTCGATCCCGCGTCCGCGATCTCGATCGGGTGCGTCCGCACGTGAATCAAGTGGGATTGTGCGACGGTCGTGCCGAGGATCTTGTCGGACCACCGCTGCCGCGGATCTCCGTCGACGACCAGTCCCGCGAGCGTGTCGAGCAGCGGGAACGCGAACCAGAACAGCTTCGGGAAGTTCCGGACCGCGGACTTGGCGAGGGTCATCGGGCCCCGGAGCGAGCGGACCTCGAGGCCCATGATGAACTTCCCGATCGTGCAGCGGGTCGTGGCCTCCATCGTGGTGGAGTATGCGTACAGGACGAAGCCGCCGAAGACGCCGTAGACCCACGTCTGTCGGACGCCCTCGAGGTAAAGGAATGACCACAGAGGCGCGAACACCGTCGCCAGATCGAGGAGGAATGCGACGATGCGTTTGGCCCAGTGGACCTGGAAGGTCCGGTTGTGGCCGATCAGGTCGAAGCCGCTCACCATCGGTGCATCCCGCCGTTTCAACAACGTCTTGATAGAAAAATTATCCCACGTTTCGGGCCCGTCTTGACAAAGCGAGGCCACTCAGATCGCCCATCATTCATCACGGGTCAGCATCGGTTCAATCATCACGGTGGCGGTCGATGAAGGCCTCCACCCCGGATAGGGTTTGCGTCCCGGTCGCGCGTGACGACACCTATATCCCCGGCGCTCGGCTTCGGCAGCCCCGTGGACTCCTCGGCCATCGTTCGCATCGAAGGCGTGCTCGCGGACCTCGTCCAACCGGCCGATTACGTCCGATGGGAGTACCTCTCGCGCCAGCGACTCCTGGCGAACCGAATCGCGGATTTCCGCGTTCACGGACCGGCGCGCGTGCTCGACATCGGCTGCGGGAACGGCGCGCTCTCGCTGACGCTCTCCGAAGCCGCGGGGTTCGATCTCATCGCGATGGACATCCTGCCTCTCCGGACGTCCGCGGTCCAAGCCCGAAAGCGAAGCCGCGAGCCGAAGGCCAAGCTGCAGGTCCTCCTCGCCAACGCGGAACGGGGCCTCCCGTTTCGGGATGAGACGTTCGACGCGGTCGTCGCGACGGAGGTCCTCGAGCACTTGGACAATCCGGTGCGCATGCTCGGAGAAGTCCATCGGGTCCTGCGGCCGGGAGGCCGTTTCTTCATGACCACGCCGAACGCCGAGGCCCTCCCGTACCGCCTCCTACGGTTTCTTCCCGACTCCGTCGTGCGGAACCTGGCGGGGCCGCTCACGCACGAAGCGCTCCATCCGGAACTCCTCCACGACCCGGAGCACGCGACGACCCCGAGCCATCCGGACGAGCATCGGAGGGAAGGCTTCACCCTATCGGAACTGGAGTCGCTCGGAGCCCTGACGGACTTGCGGGTGATCCGACGATTCACGTACCGAATCCCGCTCCCCGACCGCCTGATGAACGCGGTCCCCCGCCGCTTCTCGCGACGGCTTGCCCGCTTCGGGACCCGCCCGCTGCCGATGGGGCTCCAGTTGTACGCGGAGTTCGAGCGAGCGTGATCCGACGATGCCCGCGATCCGACTCCTCGCCTACCATGCCGGCCAGTGCGATCCAAAGAAATGCACCTCCCTCCGCCTCGAGCGGATGGGCCTCATGGATTTCGTTCCGCGGCCCACGGCACTTCCGAAAGGCGTCCTCCTGCTCACGCCAACCGCGGAGCGTGCGCTGTCGCCCGCGGACGAAGGCCGCGCCCAGCGGCACGGCCTGGCCGTGATGGACGTTTCCTGGAAGCGTGGGACCATCCCGTCGGTGCCGCATGCGACGAGCCGGGCACTGCCATACCTCCTCGCGGCGAACCCCGTGAACTACGGCAAGCCGTTCGTCCTCTCGTCGGTCGAGGCGCTCGCGGCGGCCCTCTCCATCTTTGGACGAACCGCCGAGGCCCGAGGAATCCTCGCGAAGTTCGCCTGGGGCGAACAGTTCCTGCTGCTGAACGCAGAGCCGCTCGCGGCGTACGCGAGCGCGACGGATAGTACGGCGGTCGTCGCCGCCCAATCGGAATTCATTTGAACCCGTGTGCCCAAGGGGGCGTCACCGCCCGGGCCGGACGCACCTTGACCGCGTCCCCGGCCCTCTTCTTTTCCAAACCCCCCTCCTGGCAGTAGGGGCACCCCGGGGCGGGGCAATCCCTCCTGATACGACGGAGGGCCACGGACGGGTCCGCGTTGTGGCACGGGCTGCACGGCGGCGCGGTGGTGCCTTCTGACCCATAGCAACGGGCGGCGCATCCCGCCGGGAGCATCATCCCGGAGGGAACGCCCCGTGGGCCGGGGAACCGCCTCGGTCGGGATTCACCCTTATGCAGGAGCTGGCTCCCTTTGTGGCAAGCTTTCCCGGTCTGTGGTCGTGTCCCCTCATGCCGGGCCGCGCGGCCCGGCCCTTTCCATCCTTCTCCAACAACGTTTAAGGACGAGCTAGTTGGTCGGCAAGCCGATGCGGGAGAGCAAGTCCTGATGGCAGAGGAAAGGAAGATCGGAGCCGTTTTGGACATCGCCGACAGCGTTCAACGGCGCGAAATCAAGGAGTGGCGAGATCGCGTCGGTGAGCTACAAAACTACTGCCAATCGCTTGTCGAGCAATTCAATAAGGTCGAGGACCACAAGGAGCGAGCCGAACACTTCCGGCAAGTCGCCCTGACGCTCTACAAGGACATCGATGAGTCAACCCGTAGTTGGACAAGGACGAAGGAAGAACTTGAAGCTCGGAAGTCGTACATGGACTTGCAGGCCAAGATCATTGAAGCATGGCCAAGGCCTGCGACTGCGGAGCGGCTCTTCTATGTTGGGACAGGATTCCTCGGTGCCGGCGGCGTAGCGTATGCGTACCTCGGAGCCGGCGACGTTATCGCTTACCTTTTCCTGTGGGCCGTCGGAATCGGCTGTCTCGTTGGTTCGGTTCTCGGCCTTTGGAGATACGACAAGAATCGGGCGACTTACTTCGCGGAGATTCGTGGAAGGCTGAGTTGAATCGCCTGTGAAGATGGGACCAGGTCGCGAGATCACCAGATCTTGGCACCCACGCAGCGCCATCAGAGAGTCGCCATCGCGGCCCCTATCTTCTGCCGCATCCGCAGGAAGGCCAAAGCCAGCGCGAACGCAGCGCCCGCTCCGGCGACCGCGAGAACATCCATTCGCCCGGAGCCTCGATTGGCGATGTTGACTACGAGATAAATGAGGATTACACCAAAGCAGAGAACAAGGAGGCAAATTCCAATCGTGAGGGCCTGAGCAGCCTGGCGAGCCTTGTCCTTGAGCATCGGCGGGTCCGGCATGGCACGGACGCTCCGCGCATGCCAGATTGGAACCAACGCAAGACCCATGATGACCACGCCTCCAATGAACAGTTCCCAGATGGGCCCCGTGCCCGTACTCGTCAGAGCGCGATAGGCAAGGGCGATGCCGCTGCCGAGGGCCGATACAAGGAAGAATCCGTCCGATGCGATCTGGCCTCGCGTGAGCCTCATGCCGAAACCTCGATTATCCCATTTCGGAAAAGCCCCTCCGGTGACGGATTACCTCCTCCTGCTGTAAGCGCGGATTCCAAGGAAGCCGCCCAGAGTTGTAATCGCCCCGAGGAAGAGAAACAGCGCCGCAACGAACGGAAGCCCCCACGTCGGGCCGTTCGCGGTGACGACACCGAAGGCAAGGATTTCAACCGAAAGGAACAAACCACACGCCAGCGCGAAGATCTCGCCGAAAAAGAGTCTGTAGTCAGCGGCAGCCCGAGCAGGGCTGTCGGCGAAGGCGAGCCATTCCCTCAACCCCTTCGGCGGGAGCTCGGTATCCATACCAAAACCTCTATCCCTCCACATCGGCAAAATCCTTCCGCCGAAAGCCTCCAAGAAGCCCCCATTTTTGGCGTGTTCGAGTTACTTGAACTTGGCGCGCCACCGGCGATTCAGATCGTCGGTCAACTGAGCATCGGTGATTCGGAGTCTCTTGGCTCGAAGTCCAAACCTGAGGGACGCGATTCCGATTAGAGCCCAAGACGAGAGCGCCAAATTCAGCAGCACCGGTCCCGAGTACCCCGAGTCCGTCATTCACGAGGCGGCCTTGGGGACACTCGTCTGCGAGGCTTCTCGCATCTCCGGCGTGAGGTTCTCCCTCAAGGACCTGTAGTACCTTCGCGCAGATGGCTAAGGATCGCCGCGTCTCGATAGAGGCCGTAAGCCGCGCCCTCCGACACCGGAGCACGCGGACGACGGAACTCTATGATGCTCGCATGAGACCCGAGGAAGCGTTCCGCGAACTGCGGCGCGCCTTCGGGACTCCGGAGATTCGCGTCCTGCCGAAAAGGGATGCGGACGCCCGAGGGCATCGAAGCCCTCCTTAGGAGCGCCCCGGTCGGGAGGCGGAGTCCTTCCGTCGTGCATCCGCTTGAGGTTTCGTCGAGGAGGGCAACCGTCTGAGTGTCGCCGTCCCCCTCATGCCTGGTCCGCTGGGGCCAGGCACCTTCCCTTTTTGTTGTCCGGCGGCTGTATCATCGCCATATGCCCCCTTCTGTTCGGATTACGTTGTCGAAGCCCTCGTTCCCCATCAAGCCCGCCTCAAAAAAAGGGGCGGGCACCTTTCCCCTTTTGTACCTGAGAGGTCCTTTGGAAGGCAAGAGTCGAGAGATAGACCTTGCCGAAGAAAACGGTGAACGACCTCGTTGTTGAACTGCCCGAGGAGGAGAGAACTCGGATCGAGACGCAGAGGGCGGCCCTCCGCAGGGCAGGTATTACAACCGAATCCCTCAAAGGAATGGGCCACCGCGAAATCGCGCGGCTTGTCGACAGGGTGCTCAAAGACGCAGGGGTCAGCGTCCTACCCTCCCTCAATCGGGATCCCGTGCTTGTTGAGCAAGCGCAACGCATTGTCGCTGCGCTTCACGAAGCCGGGGTGGACGTGTCTGACTTCGACGACTTGGTGCACCGTTCAGCACCATACCCGCAAGCGATTCCGGTCTTGATTCGATTTCTCCCGGAGAACCTTGACCGGAAAGTCAAGCATACAATCGTTTTCGCGCTGAGCGTCAAAGAGGCCCGAGGTCTCGCCGCTAAACCGCTCCTCCAAGAGTTCGAGCGGCTTCCGATGGAGCCCGAATTCGACGGGCTCAAGTGGGCCATTGGGAACGCGTTGACGATCGTGGCGGACAAGACGGACTTTGATGAAATTGCGAGACTCATCCGAGACAAACGCCACGGGACGTCTCGACAGATGATGGTTGAAGCCTTAGGGAAGATGCGGGATCCCCGTGCAGTTGACATTCTCCTTCCTCTCCTGAAGGACGAGGATGTCTATGGACACACCATAGTATCGCTCGGTGAAACAAGGGACTGGAGGGCGCGACGTCATATTGAGCCGTTCGTGGATCATCCATACGGATGGATTCAAAGCGCGGCGAAACGCGCCCTCCGAAAAATCGACAGAGAACGAGAGCGCCAGGCAGTGAGAAACCAGAGCAGGCCAAAACGCGGCGGCCATTGATATCTTCTTCAACCTCGCGGCGGAGGACGCCCCTTTCTGTTCGGATCATGTTCTGACCAGCGTTCCCCGCCAACACCGGGCCGTAGTGCCCGGCCCTTTCCCTATTTATTGCTTGTCCCTCATACCCTCACCAGGAGGTTTGTTCTTGGACGAAGCGTCGGGCTCCAAGAGCGGCATGGGTCTCGAGCTTCAGATTGGGATTGCAATTGTGTTGGCAATTTTGATCACTTGGCTCGTCTCTGTGGCGGCAGCCACTGGGGGACAGGGGGCCCAAGCTGGCAGCTTTTCGGAAAATTTTCGGAGTTGGGTGCGGTTTAACGGATGGTTCTACCTTGTCGTTTTCGCATTCATTCTATCGATTTTTGTGAGCATAATTTTCTACGCGCACCTAAACTCCTACGCAAGCACTCTTCAGGACCGCAAGTGGGCGGACTCGCCTACCAGAATCGTTGGGAGAGTCTTGGCCATCCTGGGCGGACTCGCGGTACTCGTCGGCTTGTTCCTGCCATGGGGGAGCGTGGATTTTGTAGATCCCGCGCTGGCCGACTTCAATTACGACCCGTTTAATTGGTCGGGCACGTGGATCTTCTTGGCGTTCGGCCTGCTATGGTTCATATTCTTTGCGGTGCCAAGGAAAGTCGCCGCAGTCTGGGGTTTTGTCTGGGGATGCCTGGCGTTGCTGAATACGGCGGTGGCGGTTGAGGGCCTCTACTACGTCGTGGCGCGGAACACGGGAGGTGTCTATCTCGGCTCCGGCGTCTACGTCAGCATCCTTGGGTCCACCATGTTGATTGTCGGCTCGGCCCTCGCATACGTAAAGGCGAGACGGACCGTGTCGCCCGAACCCAGCCTACTTCCGACCTCCTAGTCAACTGGGACTCCGTCCCACGTAGTAGGACCCTTCTGACGCGTTGCCCTATTGGGGAGCTTCTCGGCGGAGGACGGCCTCGGACCCCAAGCTCGTTGCTCGTGAGGCCTGAGCGTCTAGAGACCAAAACGATTCCGAAGGAAATTGAAGGCCATGCTTCCCTTCGACGTGACCGGTTTCGCTTTGATTGATCCCGACGAACCATCGCCGCGTTGCGGGTGCCTAGCGCCGCCAATAATGCTGCGTTGGTTCCCTGAATGATGACGTCCAGACTGGTCGCCGATCCGCCCCGGACAGACACATTCCCATCGGTGTCTAGATAGAGCGTGACGTTTTCCGCCTCCGTCGTGAAGACCCATGCTTGAGGTAAGTAGGCTCGGATCATCCCGCCGAAAAAACCTCGAAGATTCGGCTTCAGCTGCGCCTCGATTTCGGGACCCATTCCGCTCAACAGGTCGGCGACGGAACCCATTGAGATGGTCGACATTCGCGTATCTAGATGAAGATGACGGCGCGGCGAAAGAATCCCCGAAGGGCTCCCACCCATGCCCGCCCTTACCGGCGGGCATTTTCCCCGCTCTTCGTTCGTTCACTCCTTGAGCTCCTCTCCATAGTCCTTCTTCCACTGCGCTCGTAGTTTTAGATGCAAATCGCTGGGCAGGGAGGGTGGATCCTTCGGCGGATTCTCCAGTTTCTCGGCCCGTCCTTGAACGTACCAGATTCCCGAGTTTTCGTCGAATTGCTGAAGCTGCGCGCCCAATAATCTTCTCCAGTCGGAGCCAACATTCACATGATAGAAACGACGGTCCGGTTCGCCAACCTTGGATACGTCTACGGCAACAAGCCGGACCCAGGCGCGTACTTTGTTCAAAGCCTGGTCGTCCCCCGACTGGGGCAGCACAGGCTCGAACGCGAGATAGAAGCGGTCTTTGATCGTACCGGTAGCATTCGTCCAGGTCTGAACCGGGACCTCGACCCAGCGACTCTCGTCCATGGGCATCGAACAGAACGCGAATCCGCATGAAAGTTCGGCTTATTCTCGTTGCGCGTTGTGCGTCAAATTCGTTGTAATTCGAGAGGTATATATAGTCACAATGTATACTACTACTCGGTGAAAAAATTGGCAACCGTATCTGTCCGGCTCCCGGAAGGCATCTACGCGGCGGTAGGCGAACTCGCCGAGGAGGTCGGCATCGGCAAGTCAGATGTGGCAACTCTCCTCTTGTGGTTTGGACTCGCCAGCGTGAAGGGGAATATCTTTTCTCAGAAGACGCTCGAGCTCATACAGGCCGACACGCTGGAGTCCTACGGATCCTTCATTCGGATGATGGCGAAGCTGCCCCCGGCGGCGCGGACTGAGGTCGAGAAGCAATTGGGCGAACTAATGAAGAAGCTCGCAGCGATCTTCCCTGGGATGTCGTGAACATGACTGACCCACTTGGTGTCGGGTCCTTCTTTGCGTCGATGATGACTTGGCTGGAATCCCGGAAGCAGCGCAAGCTCCTTGAGAAGATCACACAGTCACCGCCGGTCATCGTGAAACCGAGGCGGAGACGGGCAAGGTCGAGAGCCGTTTCGACGGCAGCGGCCGCTACGAGGGCGGCAGCCGAGGAACGTCGTCGCCAGAAAGTCCAACTCGAAAGAGACAAGCACGAGTGGCGCAAAAACCGCGACATCGCTAAGGCGCTCGGCTGGATCCTCGAGCGGATGAGCGAAGACGAGTGAGGCTCAGGAGAACGAAGACCTCAGCATTCCGAGCAGGGGCGGGACGCGATTCGTGATCCGCTCTTCTGCCCCCCTCGCCGCCGGTTTCTCTAGCAGGCCGTAGAGCGCTTCTCGAAATAAGTCGTAGAGACCGAAGTACCTCGTACTTTGCAAGAAGTTGATCGGCTGGAGTTTCGTATACCGATCATCGTCTGCTTGCAGAACCCATTGCACGAGCACCTCCGCCGCTTCCTTCCGGCGGAGATTCATGAGAATTTGGAAGGCGGCGGTGGCGGTCCCCGGTGGGGCGGACTGTGCGAGCTCGATGAGTTCGGGGACCCACGTAGCGATGATCCTTGTTTCCGCTTCGACCTTCCAAACAGTGCGGTTGCGGAGCGCTTGCATGACAAGGTCGCGCTCCTGCTCGGTTCCAGAATCCAGAGTCCGCTTGACTGCTTCCGCGATGGGTCTTCGGTCCAACAAGACAAACCGGCTCGCGAGAAACGCAACGTCGCGAAGCCCCTCAAGCCGCACCGAGGGCTCCGGGCTCGACAAGGCGTGGGCGACCGAAGCTGCTTCCGTATTCGAAAGCTCCTGCTTCTCGACAACAGGCTGCACGAATTGCTGCAGAGCCTCACCTTGGACGGGCGTGCGCTCGTTGAAAACGGCCACGAGACCGAGGGCGTCGAGGTAGTCCGTCTGATTTCCGATCCGAGTGGGAAATCGAAACTCCTTGTCGTTGTGGAAGACCGAGCTACGTGGTACCTTAAGGATCAGGAAACGTCGAGCGCCGAACGGAACCTCCTCGAAGTCCACGGCGATAGCGGGCCGGCATAGCTTCGCTTCTGTGGTGATCCGGTCGCGAATGCCGGCGTCGAGCGTGCACCCTCTCGGGTCCCGGTCGTCTGTCACCCCGAACACGATCATCCCACCTTGATAGTTCGCCATTGCGGCAATGTCCGTCGACAAACCCCTCAGCACCTGAGGGGACGGCTCCGCCTTGAACTCGGTCGTAGCGTTCTCGCCCTGCTGAATGAGACGATTTAGGTCGTCGAAGGTGAGGGGCATATTACGCCCTATCCAGAGCCGGGTAGGTAAAGTTGACCGACGATTGTTCCTTGACCTAGATACTTTCGCAGACCCCTCCCGCCACCTCAATCATCCCCTCATACCGAATTGATCCCTCATGAACCGCAGGATGCCTCGCCCCGAGGACGTGTCGCGACACCACATCGACGCAACCGTGATCAGCTTCCTCCAAGGCGATAGAGATGCCGATTGGACAGAGGTCTCCCTGGTTAGCTTGCACCCACGAGAGGAGATTCGCCTCGTCCTCAAGGAGAACGCGAACCGACATCGCCTCGTCAACAGAACGCGCTTCCGCGAACTCGTCGGGCGGCTGCGCTACCAAGGAGTCACGCTCCGCGTGTAGAGCAGTTTTTCCGGTCGATCGACCAGAGTGCCGGAGCCCATTGGGCGATTGAATGGGTACTCCCGGCCCTCCCGGCCATCGGGAAGGCTTGGGTGCGTCCTCCGATGCGTCCGTGGCCCGCGGGACAATGGGCGACGCCGGCGTCCGAGGGCTATCGGGCGGCGAGAATGGATGCTCCGAGTGATGCCATCCAAGAAGCGCGCAACGTGTAGCGTACCTGTACGAGTCAGTGCTACGGAGTCTGTGGGGATCTCCGGAGTGGGATACCGGTCCGCTTGAGCCAATTGTAGACGGTGCCAGTACCGCAGTGCACCTTTCGAGCGATGTCCTGCGCTCGCAACTCCTTCTCCCAATAGAGTTCACGGAGATATTCCTCGGTGAGGATGTGACCATACTTGATCCGACTTGGCCGCATATTCGTCCCCGCCTCGGCGAGGCGGTTGTACACGGTGGTCGTACCGACGCCGAACCGGTTTGCGAGGTCCCTCACTGATGCACCTTCGTCGTAAGCTGGGCGAAGATCTTCCCCCCGCAGAGGCAGTCGGTGCCCATGTTGCCTCCGTCCCTTCCCTACCGACCGAGCCCAGCGGAGCAAGGTTATGAAATGCGGCACAGGCGAGCCTTCCGCTTTCATCTGTTCCGCGACGGCACGGCAAGAGAGTCCTCTTTCGTAGAGGGAGACAGCGCGTGTCTTGACCCGGACCGAATAGGCCGGCAACTACACCTCTCAGACTCCGAGGAGAGAGAGTTCCTTCTTGATGATGTCTTTGATGTTTCGGAAGACTTTCGGATCCAGTTTGTCCGCGGCGGTGTCGCCGTTTGCCTCTCGCTTCAGGAGCATGATGATCGAGTCCTTCGGTAACACCTTGTCCTCTATTCGTTGATTCATTGACACTAAGAAGTCCAGGGAATGAGTCGTGCAGATGGTCTGTATCCCTCGGCTAGCGCAGTCCCCGAGAAAACCCCAAAGCGCATCCATCGCACCTCGGTGAAGGTGGATTTCTGGTTCCTCAATGAGCAATGTCTCATCAGATTCAGCGAGCACCCCTTGCACGATGATAGGAAGAACAGACCACGTTCCGGAACCATGCAAGAGTAGATTTGCTCGGTGGCCGTAGCTTTCTGGAGCGATTTCTCCCGAGCCTGGGTTCACGGTTGGGGTACCGATCGACGAAATTCCCATGCCCAGCTTCCTGGACCATTCGAGGATAGTTGGGAAGTGTTGATCGTCATTTGCCTTCAACTGATGCAGGACGTTCCATGTTTGTTCTCCTTGAGGACCGACCTCACGCGTGGACTGGATGTAGTTGAAGTAAACCGCGGGCTGTCGCGTTGCAGAAATGTAAAACATCGAGAGGCGCGCCTTCTCCGCGTCAGGAGACCGACCCTTCCATGCAATCGAATATCCGCGTTGCGCACCAAAGCTAGCCGTCCAGGTTGCGGGTGGCGCCTTGAAGACGATCTCAACGCTGCCAGATGAAGCGCCGCGATGCGTGAGATGTCTGACTTCACCAATGGGGACTGCCGCTCCGAAAGTCGGGCCGTACCGAGGGAGGGCAGCCGCATGCAAGATTGCGCTCTTTCCGGTATTGTTCCGCCCGACGAGTACGGTGATCAATGGCAGTTCTCCCAATTTCAGATTTGAATGCGCTTTGAAATTAGTCAAAGTGATATCGGAGATCATCCACGCGCACCCCTTGTCAACAAGGCAAATGTAACGGCGCCTATGAAGGTGAGGGTGGGATGTGCGAACTTTAGAGGGTTCGCTGTTCGCCTGGAACGAAGAAGACTGCTGGATCTGACGCTGCGAAACGGTTAAGGTTCGACAGGTCCGATACTGGAGGAGGTGGCGGAACTTGCCTATGAATCATGGCCGAGAAGACCCTCGCGTCGAGAAAGCCCTTCAGGAGCTCGAGAAGGTGAAAGCCCAGGTCGCCAAGGAAGACGCGGCCCGGTGGGAGCGCGAACGCGAAGAGTCGAACATCAAGGAAATGGAACAGAAGCGAGCGATGGTGCGAGGAGAATTTCGGCGACGGGCTACCAGGCTCATCAGCGAGGCGATTTCCGATTCCCCTACACCCGAGGGCGTTAACCCGTTCGCCGAATTCGAGCAGGTCGTTCGCGAGGTGTTGAAGAAGGCGAAGAAGGAAGCGTCTCCCGAAGTCATTACGGCTATCGTCATCAGCACGAGGATGATGGACATCGTAGCGGGACGGTACGCCTCAGGATATCCCGGGGACTACGAACCTTAGAAACTCACCGTCCAGCAGGAAACTCGTCTAAGCGTAATCTGCTCGCGTTAGACTTGCTACTGGAACGACCCGGCGGAAGATTGATTTCCCGTATCGGTACATACCGCCGGGAATCCATGATCGGCGGACGCCCCGACAAGAGGGTCGACTTCTCGATCATCGCTCTCGCTATTCGTCAAGCTGGGAGAAGTAGTGAGAATGAGGAAGAGCTCCGAATCGCCGTCGAAGGAATCCTCACAAACGCCCTCAGAGATTTGAACATCACGACACATCGAGCTCAAGAGCGGACGATCGTAAAGGGTCGTGCGGACGCGATTTATGGAGACATCGTGATCGAATACAAGACGCCGGGAACGTTCCGAACGTCCGAAGGAGTAAACGAAGCAATCTATGGAAGAGCGCCTGAGGGGCACGGACTACATAGCTATCTTCTACAGCTCGCAAAACTCGAAACCTTTCGAGGCGAGCCTCTGGAAGAGGCTTTGTCAAAGAAACTTGGGGTTGGACTCGATGGGGAAAGGATCTTCTTCTATCGTTATCGCGCCGATGCAAAAGTAATTCCTATCCCAGCCGGGCAGACGACCCTCACGGTTCCTACTGAAGCCGAGCTTCACGGCATCTTCGAAACGATTCAGGTTTCAGATATCGAACGCGGAATCAACCGGTTCATGTTGTACCTTCGATCGCTCGCGCGACTTCCCTTGACCTCGACCGTCCTAGTGGAGGAATTCGGCATCCGGAGCCCAACCGGCTCTCGGTTACTTCGCATTCTGTACCAAAAACTGACCGCACAGCTTACTGAGAGCAACCCGCGAATCGAGATTCTCTATCGGGAGTGGGACCGTATCTTCGGCATCGTTTATGATGCCCAGGCGGGCGGACAGCGCTTTACTCACGACGACGTGCTCATGCTTCCCGAACAGCAAGGCCGGGAAGTGGAGACGAAACTCTTTCTCTTTACCGCGCACACTTACATCAATGTCGTCGTCCAGTTCCTGATCCTCGACGTTTTGTCGAGCCTCAAAAATCCGTTCATCCTAAGGGAGGACTTTCTCTCCCTGGACGACCTCGGCCTACGCGAATCGATGTCAAGACTGGAAGAGGGAGAGCTATTCAGGCTCCGCGGCATTGACCGATTCTTCGAGGGGAGCTATTTCCGATGGTACTTGGACTGCTGGGATGGCGATCTCGCTCGAGGTTTTAGAGCGTTGCTTGAGCGATTGGAAAGGGTCGACCCTGCAACGACAGTAATAAAGCCAGAGACCGCGAGGGATATCCTCAAGGAACTCTATCAAAACATCATTCCAGACCGACTCCGGCACAACCTCGGAGAATACTTCACGCCCGATTGGCTCGCGGAAAGAGTGTGTGATCTTGCGGGCTATGACGGAGACCCGGCGATCCGCGTTTTGGATCCTGCCTGCGGCTCGGGAACATTCCTAGTCGAGGTGATTCGACGATTGCGGCGAAATTTGGAGATCGCGCGCCCCGAAATTCAGCAGAACGAGCTCCTTTCCATTGTGCTGGATCGGGTAGTAGGTTACGACATTAACCCCGTGTCCGCCCTGATTTGCAAGGCGAATTACTTACTTGCACTAGGCGACCTCATCTTGGCCTCAGAAGGGGTTTCTATTCCAGTTTATCCTTGTGATTCGATTCTTGCACCCAAGCTCCTCAGCGATATTTCGAACCCGCATTTCTACGAGATCTCGACCGTCGTAGGTCCGTTCAGAATTCCGTCTCTCGAGGTCGCAGGGAAAGGGGCCCAAACGCGAATTCAAACGGCCATGGATCGCCTATCTGCCGCCGTCATGGAAGGCCTCGGGGTCGAAGAGTTCCTGGCTGAGTTGCGAGCCAGGGGCATTGCCTATACCGAGCAAGATCGAGAGCTTCTTGAAAAGCTCCACGAACGCGTGAGTGAGCTCCACAACCAGGAATTGGACAGCATGTGGCCCAGAATATTGAGCTCCTCTTTCGCCCCGGTGTTCGAGAAAAGATTCGACTTGATCGTTGGAAATCCGCCGTGGGTAAACTGGGACGCCCTGTCAGAGCCTTACAAAGAGGCGACGGAGTCACTCTGGCGTGACGTTGGTTTGTTCGAGACGTACAAGGGAGACAAAGACGATATTTGCTTCCTCATGACGCGCCTCGCGATGAAACGATATCTCAAGGAGAAAGGAAAACTCGTCTTTCTCCTCCCGCAGTCGATTTGGCAAAGCAAGGAAGGGGCAGATGAATTCCGAAGGTTCGAGATTTCACGACCGGGAGATCCCCCTATTTCGATAAGGGTGGTCGCGGTTGAAGACTTCTCGAGCTTTCAACCCTTCGAGGCGACGAACAGGACGAGCATAGCGTCGTTTGTGCGAGACGAAATCACAACGTGGCCTGTTCCTTACCGATTGTGGAAAGGGCTCGAATCCCGAAAGCCAAACGCGACGGACACGTGGGCGTTGGCTTCAGAGTTGCTCGAATCGCACGACTGGGTCGCAAAACCTGTGGACGCGAGAGACAGAAGCTCGCCCTGGCTAGTTCTCCCGAGAGAACTCATCGATTCCTTCGACCCGATAATCGGAAAGTCTGCTTACGGGGCAAGAGAGGGCGTGAACACCCGCGGGGCAAACGGGGTCTTCTACGTCGACATCGTCCAAGGAATACGAGACGGCCACGTTACAATCGAGAACGATCCTGCGGCCGGCCGGAAGAGCGTGCGTAAGATTCGACGTAAGATCGATGCTGCTCTCCTCTACCCGTTAGCGCGTGGTGCCGACCTTGACGGATACCGTTGTAAAGTCGAGAAATTCATCGTCCTTCCTCATACCCCAAAAACGGGGATGAAGCCAGTACAGGTGACAGAGATGATTGAGAAGTTCAACGCGACCTATCGGTTCCTGCGCGAATTCCTGACTGTTCTGGAAAGCAGGTCGTCTTTCCGATATGCCCAGCCTGGGACAGACCCTTTCTACCAGCTCTACGAGATCGGACCATACACATTCGCCCCCTACAAAGTCGTTTGGCCCTATGTGAGGGCCGAGTTCTCCGCAGGGATCCTCGAGCCCCATTCGGATCCTCGGCTTGGCACCGATCCAAAACCTGTCATCCCTGATACCAAGCTGATGATGGTCTCCTGTGCAAGCCGTGAAGAAGCGCTCTTTGTCGCGGGCATCCTTAACTCTGATCTTTGTAGAATTTTTGTTGATCGGCTGATGATTGAGACGCAGATATCTACCTACCTTCTGGATTACTTCAGAATTCCTGCGTACAACCCTGGGGACGAGAAGCACAGGGCCGTCGCCAACGCGTTCAGCGATCTTCTGGACGGAAGTCCCGGCGAGTCCGAAGACCTCTCCAGGACAATCCTGGACCACGAGGTGATGCGGGTGTTCGACCTGAACAAAGTTGAAGAGGAGGCTGTTCGGCAGGCCCTTGCGATTACGAACGCTCTAAATCGAGACCGCGTCGAGAGCGTTTCGTCCATGGTCGCTCGTCATTCCTAGGACATGCTTTGGTGGGTCCCGGTCCCTTCCAGCAGAGACGAGTGTCGGCAACCATCCGTATGCGATGGAGGGTCCCCAACAATACTTAGCGACGTCCGAACGGGTCCGCGGACGGGATGAGTCCGATCAGGAAGTCCTTGGCTTTGTCGGGTGGCAGGTTCGCGATCGCGAGCCCGACCAAGTCACGGATGTTGTCTTCCGTGACGATTACGACGCGCTCCCGAATCGCAACGTCGCGAGCAGTCGCGAGGACCGTCTCTCGAGGTTGCTTCACGACTAGCACCGGTTGGGCGTCAAAGCCCGACGAGGCAACCCGGATTTCCTGCGTTCGAGTGACCAGCTTGGAAACTACGGCACCGTAGTCTAAGTCTCTCGACGTGCACTCTACGACTAGGAACCAATTTCGATCTGGCGCAAAGGCAACAATATCGGGGAGATCGCCGCCTCTGTCGAAAGTGTTGCGCCCGTAGTGGGCTGTCACGAAGCCGAGCAGGTGAAAGAGCGTCGCCACAGCGTGTTCGAACGGATCGCCTCGGGCATCATCCGATTGGAGAGCCTCCAGCAGGTCGCCTGGACCGCCGACGGCGGCTCCGAAAACAGCCCATTGCAACCGCTCGTTTCCGGACGAGGTTCCATACAGTGATACGTGATCTGTCGAGTTGCCGCGATATGCCAACGTGCAAAAGACGCCCGAAAATTCAGGCGGCAGCCTGATCCGCGCGAAGACGCCGGTCTCGGGAAAAGGTCGGTCTCGATTGCGGAAGACCATTCTCCGCCTAGCAACGGTCTCATCGCCACGGGTCACAAGTATCCCGGCGACGACGTCTTTTCCGGCCACGGTACTCGCAGCTTCGGCATGGAGTTTTAGTTCGGCACCTTCGACGACGCTTTTCGCACCAAATCTAACCGCGATTGGCGCTACGACCTCGACAAACTTGAGATCAACCCGCGCCGCCTCGTCGGCGGGCTGACCGAGAAACGAGTGACGCAAGTCCACCACTCCGTTCCACGGAGGATTGCCAACCTGCAGCTGCCCGTCGAGAATCTCCCGGATTCTCTGCGAGTTGGGTTTCCTGCCTGTGGCCTCGTAGGCTTGTAGTACTACAGTCCGCCAATCGAGTCCGAATTTGGCCCTTGACTCTGCGCGGTCGTATCCGCGAACCCAATATGTCGATAGCGGCTGCCATTGATCGTTGCCGACGAATTGCTTCACCGCGATGGTTTCGGGTCCGATGACGAGTGCGCCCGAATCCAACATGCCGAATAGGCCGCCGAGATGATCAATCGGCCAACTCTGGTGGATCGCCAGAACGTCGGGATGCTCGGGAAGGTCCTCCCGTAGGGCGACCGACTCATCTGTCCGGAGCGTGGCACGAAGTGCCTCGTTTCTCCACCCGCCCGACTCTCGGATTGCCACGATCCTGAGGTCGATCGATCGCCACATATTTTTGCAAGATTCGATCTCTGCGAGGAATCCTGACTCGGACGCGGCTACCATTTGCAATGAGAAAGCAATCTCGATTAATAACGCTGGCGCACCGACATGGAGCGCCAGTGTATTGGGCGAAGTCCTTCCGCCGTTCCACACCACCCTAGTCTACCCGGTGGCGCTGTCGTACCACCGGGGTGGTGCGACATCCGAAAACGGCTGCTTTTCGGGATCCCATGGACGAAGAGGCCAAGTCGGTGGACGCACGGATCCGGCGAGCGCGAAGGCGTGAATGGTCGGACGTCAAGCCGGACGAATTCGACAAAAGGCACACTCGGACGGCGAAGTTCAAGGTGAAAAAATTCAACATCTCGATGTCGCACGACCTCTTCGCGAGAATGGAGGCCGCTCGCGCGAAGCTCAACTACGGCAATGGCATGAGCCGCAGCGCCTTCGTGGGCTATTGCCTTGGGAGATATTTTCATGCAAAGGGAAAAGAGTACTTTGAGGAGGCGTAAGGTTTGTAGCTGCGCTACGGCGGCGGCGTGCTGTGATTATAGCCACGGCACCGAGATCGTGCGGCCTTCGATTTCTATAAGCGCGGCATATTTTTATCCGATATAGAGGATATAAATATCACGAGCGACCTCTCCTTCGCGTGAGTCTCGAGATTCTCGCGGCGGCCCTCGCGTATCTCGCGGCGGGATTCTCAATCATCCCGCTCATGCCCGGGTCCAAGCTGCCCGCGACGAAGTGGAAACCGTACGAGACGCTGCGCCCCACGATCATCCAGCTCGAAGCCTGGTTCGAGAAGACGCGGAACAACATCGGCCTGATGATGGGCACAATCTCCGGGAACGCCTTTGCTCTCGACTTCGACGATCCGAGGCTCGCGTGGTTCACGTTCGACCTCGAGAAATTGGCCCAAGTGACGTTCGTCCAATCCACGCCCTCGGGGGGCTTTCACGTCCTGTTCCGCGCCGAGGGCGCTCCAATCCGGACCACTTCATTTCGAGGCCGAGGGCTCGACCTCGACGTGAAGGCGCAGGGCGGCTACATCGCTGTCGATCCCTCCGACCTGGGCTACGCCCGCTACCGCCGCCTCTCTCCCGACCTGCGCGTCGCCACCGTTGAGGATGGCGCGTACGAGGCTCTCATCGAGCGGCTCGTGACCCGGTCGACGAGCATCGGGGTCGCGCCCCTCTACTCGGCGCCTCCGAGGGCACCGCAGCGCCCCCTGTCGGAGTGGTGGGCGCCATGAGGATTTCGGGGTGGCTCCAGCAGCAGAGGCTCTCGCGCTATCGCTCCGTCCAGGGCGCACTTCGACGACGAAACAGCGTGTCCGCCGGAGGGTTTCCGATGTCCCAGCCTCGCCGCGTTTTCCCTTCACCCGGATTTACGATCCCCGGGGCAGGGGCGCCCAACAGGCTCCTGGCCGCGACGGCTCTGTCTGCGGGCCGTCGCGGTCTCATACTCCGAACGCAGGCAAGGACGCAGACATGACCGCGGACGAGACGTCTGAGCATGACGGACCAGTTAAGGGGAACGGCTCGGCAGCCGAGTCCCCAGACACGCCCGTTGCGACAGACCGGACCGGAACGAGGAAGCCGCCAAAGAAGTTGGATTTCGAACCAATCCCCTTGAGTAGCCTTCGCCACGTCGAGTCCGGTCCCGACGGGATAGATCTCCTGATCCACCGAGCGGACGGCAGCAAGACCGAACGAAGGTACGTGGTACGAGCACATCTCGAGCCGCTGAACGCTCTCGACGTGGACGGGGGCCTCTACTACCACGTCAAGATCGACGACGTCGAGACGACCGTGCAGGCCGACGAGCTCTTCGAGAAGCTGCGCCGGGAGGGCAAGGTCCTCTCGCGACGGGACGTGGAGGACTCGGTATCCGCGGTTTTGGAACACGCCACCCGCGGCAAGATCGTGAAAGGGCACGCCGCCCTCGGGATTTACGTCCGCCCCGACGGGACCTTCGAGTTCTGCGAACGCCCCCACACGCTCTTCGCGGAGCAGGAGAACGCCTACCGCAACGCGACCGCGGCGCTGGCCTGCGTCGCCACCAAGGAAATGACCCAGGCATACCTTGCCTTCGCGGCCAAGCTCCACATCTACGAATCCTATCCTGCGATGGGGCTCGGAGCCATCGGTCCCTTCGCGTACCCGCTTAGGCAGCGCGGTGTGCTCGTCCCTCATCTCTACGCCTGGGGTCCGCCCGGCCTCGGGAAAAGCGCCGTGAACCGCGCGTACTCCAGCAAGCTCTACGGCCGCCTGGAGGAGGCCGCGGACGACCTCGGATCGAGGTTCCGTTTTGCGGCGATCATGGCCGCGGCCGGTACGCCGGTGTGCGTCGAGGAGTGCGAGATGTTCGAGCCGAAGATGGGGCCGGCGCTCAAGGTCTCCGCCGAGCGGCCGATCACGGACAAGCGGGGGCAACAGGACCTCGGCATGGTGACCTATCCGAGTCTGAGCACGCTCCTCATGTCGGGCAACACGATCCCGTTCAGCGCCCCGTCCGTACTCGTCAGGATCATCGCGCCCCGCTTCGACGCGACGGCGGTCGGTAGGAGGCACGCGAAGGACGTCCGGCAAGTGTTCGATGCGCTGTTCGCATCGTTGCAGGCGATCGGGTTCGATCTGCTTCGGAGCAGTCTGAAGCGATTTCCGACCATCGGATCGCTCGAGGCCGAGATCCAGCGACTCCGGATCGAGATCGAGGACGCCTACACATTGCCGTTCTCGGATCCGCGGCGGGCGCTCGCCCATGCGGTCGTCCTGGTCGGACTGGGGATGTGGGGAGACTTCGCTCGGTCGAAGGGGCTCGAGTGGACTGCGCCGTCTCCGCCCGATTACGTGCGCTCGATGGTACGTCCCATCGAGGTGTCAACGACCGAGGGCTCCGTGGAGGCCGTGGAGAAGCTCGTCTCGTGGTTCAAATTGTGGCGCGTCCGGAACACCGTCGGCGGCATCGTGAGGGGACAGGACGAAGTCTGGTTGCAAGGGGACCTCGGTCCCGTTCGGGGTGCATGGATCGGACGCGCCATCCTCGACGATTACAACGGGTCCACCTCGCCTGAATACCAGATTTCGTCCCTCGCCGAACTCGGTCGCCAATCAGCGCGGCGGTTCGGGCTCAAACTCGAGGACGTCGCCGGAAGCGACGGCCGTGGGGTCGTCAAGAAGTGGATGGCAGGCAACGTCCGTGCCGTCTTCGTCTCGGACGAGGAACTGAGCGCGGAGGAGGCCAAAGTGGCGAGCGCACCGGTCTTGGTCCCGTCGGCGGTCCCGTCGAACTGGGGGGACGAACTGTGACGCTCGCTTGCCCAAGACGCCCACCGTCCTCTACCGGCGGCTACCAAGCCGATGGTAGCCGTTCGCCCCTCCCGTTCTTCCACTCCTTCCCTACCGCTCTACCGTATTCGTCCTCCTCCCTCCCGCGCGCTCGCGCGCACGCACTTGTCCCGATGAGGGCGCTAAATCGTGGTAGTCCGGTAGATTGCAGCCTCTGTTCTCCCGTTGCCGGGCCCCTACCGAGCCACGGTAGGAAGCCGGTTGCCGACGGTGGGCCGCGTAGCTGTGGCTGGCGTTGGGGGCTGCGCACCGTCGAGCGCGCGCAACAAGGCATTAAATCGCCCCATCGTCACTTCGGCACCGGACGAAGCACTCCAAAGCCGCGGCGCGGACACCAGCGGCGGACGAGACAGATGGATAGGCGACGCCACGCCGGTGAGGCAGCGTCCAGAATGGCCCCGCGGACGCACGGCGATGGCCCTCCCACCGCATCGAGGGCCCTCGGCGGGCACAAGCTCATATCCCATCGCCCGGCCCGTCGACGAGGTGCGTCTGACGTGACGCTGACGTTGTCGTTCGTAGATGTCACGGTTTTCAAAAGTGAGGCGTCTGCCGTGAAAATCCTGAATTGCATTTCTGACGACCCCTCCGAAAATTCTGGATTCTTTAGGTGTCTTAATGAAACGCAAGACAAAGAAAGCAAGTGTGAGCAAGCACGCGCAGACGCAGCCCGCGGCACGGTTCGACAAGTCGCATCATCCCGGGCTGGAGTTCGTGTGGCACGACTCGTTCGACTACCGCCACAAGGGGCTCGTGATCCGCGTCCGGGGCCACTGGGAGAAGAACCCCAACTTGGTCAAGTCGAAGAAGCAGGTCGGCAAGCCACGCAACCTACGCGAGCTCGCGAAGGCCAAGACGCCCGACCCCGTGCCGGTCGCGAGCAAGGGGGCGCAGTGAGATGACGGACAAGACTCCGTTCCTAACCGCGGTACGAGGTTACCTCAACCTCGGCGCGAACTGGAAGCCCCGGCCGGGCGGCAGTGAGTCCGGCTTCGCACCGATCACCGTCACGGTGAAGGCCCAGGCGCTGCGGAACGTCGCGCACGACCTCGCAATGCTCAACATCCCGAAGCCATCGACGCCGCGTCGGTTGGAGCGCATCCACATCGTCGCTCTGCTGACCGCATGGAAGATGCGGGGTCTGGCGGTCACGAGCCAGCACAAGATGCTCGCGGACCTCGAAGGACTGCTGGACTCCATCGGAAATCCTGTGATTCGGCAGATGCGGCGGGACCCGCGTGACAGGCGGTTGCTCCCACCCAACAAGCCGGGGGCCATCGTCACCTTGACCGAAGACGAACTCGACCGCCTGCGGGCCGCGGCCGCGGCCATGGAAGGGTGGCGGGGATCCGTGTGCCGGTTCCTCGTCGGAGCGCTACCTTACACCGGGCTGCGACCCAAGGAGGTCCGGCTCGCGAAGCTTGCGGACGTGGACCTGTCCAAGGGGTTCTGGTTCGTCTCGGCGCCGAAGGGCGCGGGCAAGTGGGCAGCACCCGACTTCGCCCACATCCCGCCCGTGGCGAGGCAGGCCTTCGTGGACTTCCTGCAAGAGAGGTCCGCGTACCTAGCCGGCGAGGAGAGTGAGTGGCTGCTCCCGCTGCGCAAGGACAACCTGGGCCAGGAAGTCGGAGCCGCGTCCGAGGATTGGCTTCGTCACCTAAAGGCAGAGGTGGCGGGCCTCTCCGGGGTTCGGTTCAGGGGCTGGAAGTCCATGCGCTCGACCTACTGCCAGATGGCGATCGACGCGGGCGCGTCCATCTCTGCCGTGTCCAAGGCCATGCGCCACGGAAGCACCCTGACGACCGAGCTTTACTACGGCCGCTTGAGAACCGAGAAGGCCTTTGCGGAAATCGACCGCGCCTTCGAGCGCCCCGTCAAGGTGGTGAAATAGCAGGCGGGCACGCACCCTTGGGAGGCCGGTTTCATTTGAAGTCGGGCGGCAAGAGATCCGGAATTCCGTCCGTGATCTCGTAGCGGTGATTGCAATGCTGGCAGAACAGCGAGCCCTCGATGATCTCGTCCTTCTCGACCTTCACGGTGAGCTCCAAGTCGCCCTTGCACACCGGGCAGCAGAGGATCTCCATCAGGTCCCGCTTCATCGACCGCGGGAAGCACCCCGCTCGGCTTAAGGCCATCGCGCGCCGCGTCGTTCGACCTGTGCGCCAAAAGCCTCTTGCGACCCGCCTCCTTCTGGAGGACCGCGCGCCTCCAGGGAATTCCGACAAGCGATATATAGGGGCTCCCTCATGGGCGCAACTTCCCGGAGGTTTGCCGCGTCTTGCAAGAAGAGAAAGGCTGGCTCCGCGCCCATTGGCGGACGGGCCTCATCCTCGTGCTGATATTCGGCGTGGCCCTCTTCGTCCGCGTCTATTTCGTCTACGGCCTTGCGTTCACGACCGCGCCCACGACGTGCGATGCGAACTTCGTGGTGAAGTACAGCGGCGGGTCCGACTCGTACTACTGGGACCGCGCCTTGTGCTATTCTTTCCAGACCGGCAAGGACCTTGGGACCGACGGGATGCTAAACTACCCCGTGAGCTTCCCGAATCCGAGGCCGCCCCTCTTCCCGTGGTTCTCGCTCCTCGCAGGCCGTGCGCTCGCTCCCCTGTTTGGGAACGCCTGGAGCGCGGTGTATTTCGTGTTCCTCCTGTCGTCGGGCCTGTTCGGGGCCCTCATCGTGTTCCCGACGTACGCTCTGGGCAAGGAGGCGTTCGGCCGAAAGGCAGGGCTCATCGGGGCGCTCCTTCTCGCGATCAGCGTCGGAAATCTTCAGCGAAGCAACGCGACCGACGCCGATCATGACGCGTTCACCCTATTCTTCGTCGTCTCGACGTTCTACTTCTTCCTCCGGGCCCTCAAGACGATGAAGGGCCGGCGCTGGGTCGAGGGCTGGTTCACGCGCGCCGCCATCGTCTCGGGCTTACGGAGCTTCTTCCGGGAGAATCGGCCCAGCGTCCTCTACGCCTTGCTCGCCGGGTTGTGCGTGACCGTCATCGCCCTCGCCTGGCAGGGCTGGGCCTACGTGAGCGTGATCCTGCTCGTCTGGTTCGCCGCCGAACTGTTCATCGACCGGTTCCGGAACGAGGACACGATGGGGGTCTGGATCCTCTTCACGATCGCCCTCGCGACGCCGATCGTCCTCGCGTTCCAATGGTACTACGTACGGAACAACATCCGGGTCTGGTTCGACGTTCCGGCCTACCTGTTCCTCGCATCAATCGTCGTCGGCCTCGCGTTCACGGTCACCCGCGACTACCCGTGGACCCTCGTCATCCCGAGCACCGTCATCGCCGGCGGCGTCGGCCTCGCGGTCGGCATCGTCGTGAACCCGACCCTGGCGAGCGCGTTCGTCACGGGCGCGGGGTACTTCATCCAGTCGAAGGTCGTCACGACGATCGCAGAGGACCAGGCGCCCGGGATGTCCCAGCTGATCCTGAGCTTCGGCTGGTTCACCTTCTACATCAGCCTCGGGGCGGTCGCGTTCATGCTGTGGCAGATCCCCCGCCGGCGCGAGCCCGCGTTCCGGATCGCGGTGATCTGGGCGTTCGTCGCGATCTTCATGGCCATCACGGCCGCGCGGTTCATCTTCAACGCCTCGCCTGCCTTCGCCATCACGGCCGGCTACGCGATCGACCAGGTGCTCATCCGCGCGGACTTCGCGGGGATGCGCCGCACGTACCGCTCCCTGTCGAGCGGCAATTGGCGGAACGCGGTGCGCAAGTCCGTCAAGGCCCGCCACGTCATCACGGCCCTCCTGATCGTCTTCCTGGTCCTCCTCCCGAACGTCTGGTTCGGACTCGACGCGGCGATGCCGTTCGAGGTCAAGTCGAAGTACGACCGCCAGGTCGCGAGCCTCCTGCCGACGTTCCTCCGGGCCCCGGGATACAATCCGAGCGGCAACCAGCCGTTCTACTTCGGGGCGTTCGGATACACGCTGCCCGCCGCCACGGACTACTATCCGGCCGCGTGGTCGTGGTTCCGCACGCAGGATCCGAACGAGCCGCCCGAGTTACGGCCCGCCTACCTGTCGTGGTGGGATTACGGCTTCGAGGCCGTCGACCGCGGCGCGCACCCGACCGTCGCGGACAACTTCCAGAACGGCTACGCCCTCGCCGGCCAGTTCCTCACCGCGCAAAACGAGACGCAGGCCACTGCCCTCCTCGCCGTCCGCCTGATTGAAGGGGACTTCCGCGCGCACTCGCTGACGCTCGGTCCCGAGGTGCGGGACATCATGGCGGCGTACGGCCTCCCGGCGACGACGTTCGCGCGGGTCCTCGCGCGCCCGACGGATTACGTGGCCCTCGTCCTCTCCGATCCCACGACGTACGGCGTCTGGGACTCGAACATGCACGCGCTGAACGCGCAGTACATCTTGTTGACGCACGAACTCACGGAGCGCTTCGGCGAAGAGAAGATGACGGATCTCTACCACGCGCTCCGGGACGCGACGGGCCGCGACATCGGCTACTTCGCGGTCGACTCGCGGCTCTTCCCGATCAGCGCGACGAACACCGGGATCTTCTACGCGCCGGTCAAGCTCTCGGACCACCGGGTGATCCAGCTCCCGAGCGGCCTCGTCCTGCCGTTCGAGTTCTTCCAGGTCTTCGCGAACACGAGCCGCGCGACGAACGTGCCGATCCAACAGGTCCGGCCCGGCGACCAGATCCAGAGCCAGCGGATCGCCTATCAGGCCCCGTTCTACGACTCCATGTTCTACCGGGCGTACATCGGATACTCGCCGGCGGACCTCGGCAGCCCGAACAACCCCGCGATCCCCGGGTTCGATCCCTCGCTCCAGCAGTACCCGCCGGTGCCGGCGTGGAACCTGACGCACTGGCGCGTCGTCTATCGGACGTCGTATTACAACCCCTATCCGGACGTCGCGAACCACACGGACGCCTGGCAGGCGATGAACTACGACGCGGCGCAGCAGAAGCAGACGGACATCACGGCGGGCAAAATCAAGGGGCTCGTGGACCTCAGCACGCTGAGCACCGTCGCGAACGGGGTCGTCTTCCTGCGGTACTACGACGGCGCCTGGGTCAACGGGACGGTGTCGTCGAACGGCATCCCGCTCTCGGGCGTGAACATCACCGTCGTCGACGAACTCAACACGCCTCACTACGTCACGCAGACGGACGCGCAGGGACACTACAGCGCCCTCGTGCCGTTCGGCAACATCACGATCACCGCGTCCGTCGGCACGAAGTCCCGCACGGGACTAATCGGGCCGATCGTCCTGGCGACCGCGACGTTCCCCGTGACGATGGACCAGGCGATGCGGGTCCCCGCGGACTCGAACGGGGACGGCATCCCGGACTGGCTCATGACCCGGGACCTGTCCGTGCCGGCGCACACCCTGAGCGGCACGCTGTTCTTCGACCTCGATCGCAGCGGCGCGTACGCGGCGGGCGACGCGATCGTCCCCGGCGCGCCGATCACGCTGACGAACAAGAACTTCCCCTTCGCGCGAACCACTACGACGGCCCAGGACGGGGGCTTCTCGATCGACTCGCTCCCGCAGGGGTCGTACGGCGTCACCACCCAGTTGGGCGGACGCACCATCCATGCCGCGGACACCGGCGTCGGCACGGCGGATGCGACTCGGAACCAGGCGGTGCCGTACGCGACCGTGCACGGCGTCGCGACGGCGAGCGGGGGCGGTCCGGTCGGCGGTGCCGTTGTCGAGACGGTCGACGCGACGAACGGCACGACCTTCCAGTTCACCGCGGCGGACGACGGGTCGTACGCGTTGCGTCCGCTCTTGGCGGGCAACTACACGATCACCGCGACATCCGGGAACCTCGCCTCGAACCCCGCGCGGCTGAGCGCCGCGGCCTCGGACCTCTGGGTGAACCTCACGCTCCAGCCATCCGGCGCGGTCTCCGGCTTCACGACCATCTTCGGGACCGATCAGCCGTTCGCGACCCTCGCGTTCCAGAGTGCGACGAGTCCGCCGCTCGTGCGCACGGTGACCTCCGACGCCTCCGCACAGTACTCGATCACGCTCCCGGCCGGTCAATGGTTTGTGAACGGACGGTCCTACAACGGGGCGGCACTCTACGCGACCCTCGGGACGGTCACCGTCACGACGGGACAGGTCACCGCGTTCGACGCGATGTTCGTGCAAGGCGTGCGCGTGAGCGGGAACGTGTTCGACGCGACGGGGTCGTCGCAGAGCCCGCAAGCCTCCGTCGTGTTCGCGAACGACCTGGGCCAGCTCGGGCTGACGACCAGCCCGACCGGGGGATACCTCGCGTTCCTCCCGGCCTCGACCTACAACGTGGAGGCGTTCAACGCCGCGGGCGCGTCGTACGGCTCCGCCGCGCTCGGGACGAGCCGTGTCCTCGACATCCACCTCATGGCGACGTCGGAGACGGTCACGTGGTCCGTGTACCGGGACCTGAACGGGAACGGTGCCGTGGATCCGGGGGAGGCGATTCCGGGGGCGAGCGTCGCCCTGACGGACGATCTCGGAGCGCACATCGCGCTGACGACGAGCGGGGCGGGCACGTTCACGATCCCGTTATTCGCGAACCGCACCTACGCGGGCTCGGTGACCGCCGCGGGATTTGATTCCCGGGCGATCCCGACATCGACCCCCGCGGACCTCCGGGCCCTGCAGCCGATCGCCCTCACGGCGACGCCGGTCCAAGTCCAGGGGAGCGTGCTCCTGAACGGCGCTCCCCTCCTCAACCGGCCGATCACGGTCCGGGCGGTCGCGATCGGGGACGGGGCAGTCGGACAGACGACCCTGACCGACTCGAACGGAGGCTACAGCCTGCCGCTCGTCCCCGGGACGTACAACCTCGTCGTGGACGAGAACGTCTCGACGACCCAATCGTCCCGCTACCAGAACCGGGGGACGGATGCGATCGCCGTCTCGGTCGCGGCGACGTCCGTGGCGTACGACATTGGCATCGTCGTCCGGAACCTGGTCCTCGGGAACGTCACGCTGAGTGGCACGGCTCGGGCCGCGTCCCTCTCCTTTGACGGCCCCGAGCATCGGACCGCGGAAGCGAGCCCCTCCGGGTTCCAAGTGTACCTGATCCCCGGCACCTACTCCGTCTTCGGGACGCGCCAGATCGTTCCGGATCAGTATGCGTTCATCGCGACCGCGACCGTGCCCTCCGCGACGAACTTCAGCTTCGCCCTCGTGAAGGCGACGTCGGTCTTGGGCCACGCCCTGTTCAACGGCGCCGCCGTCGTCGGTCCCATGCCGGTCTCGTTCGTCCGCGCGGAAGGCGGCTTCGTGAACGTGACCACCGATAGCTTCGGCGCGTACGCGGCCTCCGTCATCCCGGGCAACTACACCGTGACGCTCACGGGGACGAGCAACGCGACCGGGGGCGGCGTGTCCCGATTCTACCGCTACGCGTTCTCCGGGACGCTGACCGTCGCGCCCGGTGTCTCGTCGATCGCCTTCGACCTGGTCCTCGACCGGACCCTCGACAACACGACCGTCATGGGGACTGTGAGCGTCGGCGGACTCGGCGTCGATGCAACGGTGAGCTTCTTCGATCGGGGCGGCGGCGCGATCACGGCGACGGCCTCGTCGGGCTCGAACGGGGCGTATTCCGTCGGCCTCGCCCCCGGGACCTACGACGCGTATGCGTCCCGGTCCGTCGGCAGCTCCGCGTTCTTGGCGCGGATCACGATCCCACACGCCGCATCGTTCGCCCGCGACATCCCCCTGTCGAACGGCTTCCAGATCTCCGGCGTCACGACCGACCCGCAAGGCGCGCGGACGTCGGCCTCGATCGCCATCCAGTCGACCGCGGAGCTCGACCTGACCTCGGACGCCAGCGGCGCCTTCGCCGCGATCCTGCCGGCCGGCACGTTCACGATCACCGCGACGAAGCCCGGGACGGAGAACGGGATCTCCGTGACCTATCGGGCGACCACGACCGTCGTACTCCAAACCGACAGCGTCGTGAACCTCGCCCTCGCGAAGGTGATAGAACGGTCCGTCGTGCTGTCGTGGGACGCGTCCCAGAAACGCCAGATCGCGGCGGGCGATTCGGTCACGTACACCATCGTGGTGCGGAACACGGGGAACGTCGCCGACACGTGGTCGCTCTCGGGCCGGCCGACCGACTGGCAGTTCTCGTTCGCGCCGCCCTCCCTGAACCTGGGATTCGGGAACGCCGGGAGCAGCGCGGTGGCGCTCGTGACGGTCACGAGCCCCTCGAATGCCCTCGTGAACCATGGGACGATCACGCTCACCGCGACCTCGACGACGGACGATACGACCCAGGGCAGCGTGGACATCCAGATCGACACCGCGCGCACGCGCGGCCTCGCGATCTCCCTGGACGCCACGTCGGGCGTCTTCGACGGCCGCTTCCTGAACTACACGCTCACGATCACGAACTCGGGGAACGCGCCGGAGACGGTGAACATCCAGATCACGAACCCGGACGACCTCGCGGCGAGCGGATGGATCGCTCGCCTCGGGACGTCCACCGGACCAGCGTCCGACGTCCTCCTGAGCGGCGTCACGGTGGCGGCGAATTCGACGACGAAGGTGCGGCTGCAGGCGCAGTCGTCCGGCGGCGCGAGCGGCGCGACCGTCGTGATTCAGGTCGCCGCTTCGGATGCGATGACGGTCTCGGCGACGGGCATCTTTACGCTCCAGCTGCCGCAACTCGAGTCCGGCGGCACCTCGGTCTCCGGCCCGGAGATTGTGCACGAGGCTCCTCTCAATCTTCAGCTCCTAGCCATCGTCACGGGTGCACTGGCCGCCATCGGTATCGGGCTGTTCCTCACGCGGCGGAGGCGCTGAGTTGGCTCCGCGAGCAACCTTCCTTGCGCTAGCAGTGCTCCTAGTCGGGTTGGCCCTCACGGCCGTCCCCGCGATGGGACAGGTCCCGCTCGTCCCGACGTTGACCGGGCCATCCTCACTCGCCCCCAAGGAGACGGCCGTGTACAACCTCACCCTCGCGGGAGGACCGATCGGAACCGTGTCGTACACGGTCCAATGGTACGTGACCGGTCCCGGTGCGTCGGGCGCGGTGCCCTCCCAAGCCAGTCCAACGACGGAGACGCGCAACACGACGGCGTTCCGCCTGAACGTCACGGCACCGTCGGGGGAGGCCTCCGTCACCCTCGTCGTGAAGGCGAGCGCCCAACTCGGCACCACGTACGAGAACTCAACGGTGGAGAAGGCGATCTCGATCATCACGCCGATCGTCCTGTCGGGGACGTTCCGCAATGATGGCACGACGGCCGCGGTGAACATCACCGTCCGCTTCTACGTGGACGACGGACTTGTCGGATCGAAGAAAATCGCTCGGATCGATTCCCACGCCACGACCACGGCGACGTTCAACTACCTGCCAGTTGGGCTGCAACCTGGAACGCACCGCGTTCGAATCGAGGCGGACCTCGACGGGAACGGGATCATCGACCCCTCCCGCGGCGAGGTCGTCCTGTCGGATCTGTTCTACAAATCGACGCCGAGCCTCGGCACCGGATGGACCGTCCTCATCGGCATCGCCGTTTTCTTCCCCGTCTTCCTCGGGACCGTCGCCCTGAGACGCCGCCAGCGAACGTGAATCAGGTGGACTCGAGGAGCCACACGTCGGAGTGGTTCCGCAGGAGCATCCCCAGCTTCGTCCGGCTGATCCCCGCGCGCTTCAGGAGCGGCTCGAGCCGCGCGTCCTCCTCGAGTTGGACCTCGCCATCGACCCACGTCGTCGCAACGGGTTCGTAGCGCACGCCGCGATCTCCGACGCGGACGCGGGCGGCCGCCGCCTCCCGGAATGTGTGCAGGACGATGTGGACGGACGTGACCGCGGTCGGACGCATCTTCCGATTGTAGAATTGCGCGACCTCGCGGTGCACGGGCGCAAACTCCCCGACGCGCTTCGCGTATTCCCGCCATCCGCGCTCGAACGGCGAACGGAGGGTCGACATGCAGTGCTCCGTGACGGGCCGGACCTCTTCGAACGTCGAAAGGATCGACTGGCCCGTCGTGAGGGCGGTCATGAACTCGGGCCACGAGCCGTACTCCTCCTTGGGCATCGCGACCGCCAGGTTCCGCGCGAGGGAAACGAGATAGTTGTTGAGGCCGGCGACGCCGACCTTGGCGGCGATGTCCTCCAGGAACAGATGCGTGGCGATCTCCACGAATGGATTGCTGTCCGGGATCCGGGAATCCGCCATCTCAGCGTTCCCCCTTGATCCGCGCGCCGCGCAGCACGAGCGCGTACACGCACTCGTAGTTCCGGAGGAGCGCCCGCACGTGATCCTCGTTGATGTTGACCTGGACGACGTTCTTCGAGGAAATCTTCGTCTCGCCGCTCCAGCCGCGCGTGGCGAGCAGGTAGCACGCGAGGGAGTTCCCGGCGACCGAGACGTTCTTCGCGATCTCCTCGCGGAATCGCTCGTGGAAGACGCAGAAGTTGCACACCGCGATGTTGTGGACGTTCTCGTTGTACTCGTCTGTGACGGCGCCGTCCGCGGGGCTCATCCGTCCGACCGCGAAGCGGGTGCGGAAGATCGTCGGCACGTAGCAGCACTGGCGCATCGCGTAGAGGTATCCGACGACGTCCCCGTCGATGTCCGTGATGGCCATGTCCGTGAGGGGCGTCACCTCGCCCTCGATGCTGAAGGCCGTCCGGCTCTCCCGCACCGCGACGTTGAAGGACGTCCAGCCGAGGTAGGCCTCCTTCCCCATCCGGCTCGCGAGGTTGTCTCCGACCCGCTGCCAGAACTCGACGACCCCGTCCGCGCCCGCCTTCTCAATCATGTCCTCGATCAGGGAGGCGAGGGCGACGTCGATCACGAAGGGCCTCCGGTCATGGGATCACACGAACGACGTGAGGACCTGCTTCAGGTAGGCCCGCCATTCCTTCTCGGCCTTCGCCGCCACCGCGTCGCCGCGCAGGTCCCGCAGCTTGTCGACCAGGATCGTCACGAAGCCGTCCCAGTGGCCCGCGGTCATGAACGGGGCCGTCGTGCCGACCTCGTTGTAGGCCATGGGCACGATCTCCTGCAACGGGCCGGGACCGACGAGCGCGCCGAGCCGCGATTGCAGATATTGGGCGATCTCCTTGTTCTTCTTGAACTCCTTCGTGTCGCCGAACTTCTCGACGAACAGGATTCGGGTGAGCCGCTTCAGTTCGCCCGCGACCGCCTCGTCGTACGACGCGAGGATCGCCGGCGTCACGGGCTTGGACTCGAACAGATGGCGGACGACGATCGAAGCCTTCAGGACGTTCGCGAGGACGCCCTGCATCTTCGTGATCTCGACGGGCTTCGTCGTCAGGAACACGAGGAACGCGCGGTCCCCGACGCCCGAGATGATGATCGTCCCCGCCTCGAACTGCTGCACGGACATCATCATGTTCTGTCCGCCGAGCTGGCTGCAGATGTGCGCGAGGTTGCCCTTGAGGAGGTTCAGCAGTCGGTATTGCCGCGGATCGAGGCGGTTCGGGATCGAGGACGAGAAGATGCGGCCGTCGACCCCGAGGAACATCGCGATGTCGAGGTCGCTCTCCTCGCGCGCCCGCTTCAGTTCCGTCTCGAGGAGGTGCTTCAGATGGCCGACCGTGTCGGCCCCCATCGTCTTGTCGACCTGGCCGGCGTAGGGCATCTAGCCGCCCCGCTTCAACCCGTACGAGTTGAACAGGATCTGGAGGGCTTCCTCGGGCGAGTAGTCGTAGTCCCAGTTCTTCTGCATGCGCTTGATGCGCTCGACGACGCGCGGCGGGGCCTTCATCGCCTCCGCGGTCTTGATCGCTTCCTCGAACGTCTTCGCGTGGCTCCGCGTCTGCTCCTCCGGAATCGGGGCCTCACTCGCGCGGATGACGATCCCGACGCCGCGGGCGAACAGGTACGGATACACGCCTTCGCCGTGGTGTACGCCCCGCATCTTGAGGAGCTTCACCGTGCGGTTGAACGCGCCGCCGACCGGGTAGTACTCGAGATGGATCGCGCCGTCCGAGAGGTAGATCGGAAGGAGGACGTCCTCGCCGACGGTCTCGCCGGGCTTCGAGTGCTCCTCGACCGTGCACAGCACGACGCCGAGTTCCTTCAGCGTGTAGAACAGTTTCCCGATGAGCTCGCGTTGCTCGAGCTTCTCCGCGGTTGCCCAGATCACGGGCGTCATCGGATCGATCACCACGCGCGTGGGGATGTTGTAGTCGGCGCGCGCCTTCACCAGCTGGGGAAGCTGCTCCTCGATCATCTTCTTGAAGTTCCGGCCCTTGAGGTGAATGAAGAAGAGCGATTTCTCGTAGTACTTGCGCATGTCGAACCCCATCAGGTCCGCCTCGCGCATGATCTGCTCGGGCGGCTCTTCGAGGGTGACGTAGAGGGCCTGCTCGCCTTGCTCGATGCCCTCCATGAGGAATTGGATCGCAAACGTCGACTTCCCGGTCCCGCTCGAGCCCAGGATGACGACGGTCGACTTCGGCCAGAATCCGCCTTCGATCAGGTCGTCGAGTCCGGGAATCCCGCTCGACACTTTCTGGATGTCCGCCATGAGGATGTCTCCCTCGAGTGCGTTCGCCTACGCCGAGGCGAAGGCCTCGCTGGATGGAATGCGCGATTCGATGCCTGGGGCTTTTTAAAGCAATTCCGACCCCGGAATCGACCCTGATAACGAGGGGCTCAGAGCTTGCTGCGGAAGGCGTCGAGCCGGTCCGCGAGCTCTTGACTACGCGCGGCGACGGCGACCTCGCCTCGGGTCTTCTCAATCAGGCTGCGCGCCACGTCCTGCTTGCGCTTCAACGCGACCAACGCGGTCGGGTAGTCGAACCGCATGAGGGCGTCGAGGATGCGCTCCATCTTCTCGAGGAACGACGAGGCGACCTTGATGTCTCCGTGACGCAGGTGTTCGAGCGAGAAGCGACGCAACTCGCCGACGACGTCGCCCAGGCCGAGCAGGTACGCGTTGTCCGTGATCCCGAGCTCCTTCGGGCCTGGGAGTGCCTCCTGCGTCAGGATTGCGTGGACGAGGAAGGCCTCTCCGACTTCCTGCATGGCTCCTTCGACGAGCCCGGCGTGGTACAGGTCCGGGTGGTCCTTGAGCAGGCTGCGGAGCTTGAGAATTTCCTCCCGCGTCTCCCGCAGCATCGCCTCGACGTTTTGGCCACGGTGCATGCCCTGAATTGCGCTGCCGCTGAGGCGCGCGATCGTCCGGGAAGACTTGATCGCGAGTTCCCGAACCTCGTCCTTTTCGTCGAGGCGGCTCTCGATCTCGGAGATCACCTGGTCGAGATCCTTCACGGTCCACCGATGTGGAGTCCCGTTATTTGAGGGTTCGGACGGGATTTCCCTTTCACGTCAGGTATAGGATGCCGAAGTCGACCCAGATCGAAGCCGAGCCGTAGTTCGTAAAGTTGGCATATCCACCCATCGGCGGGGAGTACGTTACGGGGACACTCTGCGCCGCCCGCACGATGGCCCAGTCCACGGACTTGTTGATGAAGCGGACCGTCATCGGAGCGTCGATCGACCCGCCGAAGAGAGATCCGCCTCGGAAGATCACCGCGACGTAACCCGGCTTCGTCATGTTCGCGTCCGGACCTCCTACGAAAAACCCCTGCCCGGTGTTTTTCCCGAGCGTCAGGTTGCCTTGCGCGATCGTGCGAACATCCGTGAAGTCGATGACTCCATGGATGACCGCGAGTTCGCTGCTGAGATTCTGGGCTTGCGATTCCAAGAACGAAACCTGGCGCGTCAGGTCAGCCAACGCGTTCGAATCGTTCGCGATCTGTTGCTGCGCACCGGCGAGCCGGTGCTGAAGGTCCGTGTTCTGCGCTTGCAATGCACTGCCTTGCATGAGTAGCGCGACGGCAGGAGCTCCCGCGATCAGGAGTCCGGCGACGATCCCCACGATGAGCCGACGGCGACCGGCGAAGAGCGTTGAGGCCATGTCAATCCCAGGAACACGGCCGACCCGTTCCGGGGCTTAGACCTGTTCTACCAAGCCGATGTCAAACATGTCAGGCGGCCCGGAGCGCGCGCATCCGCGCCACCTTCCGCTCGACAATCTCCGGCTTTCCAATGTCCCGCCGCGCGTAGAAGCTGCCGGCCACGAATGCGAGCGCCTCTTCCGAGATCGACTCGGCCCGCTCGAGGTCTTCGGCCACGCCGACGACGGCCAGGGACCGAGATGTGGTCGTGTACAGATGGCCGCCTTTCTCGTCCGCGCTCGCATAGTACAGCTTTGCGCCCGTCCCACGGATGCCGTCCTCATCGACCTTGAGCTGTTCGCCCGCCTTCGGATGGGAGCCATACCCCATCGGCACGACGTACTTGCAGACGGTCGCCTTGCGGGCGAACTTCACGTGGCTCGGCAGGTTTCCCCCCGTGAGTCCGGTGCAGACCTCGAGGAAGTCGCTCTCGAGGACCGGCAGGACGTTCATCGACTCGGGATCGGCGAAGCGCACGTTGTACTCGAGCAGCTTCGGTCCGTCCTTCGTCGCCATGAATCCTCCATACAGGATTCCCCGGAACGGCGTGTCGCGCCGGAACATCGCGTCCACGGTCTTGGTCATCGCCTCGAACGCCCGCTCGAAATCGTCTCGCGTCACGAAGGGCAGGAGGTGGTCCGCATCGCTATACGAGCCCATCCCTCCCGTGTTCGGTCCCTTGTCGCCCTCGTATGCGCGTTTGTGATCCTGCGCGAGGGGCATCGGGACGAGCGCGCGGCCGTCGCAGAACGCCTGGAGGGAGAACTCCTCACCGACCAGCTTCTCTTCGACCAAGAACCGCGCGGCGCCGCCGATCTTCTTCTCCAAGATCTCCCGGCCGTACGCAAGGGCCTCGGCCTTCGTGGAGAAGTGATCGCCCCACACGCGCACGCCCTTTCCGCCCGTGAGGCCCAGGGGCTTGATGACGAATTCAAAATCCGAGTCGTTGACGAATTCTTCGAACTCGCTCAATTGATCGAAGGCCCAGAATTGCGGGAGGCCCGGGATGCCCTCTCTTCGCATGAGGTCGCGCGTGAATTCCTTGTTCGTCTCAAGCTGGGCCGCGTCTCGCGAAGGCCCGACGGTGGGAATCCCCGCGGCCTCGAGGGCGTCCGCGATCCCGCGTTCGAGCGGCGCCTCGGGCCCAATCACGGCGAGGTCGATGCCGCGACCTTTCGCCCACGAGACGATGCGTTCGACCTCGGTCACATCGCCGATGAGGGTCTCCTTCGACCGGCGGCGGATGCCGGGATTCTGGTTCGCCATCGCCGCGTAGATGTCCGCCCGGCTTCGGTGGAGTGCCTCGACGATCGCGTGTTCGCGGCCCCCTCCCCCCACGACGAGCATTTTCGCGGGCACGGCGCTCGAGGAAGCGGCGACCGGGATTTCTAGTTTCGGGACTTCCACGCGCAGAGCCTATGCCGACGCGGCCGGCGCGCGAGCTGCGGATTTCGCCACGAGTTCCGCAGCCGAAACCGTGTTCGAGAGCAGCATCGCGATCGTCATCGGGCCCACGCCTCCCGGGACGGGCGAAATCGCCTTTGCCTTCTCGCGCACCGCATCGAAGTCCACGTCCCCCACGGTGCGGAATCCGGTCTTCGTCGCCGGATCCGGGACGCGGTTAATCCCGACATCGATCACGACGGCCCCGCTGCGGACCATGTCGGCCTTGACGAACCGGGGCGACCCCATGGCCGCGATCAGGATCTCCGCGCGCCGGGTGTGGGCCGCGATGTCTTTCGTCGCACTGTGTGCCACGGTGACCGTCGCGTTCGCACGCGGGGCCTTCTGGACGAGCAATGCCGCGAGCGGCTTCCCGACGATGTTGCTCCGCCCAAGGATCACGACGTCCTTCCCAGCCGGATCGTTTCGGCTTCGCATGAGCATCTCCACGACTCCGGCCGGCGTCGCCGGAGCGAACCGAGGACGGCCAATCAGCACGAGCCCGACGTTCACGGGATGAAAGCAATCGACGTCCTTCAGCGGGCTGACCGCGGACACCGCAGCCTCGACCCGGATCTGCGAGGGCAACGGTTGCTGGACCAGGATCCCGTGCACCTTCGGATCCTGATTGAGTCGCCCGACTTCCTGGAGCAAACGTGTTTCGGACACATCCGCGGGAAGATTGACGGTCCAGTGCCCCATGCCCATTTCCTCGGAGGCCTTGCCCTTCAGTTTGACATACAACTGCGATCCCGGATCCTCTCCGACGAGGACCGCCGCGAGTCCCGGCACGACCCCGTCCGCGGAGAGTTTCGCGAGCCGGGGCTTCAACTCTGCGCGAATATCGTCGGCGATCTTCTTGCCGTCGATCAGTTCCGCGGGCACGTCTCCACCATCGTTTCGACAACAACCCGACGGTTATAGGCTTTGAGCGGAGCCGCGCACGAGCATCCCCGGCCCACCAGAATCGTACCCCAAGAGCGTCAGACAACGACCGTCTGATTCTCACGAAAGAAAACACTTAAGACGGGTCCTGTCCATGGCACCGACGGATGCACTCCAACGACTGGTCTCGACTCCTCACGGAACGTCAGCGTGAGGTCCTCACGATCGTCGTGGAGAACAAGGTCTACCGCAACCGCGACTCCAACATCCCCGAGTTGGCGGCGCAGATGGGGATCGCGCCCGCCGCGGTCGCGAAACATCTCCTGGAAATCGAGAAGACCGCCCTGTTGAGCGTCGTCGTCTCGCCGTCCGAGCAGGGCAAGCGGGTGTACGAGCGACTCGAGTTGGAACCGCGGCCGGAGAAGAAGCAAACGGCCGAGGCCCTCGATCGCCAGACGATCATGATCCTGCGGTTCCTCCGAGACCATCCGGACGCGAGTGCGAACGAGATCCAGGAGGAGCTCGGCTTGTCGGACTACACGACCGTCAACAGCCTGCGCGTCCTCACCGCGGTCCAGCTGGTCACGAAGCAGCGCGGCCCCGCGATGCGCCGCGGCGTCCCTCCCTACGTGTATCGGCCGACGTCCCACGGTCGGGACCTCATCGAGCGCTTGCCCGCTGCCGTCCCGTCGGAAGGCAAAAGTAGCGTGGACGGCCTCCTCGGCACCGCGTGATCGACGCGGTCGTGGTCGGCGCCGGACCCGCAGGCGGAATGGCAGCGCGCCAACTCGCCGCCGCGGGCTTCTCAACGACAATCCTCGAGAAACGGAAGGTCGTCGGCGAACCGGTCCAGTGCGCGGAAGGCGTGAGCGAGTTCGGACTCCTGTCGAACGGCCTCTCGCCGCAGGACGAGTGGATCGCCCAGCGGGTGGCGGGAGCGAAGTGCGTCGCCCCGAACGGGAAGTGGTTCTACATCACGCGCTTGCCCGGCTACGCGATCGATCGGCCGGCGTTCGACCGTTGGATCGTGCGAGGCGCGGTCGACGATGGCGCGGACCTGCGGACGGCCACGCGCGTCACGGGACTCCGTCGCGAAAATGGCGGCTGGCGGATCCAGGCGAACGGCTCGACGATCGATGCGCGGGTGGTCATCGGAGCGGATGGCCCGACAAGCCTCGTCGCGCGGGAGGCCGGCCTCGTGCGCAACCTCGGCAAGATCGTCGCGTACGAATACCGGTTCCGACGCGAGGACGTCCCCGAGCTGGACCCGGACTATTTCCTCCTGTTCATCGGAGCGCGGTACAACGGCGGCTACGCCTGGATCTTCCCGAAGGGCGAGAGTGTGAACGTTGGCGCGGGCGGTCACGTGGACGCCCACGCCGCCACCCTCGCGTTCTGCCGCCAACGCGGGATCGACGTCGAGCGGCGCGTGCAGACGATTGCGGGCGCAATCCCGTTCCGGTACGACTTTGTGTCGCTTGCGGCGCCGGGCCTCGCGATCGCCGGCGACGCGGGCGGCATCACGAACCCGATCAACGGCGCAGGAATTCATCCCGGACTCTTCAGCGGACGACTCGCGGGCGAATTCGCGGTGGCGGCGCTCGAGAAGGACGACCCGTCGACCATGGTCGCGTACGACCGGGTCCTGCGCTCGTCTCCGTTCCTCGATCCACTGCTGTGGTGGATGACGGTGCGGATCCAGCGATGGAGCGACCGCTTGATGAATTCCGTGACGGACGAACTCGAGGGCCGAGATTGGCGCGAGGTCGATTGGAAGATCAAAATCTCGACCGCGCTCCGCAAACCGTGGCTGCTCCCGCACGCGCGCGAATTCTATCGCATGCTCCAGGCCCTCGAGCTGTGCGATCGCTACGGATGGTGAGCGGCGCTCGTCGCGCGACCGAAGCCTAGATAACTTTTCGTGACTTCTCACGGACGATGGCCGCAGTCGCAAGTCCTCGCGCCATGCGCGCGGGGAGTCGACTGGAGCGGGTCCTTGCGTCCGGCGGCTTCGCGGTCACCGCGGAAATCCACCCGCCCGGCTCCGCCGATCCCGCCGATATCCAAAGGCAGGCGTTGGCGTACCGCGGCCGCGTCGATGCATGCAATGTGACCGATGGGCAGCGTGCGCTGGTGCGCATCTCGTCCCTCGCCGCCGCCATCATCGTCCTGCAGAACGGCGTCGAGCCGATCATGCAGATGGTCCTCCGCGACCGGAATCGCATCGGCCTCCAAGCCGACCTCCTCGGCGCCTCGGCGCTCGGGATCCACAACGTCCTGTGCCTTTGGGGAGACCCGCCGACCGCAGGCAACGAGAAGGATGCGAAGGCCGTTTTCGATCTGACGACGGAGGAGATGATCGCGACGTTCCGCACGCTGCGGGACACCGGAGTCCTCCGGGGCGGAGACACGGTGCAAGTCCCTCCGAGAATTTTCATCGGGGCCGCCGCTGATCCGTTCCGCGGCTCGAAGGAGGAATCGTTTGGAAAGCTCCGCGCGAAGGTCACCGCGGGCGCGGACTTCGTCCAGACGCAAGGCGTCTACGACGTCGACGCGTTTGAGGAATGGATGCGGCTCGTGCGGAAGGAATGGCTCCACGAGAAGGTCTACATCCTCGCGGGCATCATCCCACTCAAGTCCGCGAAGATGGCGCAGTTCATGGTCGAGAAGCTCGGCGCCGTGATCCCGAAGCGCCTCATGGACCGGATGGAAAAGGCGCCCAACCCGAAGGCGGAGGGCTTGAGCATCGCCGTGCGGACCGTGAAATCGATCAAGAAAATCGAGGGCGTGCGTGGCGTTCACATCATGCCCGTCGGATGGGAAGACATCGTGCCGGACCTCGTGAAGGAAGCGGGGCTCTATCCGCGTCCCGAGCCGGTCGCAGCCGTCGCATGAGGGTGCGCCGAACCTTTCAATTCTCCTCCGAAGGTTTAATCCGAGGCTCCCCATTGCGCCTCGGTAAATAGGATGGTTTCACCCCGCCGGGCCCTCCTCAGCGTGTCCGAAAAAGAGGGCCTCGTCGAATTCGCGAGGGGCCTGCGGGAACTCGATTTTGAACTCATCGCGACCGAGGGAACCGCGAAGACGCTGAAGGACGCGGGCATCCCGGCGATGACGGTCGCGGACTACACGGGGCTGCGCGAAGGCCTTGGAGGCCGCGTCAAGACGTTACACCCGCGTATCTTCGCGGGAATCCTCGCGCCGCGCGGGGATGAAAAAGATCTGGCAGACCTCGGCGCCGTCGCGATCGATCTCGTGATTGCGAATCTCTATCCGTTCGAGGAGACGGTCGCAAAGCCTCGCGTTACGTTGGCCGAGGCAATCGAGAACATCGACATCGGAGGGGTTTCGCTCATCCGAGCGGCGGCGAAGAATTCGGCCCGCGTGGCCGTAGTGGTGCGGCCCGCCCGATACGCAGAGGTCTTGCGCGCGCTCCGGGAAACGAAAGGAATCTCGCAGCGCCTCCGGGACGAACTGGCGCTCGACGCGTTCGAGTACACGTCTCGCTACGACGCGGCCATCTTCAACTATCTCGCGAAATCGCAGGGCCACGTCCTGCCGCCGGCCTTACGCCTTGCGTACGACAAGATCGCGGACCTCCGATACGGAGAGAATCCGTACCAGAAGGCGGCCCTCTACGCGGAACCGTTTCCATACGCCGCCACCGCGACGGCGGAGAGGCTCCAAGGCAAGGACTTGTCCTACAACAATCTGATCGACCTCGACGCCGCTCTCCGGGTCGCCACCGAGTTCGAGCGCCCCGCGGCGGTCATCATCAAGCATACGAATCCGGCGGGCGTCGCCCTCGGACCGGACTTGGCGGGCGCGTATGCCGCAGCCCACGCGTGCGATCCGATCTCCGCGTACGGCGGCGTCGTCGGACTCAATCGCACCGTGGACCTGCAGACCGCGAAGGCCATGCGGGGGAATGTCCTCGATGCGGTCATCGCCCCGGGATACGAACCGAGTGCGCTCGATCTCCTGAAGCAGAAGAAGCGAGGGGACTTCTTGATCCTCCGCACGCACGGGGAGCTCCGCAAGGATCACGGGGTGGACATGGTGCGGGTCCTCGGCGGGGTCCTCCTCCAGACAACGGACTTCCCCGTCCCGAAGCCCGAGGCGTTCAAGGTCGTGACCAAGGCGTCCCCGACGCAGGCCCAGATGCGGGACATCCTGTTCGGAATCACGGTCAGTCGCTACGTGAAGTCGAATTCGATCGTCCTCGCGAAGGGCGAACGCACGGTGGGCATCGGCGCCGGCCAGATGAGCCGCGTGGACGCGTGCATGCTTGCGCGGGTGAAGGCGGGCGAAGCGGGACGTGGCAGCGTTGCGGTGAGCGATGCGTACTTCCCGTTCCGAGACGGCCTCGATGAACTGGCGAAGGCCGGGGTCGCGGCGGTGGCTCAGCCGGGCGGTTCCATCCGGGACGCGGAGATCATCGCCGCCGCCGACGAACACAAGATCGCAATGGTCTTCACGGGGTTGCGGCTGTTCAAACACTGAGGGATCCCGTGGCACGTACCCAAATCGCCGTCCTCGCGTCCGGGAGGGGCACGGACTTCCAGAGCCTGGTCGACGCGCGGGACCGCGGGGAGCTGCCCGTCGATTTGGCGGTCCTCGTGTGCAACGTGCCCGGCGCGCCGGTCCTGCAGCGCGCGAAGAAAGCAGGCGTCCCATCGGTCGTCATCGATCATCGCCCCTATGGGAAGGACCGAGAAGGATTCGAGCGCGATGTCGTCAACGTGCTGCGGGATCGCGGCGCCCATCTCGTCGTCTTCGCGGGCTTCATGCGCCTCGTCTCGCCGTACTTCATCAACGAGTTTCCGATGCGCATCATGAACATCCATCCGTCCCTCCTTCCCGCGTTTCCCGGCGCGCACGCGCATCGGGACGCGCTTGCAGCGGGCGCAAAGGTCTCCGGCCTCACGATTCATTTCGTGGACACCTCCCTGGACGGCGGTCCGATCATCCTGCAGAAAGCGGTCCCCGTGCGGGACGACGACACGGAAGAGACGCTCGCGGCCCGAATCCTCGAGCAAGAGCACATCTTCCTGCCGATCGCGGTGCGCCTATTTGCGGAGGGCCGACTGCGAATCGAAGGACGGCGAGTCCACACCGATACGCGCGGACTGAATCTCCCGCCGATGGCCTAGCCGAACTGTTCGATGACTGCCGGGATTTCCTCGAGGGTGCGGATTTTCAGATCCGGGCTGACGTCCTTCGCGTCGGTTCCGTGAAATCGTCGCAACCAATCGAGCGACTCGGCGCTCGGGGCGATTCGGGGGACACGCTCGAGGAGAACCGTCTTCATGCCCGCGGCCTTCGCACTGAACACATCCCTCACGATGTGATCGCCAACATGGAGACTTTGCTTCGGCGTTGCGCCTAGATTTGGCAGGATCTCTTTGAAGACGGATGCTCGAAGCCTCCCGATCTTCGGATCATCCGTCGAGCCCGTGACGTCGATCCACGGTTTCATGCGTCCGAGCCAAGTAGCGCCAACCGGAAAGAGAGGGTCCGGGACGAGCGCCACGCGCAAACCCGTTTCCCGGAGGTAATCGAGGGTGGGAAGGGCGTCGGGAAACCACTCCACGCTCGGAGCGACTCGTTCGACGGCGGCCTCGACGACATCCCGAAGTTCGCGCGGGGACCCCGGGAGGATGGAAGCGAGGACCCCTTCGAGAGCGAGCTGCCGCTGGTCCGTCCACTCGGCCAGATCCTGTCGGCGCATGGCGTCGGCCCACGCCGCGACGAAGGAATCACTCGGAAACTCGAACTCGCGCGCCGTCAACGCCTCCACTAACGCGCTAGCGAACGTTTCGCGCGATACGGGACGCCGTAGAGTCCCGAAGTCCGCAAAGGTGACGGCCCGAAGGTCTGGAACCCACATGCGATCCGGACGGAGGGAGTGCTTCTCGATGAAGATTTCGACCGTGGAGAAGCAGAAAAAAGGGCCGTCCAGGAATCCTGAACGGCCTCGTTGTGGAGGGATGCTTGTCTAAGCAATTCCCCGAATGGCTCGACGCTATTAAACGCTTTTCGACCGACGCAACCCAGAGGCATCGCGGCGCGAAATTCTTCGCAATGAAACGAAGAAAAAGGGGCAAGGCCGTTCCGTGTTCTCCAGAAGTGGGGGAACGGCCCGTTGTGGAGGGATGCTAATCGTTCCTACAAACCTGAGGTATATCAAGGTTTAGTGAAACATGTTCGGACATGGTTCGGAACGAGCGTCCGATGTGCCCGCGCACCGGCGACGGAGACCCTCGTCGAGGCGTTCAACCAGAACGGACAGGCGCAAGTCTTATGGCCGCCGCACCCCTTCGATGCCGCGAAGTCGGATGAAGGGCGTCGGAAAGTTCGGCGAGGTCATGGCGGGGGAGAAGGGCAAGGTCAGCTACGACGATGTCGCGGCCCGCCTCGTGAAGATCATCCGCTCCGGGAGCCAGCGCAAACCGATCACGGACTTCGTGTGCCGCGAACTCCGGAAGATTCCGCATTACACCTGGGTCGGAATATACGCGGTCGACAGCGCCGAGCTCGTCCTCGCATCGTGGTCCGGACCCAGCGCCACGCTCCACACCCGGATCCCGATTGGCCAAGGAATCTGCGGCGCAGCCGTCGCGGAGAAACAGACGATCGTCGTGCCGGACGTCGACAACGATCCTCGCTACCTCCAGTGCTTCATCAACACGCGGGCCGAGATCGTCGTCCCGGTCCTGAAGGACGGCGCACCGGTGATGGAGATCGACATCGACTCGGACCAGACGAATTCCTTCACGGAGACGGACCGAGAATTTCTCGAGTGGGTCGCGGGCGAGCTCCGCACGATCCTCTGAGTCGACCGCGTCCGCGGATCAGAGCCGGAATTCGCCCCACACCCGAACGAACGTGTCAATCTGGTCCGCGGTCGCGAGCTCGTAGGTGGCCATGATGCGCGCGACGGACTTCGGTGCAGTGACGCGGTAACCCCGCTCTTTCGGCTCGGCGTGTTCGATCAGGCCGGCCGCCTGCATCTTCTTGAGATGATGCGAGAGGGTCGACGGCGAGACGGGGACGTGTTCGAGGATCTCCTTGTGCGTCGCCGCGTCGTGCTCCATGAGGAATGCAATCGCGCGGAGCGGGACGGGTTGGCGGAGGAACGCCAGGACCTGCTTCTCCGAATCGCTCAACGCCGGTCGGGCGTCCGCCGCACCCGGCACCGACCTCGGGTAGAATCGCTTGTATTCGCCGTCCATGGCCGAGGTGAGGAGTTCGTGCTTCTCGAGGAACCGCAGGTGATAGTCGACGAGGGTGATGGAGAGGTTCAGCTCGCGGGAGATCTCACGCAGATGGAAGCCCGGATTCCGCCGGACGAATTCGTAAAGGTCTCTCCGGGTCTTGACCGCGAGGAACTCCTCATCCATGGAGGCCAAGCGGCGTTCACCGCCGGAGCGTGAACCCGTAGAACAGCGCGAGGATCACGAGGTCCAGTCCGCCGGAGAGCAGGAAGAACTGTCCCAGCGTGAGCGGGCTCGTGAACAGCGAGATGGTGAGGACGAGTCCTTTCGTGAAGAAGACGGCGAAGGCCGCGGCGAGGAAGATGAGATGCATGTCCCTCGTCCTGCGGAACGCGAGGACCGCGATCACGGTCAGTACAAGGGCGAACACGGACACGGCCGCAAGGAGCACGTTCTCGACGGCCACCATCGGACCACCGGAGGACGTAGGACCGCGCTGCGTTAAGGCTTGCGCCCTACTCCTTGCGCTTCTCGCGGCGGCGGTTCGCGACGACGATCGTCAACCCGACGAGCAACGCCACGCTCGCGAGGGACCCCGCATACAAGACGAGATCCGCCTGCAACTCCGGCGGTGTGCTGATGATGTGATCGTACACCGCACTCTCGACGCCGAGCGTCGGATCGTGGTCGATCGTCACCCGCGTCTGCGGGGCGTCCAGGGGATACGCCAGGTACAGATCGTAGTCGTTCGGATCCAATTGCGTGTTCGTGAGGCCGACCGGAATCCGGCGGCCATCCTGCAGCGCGCTCGTGGACCAGGAGAAGAACGTCGTGGCGGGCTTGTCCGGGGGCCCCGCGGTGACGTTCATAGCCCCGTCGCCGACGGCGAACCCGTGAAGGTCGTCCCAGCTCCGGTCGCCGTATTGCACCTGCTCCTCCGTGCCGAGGCGCATCTCCACCCCCAGGCTATCCCCGACTTGCGTGAACACGTGGTTGACGGTGATGTCCATCTTCGCCTCCATCGGCGTGAGGACGCGCGTGCTCGAGAGGCGCATGAAGCGTTGCGCAATCGTGAGGTTCAGCGTGACCTCGTTCATCCGACTCCGGAGCACGAAGTTGAAAATGCGTCCGCCGTCCGCGTTGCTCGACTCGGAGCGGACCACCGGGATCCCCGCGAAGGCCGCGGCGCCCAGCGGGATCAGGCTCACGTTGTCGCCGTCGTCGATCCGGCCGTTCTGGTTCGTGTCGAACCACTCGACCAGGTTGCGGAACTCGAGGTCGTACTCGCTCGAGCCGCCTCCCTCCTGGTCGTAGCTGACGTGGAACGACCCCGCCTTGTAGGCGATGTCGAACTCGTCCTCCAAGCCTTGGCTCACGAGCCGGCTCGAGAGGTTGAACTCGTCCCCCGACGAACTCGCGGCGACGACGCGTTGCGTCGCCTGTTCAATCACATCCGGCACACCGTCGCCGTCCGAGTCCGTCTCGGCCGCGGCGACCGCGGAGGCGAGGATCAACGTGAAGGCGGCGCTGGCCGCGAACGCTCGAAACAGCCTGTGCCGGGGGGCCACGAGAATTCCTGAAGTCGATGGGGCGCGGGGTATATATGGAGCTTATTCGACGGTTTTCGAAGCTTCAAGAGGCAGCACGGGGAGGCTCTCGCTGGCGCCCGATCGCTCTCCCCCGCCCTGGCGCAACTCATTCGCGGACGACTTCACCGAACGCCATCCGTCGGTGGACCTTCGTGATGCGGATCTTGACTTGGTCCCCGATCTTCGTCCCCGGGACGAAGACCACGAAGTTCTGGATCCGCGCGAGTCCGTCGCCCTCCCGACCGATGTCCTCGATCTTGGCCTCATAGACCTTCCCTTCCTCCACGGGCAAGTTCGAAGGTCGGAGGCCAGTGCCCGAATACGACATCCGATACTCCATTGCGGCGAGCCCACCTCGCCGTCCGCTTCGCATCGCGTTGTTCCCTATATAACCGTATAGGGGTCGCCGCGTCGGATGGCGGGCTAAAGGAATGCGTCACGACTCGCGCAGTGCGCTCAAGTCTTTCTCGACGTCCGAGGGCCGCGAGAATCGCAGGGAGAGGATCAGGAACACGATGCCGACGATCAGGACGATGAGGCCGACCGCGGTGACGAGCCGATTCCACGAGCCGAACGCGTCGAACGCGTTGAATTCCCCGACGCCGATCCGCAGCACGTCGTGGAGCCAGGAGCCGAGCGCGATGCCCGGACCTCCGAGGAGAATCAAGAAGATCCCAGTGTAGAAGAGGAACTTCTCTCGGCGGCCGGACTTCGAGCCCGCGTCCTCGTCGTCGTCCGTTTCCTCCGCCGTCGTTGGCGCGGGTGCCGGCGCGACCGGTTCCGATGCGGTGGGCTCGGCATCGGACTCGAACAGCTCGCCGCATTGCGGGCATTCGGTCGCCTCGAGCGACACGAGGGCCTTACACGTCGGGCACTCGGCCACTAGGGATTGGGACTGGGCCATGAGCGCGCATCCCGCTCCTGCGTTCCGAGGCTATAGTCGTTTGCTCCCGCCTATCCAAATTGAGAAACTCTCCGGAGGCGGGGAGACAGAGTCCTCACGACGCGCGCTGGGTCCCCGTCGTCCGCGTGGTCGTCATAGGGCGGGCTTCGGCTTCGCAAGCCACGGCACGTGGATCTGGCCGACGAGGTCCCGCCACTCGGCAGGCATCGGCTGGCCCGAATCGTCCCGGCGGTACCAGTCCAGGACCTGATCGACCTTGAGATCCCGCCCCGAGATGGAGACCATGAGCGCGTTGCGCACGTTCGCGGCCGCTTCCGCGGCCACCTCGTTCTCGAAGATCGCCGCGTACGGCGTCTGCGACATCCACCAGAGGACGAGGTAGTACGTCTTCCGCGTCGCGATCCGTGGGCGTTTCGGTTTCATCGCGGTTGGGCTTCCTTCGACGGCGTTCCGTCGCCGGAAGAATTCACGCGGTCAAATGATAAAGGACTTCTTGGACGGTTCTCAGGGCTGATACTTCCGCTCAGTCCTCGAACCAGACGCCGCACGAGCAGCGCGATTGATCCGACGCGACGCGCGACCCGCATCGCGGACAGGAGAAGATCAGCATCTCGTCGGCTCCCATCGGCCCGAACTCGATGCCGCACACGGGACACGCCGCGCCCTCGACGGGGACATGGGATCCGCACTCCGGACACGAGAACGTCAGTGGATTTGGAGCGAACCGCACCCCGCAGGCGCAGTTCGTCGCTTCCTCCGAGACGAATCGCCCGCAAGTCGGGCACTGGTACAAGTGTAGGGAGGCATCCTTGTCCTGACGAGGGCCTTTCGGTCGTCTGCTGGGACGGTCCACGTGGTCATTCGTCCGTTGAAGATCGTCGACAATCTGGGAGAGGGTGCGCGACTTGGGCTTCGATGACTCTCGAATCCCGGGAGCGGATCGAGAGCTGGCCGGTCGACCGGGACCGTAGGCCCCGCCCGTGGCGCCCGCAAACGCGGCTCCGCAGTGCTGGCAATGATCGAGCTCGAACGGCGTAAGCTTGCGGCACTTCCAGCAGAGGATCCGCGGCATCGTGCCGAGCTTCGACATCAGCTTGTCGAGCTCGTGTCGTCCGGTGACCCGGACCTGTTCTGTCCGTTGCGCGACCGTCGAACCATCTCCCAAGGGGCGGCCGTGCATCGCGGTTTTCAGGCTTGACTCATTGGTCAAGACTTGTTGGCAATGATAATCAGAATCGAGTCCGCGTATCGCCTCCTACATCGGGGCGATGTCCCCGGTCCGCGGCGAATGATTTAAGGGAGCGGCTCTCTTGGGCCCTCCGGATGGCGAAGACCCTCGTCTGTGTCGCGTGGCCCTATGCCTCCGGGCCGCGGCACCTCGGCCACGCCGTGTCGACGTTCATCCCGGCGGATATCGTCGCCCGATACCACCGGATGAAAGGCGACGAGGTCCTCATGGTCGGCGGTTCGGACATGCACGGCACGCCGGTGATGGTGCGGGCCGACGAAGAAGGCGTCCCCGCGAGGGTCATCGCGGAGCGGTACCACGCGATGCACGAGAAGAACATCGCGCAACTCGGGGTCCGGTACGATCTGTACTGGAACACCGCGGACCCGCACCACAAGACCTGGGTCCAGGAGATCTTCCTCGCCCTCAAGAGCAAGGGCCACGTCTACGAGGCGAAGATGTCTTCCCCGTACTGCGCGGCGGGGAGGCACTTCCTCCCGGACCGGTACGTCGAAGGGAAGTGCCCGAACTGCGGCTTCGCGCGGGCGCGGGGAGACCAGTGCGAGAACTGCGGGCACCTCTGGGACCCGTTCGACTTGATTGACGCGCGGTGTCGAATCCACGGGACTCCGCCGGAACGCCGCGAGACGAACCACTTCTTCTTCCGGCTCAGCGCGTTCGAGGCGGCCCTCAAGCGCTGGATGTCGAAGGGCAAGGAGCACTGGCGCGTGCCCGTCCTGACGTTCTCGCGCAGCTGGCTCGAAGAAGGCCTCAAAGACCGGCCGATCACGCGCGACCTGGAATGGGGGATCGAGGTCCCGGTCCCCGGGTACGAGACGAAACGAATCTACGTGTGGTTCGAGGCCGTCATGGGATATCTCACCGCGACGAAGGAGTGGTACCGCCGCCACGGGAACCCCGACGGTTGGAAGGATTTCTGGTTCGACCGCGATGCGCGGCACTATTACTTCATCGGAAAGGACAACATCGTGTTCCACACGCTCTTCTGGCCCGCGATCCTGATGGGCACCGACGAGAAGCTGACCCTGCCCTACGACGTCCCCGCGACGCAGTTCCTGAACTTCTCGGGCGAACGGATGAGCACGGGTCGCGGCCGCGGGATCTGGCTGTCCGATCTCTTGGAGCGCTTCGACCCGGACCAGCTGCGATACTACGGGATCGCGACGATGCCCGAGCTCAAGGATACGGACTTCGCGTGGGAGGACTTCGCGCAGCGCAACAACAGCGAGCTCCTCGCGGTGTACGGGAACTTCGTGCATCGCGCGCTGACGTTCGCGGACAAGAACTTCAATCATGAGGTGCCCGCGGCCGGCTTCCTGGACGCGGTGGACAAGGGGATGGTCCGTTCGATCGAGCACCAATGGAAGAAGGTCAGCCAGAACCTCGACTATGTGCACCTGCGGGACGCCATGAAAGAGACAATCCAGCTCGCGCGCTTGGGCAACCAATACTTCGACGAGAAAGCGCCGTGGGACCTCGTGAAGAAGGACCGGGCCGCCTGCGGCACCGCCCTGCACGTCGCCCTCCGCGTCGTGCGTTCCCTGGCCATCCTCACCGCGCCCTTCCTTCCATTCAGCGCCTCCCGCGTGTGGCATGACCTCGGATACGACTCCGACGTCCACGAGCGGCGGTGGGATGACGCCCTCGACGACGTGCCGGCCGGACAGAAGCTCCGAGTCGGGAAGCCGCTCTTCGCGAAAATCGATCTGGGTGCCGAGGAAGAGGACGCATCGGGGCGATTCGACGTGCGGGTCGCGCAGATTGTCGACGTGAAGCCGCATCCGAACGCAGACAAACTGTACGTGTTGGAGGTCGACCTCGGAGGCGAGCGCCGCCAAATTGTCGCGGGCGTCCGCAAGGACTACACGATGGACGAACTCCGCGGACGCAAGATCGCGGTGCTCGCGAACCTCGAACCCGCGAAATTGCGCGGCATCGAGAGCCGCGGCATGCTCCTCGCCGGGGAGGACGCCAAGACGGTCGGCCTCGTGCTTCCGCCCGACGATGCGCCGGTCGGGACGCAGGTCTTTGGCGTGCGGGGTGCGCCGGTGCTGCCCTTCGCGGAGTTTCAGAAGTACAAGATCCAGGTGGGAGAGGAGGGGACGGTCGTTTTCCTGGGCCGCGAGGGCGAAGTCCGCGTTCCCTTGAAGGCGGGCGACGTGCCGCTCCGGGTCGACAAGGGTTTTCCGGCAGGCACTTGGGTCCACTGACGCGGCTTCGTAAGTCTTTAAGCGACGCGTCTCCTTCCGCGAATCCGAATTGCTGTTGGACCTTCACAACCACACCCGCTACTCCCCGGACTCTCGGGTCTCGCCCGCGGAACTCGTGGCGCTCGCGCAGCGCGCGGGCCTCCACGGGGTCGCCATCACGGACCACAACGCGATTCGCGGCGTCGCGGAAGCGCGCGACGCAGCCCGTGGCGAATTCCTCGTGATCCCCGGAATCGAGGTGTCGACGGCTTCGGGACATGTCCTCGGGTACGGCGTCCGAAATGTCGTGCCGCGCGATCTGTCCGTCCACGAGACCGTTGAGCGGATCGTCGCGGAAGGCGGTGTGCCGGTGGCGGCCCATCCCTACCGGTTCTGGTCCGGCCTCGGCGATGCCGGCGTCGGACAAGCGACCTTTCCTGCGTACGAGACCCGGAATGGTCGGACGCTCCGCCGAGGGAATGAGCGGGCTCAAGCCGGCGCGAAGACGCTGCACCTCGGCGAGACGGGTGGGAGCGACAGCCACTTCCTCGACGAGCTCGCGACCGCCGTGACGGCGATCGACGAAGGCTCCCTCCGCCTCGATGACGTCCTCCAGCGGATCGGGGAGAAGCAGACGACGGCTCAGGGCATGGACCGAGGAGCTGGCGCGACCGCTCGATACGTGACGAAAGCGGTCTCCGAGTGGATCGCGCGCGGGATGCGGCGGATCTAGAGCAGTTCCTCGATCCGCGGGACGTACTTCTCGACAGCCTGTTTCGTCCGCTGCATGTCCGCAGAGATCGGCACGCGCATGACGAGGAGCGCCTTGCGGCCGCCGTGGACGATGAGGTAGCGGTTCCCCTTCCCGTTGATCACGACGCTCTCGAGCGAGTCCTTCGCCTCGGACGTCACGGTCTCCGCCGATCCAATGAGGACCGCGAACATCGAGCCGAACGTGTCCACGTGCACGCCTTTCGGGAAGCTCCCCGCGAGGTACGTGCCCGCGAGGGAGACGAGCATCGCTTCTTGGACCCCCTCGTTGCGCTCGAGATCGCGGAGGATCGATTCGAGGGCGGCGGTGTCAACCATGGGCGGCTCCGGACCGCTCCGGATGGAAGCCTCGCGGGATTAAACCTTTCCGCCATGAATCTCAGGAGAAAAATCGTCACAGGCCCCGGAGGAGCTCGTGCATCCGCGCGACCGCGTCCACGGCGTCCGCGCCCTTGTCGGCGCGCGCCATCGCCTGGGCGTCCGTCATGCCCGGTCCCGTGATCCCCAACCCGACCGGCTTGCCGAGCCGCAGGCCGACGTCGAGCAGCGCCCGGGGCACCGCGGCCATGAGGGCCTCGTCATGCAACGTCTCGCCCTTGATCACCGCACCAATCGCGACCGCCGCGTCGACGTCTCCGCGTTCGAGTTGCCGCTGGACCGCGAGCGGAAGCTCGAACGTCCCCGGCACGCGCACCACGGACGTCACCCGGATCCCGCGTTCCTTCGCGCGAGCCAGCGCCTTCTCGACCATGATGTCCGTCACCTCGCGGTTGAATTCCGCAGCGACGATCGCGAGCCTCATCGGCCCTTCACCCGGAGGGGCCCCGCGTCCGCGAAGCCCTCCCGCTGGCCCGTCCCCGCCCGCGCGCGGATCGCCTCGGGACGGAGCAGCAGGTCGTACGCATTCACCGCGTGCTCCCGCGTGCGTCGATCGAAGAGTCGCGCGAGTTCCGCCTCGTCGGGCGCTTCCTCCTCGTGCACCATCACGCCGAGGATGTGTTTCCCGAGGCGCGCTTGCACGGCCTGCAATCCGAAGTCCGCCGCGAGGGCGCAATCCTTGTCGACGGGCTGTCGGCCGACCATCCCGAGGGCCAGGACGAGGTCGCACCCGCGGTCGAACAGGATCGCCGCACCCGCGGCCAGGTCCTTGATCCCCGGGACCGTGTACCGCTCGACGATGAAGCCGCCGCCTTGCCGCTCTAATTCGTCGATGGCGGAGGCGGCCATGTCGTACCGCGAAAACGACGTGTCGACGATCCCGATTCGCTTCAGGCCTTTCGCCGCTTTCGTGGCGGCGCGACGTCCCCGTCCCCTCGGACCCTCACCTGCTCGACCTCTCCGAGCCGCTCCTGCAGCGCGAGCCATTCCGCCACCTTCCTCACGATCTTGCGCGTGCCGTCGAGGTCGCCTTCGAACCGCGGGAGGCGGACGACGCGCGTCGCGAGCCCCCGCTTCTTGCACTCGGCTCGGATCCGGTCCTCGTTGTGCACCTGGTCATACCCGATCGCGATGACGTCGGGCCGGATGTCCCCGAGGATCTCGTAGATGTCCCCCTCGTTCCCGAGGACCGCGCGGTCCACGGGTTTGAGGGACTCGACCATCTCGAGCCTCGATCCCTCCGGCATGATCGGCTCGTGCTTGAAGCGTCGCGCGGTGCTGTCGCGGGCCACGACGACCCAGAGCTCGTCTCCGAGCTTCCTCGCCTCGCGGAGAAAATAGAGGTGACCGGGATGGAGGAGATCGAAGACCCCCGTCGCCATTACACGGACCAAGAACGCCACGCTCGGACGATGTCCTGCCCTTCCAGGAACACGAGATTCCTCTCCCGAGCATATGCCTTTGCATCCTCCTTGGAGAGGGCCCGTCCGTCGTCCGCCATCATCTCGCAGATGGTCGCGCTGGGCGCGAGTCCGGCCATGAGCATGAGCGCCGTCGTGAGTTCCGTGTGACCGCGCCGTTCCTCGAGCAACGGTTGCGTCGCGTTGAGGAGCGGGACGTGGCCCGGCGATCGGAATTCGTCCGCGAAGACGTGCGCGGCCCAACCGTTCTCGCGCCGTATCGCCTCGCGCGCGACGGTGGCGATCCGAGCGATCGTCGTCGCCCGGTCCACGTCCGTCACGCCGGTGAAGGTGTCGCGATGATTCACGGAGATCGAGAAGGCGCTGTGCCGGTCGTACTTCATGTCTTCCGTCGAGACGGCGCTGAGAATCGGATACGCGTCTCCGGCCCGACGCAGGACCTCGGCCATGAACGGCAGCCCGAGGCGCGCGCGGACTTCGCCCGACAACGTCGTGCAGATGAGGCCCCCGGCTTCCTTGCGCAAGGTGCGGATCGCCGCCGGCGTGACGAACTCGCTCGCGATCGTGAGGTCCGTTTCCTCCTCGCGGCCATCGCCATCGTAGATCAGGATGAAGGCGCCGCGACGGAGCGCATCGAGGGCCTGCTCAAGGTCCGCCACGGTTCGTACGAACCGCGGGGAATATATCAAGATTATTGTAAGAACCCGCTTATTGGTAACCTGCCCCCGCGGCAGAGGTCTTATCCGAATGCGTCCCATGCGTCTCGGAATGCTCGATGCGAAGGAGGTCGCGCGGGTCGACCGGCATGGGATGCGGGGGATCATCGCCGCGCTTCCGGACCAACTCGAAGCGTCCGCGAAGCTCGGCCTGGGGTCCGCGGTCGACTTGGGCGAGGCGCAACGGGTTTTCATCGTGGGCATGGGCGGTTCCGCGATCGCGGGCGACGTCTTCGCGGCGTGGGCCTCCGACCGCGCGAAGGTGCCGATCCAGGTCGTCCGGGACTACCGCCTCCCGTCCTACGCCCGGCCCGAGGACGTCCTGGTCGCGGTAAGTTACTCCGGCAACACGGAAGAAACGCTAAGCGCCACGACCCAGGGGATGAAACTCGGATGCCGGATGGTTGCGATCACATCGGGTGGCGCACTCCGCGACCTCGCTCGAAAGGCGAATGCGCCGGTGTTCGAGGTACCTCCAGGATTGCCGCCTCGCGGTGCGTTCGGTCACTTGTTCGGCGTCCTGCCCGCCATCGCGGAGTCGTGGGTGTTCGGGCACCTCCATGCGGAGGTCGAGCGCGCCATCGCCCACCTGCGGCAGGTCCGAGAAAAGCTCCGACCCGAGGTCGGTGCTCGATCGAACCGAGCGAAGTCGATTGCCGTCCGGCTGCGTTCGACGGTCCCGGTCCTCTATGCGATGCCGCCCTTCACGCCGATCGCGAAACGGTGGCAGGCGCAGTTCAATGAGAACGCGAAGCTCCTCGCCTTCTCCTCCTCGTTGCCCGAGGCGGACCATAACGAACTCGTCGGCTGGTGCGAGGACGAACGCGTGCGCGGCCACACGCCAATCATCTTCCGGGACCGGGATGAGCCGCCGGAGATGCGACGACAACTCGACATCACGGTCGAGCTGATCTCCCGCCACGCCTCCGTCCTCGAGGTGGAGACCGAGGGCGAGACGACGTTGAGTCGCCTCCTCGGGACCCTGTTCCTTGGGGACTACGTGAGCCTGTACCTGGCGACGCTCCACCGGGTTGACCCGCTCCCGCTCGCTCCGATCGAGGAACTCAAGAAACGACTCGCCCGCTCCCGACGAAAAAGCTGACGCCGAGGGGGAGATTTGAACTCCCGAGGTCTTGCGACCACGGCGTCGCTAGCAGCCTTTCCTCGGGCCAATTCCAGCGCCGCGCCCTACCGGTCTAGGCGACCTCGGCACTCAGCGTCGCGCCATCTGATCCGTCGTAATAAAGATTCTCCGGACGGTCACGCGCGTGTCGCCGCGAACGCACGCGCGGCGTCGACCCGTTCGCGTCCAGTCGGATGGCTGTAAAACAGCCACTTCTCCCACACCCTCGGATCCGCAACTCCGAGGTTTCGATCATGGAGTCGGACCATCGCGCCCGCGAAAGCTGCGGGATTTCCTGTCAACGCGAGAGCGAACTGATCGGCTCGGCGCTCTCGGTCGCGGGACCATCTCAGCTCGAGGGGACGGAAGGGCAACGCGACGAGGCTGAAGATGACGACGAGGAGTGGCAGGCCCGCCGCGTCCCCGGCGGACCGTATTCCGAACCATGAAACCGCCGCACCATACACGGTGGCGCTGATCGCGACGATCGCGAGGGATGTGAGCGATCCGAGGACGAAACCACGGAGCGGATCGAGATGGCGCTGATGCGCGAGTTCGTGCGCGAGGACGGTGTCGACCTCGTCGACCGGAAAATCTCGGAGAAGCGTGTCCGTAACCACAATTCTCCGCGTTCGTCCAAAGCCCATCACCGCCGCGTTCGACCGATTCGTCTTCGACGACGCGCGCATCTCGAAGACGCCCAGGATAGGGACGCCCGCGCGTGCCGCCAAGGACTCGAACCGCGCCCTCAGGGCCTCATCGGCGATGGGTCGGAGCCGATAGAAGAGCGGGACAAGGAGAATGGGAGCGAGGAATCCCAGGCCGATGGAGACGCCGATTCCGAGGAGCCATGCAACGAGCCACCACCAGGGCGTGGTCGCGAGCAACCAGAGCAGGACGCCGGCGACCGCGATCGTCGATCCCAGGCCGAGGGCCAGAGTCTTCGCGAGATCCTTGAACCAGCCGACGAGGGTTTGGTTCGAGAGGCCCATCGACCGCTCCCACCGGAACCCGCTGATGAAACGGAACGGAAGTTCGAGCAGGGCGAACAACGCGAAGAGGATGGCAAGGAACGCGGTGAGAGCCGCCCACGAGGGCCAGCCCAACCGAGCGGTCGCGTCCTCCATTGACGCCGCGCCTCCGCCGACCAGCGCGATTGCGAAGCCTCCAAAGGCCGCGGTGTGCACGGCTTGCAGTCGCAACCGCTTCGACCGAACGCGATGTGCGACGGCTTGTCGCTCCCGATCGAAGCCCCACGCATCGACGCCCATCGTTCACTTCCAGAGTTTCGGGTAGGTCCCTGGATCCATGAGGACGCGGCCCGTGTCCGCCGCGACACCCGACTTCGCGATGACGATCTCGTCGGTCGTCATGAGTGCCTTCGAGATCGCAACCGCCTCGCCTTTTCCGGTGAACACGCCAACGGGGTCGCCGCGACGGATGTGCGAGGACAGCTTAGCGACCCCGGGGACGGCCAGGTTCGCTCCGTGGCAAATCGCGTCGACCGCGGTGTCCTTCACGATAATCTGCGGCAGGTGTCGCAGCAGGTCCTCCATGGGGCGCACCAACGACCGGACGTGCGTCTCGTCTCCCTCCTCCCGCCAGTACGTGATCGCGTCGCGGAACGCGTTCAATGGATGGGCGTCCGCCTCCGAGAACGACGCGGTCCGCGTGCGCCGCAAGTCGACCATGTTCGCCCCGACGCCGAGCGCGTCGCCGAGGTCCGCGCAGAGAGTGCGGATGTACGTCCCCGACTCGCACCGCACCCGGAATAAGACGTTTCGGCCATCGATCTCAACCGGCTCGAGCTCGTAGATGTGCCGGGTCCGTTGCTCCCGCTTCACCGCGGATCGGACGGGCGGAATCTGGTAGATCTCGCCGACGAAGCGGCCCATCATCGACCGCACCCGCCGGTCCTCGACGTCCTGATGGAGCTGCATCACGCCGACGTATTCCTTGTCCCCCGCGAGGAGGGCCTCGACCGCCCGAGTCGCGTCGGCGAGGGCGACGGGCAGCACGCCGGTCACACGCGGATCCAGGGTGCCCGCGTGGCCCGCCTTCTTCAGGCCGAACATGTCGCGCACCCATGCGCTCACCTGGTGGGACGTCGGGCCGCCGGGCTTGTCGACGATTGCCAGGCCGAGGCGAATGCGCTCCTCGATCGGCCGATCTTCCGGCCGCTTTCCGTGTTTCGAATCCGGAGTCTCGTGGAGGACGACGAGGTCGCTCATCCCTCCACCCGCGACGCGATCATCGCGACGACCTCGTCCGGGGTCTTCCCGCCCGAATCAATGACGATGTCGAAGGTCCGCGTGTCCGCCAAGTCGATTCCGTAGATGGCCTTGTAGCGGACGCGCTCCGAATGTTCCCGCGCGACGATCTCCTCCTTCGCCTCCCGGACGCTCTTCTTCTCGCGATTCGCGATCCGCCCCGCCCGCACCTCGAGCGGGGCGTCGATCAGCACCTTGACGCACGGGATCGCCTGCTTCGCGAGGAGATACGCCTGGATGCGGCCGTCCACCACGACGTTCGCGTCGGTCGCCTGCGTCGTTTGAATCTCCTCGAGGACGGCGTGGTCGAGCGCGCGATCGATCGCAGGGTCCTTCTCCGCCGCTTTGCCGAACGCCTCGAGGCCCATGCCGCGCTCCTTCGCCATCGCCCGGAACCGCATGCCGGCGGAGACGAGGACGAAGTGACGGGCCTCGGACCACCGCTGCGCCACGGTCGTCTTGCCGCTGCCCGGCGGCCCGCCGATCACGAGGATCATCGGCGCCGCCTCAGGCGTCGGGCTGGGCCTGCAGCGGGATCCCCATGGAGTCGAGGCGCCGCCGGAAATGGACGTACTTCAGGACGCGGACGATGATCTGCCCGAAGGGGATCGCGAGGAGCGAGTAGAGCAAGACCCACGAAGGGAACACGTAGACGCTGTTCAAGAAGACGTGGTTCGACCAGGGGACCGCGATCCACTGGTTCCCGTGGTCCTGGAGCGTGAAGTCGACGAAGAGACGCAGCCAGGTGAAGACGACGATGAACATGAACATCGTCCAGGCGGTCGCCTTCAGCGGGGCCATCTGGACCTCCATAGAGTCCTTCATGAAGCCCGCCTGCGCCTCCTTCAGTTTCTCGAGCTTCGTTTGCTGCCCCTTGCGGAGCGCCTCCATCTGCTCCTTCCGCCAGGCCCCCATGACCTTCTGCGTCCGGGCCATCTTCACCCAGTTCGTGTAGTGGTCCCGGATGATCGACGAGACGGTCGTCGTCAGCATGCCCGCGAGGAGGATCGTGACCGTAGGAAGCGCTCCCCCGAATCCGATCGTCGGGGAGAAGAGGAAGTTCGCGACCCCCGCGAAGCCGAGTCCGACTTGGGGATCGATGAGCGCGTAAAGGGCCAGCAGGAAGAGGAAGATCATGATGAAACGAGAGAAGCTCGGCCGGGTCAACGTCGGCCGGGGGGGTGTCGTGTCCAGGGTCTCGGCCGCGGTCGGTTCGGCCGGCTCCGACTCCTCCGTCTCCTCCGACTCGGACTCCTCCGTCGAGCCGGAATCGTCGACCACGGGCTCGCCAAGGGACGTGCCGATATAAGGATTTGCGCCGCGTCCTCAGGAGAAAAACTCAGTTGGTCTCGGAGGCCGCGGTCGCGCCGCCGAGGGCCGATTGAATCTTCGCCCCGAGGCCCTCGTAGCGCTCCGCGAGGGACTTCTCCTGCTTCTGGAACGACTTCACGCGGATCGTCAGCGTTTCCTTGTGCTCCTCGAGTTCCTTCTTCAGCCCCTCGCGATCGTCCTGTCGCACGAGGAGCATGCCGATGCTCTTGTAGACCGGCGTTTCGCCGGCGATCTTGCCGAGTTCCTCGAGCGTGGCCTCGATCTCGCGGAGCTTCGCCTCGAGTTGCACGCGCTGGTTTGCGAGGACCTGGAGCTGCTGCTGCAGGTTCTGGTATTGCGCGATCTGGTTCTGCAACTGCGGTGAAATCTCCTTCACGCCGCCACCTCGTCCCGCACCCGTGCGGCGACATCGGCCCACCGCAGGTACGAGTTCACCGCGGCGCGGAGCGCGCTTGTGTCATCGGCGTCGATCGTCAACGTGAGCCGCCCGCGACCGGCCTGCATCGAGACGCGCGCCTTCGGCACATCGCGGCCCGCCTCCGGTCGCAGGGCTTCATAGACGACGTGGGCCGCGGGGCCGGCCAACGTGATCGTCGCGCGTCGCACCATCATAGCGCCTTGACGACCTTCTTGACGTTCGGCCGCTCCTTGTAGAAGATCTTGGAACCGCATCGCTCGCACTGGATGCCGACCGTGTTGATGTTCGTCCGGATCGGCTCGAGGCACTTCGCACACTTGTACACGGTCAGGCCTCCTCGCCCTTCGCCTCGGCCTTCTCGGCCGGAGCTTCGAGTTCCCGCTTGAACGAGGTCGTGACGACGGGACGATAGGCCCCTCCCGCGAAGACGTTGCCGCAACGGCGGCATTCCCAGACGCCGCTCGACTTGCGGTGGACCGACACGGCCAGGCACCGAGGGCACGTATGTTTGCTGCGAAGGCTTTCCTCGATCTCCTGCACGCGGCGGCGGATTCGCACACCGTAGCGGGGCCCGAATCGGCCGACGACTCCTGCCTTTCGCGTGCGACGCGCCATGGGGAACCTCAGGGTTTCAGCAAGGGACGGATGTCTCGGCCCACGCGCTGGGCCGTCTCGATGATCCGCCTAATCTCATCGTAAGTAAAGCTTCCACTTAAGCCTTTTTGCATCGCGCGGATGTCGCCGTTCTCGTCCGTCGTCACGGTGAGTCGCGCGTCCGCCATCCGTTCTTCATCGAGGCTCGGGTCGACGAACGTGATGTCCTTGAGCTTCGCCGTCGTGACGCTGACGGGCCAATGCTCCACCGGGAGCGGGAAGTTCTCCCCGACGCCCATCGCTTTCGCGGGGACCGTCGTCGAGGCGAGCGCCGACACCGCGGCGTACGAGCAGGCGTCGAACAGGTTCCCATCGAAATCGAGGACGTGGATGTCGATGAACATGACCCACACCTTCTCCTTCGGCGTGATGACCATCCGCTCCATGTTCACCATCTTCGACTCGCGGATGCCGCGGTCCACGACCCGCGCGAGTTCGATCGCGTCGGGCCGCGGCGGGCCCGCCTCGAACGTCGGGCTGGCCATCGGAATGAGCTCGACGCTCGTCGAGAGCACCCCGGAGTTCGGCGTGTCGGGATACGGCTCGCCGACGGACATCTTGATCCCGACGAGGACGTCCGTATTGCCGAGCCGTGCGCGGGCGCTGCCTTCCGCCGTCGAGACGAACGACCGCTCCACCGTCAGCTTGCGGGGTTCATCGAGCGCGCGACCGTCGATCCGCTGGCCCGAGGCCGCGAGCCGATAGACGTGGGCGCGCATCAGTTCCGAGACAATTTCTTCGCTCATCAGATCCCCTCCGGGCCGAAGTCGTCTTCGGGCGGCAGCGGCGGCGCCGGTTCCTCCATCGGAGGCGGCGGCAACGGCGGGGCTTCCTTGAGGATGTCCTCGAGGGTCACAGAATAGCGGCGTCGCAACGCGTCGCGTTGCAGCTCATAGATCTTCTTCGTGGCGTCCATCGACAGCTCCATGGCCTTCTGGAATTCATCGTACGTCAGGTGGCCATCCATCTGCAAGAGCACGATGTCGCCGGTCCGCGGGACGATCGCCATGGGACAATCCGCGTCCCCGAAGTTGTCCTCATCCTTGTTCAGGTCGACGCAAACGACCCCCTCGATCTTTCCGGACGCGCAAGAGCTCACGAGGTCCCGCATCGGCACGCCGGCGTCCGCGAGGGCGACGCTTGCGGCGCTCAGGCCGGCGCACCGCGTGCCCGCGTCCGCCTGAAGGACCTCGATGAAGATGTCCACGGACGTACGGGGGAACTGCTCCGAGAAGACGACGGCAGAGAACGCCTCGGAGATGACTTTCGAGATCTCGACCGACCGGCGGTCGGGTCCGGGACGCTTGCGGTCCGAGACGCTGAACGGCGCCATGTTGTAGCGGCACTGCACGAGCGCGCGCGCGGGATCCTGGAGGTGCCGCGGGTGCGCCTCCCGGGGTCCGTAGACCGCGGCGAGGACCTTGTTCCCGCCCCACTCCATGTACGCGGAGCCGTCCGCGCGGCGCAGGACGCCGGCCTCGATGCGGATCGGTCGCAGCTCGTCGAACTTCCGACCGTCGATCCGACGGCCTTTCGCATCCATCAGCTTGACTTTCTTCTCGATGTGCTCGATGTCTTCCATGATCTCTCGCTCCTCACGAGGGCCGGGGCCCTCGAACGTCTCGCTTCGCCCGCTCGATCATTTCCCGCACGGCCTCCGTCAACCCGAAGGCCTGCGCCCGCTCCTCGATGAAGCGGATCGCCATCGCCGCGAGTTCCGTGTCGCGGTCGTCGCCGTCGAGCCAGATTCGACCGTTCTGGCCCACGTAGATGCGGCAGTGGGTCAGGTCCATGATGAGCGAGACCATGCTGCCCTCCTTCCCGATCACCCGAGGCACCTTCGTCGGGGACACCTCGATCACGATGCCGCCGTTCAGCTTGCGCGCCTCGCGGTCCTGCATCGTCAGCTGGACTCGCTTGATCTCGTCCACGCTGAGCACATGGCACATGATGACGTCGCCGACTTTCAGGTACCGCGACGTGTCACCGAATTCGACCCGCCACGCCGACTCGGTCGCGTGCAGCGGGGCGGGATACGGCGAATGGATGTCCACGAGCCAGTGGGATGGCCCCAGGTCGGTGACCTCGCCGATCACCGCGTCGCCCCGCTGCGGGATGTATCTACCGCCGAGGGGGATGACGCTCACGAACCCGTCGGCCTCGTTCCGAATGCCCAACTGCGACGCGAAAACTTGCCCGCCCTCGCGGTACGTTCCAGGGCCCGGTTTCAGCCCGGTGCCGCCGACGGCTTCGCCCGGGATGACAATCTGGCGAAGCGCCTTACTGCCATGCATTGGTGTCTCTCTCTCACGCAAACGCGTCGAAACCGTGGCGGCTACTTGAGGATTCCGGTCTCTCGGGGACCGGCTCGCGTCACGGAGGGCTCAGACGCGTTGGTCCGCCTTCAGGATCCGGGTCTCGACGTTGCCTTTCGTCTTCGCGTTGAGCTTCTCGAGGAAGTCCGTCTGCATCCCCGCGGGCATTTCGACCACGCCGATCCACGCGCCGGAAGGAGACCATTCTTCTTTGACGATCGTGCCGAAGGATTTGATGTCCCCGTAGCTCTTGGCGCTGTCCTCCGCGCTGAGCTTGACGGCGATCCGGACCTTCTCGAACCGGATCGGGATCAGCGGCCGCAGCGCGTCGAGGACCTCCTTCACCTGCTCCTCCACGTTCTTGAAGGGGTCCACGTGGACCTTGGCCTCTTCCATGGCGATCTCGATTCGCTGCGGCGGATGAGGCGCGCCGGTCTGCGGGTTGATCGCGTTCGCGGCGATGTACTGGACGATCTGCTTTCGCTTGGCCTCGAGCATCTGCCGTCGCTGCTCGGTTGTGAGCTGGATCTCGCCGTGCTGGATGATCGCCTTCGCGACTCCGAGGGTCTCCGTCGTCCCGAAGAACTCCGTCATCTTCTCCTCGGACGCCTTCGAGCCCTTGTGCGCGTCGCGGAATACCTCGTCGATCGCGAGCTCCGAGAGCAAGTCGATGTCCTTGCCATCGCGGATCTTCTGGACCGCGTCCGGCTTCACGAGGACCTCGAACTTCTCGCCGGCCTTCTCGAATCGGGCGATGACGTATTCTTTGAAGATGTCGTCGCGGCGGTCCGATCGGAGCTCCTTAGGCATGACCGCGCCTAGGATGCGGTTGGGACCCGGGTGAGGTACTGGCCCACTTCCGACTCGGCGAGTCGGCGGAACTTCTCTCCCTCGACGATGAGCCCGATCTCGATCGCGCGCGCGTCCAGCTTCTCGCCCTCCGAGGCCTTCTGTAAGGCTTCGAGTCCGAGGAGCATCGCGTCGTCCTGGGCCATGTTCTCCTTGTATTTCTCCTCGAGGAGTTCCATGACCGCTTGGCGGCCTTGGCCGATGCTGCCCGCCTTGTACGACACGAGCGCGCCGCTCGGGTCCGTCTCGAACAGGTGCGTGCCCAGGTCGTCGACGCCCGCGACGAGAAGCGCGGTGCCGAACGGCCGGACGCCGCCGTACTGCGTGTAGTTCTGCTTGTAATCACAAATCCGCTTCACGAGGAGGTCGACGCCGATCTTCTCGCTATAGGTGACCTTGTTGATCTGCGCGACGAGGCGCGCGTAGTCGACGAGGACCCGGGCATCCGCCACGAGGCCGGACGTCGCCGCGCCGACATGGTCGTCGATCTGGAAGATTTTCTCAATCGAGGAGGTCTCGACGAGCCGGGAGCCGATCTTCTTGTCGGCCATCAGCACGATTCCGTTCTTGAATTTCAGGCCGACTGTCGTGTTCCCGCGGGTCACGGCGACGCGGGCGTATTCGACCTGAAAGAGTCGGCCGTCGGGGCTGAAGACCGTGATCGCGCGGTCGTAGGCCATCTGGCCCGGCTGCATATGATAAACCTCGGGCCGCTAATAAAGCGGTCACTTATAAGGGTTCTTTTCAGATTGTCTGGGACGCGGGACCGACCGCGTCAAGTACTTGCGGGTCGCGGCCCGGATCGTCCCAGAGGTCCCCATCGTCGTCACGCGGACCCGCTCACCGGCCAGCGAGACGATGTCCGTGAGCGCGCGAATCGCCGCGTCCTTCCTTAGGTGCGTCGTGCGGACGAGTCCGAGCGGGTCGTGGAACTCGACGAGCCGCAACCGCTCCGGCACGGACCGCAACGCCTCGAGCACGTCCTCGCGGCGAAACGCCCGAGGCCCGTCGACGCGGAACGCGATGTAGCGGTACCTCGGCCGACGGGTGCTCACGCTCGCGCCATCGTGAGGAAATGGAAAAAGGTTGGGGAAAAAGAGGAGGAGGTCAGCGTACTTCGTCCACTTCGGAGGAGGTCTTCACGGGTCCCGTGTAGACCTCCTTCCCGAGGAGGGACTTCGACTTGACGCCCGTGATCACGAGGAGCACGCGCACCGTGTGATCGAGGGCGTCCTCGACGGAGCATCCCCAGATGATCCGCGCCTGCGGGTTGATCTTCTGTCCGACGACCTCCGCGGCCTTCTCGGCCTCGGAGACGGTGAGGTCGGGGCCGCCGACAACGCGTACGAGCGCGCCACGCGCGTGGGTCAAGTCGACCTCGCCGAGGAGCGGAGACTCGAGGGCCTCGTTGATCGCGTACTCGATCCGGTCCCGCTCTTCCTCGCTCTCGCCGATGCCGATCATCGCGACGCCGCCGCCTTTCATGATCGTCATCAGGTCCGCGTAGTCGAGGTTCACGAGCCCGGGCTTCGTGATGATCTCCGTCATGCCCTTGATCGACTGCATGAGGATCTCGTCCGCCACCTTGAACGCGGCGTTGATCGGCAGTCGGGGCACGAGCTCGAGGAGCTTGTCGTTGTAGATCACGATCGTCGTGTCGCAGAACTTGCGGAGTTTGTCGAGACCCGCCTCCGCGTTCTCCATCCGGATCCGGCCTTCCGACTTGAACGGCATCGTGACGACGCCCATCGTCAGGGCGCCTTCTTCCTTCCCGACGCGGGCCACGTACTGCGCCGAGCCGGTTCCGGTGCCACCGCCCATGCCCGCCGTGATGAACACGACGTGCGCGCCGCGGATGAAATCCCGGATGTCTTCTTCGCTCTCGTGCGCAGCCTGCTCGCCGACCTCGGGCAGAGCGCCCGCGCCGAGGCCCTTCGTGAGCCGCTTGCCGATGAGGATCTTCTTCGGCGCGTGCACGGAGAGGAGGTGCTTCGCGTCCGTGTTGACGGCACAGAGCTGCGCTCCGCTGATGCCGGCCTCGCTGCAGCGGTTGATCGTGTTCGACCCGCCGCCACCGCATCCGACGATCTTGATCGAGACGTTGATCGATTCGACGATCTTCTCGATCTCTTCGTCGTCGCCGTTCTTCTTCTTCTCTTCGGCCTTCGAGGCCTTCGCGGCGTCGCGGGTTTCCTTTTCCTCGGCTTCCTGGTGTCGGGCCAAGGCTTCGTTTAGAAGTGATTTCATTGTGCCATCCCATCCCGAATGGAGTCTGACGCCGCCGAATCCGAGTAGGGCTATTTAAAACTAGTCATACATTCGTCAGACAAAACCCGCATTGACATCCGCCGCGACGACGCCGGCAAAGGGGGGCTCACATGGCCATCGTGGGCTTCGTCACCGTGTTCACGACGATCCCGGAGTTCGAGATCTCGAACGGGAACACGGACTCGTCGTGAGAGGAGCCCTTGTACTTCTCGACCGACACGAAGCGCTTGATGCCCGTCTCGTCGCGGAGCTTGTGGAGCCGGAACTCCCCGCGGGCGAGGAACGCCTCGGGCGGCACGGTGCCCTCCTCGGGCAGCTCAAGCGTCAGGAGGGACGTGACCTTGGATTCGGACAGGTACCGCATGAACGACTGCGTCGTGAGGGCTTCTTCGAACTCTCGCATGCAGAAATACTTCAGGGCGGTGATCGAGTCGATCACGACGCGCTCGTAGTCCCTTCTGATCAGGAGATTCTTCAGCAGCTGCTGGAGCGAGTGGACCGTCACTTCCTTGGACTCGAAGTCGGGCGTCTTCCGGATGCGCTCGCCGATCGCCCGCATCTTGATCGGCTCCTCTTCCGTGCTAATCTCGAGCAGCGGGGTCGGCTCGAAACGCCGGATGTCCGAGTTCGCGTCGAGGACGTCCAGGTCGTCGAGGTTCCATCGGAACGCCCGCATGTTGATCTTCAGCTCGTTCGGAGGTTCCTCGAGGGCGACGAACAGGCAGCGTTCTCCGCCTTCGAGTCCTTCGCGGAGGAACTGCATCGACAGGATCGTCTTGCCGGATCCGGGCGCGCCCGAGAGGATGTACGGTCGACCCGGCACCAGGCCTCCATGGAGCATCTTGTCGAGGCCGGCGACGCCCGTGCGGATCTTGGCCGCTGGTGTCGTCATCGGATCGCCTCCGGCGGCCGCGGCAGGACCGCGGTCGGAGGCGGAGGCGGACCGGTCCCGATGCGCTCCCGCAAGGAGGAGTCGCAGGCGAGCGCGAGCTTCATCGCCTTCTGGTAGTTGCGGCGCTGGAACGCGAGCATCGCGCGGGAGAGCGCGACCTCGACGTCGCGGACGGCGACCTGTCTCCGGTGCGCCTCCTCGATGCCCCGCATCACCCCTTCGATGACGTTCGACACTTCCTCGATGATCCGCGTCTCGAGCAGCGACTCGCCGGGCATGGGGCCGGACGCCGGCCCGCGGGCCTGCGGCTGCGACTCGAGGGAGACGAGCATCCCCTTATCCGTGATCGACACGGGCCGCATCCTGTCGTCGAACGAGGAGCCGCGGAATTTCTCAATCGAAAGCGCGCGACGGATCATGCTCCCGTCGAGCCACTTGTGGAGGCGGATCTCTCCGCGGGACAGGAAGAATTCCGTCTCGAGGACCTTCCGGTCGAGGTGCTCGGAGACGATCAGGGTGGTCGCCTCGAGCTCGGAGAGGAATCGGATGAAGGACTGGATGAGGATGCGGCTGTCCTCGCCGTGCATCGAGAACATCTTGAGCGCGGTCATCGAGTCGATCACGATGCGTTTGTACTTCTGTTTCGTGCGCTCGAGGTGCTGCGCGAACTCCTGCTTGATCATCTTCTGCACGCTATGGACGGTGACTTCGAGGGCGCGGACCTGGGAGGATTGGCGGATGTCCGTGACCTGCTCCATGTCCCGCACGTCGAGGGACGTTCCGACGTCGATCACGGAGCGGGTGCGCTTGTGTGCCCGCACGTCCGGTGTCGCATCGAGGATCTTCAGGCGGTCCATCGTCCATCCGAACGTGGCCATGTTCGACTTGACCTCGATCGGCGGTTCGTCGAGCGTGACGAGCAGACACGCCTCCTGCTGACGGAGCCCTTCGAGCAGGAACGTGGCGGACAGAATCGTCTTGCCGCTCCCTGTGGGACCCGATACGACGTACGGCCGAGCGGGCAAAAGGCCGCCATTCAACATCGTGTCGAGGCCCGCAACGCCGGTCTTGACTCGATCCATCAAAGGCCTGCCGAGTGCGCGACCCACCCTGCCCTGTTACGATAAACGTTGCGACCTGAGAATCACACCGTGGGGTTCCGTTCGTCGATACGCGAGAAAATTAACCTTGAATAAGGTTAACATCTTCCCGCGCGGCCGGACGCCGCGGCGGTCCACGCGAAAAACCGCTCCGCGCGCTGCGCGCAGTCCGATAGCGGGGGATGGATGTTCCGGGCCGCAGGTCCGTCCTCGCAGCCCTTTTGAACCATCGATCTCCGGGTGTCTCACCGGGGACCTGGGAGTCCCGGGGTATGAGCCCGACGGGATATCCTGGCTACCCCACCCCGCTGCGTTTTCGGATCGAATCGCGGCCCGCGGAGGCGGTCAAGCGTCCGCATTGGGACGTGTCGGATAAACCTATCGCGGTCGCTCAGAAGAATTTCCGGAAGCGCGCGAGATCCTCGAGGCTTCCCTTCAGTTTGATCTTGCCCGTCGCGTACGCCTTGAACGGTCCGATCTCGCGGAGGATGAGTCCGCGTAACGTCGCCGGATCCGTGACGATCGCGATGTCCGCGTTGTCGACGCCGCCATCGAGCAGGGCCGCGACCTTCGCGTCCTTCAGCGTGAAGTGGTACTTCGTCCCGTCGTTGAGGTCGATCAGGACGGTCTTCGTGAGCCCGCCGAGCTCCGCACGGAGCGCCGGATCGGACTCGACCTTGGCATTGAACTTGTTGACGAGGTCCTCGAGCATCTCCCTCATGATTTGCCCCCAACGAACTCGTCGAGCTTCCGGATCCGGGACTCCGCGATGAGACGGCGCGCCGTGTCCCAGGAGGTCCGCGTGTGGGGCGGCAGAGACCCCTTCTCCTTAATCCAGTTTTCCAGGAAGGCGATCGTCTGCGCGTCGTGCGAATAGCCGGAGCCGATCGGGGCGCCGAACTGTTCCTCGATCGCTCGCATCTCCCGATCGCGGCGCACCTTCGCGAGGATCGACGCCGCGCTCACGACGGGGAACAACTCGTCCGCGTTGTGTTGCGAAATGATTTCCACATCGCGGGTACAATCGCGCAGCACCATGCGTTTGAACGCGATCTCATCGACGTCCGCCGCGTCGACGTAGGCGGTCTCCGGGTGGAGTCGGTCGATGATCTCGGCGAAGAGCTTCGCCTCGAAGTCGTTCAGGGACATCTCGGCGCGCATCACGTCGATTCGCTCAGCCGGGATGACGAGGAGCTCGAACCGCGCAACCTTCTCGATCTCCGGCGCGAGAACCTCACGCCGCTCGGCGGAGAGCTTCTTCGAGTCGCGGACGTTCATGTGGCGCAACGGAACGTCCGACTCGATCGCGACGCCCGCGACGACCAGGGGCCCGAGCACGGGTCCTCGGCCCGCCTCGTCGACACCGCAGATCACGAATCACGCCTCGAAGAGCTCCCGCGCGGTCTCCTGGGCTCGAGAGACGACCTCCGCCTCGTCCACGGTTCGGACGACGCCGGCCGCCATGAGAACCTGGCCATCGACAATCGTCGCCCGGACATCGCTCCCCCGGCAACTGTAGACGAGCGCGCTCAAGACGTTCGCGGGATAAAAAGGCGTAGTGTGGGCGCCGCTCAACGACACGACCGCCAGGTCCGCGCGCTTGCCGACCTCGATCGAACCGAGTTCGCCTTCGACATGCAGCGCGCGTGCAGCATCGATCGTTGCGAGGTCGAAGGCCGATTGCGCCGGGAGTGTGCGGGCGTCCCATCGGGTCGCTTTGTGCAGGAGCGCGGCGACCTTCATCTCCGCGAACATGTCCATGCCGTTATTCGAGATCGGCGAGTCCGTCCCGAGGCCAACGCGGACTCCTTTCGCGAGCATCTCGGGAATCGGCGCCACACCGCCGGACGCGAGCTTCATGTTCGAGACCGGGCAGTGGGCGACGCTCACCCCGTGCCGAGCCAGGGCCCGGACCTCATTCATCGTCATCCAGACGCAGTGCGCGGCGGTGAGATTCTCATCGAGGAAGCCCAACTTTTCGAGCCATTCGACGGGACGCAAGCCCGTCTTCTTCCGGTGCTCTTCGACTTCCCCCCGCGTCTCGGAGAGATGCGTGTGCATGCGAACGCCGTGGCGGACCGCGATCTCCTTCGCCTTCGCGTAGACCTCCTCGGAGGCGGCGTACACGCCTTGCACCCCGACCGAGGGCGTGACGAGTGGATCGGCTTTCTGCTTCGCCACGAACTGATCCGCGTTCTTCAGGGGACTCCCGTGCTGCGTCGTCAGCGACTCGTCGAGGGTGACCCACGAGAGGAACCCGCGCATCCCGGACTCGCGGACGGCGCGGGCGACCTCGTCCTCCCAATAGAAGAGGTCGTGGAAGCTCGTTGTCCCGGATCGGATCATCTCGACGCATCCGAGGAGCGCCGCGATCTGCACGTCGCGACGCGTGAGTTTCGCATCGATCGCGAACGCCTTAGGGAGCATCTCCTCCAGAGGGACATCGTCCGCGATCCCGCGCAAGAGCGTGTTCGGGACGTGGTGATGCAGATTGATGAAGCCCGGGATCACGGCGGCACCGGCGCAATCGATCACCTCCGCCGGAGCGGTATCGACGGCGCCGACGGCAGCGATCCGACCGTCGTCCACGAGGACGTCGCCCGGGAACACCCGCCGATGCGGATCTTGTGTGACGATGAGACCGCCCCGGAGCAGGAGGGACACGGGGTCCGTCGATGGGGCGATCTGTAGAAAGGTTTTGCGGGCTCGAGCCGATACGCCCGCGTGCGCGATTTCGGTGCCGCGCTCGCGAGGTGCTTGCGGGAGATCCCACGCGGGAGGACGGCCACGTGCGGAGTCGTCGCGCGGGCCTTAGGCGATGTCCGCGCCGCGCGGGCGGTGGCGTTGTGGCTGGTGGAGCATCCGGACCTGCGAGGCGCACACCGCATCGTGCGGGCGGACGGACGGCCCCTTGTCCCCGAGGCACGCGAACGACTCGCGATCGAAGGCATTCGGCTTTTCCGGGGCCGCGTGCCGACGGAACGGTTCGTGGAGTCCCTGAAGCCGGTTGGCCTGCTCGACATGCTGCGGCGCGAGCAACGAGACCTCGAGTCGCAGGTAATCGAATCCGACTCGGGACGAGCTGCGGAGCGCATCGCGGGGGTCGACTTGGCGTACGAAGGCGAACGGATGCACGCGGCGGTCGTGTGCGTCCGCGCCGCAGATCTGCGGACCGTCGAAGTCGCGCACGCCACGTTGCGCGCCACCTTTCCCTACATCCCAACGTATCTCGCCTATCGGGAGTTCCTGGGAATCGAAGCGGCCGTCCGCGGGCTCTCCGAACCGCCCGACGTCCTGCTGGTCGACGGTCACGGTCGCCTGCATCCCGCCCTGTTCGGCGTCGCGTGCTACGTCGGTGTGCGGCTCGACGTACCGACGATCGGCGTCGCGAAACATCCGCTCGTGGGTCGGCCTTCGTCGGGGAAGGAGGCTTCGGACGCGGCAATCCCGATCGAGTTCAAAGGAGGAACGCGCGGGTACGCTTGGACCCCTCCCGGTCGGGCGCGTACAATCTACATCTCGGTCGGCCACCGAGCCACCTTGAAGCGTGCGCTCCAAATCGTTCGACAAACGACGCGTCACGGATACCCCGAGCCGCTCGTACTCGCCGATCGAGCATGCCGCGACATGAAAAGGAATGAAAAACGGGAAGAAGGTTCGAAACGGTGAGGCGCGACCGTCGCGGGTCACCGCGAGGGTTGTGCGGGCAAGCGGCCTATCTCTTCTTTTTCTTGCCCTTCTTCTTCTTGGCCACTTGTTTCCTCCCTGATATCTGTATCAGCTATGGGGTTTTAAAAGTAGCGAAGCGACTCAAAAACATGGATTTGTCGAATTTTATAAAAAAGAGATGATGCGAACGCGGCGTCGAAACCGTTTTTTCTGCGCGCATGCATGCGCGAATCGTGGAAATCCTCGTCTTCGGCGCCGGTGCGGTGGGCAGTTTCTTCGGAGGACTTCTGTCGCGCGGGAACGATGTGACGCTCATCGGGAGGCAGGACCACGTCGACGCGATCCGCGCGCACGGCCTCCGCATCTCCGGCAAAACGGCGATGATTGCGAAGCCGCACGCGGCGACGCGCGTCCCGCGCGGTGCGAAACCGGAATTCATCTTCATCACGACGAAGGCCTACGACACCGGGAGCGCGATGAGCTCGTTGCATCCGTTCGCGGATCGAGCAACGTTCGTGACGCTGCAGAACGGCCTCGGCAACGCGGAGACAATCGCGAAGACGGCGCGGCGAGTCGTCGCGGGAACGACCGCGAACGGCGTCACGTTTCTCGGCCCCGGTGAGATCCGCCACGCCGGCATCGGTGAGACGGTGCTGGGCGCTTGGGCGGGAGTCGCGCAACGGGATCTCGTCCGCCTGCGAGATCTCCTCGCGGACGCGGGCCTGGTCGTGCGAATCACGAACGACGTTCGGACCGAGTTGTGGTCCAAACTCGTCGTGAACGCCGCCATCAATCCGCTTGCGGCCCTCGCGGGCGTGCCGAACGGCCGGCTCGCACGGGAGCGGCATCTGCTCGCGAGCCTCGAGGCCGTCTCTCGTGAGGCCGCGTCCGTCGCCGAGGCGGAGGGAGCCCGCATCGACGCGGACGAGCTGGTTCATCGGACGGTCCTCGTCGCACGGCGAACCGCCGCGAACCGCGGCAGCATGCTCCAAGACCTCGACCGCGGCCGACGGACCGAGATCGATGCGATCACGGGCGCAGTGGTCCGCGCCGCCGCGAAGCACCGCATTCCCGTCCCGTTGAACGAGGCGCTCTACGCCCTCATCCGCGCTCGGGAGTCCGCGGCACATCGAGCGTAGATGCGCACGAATCCGACCAACCTTTATAAACCACTATTTAACTCCCGTCCCCGCCGACCCGCTCGCGACGCCCGATTTGGCCCCCGCGGATTGGAGGAATGACCTTGGCGAAAATCAAGATCGAGAACGTGGTCGCATCCACCTCCCTCGGGGAGCAGCTCGACCTCCAGGCGATCGCGCTCGCCCTCGGCGGCGCGGAATATGAGCCGGAGCAGTTCCCGGGGCTCATCTACCGCCTGAAGGAGCCGAAGACCGCGACCCTCTTGTTCCGGAGCGGCAAGGTCGTGTGCACGGGCGCGAAGAGCCTCGAGCACGTCAAGACCGCGATCGACATGGTCGCGAAACAGATCGAGGCCGCGGGCATCCCGATCAAGAAGGACCCCGTGATCGAGGTCCAGAACATTGTTGCCTCGTCGGACCTTGGTACGGAGATCAACCTCAACGCGATTGCGATCTCCCTCGGCCTCGAGAAGGTCGAGTACGAGCCGGAGCAATTTCCCGGCCTCGTCTACCGCATCGACGAGCCGAAGGTGGTCGTCTTGCTGTTCGGCAGCGGGAAGCTCGTCTGCACGGGCGCCCGGAAGCCCTCGGACGTTGAGCAGGCGGTCGAGAAGATCACGCAGGAGCTTAAGGCCGCCGGTCTCCTTCGGTAGGGCCAGTCCCTTCGGCCAGTGGCGGATGCGATGAAGGAACTGCGCACCGAGATTGACATCGATGCACCGGCGGAGCGCGTCTGGACCTCGCTCACCGATTTTGCGACGTTCCCGCAATGGAATCCCTTCATTCGTCGGATTAGCGGCACGCCCGTCGTCGGCTCCAAGCTCGAGGTGTTCCTGCAGGCCTCGGGAACCAAGGGCATGACCTTCCGACCGACCGTCAAGAAGGTCGAGCGGAACCGCGAACTCCGCTGGCTCGGACACCTTGGGATCCGGGGCCTTTTCGATGGAGAACACGTCTTCGAAATCCACGAGGCCGGGACCAACCGCGTCCGGTTCGTGCAACGGGAGGAGTTCCGAGGCCTCCTCGTCCCCCTTCTCGCCCGGAGCCTCGATCGCGATGCGCATCGGGGATTCGAGGAGATGAATCGCGCCCTGCGCGACCGCGCGGAGCGAGGCGCGACCGCCTGAGTCCGTCCCCGTCCGGTCGGTGCGAAGCCCTTATCCGGCTCGCGAGGTTCGGCGCGTCGAGGGTCCCTTTCGGATGGCCGAGCGCCTGCCGATCTTCGACAACCACATCCACCTTCGCCCGGAGTTCCGGGGCGTCGAGGCGGCGAAGGAATTCGAACGGGCCGGCGGGACGGCGATCCTGCTCACCCACTCCCCGTATGAGGACATCCCGATCCGAAAGGCGGAGGATTACCCGCGCGCGTACGAGAAGACGCTCGCGATGGCGGATTCGGTGCGGGCCCAGACGGGGTTGCAGGTATTCGTCGCCCTCGGGCCGTATCCCGTGGAATTCCTCGGCCTGCAGGAAGCGATCGGACACGACGCGGCGATGGACGCCGTGAAGTCCGGCATCGATCGGGCCGCGCGTCTCATCGAGGACCGCCGAGCGATCGCCTTCGGGGAAGTCGGCCGGCCCCACTTCCCCGTCTCGGAAGAAGTCTGGGCGGCATCCAACCGCCTCCTCGAGTACACGATGGAACGGGCGAGGGAACTCGATTGTGCGTGCATCCTCCACACCGAGGACCCGACACCGGAGACCTTCGCGGAGTTCGCCGGGATGGCTTCGCGGGCCGGCCTTGCTCCGAGCAAGATCGTGAAGCACCACTCCACGCCATTCACGAACCCGAAGGAGACGCACGGTCTGGTGCCCTCGATCCTCGCGAAGGAGACGCTCGTGACCCGCGCGTTGGAAGGGAGCTCGCGGTTCCTCCTCGAGACGGACTACATCGACGACCCACGACGTCCCGGGGCGGTGCTGGGTCCCGCGACCGTGCCGAAGAAGACCCGCGCTTGGGTGGCGAGCGGCCTCTTGTCACCGGAGGCTTGCCGGATGATTCACAAGACGATCCCGGAAGAAACCTACGGCATCGACCTTCGGGCCTGACGCCCGGACGTCAGTGCCGAACCTGGAAGCCGCGCAGCTCCCCTCGCGGCGGCTGCCAGCTCACTTCGACGGAATCCACGCGCGCGTACGGCTGGGACGTCTTGTTCCATTCGATGCACGCTTCGATGAGGGCCCGGTCGCCCTCGAAGATTGCCTCGACGCTGCCGTCCGGCAGGTTCTGGACGTATCCGTTCAGGCCGAGCGCTTCCGCCCGCTCCGCGCAGTGCGCGCGGAAGTACACGCCTTGCACGCGGCCATGGAAAATGACCCGAGCCCGCCCCTGCACGAAGTCGCCAATCGAGACGGATGGAAAGAACTTTACTAGACGGGCAACCTCGTTGGACGAGCGAACGGCGTGTTCGATGAGGATGAGGTCTTGCCGCTTCGGGACGGCGGCATCAACTGGGTCTTCTACTTCCGCAAGTCCGAAGTCCCCCGGCGGGAACTCGCGATCGCGTCCCAAGCGAAACGCGACGAGTTCCTTCGCCTGGCCGTCACGTTCGGCTCGACGGACTTCCGCCGACGGGAGTATCGCAGCATGACGATGGTCCATCTGTGGGAGATGGACAACCTACCGCCCAACATCTCGTGGCGCGAAGTGTTCGTCCACGTGTTCACCCATGAGCCATTGCATCATGCGATCGGCCGGTGCCTCGCGGAAATCGCGGATCGCGGGGACCAGGAGTGGGTGATCCGGGAGCTCGGCGACGGCCGTTGGTGGTAGTCCGAGGCCCCGAGCGAAGCACCCGCGGACGCGGCAGTTTGTGGCCCGGAAAGAACGTTATTATACGCGCCGTCGCTATCGCTCTCTCCCCACGGCGGTTCCCGCATGCGAAGGAACAAGGTCCAGGACCTCCGCGTCTCGGGCTTCATGTCCACGGACCTCGTGACCGTGGGACCGGACGACACGATCGGCGACATCCTCGGCAAGATGAAGTCGCGGGACATCCACGAGGTCCCCGTGCTGGAGCGGAAGAAGCTCCTCGGGGTGGTCACGATGCGGGAGCTCATGCGGCGACGCAACCTGCCGCCGTCCACGAAGGCCTCGAACGTCCTGCAGGTCGCGCCGCACGTCGCACCGGACACGACCCTCCCGGAAGTCGCCGAGGCCATGATCTCCGCCGGGTTCCGCGCGATCCCCGTCGTGCGGGCGAAAGGGCTCGTCGGCATCCTCTCGCGATCGGACCTCGTCCGCGCGCTCGACGAGACGCGCGCCCTCGAGGGCGTCGTGGCGAGGGACTTCATGACGCCGAACCCGCAATGCGTCGGCGAGGACGACACGGTCGAGCAGGCGGTCCAGATCATGCGGTCCCTCGGCGAGCGATCCGTCCCGGTCGTCGACAAGAACCGCCACCTGAAAGGCGTCGTCGGGATGAAGGACGTCGTCGACCTGTTCGCCCAGCCGAAGGTGCGGGAACAGTACGGCGACCGAGCGGGCCGCGAGGAGAAGGTGACGCTCGAGGTGAAGGGCGTCATGCGCTACCCCCCGCTCACGATCGGGCCGGACGCGGACGTCCACCGCGCCACCGAGCAGATGGCGAAGAACCACGTGTCCTCGGTCGTCGTGACGGAGAAGGAAGAGCCGATCGGGATCATCACGACGCAGGACCTGATGCAGTTCCTCGCGAGCCTCCGGGAGCGCGAAGAGCTGTTCGTCGAGATCGGCGGCCTCGAGGACGATCCGAAGGAGACGTACGACGAGATCTACGCGGTCGTCCAGAAGGAGATGCGGCGGATCGCGCAGCTCGTGCAGCCGCGGACCCTCGCGATCCACATCCAGAAGTACAAGCCCGAGGGGGACCGCTGGAAGTATTCCCTCCGCGCCCGGTTCACGACGAGCCACCGGATCTACTACGCGCACCACTTCGACTGGGACCTGCACGTCGCCCTGAGCGACATGCTCGATACGTTGTACAAGCGGATCGTCAAGGAGAAGGAGCGCAAGGTCACCGAGCGGAAGCGGCACCACCTCCCGTCAGCGTAGCTTCCAATAGCCCGCGTGGGCCCGCTTCGTCGCTTCGATTCCGGGGCGGCCGTGGACCTTGTCGTCGAGGACCTCCGCAAGACCGAGTTCGATCGACTTCCCGGCAAAGCCGGCGACGACCCCCGCCACGACCTCGGACAGCGCGTCGAGATGGTAGCCGCCTTCGAGGGCGACCGCGAGCCGACCGCCGCAGAGCCGCTTCGCGATGGCCCCGGTGCGCGACATCAGCTCGACGTACCCGGGAGAGGAGAGCGTGAGCGAGGTCAGCGGGTCCCGGTAATGCGCGTCGACGCCGAGGCTCACGATCATCGCATCCGGCCGGAACTGCTCGAGGACCGGCTCAACGATCGAATCGTACGCCGCGAAGAAGGAGGTGTCCCCGCATCCCGCGGAGAAGGGGACGTTGACCGTGAATCCGCGGCCGTCGTCCACGCCGACGTCTTCGGCGGGACCCGTTCCCGGATAGATGCCGTACTCGTGCGTGGAGACGTACAGGACGGAGGCGCTCGACGCAAAGATGTCGTTCGTCCCGTTGCCGTGGTGCGCGTCGTAGTCGAGGATCGCAACGCGCCGACCCGATGCGACTTGGTCCGCCGCCGCAACCGCGACGTTGTTCAGGTAGCAGAAGCCGCCGCCGTAGTCGGGCCCGGCGTGGTGGCCCGGCGGACGGACGAGTGCGATCGCGGCGGTCCCATCGCGAACCGCGGTTCTCGTCGCGAGCGTGACGCCGCCGACCGCGAGCGTCGCAATCTCGAACGTGTCGCGATGCACCTGCGTCTCCGGATCGAGAGAGCCTTCGCCGAGGTCCCGAAACAATTCCACATACGAGGATCGGTGGACATGTTCGATTTCGACGAGAGCCGCCCGCTGCGGGGTCGCAACGTCCGTGAAGAGCCCTTCCTTCTTCAGCCGGGCGACAATCGCCCGGAGCCGGTCCGGGCGCTCGACATGGAGCGGCGACGAGAGATGGTCGAGGAACCGGGGATCGTAGACGAGCACGGCCGATGGAAGCATGAGAGCGACTTCAAGGCATCGCCGGACTCAGAAAACGCGTTCATGATGGCGTGCAGCTGATCATTTCGAATCTGATATTCACTCAACGAAACAAGTGAGAATCTCGTCGGCACACTTAAGCGCGGACGTCCGCATATCTTTGGTTTGTCGTCGTCGGACGGGACGGAATGCGCGCCTTTTCTTCTCTGGGAGCAGCGGTGCTACTCCTCGCCAGCGCGGTCGTGGCCGTCGGTTTTCTCCCACTGGTCCGGACCCAATCCCACGTCGACACGCCGGACTCCATGAGCTTCTGGGAGGCCGCAGGACGCGGCCTCGTAACGGCGACGGTCGTCAACGAGACGTACGAGCGGAACGGGGAGACCGTCACGCTGCCGGTCGGTATCCGAGTCGCGAACGCGGCCACGGTGCCCGTGGACATCTCCGAAGAGGCCTTGCTCATGAGCCCGCACCCGCTCGAGCCGCCCCCGGATCCGCTCCGCACGACGCAGGACGCGGTCCTCACGGTGCAGACGATCCCCGCCGGTGGGTCGCTCCTCCTCTCGTACGGGGAAGAAATCCTCCGCGGATTCCTGCCGCACCCCGCGTGGTGGTGCTCGGAAGAGTTTCAGTTCACCCAGGCGGACATCGCGTACCGAATCGGCGGGGAGACGTTGCCGTTCGCCCTCCGGCCCGTGGCGGCGAACGAGCATTACGACAGTCCGGACGACAACACACAGATCGACGTCTGGACGTATCTCCGGTCCAACGCGACGGTCGTGGTCGGGAAGGAACCTCTCTGGACCCAAGTCAACGGCGACGCGGGCCAACACATCAACGTGACGATTGAAGCGACGAACATTGCGGTGTACACGTACGAGGACGGGATCACGGCCGACGTGAACGTGACCCATGGGGTGATCGAGGACGACGTGCCTGCGGGATGGAGCGTGGAGGAGGGGAGCTACTCCGTGCCGCCGGATGAGATCGTGAACCACGGCGACGGATCGCACACCCTCCGTTGGTTCGTGGATCTGCCGGCGGCGCTCGAGAGCGACTCAGAGGATCCGAGATACCCGACCCCGTACGAGACCGTGACCCGTTCGTACACCCTCGTGTCGCCGTCTCTCGACGCGGGATCGATCGAACTGCCGCGCGCACGATCGGATATGGATGCGAACGGGACGGCGGACGCGCAGTCCGCCGCGCCGACCGTCGAGGTCCTGTCCACCCGCGCGCCGCACGCGGATGCCGGCGGACCGTATTCCGGGCGGGAGGGCGACACGATCCGACTCGATGCGAGCCGCTCGAGCGATCCGGACGGTGATCCGCTCCAGTTCCGTTGGGACTTCACCGGAGATGGCGTCTTCGACACTGCATGGTCCCCCGAGCCCACCGCCGACGCGCGGTACACGGACGACTTCTCCGGGTCCGCGGTCGTCGAGGTGACGGACGGCTCCCACACCGTGACCGAGCGAGCGGACGTGACGATTGCGAACGTGCCGCCGGAGATCACGCGAATCGATGCGGTGGCCCGGGCTTCGTTCCGGATCGAGATGGCGGGGGAGAAGTGGCACGACCTCGCCTTCACGGTGACGTCCGCGGCGGGGGTCCTCGCGTCGCTCGACCTCGTCCGGCATCCCGGGACTCCGCGGGCCCAATCCGCGACGACCGATCTGGTAACGATGTCCCTCTCGGACCACGCGTCCGCGACGCTGGCCTATACGCCGGAGGACGACCGCGTGAACGGCCGACCATCCGGGGACAACCCCGCGTGGATCGTCGTGATCCTGCCGGACGGCCAGGAGCGGCGGATCTCGCACAACTTCAACACGCAGCATCCGGCCACGTGGACCTGGAGCGTCGCGGACCTGAGCGCGTTCTTCCTCCATACCGGCGTGACCTTCCGCGCGGGCCTCCACGATGCCGGGAGCGACGACCTCATCGCAAACTGGGACTTCGGCGACGGGACTTCCGCGTCGCAGACGTTCTATAACGACGGCATCGGCCCGGACCCATCCCAGAGCCAAGGCGGCACGGCCCCGTTCGATGTCGCGGCCGTGATCGTGCACGCATATCCGACCGGAGGCCCGTTCGACGCCGTCCTGACGCTCCGCGACGACGATGGCGGCATCGTGACCGCAACGCTGACCGTCGTGACGGCCTGACGGAGAAACCTTCTTTAGCGACCCTCCGTGTCGGGAGGCCGTGCTCGAGTCGCGCCACGTCCTTCGCGGGGAACGCGTCGTGCTGCGGCCGCTCGCGACCGGCGACCTCCGACGATGCGTGAAATGGTTCTCGGACCCGGAGATCCTACGGTTCCTCGCGCGGGGCACGCCGGTGACCCTCGCCGAAGAAGAGCGGTGGTTCCACGACTACGAGCGGCGAACGGACGAGCAGATCTTCGCGATCGAGTTCGAGGGCCGCCACGTCGGGAACTTGGGAATCCACAAGATCGACCACACGCACCGCAAGGCGGAGATCGGGATCGTGATCGGCGAGCCGACGTTTTGGGCGAAGGGCATCGGCACGGAGGCGATGCGGGTCGCGCTCCGCTACGCCTTCGACGAACTCGGAATGAACAAGGTATCCTTGGACGTGCTCGAGTACAACGAGCGCGCGATCAAGACGTATGAGAGAGTCGGCTTCCGCCGGGAGGGCATCCATCGCGAGGACGTCTACAAGGACGGCCGCTTCGTGAACGTCGTGCGGATGAGCCTCCTCGACCGCGAGATGGTGGACCCGCCGCCGTCGTGAGACCGCACTAGAGCTCGAGCAGTTCTCGCGGGGCCGTGCTCAGGTACCGGGGGCCCTCCCGCGTCACGAGGACGTCGTCCTCGATGCGGACGCCGCCGTATCCGGGCACGTACACGCCGGGCTCGTCCGTGAAGATCATGTTCGGCTTCAGGACGATTTCGCTCCCTTGGTTCAGGCCCGCGCCGTCGTGGACGGCGAGTCCGAGGGAGTGCCCGAGGCCATGGATGAACCGCCCCTTGTATTTCGTGCCGTCGATCAGCGTTCGCGCGGCCGCGTCGACGGACTTCCCGCGCACGCCCGGCTTCATCCGCGCCAGGGCCGCCACGTGTGCCCGAAAGACCGTATCGTGCATCTGCTTCTGCTCCTCGGACGCTTTTCCGACGACCACGGTCCGGGTGACGTCGGAACAGTACATGTGGTACAACGCCCCGAAGTCGATCACGATCATGTCCCCACCCTGGATCTTCCTCGGCCCCGCGGTGTAGTGGGGCTCCGCACCGTTCGGGCCCGATCCGACGATCGTCCGGAACGATGGGCCCGTGGCGCCGTTCTTCTGCATGTGGTACACGAGCTCGGAGGCGACCTCGGACTCCGTGACGCCGGTCGGGATGAAGGGCAACACCTCCTCAAACGAACGCGAGGCGATGCTGCATGCCCGCTGGATCAGCTCGATCTCCCGAGGATCCTTGACGAGCCGGGCCTTCATCACCGCGTCGGATACATCCACGAATCGTGCGGACTTCGGCGCCAGCTTCTGGAGGCGCTGGAACGAGGCATAGGTGAGCTCGGACGCGTTGATGCCAATCTTGCGGTGGCCCTGCAGGTGCGCCTTCATGAGCTTCGACGACTCGTCCCGCGTATGATACACCTGAATCGGGAGGTCGCTCTTCTTCGCGGCCTCCTCTTCTAAGGCCGAGGTCGTGATCTCGCACGCCCCATCCGGGGTGAGCCACGCCGCGCAGCCTTCGAAGAGTCCGTCGGTCAGCCCTGTGGCGTAGAAGAACGACATGTCGATGTGCGGCTCGGTGGAGTTGTAGAGGACGATCAGGTCGGCGGCGTCTTTGAGGTTCCGGAAAATCTGCTTGACGCGGTCGCGCACGAAATTCCCCCGCGGTTATTCGGGGTAGGATAGTTAAAGGTTGGTCGCGAGGAAGGATTTTATGCCGCCGCAGGGCTCCGCCATCGAATGGCGAAGCGGCGTCACCGCGGCATGGAACGGCGGATCGCGCTCGAACGCATGACGTCCCTGTTCCGACTCGCGGAGGCCGAGGCGCTCCAACGCCACGCAGGTCGCGCGCGCCGTTATGTCGAGCTGGCGCGGCGCCTTGGAATGCGCTACAACGTGCGCGTGCCGGCGGCGTTCAAGCGATCCTTCTGCAAGGAATGTTTCGCGTTCCTGCTCCCGTCCGTCAGCGCCCGAGTCCGGGTGGGCCGAGGGCGGGTCGTCGTCACGTGCACCGCGTGTGGCGCGGTCCAGAGATATCCGTACCGGAGGGAACAAGCCACCCGCCGCGCATCGCGCGCAAAGGCTCAGTAGGACGTCGTCATGTCGATCTTGCCCGCCTTGCGGGCGAAGTACTCACCGACCTTGTAGATGAAGACGCTCAACCCGAAGAACGCGACCGAGGACACGACGAGGAAGAGCAGGATCGTCGGCTCGTCGTATCCCCCGAGAGTCGTGTTCACGCTGATCGTCGGCGCGAGAAGGCGGCGGGTCATGTCGAACCAGTACGTCAGGGGAATCGCGCGGCCGACCGCCTGGCCCCAGTCCGGCAGCACCGAAAGCGGGAACAGGACGCCGCAGAAGACGTAGAACAACCCGGGGATGCCTTCCGCGAGGCCGTGGGTGTGCTTCGCGGTCAGGAAAGAAATCCCACCAAGGCAGATGCCGATCGCCAGGAGGACGGCCAACCCGAGGATCGTGGTCACCAGGAATAGGGGAACGTCCGATAGGGCCAAGTGCATCCGAACGCCGAGGAAGAAGACGCCAAACACAAGGGTAATCGCGACCGCGAACACCGACACGGCGATCTTCGACGCCGCCCGGCCCAGGATGTACACATAATACGAAATCGGCGAGATGTACACGTACCGGATCGTCTGGTACCATTCGCGGTCCGACTGGATGACCTGGAACGTTCCGAAGAGGACCGACGCGACGAAGATGAAGAACGAATTTCCGATGTACATGTAGGAGAACGCATCCGGGTCGCCTTGCGGCCGGCCGATCGCGACGAACACGACGTACATCAGGACGAGGATGAACGCGCCGGCAACGGGCTTGACGACGGAGTACAGGACGAAGAGCCACGGTTCCGTCCAGTTCGAGTCCATCTCCCATCCGAGCCATGCGGCGACTTTGAAGGTCCGCCAGTACGTGTTCATTGATGCCGTGAGGTCAGCTTCCCCTCGCGCTTTGCGAGCGTCTCTAGGTACGCCAGCGCGTACCTTGCGAGGATGAGGAACAACACGGCCATGCCGACGAGGATCTCGAGCTCGGTCGTGACGTCGAAGATCCAGAGCGTGCCGCCGAACGCGGTCGAGCCGAGCGTGAGCTGGCGCAACGCGTCGAGGCCGATCGATGCGGGGATGAACGATCCCGCGATCGCGACGGCGGGACCCCAGCCGGGGATCCGGAAGAGGCCGCCGAGCGGGAAGTAGAAGCCACTCGAGAAGAAGATCGGTTCCTCCATCAGGGCGGACAGGTTCCACGCTTCCCGCCCCCACAACAGATACAGGGACGCGAACATCATGCCGAGGCCGTACAGGGCGATGAGCGTCGCGAAGAAGACCGCGATCAGCAGGAACGGATTCGCGACTTGGAAGATGACGCCGAACACGAAGACGCCCGCGATCAGCGTCGAGACGGCCCGCATCGAAGTCATGACCATCCCGCCGACCGCCATGCCGCCGAGGAGGGCCATGCGGTTCATCGGGGCCATCATGTAGAGCTGGAGATTGCCGATCTCCTTCTCCCAGTAGAGCTGGCTCGCCATCGACCAGAGGACGTTCAGCCAGAACGCGACCATCGTGCCACCGAGGACGACAGACGCCACTAAAGCGTTAGTGTTCGCTTGAGCAGTGGCGATTGCGCCTTGCATCACCCCTGCGCGGAGCTCGGCCGGCGACTTGTGAAGGAAAATCACCGCCCATGGGTCAATCGGGTAGTTCACGAGGCTGGGATCGCTCGCAATTCCCGCCAGAGCCCGTGCGCCGAATGACTGGTAAATGAACACGTACGCCGCGATCCCGAGCAGCGGGAGGAGCGCCTCGAAGAAAATCCACGATGGCTCGCGGTTCGCGCCGACGATGCGAGGATACGAACGGCCCACCACGGCCCGGAGGTTAAGCCCGATCCGGTAACGCAGGTCCGTCCGACGTACGGTGGCGACGCTCAATCGAGGCCCCTCCCGACCATGCTGATGAAGACGTCCTCGAGGGTCGGCTCGGACTTTTGCAGCGAGTGGACCTTCGCGCCCTGCGACGTAATCGAGCTCAAGATCTCCGCGACCGGCCCCTCGTCCTCGAGGATGAAGGTGAGGTGGGAACGGTTCTTCGAGATGTCGTCTTTGTGGGAAAAGTTCTTCACGCCATGAAGGCCGACGAACGATGTCGTGTCCCGGATCGTATCCACCTCGAGCTGGAACGTCGTCTCCGTGCGAATCATTCGCTTCAAGTTCGCGGGCGTGTCACAGGCGAGGATCCGACCCTTGTCGATAATCGCGATCCGGTCGCACATCTGATCTGCTTCGGCCATATAGTGGGAGGTCAGGAGGACGGTCTTGCCGGACTTGCCCCGGACCCAGCCCATCACGTACTCCCGAATGATGCGCGCCGCGTTCACGTCGAGGCCGAGCGTCGGCTCGTCGAGGAAGAGGATGTCGGGGTCCGTCACGAAACCGCGGATCATGTTCATCTTCTGCCGCTGGCCCGTCGACAGCATGCGGACTTTCGCATCGCGCTTGTCCCAAAGGCCGAAGACGTGCATGAGTTCGTCGATGCGTTCCTTGGAGACCTTGCTCGGGACGCCGTAGAACTGGGAGAACATCCAGATGTTCTCGCGCGCGGTCAGGAGGCCGTACCCGGAGGTCTCCCCCCCGGACACCATGTTGATCCGCTGCCGGATCGGGAACGGATCCTTGGCCACGTCGTGGCCGGCGACGAACGCCTGCCCGGCGGTCGGGAGGAGGAGCGTCGCGAGGATCTTGATGAGGGTCGTCTTGCCCGCGCCGTTCGGCCCGAGCATCCCGAAGAGCTCCCCCTCGCGGATCTGCAGCGAAACCCCGTCGAGCGCGGTGACGGGCCCGAGGTGGTCATCGCCATTGTTCGTGGCCTTGCGGCGGAAGCGCTTCTTCTTCCCGGCGAAGATTCGGGTCAGCTCGCGCGTCTCGACGGCGTAGGGCATGGGGGATTGCGTCCGATGGCCCCGACCAGGACAGGAGCCGTCAGGGCTCAGACGGCCAAGCGCAGCCGGTACCGGGTGATGTACCCGGCGATCCGGTTCCGCATCAGGACGCTCCGCACGTCGGTCAGTTCGGAGACCTTCGCCTTGTTGTGGTCGAAGTCGGCGGTGAACTCGTTCGGATAGAGCTTCGCCAGCTCGATCGCGACTCGCTTGATGTACGTCGGCCGGATGTTGCCCAACGTGTCACTCCGCATTCCAGCTCGGGGGAGCGCTCCAAGGGATTGTGCTAGATAAAGCTTCTCAGGAGAGTGCGGCGCGACGCGTCGCTCCGACGTCCGAGACCGCGACGGCGACGATTCGCGAGACTCTTCGGACAACTATTAAATAGGGACCTCGGATACGCCGGAATAGAATCGCGCCCCACGTCGGTCCTCCGGAGCGGTGAACATGGAAGAGTCCCTTGTCAATGTCGAGTTCCTGAAGAGCTCGAGCAGTTTCATCGCTCGGATCCAGAGCGAGCTCGGCGGGATGCGAGAGTACCGCAGCTCCTCGTTCGAGGAAGTGCTCGAGCAGGTCGTCATCGACCTGCAAGAGGAGTTCGAGTCGTACTGATCAGGCGCCGGTCCACGACGGCTTCCTCTTCTCGATGAACGCCCGCATGCCTTCCTCCTTGTCGTGCGTCGACCCGACGATGCCGAAGGCCGCCGTCTCGAAATCCAGCCCCGCGGACAGGGGCATCTCCATCGCGGCCCGGAGGCACGCCTTCGCCAGGGCGATCGCCGCGGGGCTCTTCTCGAGGATCTTGCGCGCGATCCCCTTCGCCTCCTCGAGAAGGCGGTCGGCGGGCACGACCCGGTTCACGAGCCCGATCCGCTCCGCCGTCGCGGCGTCGATCGTCTCGCCCGTGTAGATGAGCTCCGCGGCCCAGCCCGCGCCGACGAGCCGAGGCAGCCGCTGGCTGCCGCCGAACCCCGGGACGATGCCGATGTTGACCTCGGGCTGCCCGAGCTTCGCGCGGTCCGACGCGATGCGGATGTCGCATGCGAGGGCGAGCTCGCAGCCGCCGCCGAGCGCGTAGCCGTTGATCGCCGCGATCACGGGCTTGTTGCAAGCGGCGAACGCGTCCCCGAGGCGCCGCCCCATCTCCGAGAAGGCGCGCATCTCGAGCGCCGACAGCCCGGCCATCTCCTTGATGTCCGCGCCGGCGACAAACGCGTTATCGCCCGCGCCCGTGAGGATGATCGCCCCCACCGCCTGGGCCATCGAGAGATGCTCGATCGCCATCGACAGCTCGCGCAGCACGGTCGCATTGAGGGCGTTCAGCGCCTCGGGCCGCTGGATCGTGATTATCGCGAGGCGGTCTTCCATCTCCGTCTTGACGAACCCGGCCATGGGACTCCCCGCGCGAGAATGAGCGGGCGTAGGATGAACGTTCCTCGTCAGGACCGGCAGGCTCATACGCGGAGGCCACCCTGGGGGGGCAAGGCGGACGGATGCACAGTTCTCGGCGAGTCGTGGCCTCGGGCGTCGCGGTCCTACTGATCGCCTTCCTCGCATTCGTCCCACAGCCGGCTCGCGCCTCCACGAGTCGACCGTCGTGGGCCGCGGGAGATTTCTGGACATACGGCTACTCGGCCACGGTCCTGAACACGAGCTACGCCGGGTCGCTCAACCTGAACGTCGTCGGCACGGACTCGATCGTGCTCAATGGGACAACATATTCGACCTACCACGTCAAGGGCAGCGTCACCTACGACTTCGGCGGCGCCTCGATCACCTATCGCGCGGACCTCTGGTACGACGTCAACACGCTCGCAATCGCCCAGATTTCCGTCTTCGTGAACGTGACCGGCGGAATCACAATCACGATTTGGGGCAACCCGCCGCAATCAATCCACTGGCCGCTCACCGCGGGGGATTCGTGGACCTCCGCGACCAACATAACGGAGAAAGAGACCTTCACGGCGAATGGGACGAGTGTGAACAACTATGCACGCCTGTCAACCGACTTCTCGGTCCTCGCGGACACGACGGTGACCTTGCCCATCGGGACGTTCACGACGACGCCGCTCAAGGAGACGCAAACGGGCTCGACGTCCTACGTGGAGAACTACTGGTCCGCCCAAGTCGGGAACTACGTCCGCTCGGAGTCGTACAACAGCTCAGGCGGGGGCCCCCAGGGCGGTTACAACCTCACCGCCTACAACTACCAAGGGGGCAACTTCTTCACGTCGGTCGTGCTCGGCCTGCCCGTCTGGATCTGGCTCATCGTCCTGATTGTGGTCATCGCGGTCATCGTAGGCATCTTCGTGATGCGCCGCGGAAGACGGCCGATGCCGCCGATGGCACCGCCGCCGATGCCGCCGCAGATGCCGCCGTCCGAGCCTCCAATGGGTCCCTGAACTCGCCAAATTGATCCGGAGCGCGAACCAATCAGGCCTTCGAGTAGTCGTACACTCCACGGCCCGCTTTGCGGCCGAGGCGCCCGGCGCGCACGTACTTCCGCAGCAGCGGCGCGGGCCGGAACTTCGCGTCCCCGGTCTCGCGGAAGAGGACCTCCATCACGTCGAGGCCGATGTCCAGCCCCGTGTAGTCGGCGAGCTCGAACGGCCCCATGGGCATGTTCGTGCCGAGCTTCATCGCCTTGTCGATGTCCTCCGGGCTCGCGACGCCCTCCTGGAGCAGGTTGAACGCCTCGTTCATCATCGGGACCAAGAGTCGGTTCACGACGAATCCGGGGGACTCCTTGACCTCGACCGCGTCTTTCCCGAGGCGCGTGCAGAGGTCCCGCACGAGGCGCACTGTGTCGTCGCTCGTCTCCGAGCCGCGGATCACCTCGACGAGCTTCATGACCGGGGCCGGGTTGAAGAAGTGCATGCCAACGACGCGATCCGGACGCTTCGTCGCGCTCGCCATCTCCGTGATGCTCAGCGACGAGGTGTTCGAGGCGAACACGACGTCCGTGGGACAGAGCCGGTCCAGCTCCGCGTAGAGTTCCTTCTTGATCTCCATCTTCTCGAAGATCGCTTCGATCACGAGCTGTGCGCCCCCAACCGCTTCTTTGAGGTCAACGGCCCCGCGGATGTTCGACAGGATCGCATCGACCTCGGCCTGGGTCATCTTGCCTCTCTCGACGCGCTTCGCGAGAGGCTCCCGGATGCGGCGGAAGCCGCCGTCGACGAACCGCTGCTCGATATCGCGCATCGACACCTGGAGACCGGCGGCCGCGCACGTCTGCGCGATCCCCGCGCCCATCGTCCCCGCGCCAATCACGGCGACCGTTTTCACGTCGGCCAAGCGCACGTTGTCACCCTCACCGCTGCGTATCGCATCGCAATGCTAAAGCCATCGTTTCACGAACGTTCCGTCACGCTCTTATCCCCAGCCCCATATGAGCCGGGCGATGGGACGCCTCTCGAGGCCGGCCGTCGCGGCCCTCGTGTTCGCACTCGCCCTCGCATCGGTGCTGTTGGTCGCGCCGCGCGCCGCTGCGGCGCAGAATCGCCCGACCTGGACCCAAGGCGACTTCTGGGTCTACGCGCGCACGGCCGGCGGGTCGACCTCGACGATCCGGATCGATGTTCTCGAGAGGTCCTCGCTCACCTTGATCTCGGGGACGTACAGCGTGTGGCACGTCACCACGACTACGACGGCCAACGGCAACGCGACCATTCGACACAGCTGGATCGACGACGCGAGCCTCGGGATCGCGAAGGCGAACTTCTCGACATTCATCGGGGACGTCCAAGTGACGTTCGATCCTCCGATGCGGCAGGCGGTGTTCCCGCTCACCGTAAACGCGCAATGGTCCCTTAACACAACCGTGCGGATCGTCGGCACCGCGTTGAGCTTCCCGCTCGGATACAGCTCGACCGTGATCACGGAGCAATCCACGACCGTCGTCGCGGGGACCTTCAACGTCGCGGTCGTCCGTAATCCTTCGACGGGGGCCACACACGACGAGAACTCCTATTCGGACGGCGCAGGGAACAACGTGAAGCAAGAGCACTACGACAGCAACGGGAACCGCGACGCGGATCAGGAGCTGACGTCCTACCGGTATCAGGCGGGGACCCTCGGGCTCCTCCTGATCGTCGGCGGCGTGATCCTCGTCGTGGCGATCGCCGTGGCGGTCGTGATGCTCACGCGCCGCCGGAAGGCCCGGATGCCCCCGCCCGCGATGGTTCCGCCGCAGCAGCCGCCGCAGGCCCCGCCTCCGGGACCCTAGGCCCGAGCGCAGGCGTTACATAGGGTCGGGGCCCCTCTCCGGACGGATGCGAGCCGGACCGTACGCGGCGATCGCGCTCGCGGTCGTCTCCGTCTCGTTCTCCGCGATCTTCATCTCGTGGTCCACGTCGCCGTTCGTGACGATCGCCCTGTATCGGCTCGCCCTGGCGTCCCTCATTCTCGCGCCGATCGTCCTCCTCGATCGTCGACGACCGCTCGTCGGCATCCCGCCGCGGGACATCCTCCTGATGATGGGCGTCGGGGCGATCCTCGCGACCCACTTCACTCTCTGGATCGGATCGCTGAAAATCGAGGGCGTCCAGGTGAGCGTCGCCTCGTCCGTCATCCTCGTGACGTCCCACCCGCTCCTCGTCGGAATCCTGTCGCACTTCGTCCTCCGGGAGCGACTGAACGGACGCATGGCGGTCGGGATCGCGCTCGGCTTCAGCGGCGTGGTCGTCATCGCGATCGCGGACTCGACGGCGAGGAGTGCGAGCTTGGGGGGCGACCTCCTCGCTTTCCTCGGGGGCGTCGCCGCGGGCTTCTATTTCCTCGCGGGCCGGCGGCTGCGGCAACGAATCCCCTTGTTGGCGTATGCTTTCGTCGTATACGTGAGCGCGACCGGCTTCCTGTTCGTCTTCACCCTCGGCCTTAGGGAGAGTCTCACGCCTATCGGCCCCGACTGGCGGACGGAGATGTTGTTGTTCCTCGCGATGGCCGTCATCCCACAGATCGGCGGGCACACGTTGTACAACTGGAGCCTCCGCTGGGTGCCGGCGCCGGTCGTGAGCTTGAGCCTCGTCGGCGAGCCGATCGGATCAAGCCTCCTCGCATGGGCCTTGCTCCCCGGACAGGTGCCGGGGGTGGCCGTCGGCATCGGCGGCGCGCTAGCCCTCGCGGGAATCTACCTGACCGTCCTAGGCCAGGGGGCGCGGACGCGGGAGACCGTCGCCGCGCGGGACGTCGAGTGAGGACATACCTCTAAGTGGAGGTATACGCCTCTCAGAGGTCGCCCGTCATCCGGCCCTTCCGCTCGAACTGCTTCGCATACAGCTCGTTGAGTCGCGCATAGGTGTCCACGTCCTGCGGCCCTTTGTCTTCTCGAATGCGGACGATCCGCGCGAAACGCAGCGCGAAACCGCTCGCGTAGTGCGGGCTGTGCTGAATCTCGTTATAGGCCACCTCCACGACGACCTCGGGCCGGACGTGGAACCCCCAACGCTCCTCCGAGGTGGCGAGACCCCGCAGCTTCTCGGTCATCGTCTCGAATTCGGCGTCCGTGAGGCCCTTGAACGTCTTCCCAATCATCTGGAACCCGCCCGCCTTGTCGTCCCGCACCGCGAGCCAGTAGTTCGAGAGCCACCCCTCCCGGCGGCCGCTCCCCCACTCCGCCGCCACGATCGCCATGTCGAGATGGTCCGCGGGCTTGATCTTGAACCACTTCTTGCCGCGTTTGCCGACGGAGTACGTCGAATCGAGTTGCTTCGCCATGAGGCCCTCGTGGCCGGCCTCGAGCGCATCCCTCAGGAAGGCCTCGATCTCCGCTTTCGATTGTGTGATGCGGCGGGGCGTGATGTACTCCGCGGGCACGAGCCCCTCGAGCAATTCCCACCGCACGCGGTATGGCTCGTCAATCGTTGTGCGTCCGTCGACGTGCAGGAGATCGAACAAGTAGAGGCGAAGCGGGATCTCCTCCGCGGTGGCCTCGATCTCGTGGACCCTTCGGAATCGACGCATGAGATCCTGGAACGGCAAGGGCTTGCCTCCGCGATCGGTCGCAACGACCTCACCTTCGAGGAGGAACTCGGACGCCGGTAGGGACCGAGCGATCGCGACGATCTCGGGAAGGCTGTTCGTTACGTCGCTCAGCCTCCTACTGAAGATGCGAATCGCGTCGCCTCTGCGGTGAATCTGGATGCGCGCGCCGTCGAGCTTGTACTCGATCGCGGTCGTGCCACCGTGCTCCTTGAGGACCTCGTCGAGGTCTTCCGACATCTCCGCGAGCATCGGCTTCATCGGCGCGAGCAGGCGAAGCCCCTTCGACCGTAATCCGGCCGCCCCTTCGAACCGCGCGATCTCGGCGACGAGCCCGAGGTCCCCGAGGAACATGTGGGCCGTCCGCACGACGTCCGCGTCGACTCCGGCCGCATCGGCAATCCCTTCGAGCATGACGCCTTCGTTCACGCCAATCCGCATCTCGCCGAACACGTTCTTCAGGAGGACGTCGCGCTCGTCTTCCGACGCGCGGCCCAGGAGCGACTCCAAGATCCTTCGTCGTCCCCTCGTTGAGTCGGATCCGTGGACTTCCGCAATTTGCGCGAACGCATGTGAAACGTCGAGGATTGTCAGAGGCCGCGGATTCAACGTCGCTTGTCTCGCGCCCGCCATGGCCTTCTTCAACGTCGCCCAGCCGACGTTCAGGGCGCGCGCGTCCGATTCCGCAAAGATGCGTCCCACGATTAGGTGGACCGCGGGCGCGACCTCGTCCCGCCGAACGGAACGCAGGAAGTTCGCCAAGAGCGCGCGCTTCTCGAGGCGCTTCGACGTCCCCTCCAGCGCGCGGGTCAGGTCCGCCAACCGGGCGAACGGGGTCTCATCCGGGATGATTGGCGTCACGGTGAATCCGGACCATCCGACGTGGCGGGTTTCAAGGTTTCGCCTTTGCCCGCCTCCGAAGGTCCGCGGAAGACGTACAGCGCAACGACGGCGCCCACCATGAGCGCGCCTCCGAGGATCTGCACCCCGCCGAGCGTCTCCCCGGGGAGCAGATACAACGCGACGAGGATGCCCCACAGCGCCGAGGTGGGCAGGACCGCGCTCGTCCGCATCGCCCCGATCGTGCGGAACGCGTAGAAGAAGAGGACCGAGAACACGCCGACCGCGCTCAAGGAGAGGAAGATCAGGACGGGCAGGATGTCGAGTGGCACGGCGAGAGAGGCGCCCGACAGAATCACGATCGGGGCGAAGACCGTCGCGCCGATCAGGAGCTGGATCGTCAACAGGGGGACGATCGGAATTCGCCGCAAGAGGACCGTGCTCACTGTGTTGCTGGCGGCCCAGCAGACCGCCGCCGCGACGAGCATCACGTTGCCGATGAGGAATCCCACGAACTGAATGTCGCCGAAGCGGAGTTGCGTGGTGACGAGGAATGCGCCGACCGCGATGCCCGCGAGGCAGACATACTCGCGGCGCGTCGCACGCTCGGAGAGGAGGGTGTAGGCGAAGACCATCGTGAACAACGATTCCGTGTTCGACAGCAAGACGGAGTTCGACGCCGTCGTCCGTTCGAGGCCGTAGAAGTAGATGATCGGGCCAACGACGGAGCCGACGATTCCGGCCACGGCGATGAACTTCCAATCCCCGCGTTCAACGCGAATTCCCCTCAAGGTCGGAGCGAGGACGATTCCCGGTATCACCTGGATCAGGAACGCAATCAGAAGAGGATTCACTTGGGCATTCAGGACGAGCTTCGAGAGACTCGGCCAAATGCCGAACAGGACCGCGCCGAGGATGATCGCGAGGTAGCCATACGTCCTCTTGCTAACGTCCACGAATCACCGCGGGGACAACGCTGGGAATCATTTAGCGATTTCTCCGGTCGGAAGGCTTAAGGCCGCACCGGCCGTTTTTGTTTTCACCGGGCCTTTGGGGGTGCGAGGTACACCTTGGTCGATGCGCTCCGCGTGATCCAGGACGACGGGTCGACGGACGCCCGTCTCGACCCGAAACTCTCGGAGGCCGACGCGGTCCGGATGTACCGGTGGATGATGCTCCAGCGAATCCTCGACAACCGCATGCTCGCGTTGCAGCGCCAGGGCCGCATCGGATTCTACGGTCCCTCGCTCTTCCAAGAAGCGGCGATCGTCGGCGCCGCGATGGCGATGGGGCCGGACGATTGGATCGTGCCGCAGTACCGGGAGCCGGGCGCGGCGCTGGTCCGAGGCATGCCCCTCACGGAGCTCCTGTGCCAGCTCATCGGGAACTCGGCGGATCCGGTCAAGGGCCGCCAGATGCCCTGCCACTACGTCTACCGCAAAGGAAACTACCTTTCGATCTCGTCCCCGGTTGGAACCCAGATTCCCCACGCCGTCGGGATCGGATGGGCGATGAAGCTCCGGCACGACAAGGCCGCGACGCTCGTGTACTTCGGCGACGGGGCGACGAGCACGGCGGACTTCCACACCGCGATGAATTTCGCGGGCGTCTTCCGGACGCCCACAGTCTTCCTCTGCAACAACAACCAGTGGGCGATCTCCCTCCCGGTCGCGAAGCAGACCGCCGCCACGACGCTCGCGCAGAAAGCCAACGCGTACGGCTTCGAGGGCGTCCGCGTCGACGGGATGGACGCGCTCATGGTCTACCGCGCGACCCGAGACGCCGCAGCGGCGGCCCGCGAAGGCCACGGTCCAACCCTGATTGAGGCGGTCACCTACCGCATCGGTCCGCATTCGTCGAGCGACGATCCTTCGAAGTATCAGGACGCGAAGGAGGTCGCCGTGTGGCGGGGCCGCGATCCCGTCGTGCGATTCCGCCGCTACCTCGAACACGCGAAATGGTGGGACGAGAACCGCGAGGCGCGGCTCGAGCAGGAGCTCGGCGACGAAATCACCCGCGCCGTCCAGGAGGCGGAGAAGTTCCCACCGAATTCCGTCGACACCCTCTTCTCGGACGTGTACGCGGAGACGCCCGCGGGCTTGCGGGAGCAGTACGACGCCATCGCATCGATCCCGCGGAGGTGAGGATCTGCCAAAGAAAGGTCCCGCCGCACCCGCTCCGGCGCCCTCGACGAGTTCCGGCATCATGCGGGCCCACGAGCTCTTCAAGCAGGGCCGCGCCTCCGAGGCGCTCGCGATCCTGCGACCGCTCCTCCAGCGGAAGGGCGAGGTGAACGGCGACGTGTGCGCGCTCGCGGCGGCGTGCCTCGGGGCGGAGGGCGACTACCCGGAGGCGGCGCGGATCGACCGCATGCTCTGCGAAGCGGAACCGCGCAACCCCCAGGGTTGGAACAGCCTCGGGTTCGACCTCTTCAACGCCGGCGACATCGAGGGCGCGCTGGAGGCGTACCTCCGCGCGATCGCCCTCGAGCCGACCCGGGCATCAGCGCACTACAACATCGCCCGCATCGCGGCGCGCATGGGCGACAAGTCCAAGGCCATCGAGCACTTCGCCAAGGCCGTGGAACTCCAGGCGGACTACCAGGACCGGCTCGACGAGGATCCGGACCTGCGCCCATTCAAGGACGACCCGGACATGCTCGGCCGCCTCCCGCACGCGGGTTCGAGCGAGGACCCGTATTCCGAATACTACGCGACGAGGTCGTGACGATGCCCGCGATGACGATGGTGCAAGCGATCAACAACGCCCTGCGGGAGGAGATGCGCCGGGACGACCGCGTCATCGTCCTGGGAGAAGACGTCGGCCGGAATGGCGGGGTATTCCGGTGCACGGAGGGCCTGATCGACGAATTCCCGGAGCGCGTGTTCGACACCCCGCTCGCGGAAGGCGGGATTATCGGCACGTCGATCGGGATGGCCATGTACGGATTGCGGCCGGTGCCCGAGATTCAGTTCATGGACTTCATCTACCCGGGATTCGACCAGATCGTCTCCGAGGCGGCGAAGATGCGCTACCGTTCCGGAGGCCAGTTCAGCGTGCCGATGACGATCCGGACGCCGTTCGGCGGAGGGATCCGCGGTGGACACTACCATTCGCAGTCCTCCGAGGCGTACTTCTGCCACACGCCGGGGCTGAAGGTCGTCGTGCCCTCGACGCCGAAGGAGGCGAAGGGCCTCCTCACATCCTCGATCCGCGACCCGGATCCGGTCCTGTTCCTCGAGCCGAAGAAACTCTACCGCTCTTCGCGGGAGGACGTGCCGGAAGGTGAGTTCACCGTGCCGCTCGGCCAAGCCGCCATCCGGCGTCCCGGGAAGGATGTCACGCTCATCGCGTACGGCGCCATGGCGCAAGTGTGCCTCGACGCCGCGACGAAAGCCGCCGAGAAAGGCGTGGAGGCGGAGGTCATCGACCTGCGGACCCTCGTGCCGCTCGATGAGCCGCCGCTCCTGGCAAGCGTCAAGAAAACGGGACGGGCGGTCATCGTCTACGAGGCGCCTCGGACCGCGGGGTACGGCGCGGAGATCAGCGCCATCCTGGCCGAGAAGGCAATCGAGTATCTGCGAGGACCGATCGTCCGGGTGACCGGCTTCGACACGCCGTTCCCCTATGCGCTCGAGGACGTCTACATGCCGAACGCGGACCGCGTCCTCGCCGCCATCGACAAGGTCATGGCCTTCTGAACGGGCCGCTCCTCAAGACGCCGATCACATCGTGCCGGCGGGACGACGGAACGCGCGCGCGACGCTCAGCAGATAGATGAACACGGCCGCGACGATCGCAAGCGTCAGGAGTCCCTCAAGTTTCACGCCCAGCCCCGCGCTCGACGCCTGGTACATGTTGTACCCGAGATACACGAGCGTGACGAGCGAGGCCAGAATCGCGAGGCCCCAGGCCCACGGCCGCAACCGCAGCAGCCCCATTCCGGCGACTCCGAGCACGACGCCGATGAAGAAGTACAACAGGCCGTTCAACAGGAGCGGCGTCCCGGAGGTGGGCGAGCCGGGCACGAGGAAGGCCAGGCCGACGAAGAACGCGGCGATCCCAATCAGGACCATGACGACTGCGGCTAACAGGACGAGCGCACCCAGTATCGTGATGCCCAACGGACGCATGGTATCTCTCCCCCGAGTTCAGAGAAAGGAGGAGCAGGACGGGAACATCTCCGGCGCGGAGCGCCGGGCACAAATCACGCCCACCGGTCTGTGCCACTCCTCCACGACCCTACTCCTCCCCATCACGGGCATCGGACCGTGGACATAAAATGATTCGCATCCGCTCGGAGTATTTCGGGTCGGAAGGGGCAAACCGTTAAGATGGCCGCGAGTCTTGGCGACGCAGATGGCCCGCGAATTCAAGCTCCCGGACATCGGCGAGGGGGTCCACGAGGGCGAGGTCGTCAAGTGGTTCGTCAAGGAAGGCGACGCGGTCAAGGAGAACGATCCCGTCGTCGAGGTCATGACGGACAAGGTGACCGTCCAGATTCCGTCGCCGGTCACGGGCAAGATCCTCCAGCTCCGCGCGAAGGAAGGCGAGGTCGTGAAAGTCGGGTCGACGCTCGTCGTGTTCGGTGAGGCGGGGGAATCGATTCCCATGTCTCCCGCTCCGGCCCCATCACCGAGCGTCGCGAGCACCTCGGTCGCACCGCCGCGCGCCCCCTCTCCGCTCCCGGCCTCGGGGGAGATCCTCGCCGCGCCGGTGGTCCGCCGGCTCGCGAAAGAACTCAACGTCGAGCTCGCCGCCATCCGGGGGAGCGGGCCGCAAGGCCGGGTGACGGAGGACGACGTCCGACGTGGGGCGAGAACGCCTGCAGCGGCGCCGAGACCTGCAGTGACTCAGGCCACTCCCAGCGGGGCGGAGGAGCGCATCCCGATCCATGGGCTCCGTAAACGCATCTTCGACAAGATGGCGAAGTCGAATGCGACCGCCGCGCACTTCACGTACGTGGAAGAGGTCGACATGTCGGAGCTCGTCCACCTTCGGGACCACCTGAAGGAGTCCGCGGACCGGAAAGGAATCAAACTTACGTTCCTCCCGTTCTTCATCAGGGCGATCCTCGTAGCGCTCAAAGAATTCCCGACGCTGAATGCATCCGTCGACGACGAGCGCGGGGAGATCATCGTCAAGAGATACTACAACATGGGCATCGCCACCGCGACGGACGAAGGCCTCACCGTGACCGTCGTGCACGATGCAGACAAGAAGGACCTCTGGGGGCTCGCGCAAGAGATTGAGCGACTTTCGATCGCCGCGCGGGAGAAGAAACTCTCCCTGCAGGACGTCCAAGGCTCCACCTTCACCATCACGTCCCTCGGCAAGGAAGGCGGGATCCTCGCGACGCCAATCATCAATTGGCCCGAGGTCGCAATCCTCGGGATTCACAAGATTGAGAAGCGTCCCGTAGTCCGGGACGATCACGTTGTGATCCGAGAGATGATGTACCTATCGTGCTCCTTCGACCATCGTGTCGTCGACGGTCATGTCGGCGCGGCGTTCGTGCAGGCAGTCCGGAACCACCTCGAACACCCCGCGATGTTGTTTCTAGGCTTGGAGTGACAGGCCCGATTCACAGAGGACCTTCGGTGGCTCGGATTCGGCGTACGAAATACCCGAGGAACCAGACTAACGCATACCAGAATGCGATGTCGATGGCGATGGCCGCGGGATCTCCTTGCGGCGAATCGAGCGGGCGACTACCTCCAGGTTCGGGAGGCCCGAAGCACTGGAGCCAATAGGAAACCGGAAACCCCGAGTACGTCCCACCTTCGATGCACATGGGATGGATCACCGACGGAAGCGTGGAGGAGGTCACGGCGAACAAAACGACCGCTGCCGCGAGTACTGACCCTTGAACGAGAACCCTCCGGCCAAGGCGCTGACTCAGCCCGGGCGCAGATTCGGCTGTGGAGCGCGTGTCGCCGGCTGACAAGCAGGAGAGTAAGGAGTCTTCGCCGATAAGCAACTTCTCAAGACGGCCGAAGGGAAACCGCGACGAAAAGGGATAAGTCTGCGGAGCCGTTGGGTCGGTTCGTGGCCCGCCAAGTCGACGTCGTCGTGGTCGGAGCGGGGCCCGGCGGCTATCCCGCGGCGATCCGCGCGGCGCAACTCGGCAAGCGCGTCCTCCTCGTCGAGCGCGACAAGCTCGGCGGTGAATGCCTCAATTACGGATGCATCCCGAGCAAGGCGCTCATCCACACCGCGAACCTCGTCCAGGCGATCGAGCACGCGGCGGAACGCGGCGTCGAGACGGGACCGGTCAAGGTCGACATGGCCCGGCTCCAGCAATGGAAGTCCTCCGTCGTCCAGCGCCTCGTGAACGGAATTGGCACGCTGTGCAAGGGCAACGGCGTCGAGGTCGTGTACGGCGAGGCGTCGTTCACCGGCCCCTCGAGCCTCCATCTCCGAGGACCAAATCTCTCCGAGGACATCGGGTTCGGGGACGCGATCATCGCGACGGGCGGGCGCCCGAGCGATCTCCCGGCTTTTCGATTCGACAGCAAGAAGGTCGTGAGCACGAAGGAGGCCCTGGAACTCCCGCGGGTCCCGCCGAATCTCGCAATCATTGGCGGCGGCATCTCCGGTCTGGAAATCGGGACGTTCTACGCGAAGCTCGGTAGCCGCGTCGTCGTGATCGAGATTCTGGACCAGCTCCTGCCGGGGACCGACCCGGAAGCGGTGCGAATCGTCGGCCGCCGACTGCAGAAACTCGGGGTCGAAGTCCACACGAAGTCCCAGGCACGCGGATGGCGGGAGGAGAAAGGCCAGACGGTCGTGGACGTCGTGACCCCGGAAGGGCTCATCGCCCGGCGCGCGGACGTGGTCCTGGTCACCGTCGGCCGTCGCCCAAACACGGACGAGCTTCATCCGGACAAAGCGGGCGTCGAGCTTGCGGCCAAGGGGTACGTCAAGGTCGATTCCCAGCTCCGGACGACGAACCCGCACGTGTTCGCCATCGGCGACGTGATCGGCCCGCCATTCCTCGCGCACAAGGCGACCAAGGAGGGACTCATCGCCGCGGAGGTGATCGCGGGCCACCCGGTCGAGGTCGACTACCGGGCGATGCCCGCGGCGATCTTCACGGATCCCGAGATTGCCACCGTGGGGATGCAGGAATCCGAGGCCGCCGCGAAGGGCCGCAAGGTCCGCATCGGTCGCATCCCCTTCGCCGCGATCGGCCGCGCCCTGACGACGGGAGAGTACGAGGGCTTCGTGAAGCTCCTCGCGGACGTGGACTCCAAGGTCCTGCTCGGCGCGACGATCGTCGGCCCGGACGCGAGCGACCTGATCAGCGAGCTCACTCTCGCGATTGAGATGGGAGCGACCGTGACGGACATCGCGCTGACCGTGCACCCGCATCCGACCTTGCCCGAAGGGATCATGGAGAGCGCGGAGGCGGCGCTCGGACAAGCGATCCACGTGCTGAATCGCTGAGACCATGCTCACCACGACCGAAGGGGGCGAGAAGTCCATCGTCATCGTCCGAGATGCGTGGCTGCTCGACCTCGGACGAAAGCCCTATCGCGAGGTGTGGGACCTCCAGAAGGCCCTCGTCGACCGCCGGGCTGAGGACAAGATCCCGGACGGACTCATCCTCGTCGAGCACGATCCCGTCGCCACGCTCGGCCGTCGCGGGACCCGGGCGGACGTCCTCGACCCGAGGCTGGACATCGTCGAGGTCGAGCGGGGCGGGGAGGCGACCTACCACGGGCCGGGACAACTCGTCGGGTATCCGATCCTGAAGCTCCCGGATCGCCTCGAGATCAAGCAGCTCGTCACGGACCTCGAGGACGTGCTCCTGCGGACCTGCGCGGATTTCGGCATCGGGGCGACGCGGGAGGGACCGGAGAGGGGAATCTGGATCGGCGGCAAGAAGATCGCGTCGATCGGACTCGCGGTCCACCGCCACGTCACGTTCCACGGGTTCGCGCACAACGTGACGACGGACCTCCGGGAGTTCCTCAAGATCCGCCCGTGCGGCCACGACGGCGGCATCATGACGTCGATGGAAGCGGTCCTCGGCCACCGCGTCGACATGGAGGACGTGAAGGCATCGGTGATCGTGCACTTCCAAGGCGTCTTCGGCGTCACGTTGCGCCGCGTGAATGTCAGCGAGCTGCTGCCGGAACCGTCGCAGGGACCGCGGCCCCGCCGGACCGGGACGCCTTGAGCTGGCGGATCATCTCCGGGACCACCTCGAACAGATCGCCCACGATCCCGTAGTCCGCGATCTCGAACAGCGGTGCCTTCGGGTCGAGGTTGATCGCGAGGATCTTCTCGGATTCCTGCATGCCTGCAAGATGCTGGACCGCGCCGCTGATGCCGACCGCGACGTAGAGCTTCGGGCGGACGGTCATCCCGGTCTGGCCGACCTGCAACATCTTCGGAACCCATCCGCTGTCGACCGCCTTGCGCGACGCCGCGAGGGCTCCGCCGAGGACGTCCGCGAGTTCCTGCAGCATCGCGAAGTTGCGGGCCTCGCCGAGGCCGAAGCCGCCGCTCACCACGATCTGGGCGTCGTCGGGCCGAAGGCCGCCCTCTTGAGTGAATTCCCGGAACTCGACCAGCGACACGTCCTCGTCCTTCGGGGTCAGATGGACCTCTTCCCGCACGACGTCTCCGCGGCGCGCGGGGTCGTGCCGCGGTGCGACGAACACGTTCCTCCGGACCGAGGCCATCTGGGGGCGGTGCTTCTTGCACAGGATGTGGGCGAGCGACTTGCCGCCAAAACTCGGGCGGATCATGTCGAGGTTGCCGTCCGCATCGATGTCGAACTTCACGCAGTCCGCCGCGAGGCCCGTCTCGAGGATCGCGTGGAGCCGTCCGCCGAGGTCCCGCCCGTTCTTCGACGCGCCGAACAGCACGATCTCCGGCTTGTGGTGGCGAATGAGCTGCGCCATCACCTGGGCATACGGCCGCGAGCGGTAGATCCCGAGCATCGGGTCGTCGACGACGACCACTCGATCGAGGCCGTAGCCGATCGCATGGTGAGCGAGCGCATCGACGTCGTGGCCCGGGAGGATTCCGGTGAACGTCGCCCCACGCAGGTCCGCGAGCCTCCGGCCCTCGCCGATCAGTTGCACGGAGACATCGCGGAGGCCTTGCTTGCGGTGCTCCAGGAACACCCAGACCCCGCGGAAATGGGACTTGTCCTCGAGGACGTGGCCGTCCGTCATCCGGGGATCACTCCGTCTGCGCGCAGTGCCGCCAATAACTGCCGCACGGCGTCGCTCGGATCCCCGGTGAACATCCTTCCGGCGCGGGGCGGCAATTTCACGGTGTCGACTTTCGCGACGATGGTCGGCGAGTTGAGGAGCCCCACCTTCTTCGGATCGATCCCGACCTCCGCGCAGGACCAGTGGGCGACCACGCCGCCGCGCTTCACCCGGATCTTCCCGGTGAGCGAAGGCTCGCGCGGCCGGTTGCATCCGAAGTTCACGGTGACCAAACACGGGGTGGTCGTCTCCCACCACTCCGTCCCGTCCTCCGCGGTGCGTCGCGCGCGGATCTTGCCGTCGACGACCCGGACCTCGGACGCGTACGTGACCTGGGGCAACTCGAGATGGCCGGCGATCCCCGGGCCCACATGACCGGTCGACGCGTCCGTCGTCTCCTCGCCGCACAGGATCAGATCGTAGCCGCCGATCTTCTGGATGGTCTCGCTCAGCGCGTACGCCGTCGGCACGGTATCCGATCCGCCAAGGATGCGGTCCGTCAGCAAGACGGAGCGGTCCGCGCCCATCGCGACCGCGCGTTCGAGGCTCTCGTCGAACGAGGTCGGCCCCATGGAGAGGACGACGACTTCCGCGCCGTGGCGGTCCTTGAGCTGCAGCGCAATCTCGAGCGCGTTCGCATCGGGGGGATTGATCTCGCTCGGCACGCCGACCCGCTTCAGCGTCTGCGTGACGGGGTCCACCTGGAGTTCCTGCGCCTTCGGAACCTGCTTGATGCATACGACGATCCTCACATCGATCGCGCTCCCTGCAAGAGGTCCAGCAGCAGTTTGAGCTTCGAGACGCCGGACGACGAGGCCTCATCCATCACGACGTCGAAGAGGCGTTCCTTCCCTTGTCCATCGACCGTGTATGCGCGTTCCGCGATCTCGAGCAGCAACCTCGGATACAGGCCGAAGAGCCGCTCGTTCTTCATGTACACGGGCGCACGGCGGAACCGCTCGAGGTCCGTCAGGACGTTGCGCGCACGGAGGAATTTCTCATACGCGGCGAGGTTCGCCGCACTCATCCCGCCGGCCGCTCGCGCGGCCTCGGCGGCCTCCCCGACCGCGACGCCGGATGCGATCGCGAGATCGACCCCGCGGAACGTGTAGCCATTGTTGATGAGGAAACCGGCCGCGTCCCCGGCGACGACCACGCCATCCGAGACGAGGCGGGGCATCATCCCGGCCCCGAGCTCCGGGACGAGATGGGCGCTGTACTCCGCGACCTTGCCTCCTCGGATGAGCCGCTGGACGGCGGGATGCATCCGGAACTTCGTCTGCAGCTCCTGGATTTCGACCTTCTTGCGCGCTAAGTCCTCCGAGGAGACGACGAGGCCCAGCGAGACGGACGCCTTGTTCGTGTACAGGAATCCGCCTCCTCGGAGGCCCATCGATGCCTCTCCCGCGAACACATACGCGGCGCCGTCCTTCTCGCCGAGTCCGAAGCGCTCCTGGATCGTCTCCGGTGACAACTCGATCGTCTCCTTCACACCGACGGAGACTTCGCTCGGTTCGAGGTCGGCCTTGAGGCCCGCCTTGCGGACGAGGACCGACGCCGCGCCTTCGGCGATCACAACGAGGTCCGCGCCGACGCGATCCTCGGGCGCGACGAGGACACCTTTCACGCGACCGCCCTCGCGCCACAGATCGTCGACGCGGATTCCCGTGACGAGTGTCGCGCCCGACTCCTCCGCCTTCTTTGCGAGCCACGAATCGAACTTCGCCCGGACCGCGGTGAAGCTCGTGGACCGTCCTTCCCGGAGCCGCGGGGAGTTGTACGCGACCGTGAGAGAGGCATCGCCGGATAGGAGGGCCATGTTCTCCTGGACGACGAATCGCTCGATGGGGCAGTCCTTCATCCAATCCGGGATCAGGTCGGCGAGGGACCACGCGTAAATCCGGCCGCCAAACATCCCTTTCGCGCCCGGTGAACGGCCCCGTTCCACGAGAAGGGTCGAGAATCCCTTCCGGGCGAGGGTCAGCGCCGCGGCGGAGCCGGCGGGGCCAGCGCCGACGACGATTGCGTCAAAATGCTCCGCCATCTCCCGCGTCCGTCGTCGGAAAAGCAGGAGGGACTAAAGCCTTTCGTCCCCGCGTCAACGAGGCATCGGCCGGAGCTCGAACTCGCAACGCGGCCGGCCTTGTGCGACGCACGCAATCTCCTCGCATAGCAGTTCCTTCCCAAGGAGGAGTTGACCGATCCCCGCCATCCAACCGGCGAGGAAGTGGCAGACGGGCTTCGTCGACGGACCGTATGCGAGGGCCAGAGGGCTGTTGTCTCGCGCGACCGAAAGCAAGCCCGCCTCCGGTTTGAACCGAAGGATCTCCGTGCGACCCCATCCGAGGAGCGCCGATGCGTCGCTGATCCGCTTCGCGCCTTCCAATGTGAGGGGTTGCGAAATCCCTTTCGCGAGCGCTCGGTAGAATTCGAGGCCCGATGCGGCGCTCCGCTCGCCGGCCAGGTACAAGATGCCCTTGGCCGACCCACCGATGGTCTGCTCGAGCTGTTTCTGAATGCTCACGATGAGTTCGGGCCGAATCAGGATACACGGTTGGTCGGCGAGGCGTAGGATTCCCGTCTCGGGATCCGGCGAGAGGACCGAAGCGAGCGGCTCAAGCGACTCGTCGGGGCCCGCTGGGCTCGCCTCGGACTGAGAATGAACCGCGGAAGCCTTGCGGTCGCGAGAGGGCATACCGGGAATCCCTGGGTCGGGCCTGCGGCTGTCCGACGCATTCGAATCCCGGTGAGTCCCTTTAGAAGGTTTGTTCCTGAATCCCTCCTCTGATAACGTTTCGATTCCGGCAGTCGCCAATCCTTAACTATCCCACTCCGTTCTCACCGTCGTACCGATGCCGGAACCCGCGAAGCCGGACGCTTCGAAGCTCCTGTCCGTGGATGATCGAATCGGCCTCGACAAGTTCGAATTCGACGAGGAGCCGTTCATCACGGTGGACACGGACGTCTGCCGGATGTGCGACACGAAGCCCTGCCTCTACGTCTGCCCGTCGAAGGTCTACCGCGTCGAGAAAGGCGAGCTCGTCTACAACACGGAAGGATGCATCGAACTCGGCGCTTGCGCGATCGTCTGCAAGCACCTCGGGAAGAACGCGATCCACTGGAACTATCCGCGCGGTTCCTACGGCGTCGAATTCCGTTTCGGCTGATCCTGGGCCCAGGCCGTCGTCGTGACGGCGGAGGCGAGCCACCGCGCAAGCCGCTTGTTCGAGAGGGCGGCCTCGCTCAGGAACGCTGCGTCAATCTTAATAACGCCTTTTTCTTGCGCGGCCTTCTCCGCCAGGGCGATTACCGGTCCGCGGAACTGCCACTGTTCTACCTGCCGAGCAAGATCCAGATCCCAGTCCACGGATTGATGAGCGCCGTGTTCTCTCACTCCCCTCAAGACGAGGCTTTCCACTTCATCAAATGCCGAGGTCTTGAGCACAACGTTTTTCGTCCGGGGTCCACCGATGACCGCTATCGTTCCGCTGACTAGGGTGAGCATCAAGAACTTGCCGCGTCGTCGGCCCTCGAGCCTCTGTGCATCACGAATCTCGGAGTACCGGATGAAGCGACCGACGGAAGGCTCCAGGCCGTTGAGGAACAATCGGAAGCGCCGTTGCCGGACCGCAACGTATCCGAGAAACAGCGCGAAGGCCATAATCCCCAGCGGGAGTGCGTACGTAAGGACGTTCCGGTTTGTGGGCCCAAGGGCGACCAAGAGGGCTACGCATGCCATCGCGGCAGCCAGACCATAGCCGAGTGCCTTCTGTCTGATGTATTCCCAGCGCGGCTGCTCGAATAGGGGATCGCCGCCACTTCCTTCGGTCGCCACGTCCTCGAACCGGCTTGACTTCATATTTAGATCCCGTGGGAATCCCTTTTGGGCCTTGAGGTCAAAATACATAAGCGCAAGGAGATATTGAAGCCGGCACGATGCTCGCCGAACGGAAGCCCGAGTGGCTTCGGGTCCGCCCACCAGCTGGTGAGAACTACGGCCACCTGAAGTCCCTGTTCCGCTCGCTCGACCTGCACACCGTGTGCGAGGAGGCCCATTGCCCGAACGTCGGGGAGTGCTGGGGCGGCGGCACCGCGACGATCATGTTGATGGGCGACACGTGCACCCGCGGCTGCCGGTTCTGCGCCGTGACGTCGGGCAATCCCCACGGCGTCCTCGACCTCGACGAGCCGCGGAAGGTCGCGATGGCCCTCGCCGAGATGGACCTCTCCTACGTGGTCCTGACGTCCGTCGACCGGGACGACCTCCCGGATGGCGGCGCGGGACACTTCGCGAAGACGGTCCGAGAGATCAAGGCGCGCCGCCCGGACATGCTCGTCGAGGCCCTCATCCCGGATTTCCAGGGAGACCTCGGCGCCGTGCGTCAGGTCGTCGACTCCGGCGTCGATGTCCTCGACCACAACCTCGAGACGGTCGAGCGGCTCCAGGCCACGGTCCGCGACCGCCGAGCGAGCTACGAGCAGAGCCTGTCCGTCCTGCGCGGCGCGAAGGGGATGCGCGGCGACCTGTTCACGAAGTCCTCGATCATGCTCGGCCTCGGCGAGCGCCACGAGGAAGTCCTCGAGGCGATGCGGGACCTCCGGGCGAACGGCGTCGACATCCTCACCCTCGGTCAGTACCTCCGGCCGAGCTCGTGGCACCTCGCGGTCGAGGAATACATTCCTCCGGAGACCTTCGACGGGCTACGGGAAGAGGGCGAGCGGTTGGGCTTCGCCCACGTTGCCGCCGGCCCGCTCGTCCGATCGTCCTACCGGGCCGGTGAATTCTTCCTCGAAAAGGTAATTCGGGACCGGCGCAGGGAACGGGCGGGGTGAGCGGATGGCGGAAGAGGCGCTTCTGCGGATCATCGATCCCGACGGCACCTACAATTCGAAGCTCGAGCCGAAGCTCTCGGCGGACATGCTGAAGGCGGGCTACCGCCACCTCGTCCTCGTCCGGTTGCTCGACGCCCGCATGCTCTCCTTGCAGCGCCAGGGGCGAATCGGGTTCTACGTGCCGAGCACCGGCGAGGAGGCGTGCCAGGTCGGGAGCGCGATGGCGCTCGAGAAGCGCGACTGGGCGTTCCCGGCGTATCGGGAGCCCGGCTGCGCGTTGTGGCGCGGCTTCCCGGTCGAACTGCTGATCGCGCAGGCGTACGGCAACGCGAAGGATGCACAGCGGGGCCGCCAGATGCCGAGCCACTACGGCGCGCGGGATCTCAACCTCGTGACGGTCTCAAGCCCCGTGGGCACACAAATCACGCAGGCGGTCGGCGCGGCGTGGGCGGCGAAGCTGCGCAAGGACGACGTCGTCTCGCTGACGTACTTCGGCGACGGCGCGACGAGCGAAGGCGATTTCCACGCGGGCATGAACTTCGCGGGCGTGTTCAAGGCGCCGACGATCTTCTTCTGCAAGAACAACCAGTGGGCGATCTCGGTCCCGGTCGCGAAGCAGACCGCCGCCGCGACGATCGCACAGAAGGCCCAAGCCTACGGGTTCGACGGCGTCCGGGTGGACGGGAACGATCTCCTGGCGGTGTATGCGGCCACGAAAGCGGCCGTCGACAAGGCGCGCGCGGGAGGCGGCCCCACGTTGATCGAGGGTGTCACGTACCGGATGGGCCCGCATTCCTCCAGCGACGATCCGACCCGCTATCGGTCGAAGGAAGAGGTCGACCTGTGGGCCCAGAGGGACCCGATCGACCGCATGCGGAAGTACCTCGAGCTGAAGGGCCTCTGGTCGAAGCCGGACGAGGAGCGACTCCGGACGGAGATCGACGACATGATTCAGAACACGGTCAAGGAGGTGGAACGGAATCCGCCCCCGCCGATCGAGAGCCTCTTCGAGGACGTCTACGCGGAGATGACGCCGCAACTCAAGGAGCAGATGGAGGCGTACCTCGCCTCCGGAGAACGCCGCAGGCCCGAGATGCTCGACAAGTTCCCGCTGTGAGGCCGATGGCGGACCCGATGCGGGCGGAGGAGGTCCGACTCCGCGACGGACGCCAGGTCGTCATTCGACCCGTTCGGATGGACGACGCCGAATCGACGCTGCGGAACGTGAACCGTATCGGGGCCGAGGAGGTGTACATCATGATCGAAGAAGGGCCGGACCTGGAGAACGAGAAGGATTGGCTCTCCCACTTCGATGGGGTCCGGAACGTGCTCTTCGTGGCCGTCGCCGACGGCGAGGTCATTGGAGCCGCGGATTGCCACGCTGGCTCGTATCCGAAGGACCGCCACGTCGGCGGGCTCGGCATCGCGATCCAGGACGGGTGGCGCGAGGCGGGGCTGGGCCGCCGGATGATGGAGCGCGTCCTCGAATGGATGCGACGCCGCGGGTTCGCGAAGGCCGAGTTGGCGGTGTTCGCGACGAACGGCCGCGCCCGACGGCTGTACGAGTCCCTCGGGTTCGTCGAGGAAGGCAATCGCCGTCGTCACGTGCGGATTCGCGGCGAGTACGTCGACGAGGTCCTCATGGGACTCTGGCTCGCTGATCGAATTCGGACGTGAGGACCGCCAAGGGTCATCCTTAAGTCCCGTCTAGTTTCTGCCATCGCGGGGGAACATCCATGGCCCGCAAGACGAAGCGAACGGCGACGCGAACGAAGAAGACCGCGCGAAAATCGCGCGCGACACAGACGGCCCCGATCCCGCCGGGGATGCGGACGGTCACGCCGTACCTGGTGATTAGCGGGGCCGCGAAGGCGATCGAGTTCTACAAGAAGGCGTTCGGCGCGAAGGAGATCAGCCGGCAGCCGATGGAGAACGGGATGCTGATGCACGCGATGATCAAGGTCGGCGACTCGCTGATCATGATGTCGGACGAGTTCCCGGGGAGCGATTCGAAGTCTCCGACGTCGGCGGGCGCGACGACGTTCAACCTGCACATCTACACGAAGGACGTCGACAAGCTCTGGAACCAGGCGGTCAAGGCCGGCGCAACGCCGACGATGCCGCTCGAGAACCAGTTCTGGGGCGAGCGGTACGGGAAGCTCCAAGATCCATTCGGCCACATCTGGTCCGTCGCGATGGTCGTCAAGATGAGCGAGGCCGAGAAGGAAGCGAAGCGGCAGGCCGCGTTCGCGGCGTTCGAAAAAGGCGAGCATCCCGGATCCGAATCAGGATCGATGTGAGCCCCGAATCTAGCTTTATACGGGGCCTCGTCTTGCTCCGGCCGTGTCCCAGGAGGCCCTCCGCGCGCACGACGTGCGCAAGGTGTACCGTGTTCGGGGCAGCCCAGAGATCGACGCGCTTCGGGGCGTGTCCCTCGCGTTCGGCCAGGGCGAACGCATCGCCCTCCTCGGCCGGAACGGCGCTGGGAAGACGACGTTCTTGCGGATCGCGTCGACGCTGCTCATCCCGACGTCCGGGACGGTCGACGTGCTCGGATTCGACGTCGTCGATGCACCGGAGAAAGTCCGGCCGCTGATCGCGGTCGTGCCGCAAGAGGGCAAGCCGTTCTTCCATCTCACGCCCCGGGAGCAGGTGTACTGCTATCTCCGAGCCCGCGGCTTCTCCCGCGAGGTGGCGAAGGCCCGGACGGAAGAGTCGCTCACAAAGATGGGGCTCCAAGAAGTCGCGGACCGCCTGAGCGTCACGTTGAGCGGCGGACAGAAACAACGGGCGATGGTCGCGACCGTCATGGCGACGGAGGCGCCCCTGCTGTTCCTCGATGAGCCGACGATCGGCCTCGACCCGTTCGCGCGACGCGCGGTCTGGGGCGTGCTGCGGGAGCTGACGCGCAAAGGCTCGACGGTCCTCCTGACGACGCACTACCTCGACGAGGCGGAAGCCCTCTCGGAACGGCTGTATATCGTCGAGGAAGGACGAATCCTGTTCGAGGGCACCGCGGAGGAGGCCAAGCGACAGATCGGCGGCACCCTGCGCGTGTCGATCGAAAACGGCGGGAACCACCGCGAGTTGTTCACCTCCTTCGGGCAGCAGACCGTCGCGGAAGGCGGATCGCTCTACGTCATCACGGAGCCGGCGCGAATCCACGAGGTGATGGACGTGGCCCTCCGGAACCGCCTGTCGGCGACCGTCGGACCGGTAACGCTCGAAGAAGCGTTCCTCACGATTGTGGGACGATCAATCGACGCGGAGTGATCGGATGGCCTTCGGACTGAAGTGGGCGGGTTCCGGGGTGTTCCTCGCCACGGAGATCCGCGTTCAGCTCCACGAGTGGTTGGCAATCGTCACCGGGACGCTGACGCCCGGCGCGCTGCTCGTGTTCGTCGCAATCCTCGCGCCGGAACTCCTCCCGGTGACCGTCATCGGTGCCCTCGTCTATTCGATGTTCCTCATCGGACAGCGGGTGCTCAATGAGGCCGCGTACATCCGGATCGATCACAAACTGAACGAACTCTACCATGCGAGTCCGCTGTCGCCCGAGGGGTATTTTGTCGGCATCGCGGGCGGCATGCTCGTCGCGTATCTGCCACCGAGCCTCGTCCTCGTCGTGATCCTGGAGATCCTCCACCCCGTCGGCCTCATCGCGGGTCTCGCCCTGGTCGCAGCGCTCCTTGGCGTCTGGGCGGTGTCCGCGACCATCGGCTACGTGGTGTCGACCCTGTTCAAGGACATGAAGACGATTTGGCCGTATTCCGCCCTCTTGACGAATCTCTTCGGGATTGTGCCGCCGGTTTTCTATCCGCTGAGCCGCGTCCCGCTCGAGTGGCGGACCATCGTGCTGATTATCCCGACGAGTGCGGCCGCTATCCTCGTCGACGCGGCCGCGGGACTTGAATCGATCTCGACGAACGAGGCGATCCTCGCGGCGGGCGCACTGTTGGTCGAGGCTGCGACGTTGTTCGCGTTTGGAATCTACTGGGCCCGGAGGACGGCCCGGGAGAAGTGACGATGGCGACCGACGTCGGCGCGTCGAAGATGCCGCTCCGAGGCCGTGTGTTACCCGCTTGGGCTTGGATCGGTTGGCGGTGGGTGTGGCGGAGTCCCGCCGCCGCCATCGTGCCGCTCCTTCAGCCGTTCTTCTTCCTGTACTTCCTGCGACTCATCGCACCGGCGAGCTACTTCCCCCTCCAGGTCGCGGGCGCGATGCTGTTCTCGACGCAGAACATCGGCAGCTGGTGCCTCTCCGATTCGGCGGTATTCCGGATCGAGCTACGGCTCCAGGATATTTTCGTCGCGTCGCCGCACGACAAACTCCATTACCTGTTCGGCGTGGCGTTCTCGAACCTCATCCCCGCCATACCCGCGCTCATCGCGCTCGGCCTGATCCTCGCGACGGTCACTCACGTTACACTTGTGGGATGGCTGGTCCTAGTCGGCTGCATCATGACGATTTGGGTTCTGTATTCGGCGATCGGCATCGCCGTATCGAGCCGGTTACGAAGTCAGCGGGAGGTCTGGCCCGTGGGGAACCTGATCTTCACGCTGCTCGGGATCTTGTCGCCGCTCTACTATCCGCTCTCGATCCTTCCGCCGGTGTGGCGGGAGCTGGCGCAACTCCTCCCGGCCACGTACGCGGCGCTGCTCGTGCAGGGGGCGCTCGGGTTCGAGCCGGCGAGCTCGACCGATCTCGTCCTTGACGCCGCGCTGCTCGTGCTCTCAACCGCGATCGGGCTTGCCGTAGCCTGGCGGTTGTACCAGTGGCGAGAGAGATAACGCACGGAAACGGACCGAATCGCCGTGGGGATCCGGTACCTGGGACTACTTGGCGAGCTTGGTAACCGCCGTCGCGATCGCCGTTCCAACGGCGCTGCACTTCGCGCTCCCGCCGAGATCGTACGTGAGCGTCTTCCCTTCTTTGAGGACGGCCTCGACGGCCTTCTCGACCGCCACGGAGGCTTCGCGCATCGCCTTGTCCTTCTTTCGTCGCCCGAGCCAGTCGAGCATCATGTGGACCGCGAGGATCATGGCGATCGGGTTGACCTCGTCCTTCCCCGCGTGCTTCGGTGCACTCCCGTGAATCGGCTCAAACATCGCGTGCGCGTCGCCGATGTTCCCGCCCGCGGCCATCCCCATGCCGCCCTGCAGGACCGCCGCGAGGTCCGTCGCGATGTCGCCGAACAGGTTCGACGTGACCGCGACATCGTATGACTCGGGTGAGCGGATGAGCCACTGCTGGAACGCGTCGATGTAGGCGTAGTCCTTCTGGATGCTCGGATGCGCCGCCGCGATTTCGTCGTAGATCTTGCGGAACAGCTTGCATCCCGCGGTCACGTTCGACTTGTCGACGCAGGTCACGCGGCGCTTCTTGTCTCCGGCTGCGCCGTTCCGCTGTTTCGAGAGTTCGAATGCGAAGCGGATGACCCGCTCCGCGCCTTTCCGCGTGATGATGCGACTGTCGACCGCGAGCTCCTTCGTGCCGCCCCGCTCCAGGTAGCCGCGCGCCGGGGTGTAGAGCCCCTCCGTGTTCTCGCGCACGATGACGAAGTCGACCTTGCCGGGATCCCAGACCTGCTTGAATCCGTCGTGGATCTTGTGCCGCACGTTCGGATACAGTTTCGTCGGACGTACGTTCGCGTACAGGTCCAACCCGAAACGCAAACCGAAGACGACTCCGACGCCCGCAATCTCGCCGTTCGGGAGAATCGCCTCGGGCATGCCGACGGCTCCGAGCACGATCGCGTCCGCGGCTTTGCAGGCGTCGAAGGCGCCGTCCGGCCACTCTTCGCCCGTCTCCAGGTAATGCTGCCCGCCGCACGGATAGGGGACGAGGTCGAAGGAGAGACCGTACGCCATCTCGACGGCCTTCAGGACCTTCACGCCCTCCCGCATCACCTCGGGTCCCACTCCGTCTCCGGGGAGAAGGACGACCTTGAGGGCCATCGGGCCGACGGATGGAGGCGGCGGGCATAAGGGTTCGGAGGCCGAGGGACGGACGGAGAAGAAACCACCGTTAACCTTGTTTAAGGTTAATCTGACCGGGAGGGCCTACGTCGACTTCGAAGCCAGTTCCTTCTTGAGCTTTGGGACGAGTCCGCCTGCTTCGAGGATTTCGAGGACGTTCGGCGGGAGTGCGGTGAATCGCATGATCCCTCCCGCCGGAAGGCGGACTTCCCCGCCCGCGAGGTCGAGCTCAATCGCTTCGCCCGGCTTCACCCGGTCCCGCAACCCCGGGCACTCGATCACGGGGAAGCCCAGGTTGATGGCGTTCCGGAAGAAAATCCGGGCGAAGGAGTTCGCCAAGATCGCGGAAATCCCGAGTGCCCGGAGCGCAATCGGCGCTTGCTCGCGGCTCGATCCGCAGCCGAAGTTCGCTCCCGCCACGATGATGTCGCCGGCCTGCACTTTCTTCGCCCACGTCGGGTCGATCGCTTCGAACGCGTGCTCGGCGAACACGTTCGGGTCCGTAGTGCCCAGGTACTTGCCCGCGATGATGTGGTCGGTCGAGATATCGTCCCCGAACGTCCATACGCGGCCCCGGAAGCGCGTCTGCATCGCTTACGCCTTCCGAGGGTCGGTGATCTCTCCATGGATCGCCGAGGCGGTCACGGTCCAGGGACTCGCGAGGTAGACCTGGGCCTGCGGCGAACCCATTCGCCCCGGGTAATTTCGATTCGTCGACGAGATGCAGACCTCGTCGCCCGCGAGGGTCCCGAGGTGGCCCCCGAAGCACGGTCCGCACGTGGAGGACGTGAACGTCGCGCCGGCGTCCATGAAAATCTCGACGAGGCCCTCTCTCAGCGCCTGGCGGTAGATGATCTGCGAAGCGGGCGTGATCTGGAACCGGACCCCGGGTGCGACATGCTCGCCGCGCAACATCTCGGCCGCGATGCGCAGGTCTTCGATGCGGGCGTTCGTGCAGGAGCCCAGGAACGCGACGTCGATCTTCGTCCCCGCGACCTCTTCGACGGGCTTCAGGTTCGCCGGATTCGAGGGGCACGCGACCTGAGGCCCCATGCCGTCGACGTCGAACGTGAACGTCTTCGCGTACGTCGCGTCCTCGTCGGACCGGATGGGCCGGAACGGGTGCCCCGAGTGCGCGAGGTACTCCCTCGTCGTCTCGTCGGCTTCGATCATCCCGACTTTCGCGCCCATCTCCGTCGTCATGTTGCACAGGACGAACCGCTCGTTCATCGGGAACGCCCGTACGGTCGGGCCGGTGAACTCGACCGCCGCGTAGCGAGCGCCGTCGTCCCCCGTCGTGCCGATCACCTTGAGGATCACGTCCTTCGCGCCCGTCCGGTCTCCGAGGGTTCCGTGGATGTCGACCCGCATCGTCTCCGGGACCCGGAGCCAGAGGCGCCCGGTCGCCATCACCGCGGCGGTGTCCGTCGCGCCGATCCCCGCGGCGAATGCGCCGACGGCCCCGACCATGTTCGTGTGGCTGTCGCTCCCGATCACGAGTTCCCAGGGATGCGCGTATCCCCGCTCCGCGATCAGTTGGTGGACGATGCCGTGGTCTCCCACGTCGTGGAAGCGTCGGATCCCTTGTTTGCGGCAGAACTCGCGAATCGTCTGATGCATCTTCGCGATCTCCGGCGTCGGTGGCGGGACCCAGTGATCCAACGTGACGACGATCTTCTCCGGGTCCCAGACCTTCATCGTGCCGATCTGGTTGAAGGGGAGCAACGCCATCGCGAGCATCTCGTGCATGTAGAGCAAGTCGACGTACCCGTCGACGATTTGCCCCGGCGCGACCGACTCGTTATGACTGGCACGTGCGAGGATCTTCTCGGACATCGTAAGGGAAGGCATGGCGCGCATACCTCATCCCCGGCGCGACTCATAAAACTGGCCCATCCGGAATCGAATATGAACTGGCTTGGGAGCGGCCAAGGGCGCGAGTCGAAAACGCCGCCCGCCCGCGGCTCGGCGGTACAAAGGCTAAATGGAGCGGAAGGCTAGGCGGGCCGTGGCGACGCGATTCGTCCGCGGCGCGGCATTCGCGATGCTCTGCGGGATCTGGGGCTCCACGTGGCTCGCGATCCGCATCGGGCTCGAAGGCGCACCGCCGTTCCTCGCGGCGGCGCTCCGATTCCTCGTCGCGTCCCTGACCCTCGTCCTCTTGGCGGCGGTCTTCCGCTCAAAGTGGCCGGCGACCCGCACCGAGTGGGCGCTCGTGGCGTTCGTGGGGATTGTCCTGTTCACGGCCGACTACGGCCTGATCTACTGGGGCGAAAACAACGGCGTAGAGAGCGGCCTTTCCGCGGTGTTGTTCGCGACGTTCCCCTTCCAAACCGCCCTCGTCGCGAATGCATTCCTCCGAGCGGAGCGGCTCACGGTGCAGAAGCTCGGAGGGATTAGCCTGGGCTTCGGCGGCGTCCTGGTCATCTTCCGCGTCCAGGTCGGGGCGGCCGGGCTTCAGAAAGCCTTCCCGATGGTCGCGATCGTCTTGGGGGCAACCTGCGCGGCCTTCGCGACGGTGGCGATCAAACGGTGGGGTCACGACACCGATCCGGTGACATTCAACGCGACCTCGATGGCCGTCGGGGCGGCCGCCCTGGCCGCCGTCTCCTTAGTCGTCCGAGAGCCGTGGGGCGTGCCGTCGTGGCCCGCAGGGATCGGGGCGATCCTCTACCTCGCCCTCGCCGGCTCCGTCGCCACGTTCGTCGTGTGGCAGTGGCTCCTCAAGACCTCGGAGGCCACGCATCTGTCGTTCATCGCCCTCGTCATCCCGATCGTCGCAATCCTGCTAGGGACCACTGTCGGGAGCGAGAAGTTCGATATCGTGGATCTCCTCGGAGCCGCAATCGTGATCCTCGGAATCTACGTCTCCATCTCCCGACGAATCGCCGCGCTCGGTCGGGCCGCAATGGGGCGGCAGGCCGGAGTCCCGAACCCGCTCGATCCGCCCGAGCGCGAGGGATGACGGCCTATCGTCCCCGATCCTTCGGGAGGGCGATCCCGGCGTTCGTCGCAAGGGCCCAGAATTCTTCGTCGGTCACGCCTCGGTGACGCTCGGTCCGTTCGTGGACGGCGGCGACGAACGCCTGCTGGTCTCCCTTCGACCGCGCCTCGGCGAAGTCCTTGATGCCCTGGACGAGTTCGGCGATCTGCTCGGGCGACGCATCGACCCCGCGGGCCCGCAACTTCTCCGCGACCGCCAGCGATCCCGTGTGCTTCCCGAAGACGAAGGTCCGCTGCCGACCGATCCGCTCCGGCTGGATCGGCTCGTACGTCGCGGTGTGCTTGATCACCCCGTGCGCATGGATCCCGGACTCGTGGGCGAAGGCGTTCGGCCCGACGAGCGGTTTCGACACCCCCACGGGGATGCCGCTCAATCGCTCGACGAGCCGGGAGAGCTCGTAGATTCGGGAGACGTCGATCCCGGTGTCGTAGCCGTACAGGGCCTCGAGGGCGAGGACGAATTCCTCGAAGCTCGCGTTGCCGGAGCGCTCCCCGAGGCCATTCACGCACGTGTGGGGGACCTGCACCCCTTCCTCGACCGCCGCCAAGCTGTTCGCCACCGCCAGTCCGAAGTCGTTGTGCCCGTGGAACGAGAGCTCCTTCGTCCGGAGGCGGGGCCGGAGCTGCGCGAAGAACCAGCGGACTCCCGGGGGCGTCATCACACCGACCGTGTCGCAGATGACGGCCCGATGGGCCCCTGCGTCCGTGCACGCGTTGTACAGGTCCGCGACGAAACCCAGATCCGCGCGGAACGTGTCTTCCGTCACGAACGAGACTTCGACGCCGTGCGCGACCGCGTACTCCGTCTCGCGGACCGCCGCCTCCTTCACCTGCTCGCGGGTCATCGACAGCTTGTGCTTGATGTGCAGGTCGGACCCGGCCGTGAAGAGCGCGATCTCGTCGACGCCGCAGTCGATGCACGCGTCGACGTCCTTCCGCACCGTGCGCGCCGCTGCCATCACGGTCGCGTCGAGACCCGCGTTCGCGATCCCCCGCACGCCCCGGGCCTCCTCCTTCGAGACGACGGGGATCCCGACGTCCATGATCGGGACGCGGATGTCGTCCAGCAGACGCGCGATCGTGAGCTTCTCTTCCGGCGTGTACGCGACGCCCGGCGTCTGCTCGCCATCGCGGAGCGTCTCCTCCCAGATGCGGATTCCCTTCGGGATCTTGGCGCCAAGGCCCGCCTCGAGGAGATAGTTGTGGACGAGAAGTTCCTCCGGGATGACCGCTCCCCCGCGTTCGCTCGCGTAAGGCCCCGCCACGGCTTGAACCTCACGCGTGGTCGGGTTTATCGTCACGCCGGCACTTTGGCCGCCCGTGCCGCGTCCGATCAAATCCGGACTCGAGTTCGAAGCCGCGTTCCCGGTGAAAGGTCGGATCTTGCAGGCAATCATGTGCGAGTGCGAAGAGGAGGGCGAAATCCGAATCCGCGTCGCGCGCGATCCGAAGAAAGGCTGGTCGTACGATCCGAAGGATCCGGCGAGCTACCTGGACATCCACGCCTACGATCCGAGGGACGCGTACGCCAAGGTGCGGCCCGGCGAGTGGGCCGACGCCCGCGTCATCTGCTACGGCTACCTGAAACGGGTGCGCGCCCGGCGAATCGAAATGGCGGGGTCAATGCTCGCGAGCGGGACCCGACTCACGGGGGCCGTCCACGTGGACGGCACGGTGGAAATCGACTTCGGATTCTTCCAGACGATCCTCGGGTTCGAGGACGAAGGGCAGCGACGGAAGATCCTCAAGGAGGCCGGCGTGCGGGACGGATCGTTCGTCGCGACCGACGTCGGCGTGGATATCGAACTGAAGCGGTGGGGATCGAAGGAGACGGTGCTCCGACGGACGTAGCGCCCGCGTCACGCCTTCGGCGTCTTGCCGCTCCCTCGGATCTTCTCCATCCCGGCCTTGTATTCCTCCGTCCACAGGAGCTGGACCGCATGCTGCGACTCGAGGAGGAATCGGTTCCGGTACGGCTTCTCGTCGCCCTCCGTCAGGGCGCGTTTGATCGCGCGCACGGCCGACCGCGGCTTCGCGGCGAACGCCGCGGCGAGCGCCTTCGACTGATCGAACGCACCGCCCGGGGAGGCGAGGTGGTTGATGAGGCCGATGCGGAGGGCGTCCAGGGCCTTCACCTCTTTCCCGGTGACCAGGATCTCGAGGGCCCTGGACCGTCCGAGGACTTTCGAGAGACGCGCGGTCCCGCCGTGACTCGGCATCCAGCCGAGGTCGACCTCGGGATGCGAGAACACCGCCGTCTCATCGCCGATTCGCAGGTCGCACGCGAGGGCGAGCTCCGCTCCGGCGCCTCGAGCCGCGCCGGCGATCGATGCGATCGTCGGCTTCGTCACGTGTTCGAGGGCCCAGAAGGCATCCTGGCCCCGGCCGATCGCATCCTGCGAATCCTTCGAGGTGAGCTTGGCCCATTCCGCCATGTCGAGGCCGGAACAGAAGTTCGCGTGTTCCGCGCCGGCGACGACGACCGCCCGCACGGCCTCGTCCTTCTCCAGGGACTCGACGAGCCCGGCGAGCTCGGAGATCATCGAGAGGCGCAGGAGATTTCGCGGCGGGTTGTCGATCCAGAGGACCGCGACGCCATCGCGCGCCTCCGTGCGGAACCGCGAACCGGACGGCATAGCCACCTCGCATGGGGACCCGCGACGGATAATCATTACGGACTCCTCGCCGGCGTGGACACCCTTTTAGGCGTTCGCCGCGATACCGCATCGGTGCATGGGGAGACGGCCGTCGGTAAGCCGTGGTACGGTCGGTGGCCGGCCGGCGTGCCCCGGTCCATCGACTACCCCGACATCCCGGTGCATGAACTGCTGCGGCGGGCCGCGAAGGAATACCCGGATCGCCCCGCGTTGAGGTTCTACGGAAAGACGACCACCTATCGCAACCTCGACGCGGCGGCCGACCGATTCGCCGCCGGACTTCGAGGAATCGGCGTCCGTCCGGGAGACCGGGTTTCGCTCGTCCTCCCGAACACGCCGCACTTCGTCGTCGCGTTCTTCGGCGTCCTCCGTGCGGGAGGGATCGTGGTGCAGACGAATCCGCTCTACACGCCGAGAGAGCTCGAGGAGCTGTGGGCGGACGCCGGCGTGGAGACCGTGGTCGCGCTCGACTTGTTCTGGCACAATGTCGCCCCGGCCAAGGCAAGCACCTCCGTGCGGCGCGTGGTCGTCTGCGACGTCGCGGAATTCCTTCGGACGCCGCTCCGTCAGCTCTACCCGATCAAGAAACGACGCGATCTGAAGAAAGCCGGACACTGGCCCCTCACGATTCCGTCGGAGCCGTGGATCCATCGGTTCGCGGACCTTGCGGCTACGCCGTCGGACCGATCGGCCGAACCGGGCGCCCAGCCGGACGATGTCGCCGTCCTGCAATACACCGGCGGGACCACCGGGACGCCGAAAGGCGCGATGCTCACCCACCGCAACCTGGTGGCGAACGGGCTCCAGACGGCCGCCTGGTTCCCCGCCGGACCCGAGGCGGGCCCGGAGCGGGTCATGGGCGCGATCCCGCTGTTCCACGTGTACGGGCTCACGGCGGTCATGCTCTTCTCGATCGTCCGGGGAAACGAAGTCATCCTCTATCCGAATCCGCGGGAGATCGAGGCGATCCTGAAGCTGGTCGACAAGACGAAGCCCAGCCTCTTCCCCGGCGTCCCGACGATGTACATCGCGATCCTCCGCCACCCGAAGCTCGCGAAATACGACCTCCGGTCGATCCGCGCATGCATCTCAGGCGCCGCGCCGCTGCCGAACGAGGTGCGCCGGCAGTTCGAGGCCGCGACGGGCGGGCGGCTCGTCGAAGGATATGGCCTCACAGAGGCGTCCCCGGTCACCCACTGCAATCCGCTCAACGGCGTGGTGAAGGAGTGCATCGGGATCCCGTTCCCCGACACGGATGCGAAGATCGTCGACGCGGACGATGCCACGAAGGAAGTGTCCCAGGGCGAGTCCGGCGAACTCGCGGTCCGAGGGCCTCAGGTGATGAAAGGCTATTGGAACAAACCCTCCGAGACCGCCGCGGTCCTCCGGGACGGCTGGCTCTTGACCGGCGACATCGCGAAGATGGATTCCGACGGGTACTTCGCGATCGTCGACCGCAAGAAGGACATGATCCTCTGTTCCGGTTACAACGTATATCCTCGGGAGGTGGAGGAGGTCCTCTTCATGCATCCCGCGGTCGCGGAGGCGGCGGCGATCGGGATCCCGGATCCGTACCGCGGCGAGACCGTGAAGGCCTTCGTGGTCCTCAAGACCGGAGCGGCCGCGACGGCCGATGAGATCATCGCGTTCTGCAAGGAGCGGCTCGCGCCGTTCAAGGTCCCGAAGGCGATCGAGTTCGCCAAGGACCTCCCGAAGTCGCTCGTCGGCAAAGTGTTGCGGCGGGAACTCCGAGCACGCGAACTCGCGAAGGCCTCCCCGAGCGCGGCGTAGGACGCACGAGTACCCGCTACCGCGGTCGTCGGAACGTCGTCACGACCTCGGACATATCGAGGAATCGCCCCAAGTCCTCCGCTTCTTCCTTCACTCGAGATCGCACCGCCGCCGGGAAATCTCGGAACGGCTCGACGCGCATCGCGAGGCGGCGGCTCTTACGTTCGAGCGCCCAGACCGCGGCCGCACGGCCGTTGACGAGGACGATGGGAGAAATCCAGCCTTGCGGTCGATACACCCGTTTGTAGTGAGTCGCGTCGACGATGTGCCCCTTGTCCTTGTGGCCCAACAAGAACGAATCGAAGAACGGCAAGAGCTGCACGGAGGGCCGGTCGAATGACGCCCGCTCGAGGGCCGGGACGTCAGTGCGGACCACCCACGTGGTCCGACCATTGACGCGGACCGGGGCAAGTTCGTTTTCCACCCGAGCCCAAACCTCGCGGGCGTCGAGCGCCGTCATGTACGTCCAGACCGCGAAGTCCGAAACGGTGGACGGACCGAATGAGCGAAGATACCGACGGAGGAGTTCGTCTTCGGCGTCCTCGACAGGCATGTCCCGCCAGCGAGGAATCCATGCGTCCGGCCGCACGAAGGTCGCCTCGCTCCCACGATTCGGGCCGGAGCACGCGACGCCTCGCATGCACGCCATGAAGAGAATTCCTCCAAGGGAAACGACCGTGCCGTCGATCTCGAATCCCGTCGCATTGGCGGCGCCGCCCCAGCCTCGACCGCTCTTCGAGCTCGTCTTAAGCCCGAGCGATTTGCTCATGCGCACTGCGAGCTCCTTCTTCGTGAGGGGATGGGTGAGCACTCGCCCGATCGCGTCGATCACGCGTTCGACGGCGGCTGGCGGGATCTCTGCGCGCGCCATCCATGCGAGCGATCGGTTGGCCCGTCGTGTGCACCCGCGGACGAACAATGCGTGGTCCGCCGACGGGACGATGTGGACCGTCCCGCGCAGGCACCACATCTTCACGAGCGTGCGGTCCACCCAGAGCGCTTCCTCGACATCCGAGGCTCGGAGCCCGCGGGTACGCGCCCAAAGCGAGATTTGCGCGGCGGACATGATCTGGGCCTGCGCCCCGGCCATGTCGCCGGCGACCCGCGCGAGTTCCTTCGCCGGCGCTCGTTTCGAGAGGTGATGCCGCGAGAGTCGGAAAGCGGCCACTTGCTCGGCGGTCACCTCGAGGATGTCCGCGCGACCCGGGGCAGATTTCATACCGTGTCGGAATTGCAGGGGCGTCGCGATAATGCTTTCCGCGGGTGCGGCGAAAGGGGGCCGGGATGTGCCCTCCGAAACCTTAAGGCGGAGCGAGGGTTCCACAAATTCCGGTCCGCGGTGGAGACATGGGGACGATCGAGCGACCGAGCATCGAGAGCCTGATCATGGACTTCGCAATGTCGCTCACGCGCCGCGCGACGTGCAAGCGCGCGCAGTTCTCCTGCGTCATCACGTCGGAAGACATGACCCAAATCTACGGCTTCGGGTACAACGGCACCGCGAAGGGATTCCCGCACGATGACTGCAAGTTCGATCAACCGGGAAACTGCCAGTGCGTCCACGCGGAGCAGAATGCCCTGATCAAGGTCCGGGTCAACGATCCTCGGAAGGTCGTGTTCGTCACGGGGCAACCTTGCATCACCTGCGCGAAGCTCATCATCAACAGCGGGGCCTCGAAGGTCTACTACCGGAGCGCGTACCGGAGCGATGAAGGCCTCGACGCGATCAAACGAGCGGGGATCGAACTCGAACGCGTCTGATCGCCTCCGGGCTATCCTGACATTCCATCGGGAGAAACTCGGCGCAGTGCCTCGCGGGAGCGGGACCGGTGCCCGCCGGGGTTCAGAGCCAAATTCCGAGGATGAGGCCCATGACCAGGAACGAGACGAACGAATACCCCAGGTTGATCCCCAGGAGTTTCATCGATCGCCCTTCGAAGATCGCTCCCGATACCATGGTGGTCATCAGGAATCCGAACCAGACGAGGAGTCCAACGACGGCTCCACCGGCGACGCTCCCCGGCAGGCCCACACCGGCCAGGCGCCCGTAGTCGAGGAAGATTGCCAAGACGAACGAGGAGATGAGCGCCCCGATCAGCCCAGCGGCGAACCCTTTCGGCGCCTGCTTCCGCATCGCCTCCATATCCGCCTGGGTCTTCCCGAGCGCGGCCATCCACGCCTTCCCGAACACCGGGCGCGCGTACCAGATACCACCGATCACGAAACTCACAATCGCCGCCACGACGACGGCGATGTAGAAGTTCGCGTCCATCATCATTGCCATGTGAACTGCCTCCTCCGGCCGGCGGACCCCCATCGGGAGCCTTATAGCTTTCTCAGAATCCGCACGCAGTGTCGCACAAGAACGAACATTCTTTGATTCGAGAGGACCCCGCGCGTCAAGTCGGATCCGGGATCGAGTGCGGCGCAGGAGTGGGACGGGGAGCCGGCGCGGGCGCGGACGCCTCCGTGCTCGTCGGACCTCTCGGCGGTTTCAGGAGGTCTCGGATCACGGGGGTGAAGGGATCGATGAGCCCTCCCGCGAATCCGTGTTCCTTCAGTCCGGCGACATCCGTCTCTTGCAGCCCGCCACCGAGATACACGTCGAGGTCGAGTCCGTCGAGCATCGTGAGGAGCGTCGGGTCCGGTCCGAGTTCCGACCCGAGCCGTCGCAGGTCCATCACGCACACGGCGGGGAAGCCGATGGACTCGAGCCGCCGCGCGACGTCGCCGAGATCCACGCGCGTCTCCCGGGAGTCGCCCCAGACGACCCGCCCGTCCCAGTCGAGGCACGGGAGGACGTCGGTCGAGAGTCCGTATAGCTCTATGAACACGTCGAGCGATCGGAGGGTCTTCGTCCCCGCGACGACGCGCTCCACATCGAGCATGTAGCCGTCCATGATGTCGCCCGGCTCCCGACCTCCCGCTTCGAGCCAGACCTCGCATCGCTTCGCCAGATGCCGCGTCACGTTGAAGTTCGGGTTCGCCCGGTTCACGCCGCTGAGGTCGAGCAGGAAGACGCGCGCCGCATTGTACCGCGGCCCACCGATCACGTCCCAGTACTCCTGGAAGGGGACCCGGTACGCGGACGGCCCGAGCCGCTCGTCTTCCCATCGCACCCCCGTGACGGTCGCGACGCGCACCGGGACGCGGTCGAGGATGCGCATGTCGATGAGCGGGTCCGTCTGTATCGGCAGGATCGGGACGCTCAGGACCTGATCCTTCGGTGGGGCCGGCTCGGCCGGCCACATGCCTCTCTTCTCTCGCTCGAACTGGGCGCGGGTCTCCGCTGTGTCGAAGAAGATCGGCAGGCCCTCGTGGCCGCACGCGTGGCACACGTATGAACGGCTGTCGCTGTCGATCCCGGCGAGCGGGCCCATCGCGAGGAGCTTAGGATGCACCTGACCGCTGCCGCAGCGACCGCATGCGGCGAAGTCCTTCGGACCGAAACGCGAGACCATCCGGGGACCTCACTCGACGCGGATCACCTTCACGCGCTTCCCGATCCAGTTCGGCGGCAGGTACACGCGACCCGAGCTCCCGCTCTTCGCGACGACCTTCTCGAGCATCTCCTGGCCGAACACCTCGAACTTCGCTTCCTTCCGGACGCGTGCCAACTCCGCACCCCGATCCTGCCTAGGCGTCGCCGCGGGATAAGCTTTGCTCAGCGCGATTATGTTGTAGCTACGTCCGGAAGAGGCAAATCTCAAGACAACCGCGGCGCATGCCGCTTCAACCATGCCAGCTCACCAGACTCGGAAACGCGGGACGGTCTCCTCGTTCGAATTGTACGCGCAGGCGATGCTGGACCACTGGCTCGGCAAGAAGGTCGTCTTCGAATTCGAACGGGACGACGGATATCGAAGCCGCTCCCTCGTCGAGGCATACTTTACGCCTCCCGCGAAATGGCCGAAGATCGAGCGCGACGCGATGAAGGAGGTCCGCGGTCGCGTCCTGGACATCGGCTGCGGCCCGGGGCGCCATGCGGTCTACCTCCAGAGGAAAGGCCACGGGGTCGTCGGGATCGACGCCTCGCCCACGCAGGTCGCCTTGGCCCGCGTCCGCGGCCTCCAACAAGTCTACCAGGGCAGCGTCCGGCGCTTGCCGAAAGGCCTCGGGACCTTCGACACGATGATCCTGATGGGGAACAACCTCGGGCTCGCGGGAGACCTCCCGCGGATGCGCCGATTCTTCCGCGACGCCCGGGAGATCTCGAAGCCGCGCGGCCGGATCATCGGCAGCACCCGGATCCCCGGCACGTGGATTCCCGAGCACTTGGGCTATGTGAAACGGAACATCGCGCGGGGCCGGCCGCCGGGATTGCTCTCGTTACGAGGACACTACAAGGGCCGGGTGGGCGACTGGTTCGACTTGTTGTTGCTCTCACCGGACGACTTGGCGGAGCTCGCGCATTCGACCGGTTGGGACCTGGTCCGCGTGATCTACGAACCGCGGGACGATCCGACGAGTTATGTCGGCGTACTCCAACGCCGATGACGGGGACGCAAAAGGGAAGAGACGCCGTCGGGAAATCGCCCGGTTACGGCGTCGTGACCCACGTCGGCGAACCGCCGGACGTGTTCGTCCATTCGGGCGGTCCGTAGGGCGCGGTGTCGTTGAGCCACGTGGGGGGGCCCGGAGGGACACCATTAGTCTCGTTGCTCGGGTGGCCCGTCACGTCGGCGCCCGACGGCGTGTTCTGCGTCGCGTTGACGGCGTTCTGATTCGCCATCGACGGCAACGACACACCGAGAGCCACGGACGCGAAGAGCCCCAGCGTCATCGCGAGTGCGATCGCGGCGACGCCGAACGATCTCTTCATCGAGTCGACACCTCGGACGCATGCCACGTTCGGACCGGGGAAATATCTTATTGGACAGTCGCAAACGGGAGAACACGCACGACGCGCGGCCCGGGAACACGGGCCTCCCGAAAGGGTGCACGAAAAGGTTCATCCCTCTCCGCGCACATCGCTCGGGTTGGCATGCCCCTCCTCGACCAGTTCCGAATCGAGGCGCTCCCGAAAAAGTGGGCGGACGAAGGCCGACACTGGCAGGAGACGTACTTCCCCGAGATGCCCGAGGTCATGGACGCGCCGAACTGGTCGCGGTACTACCCGGAGACACCGATGCCGCGCCTCAACGTCATCATGGCGAAGCCGGACGGATTCGGCGGCTTCGCGCAGAAGGTCGTCGGAGCGACGCCGGCCACCGGAGATCTCTCGGGCCGCCTCTGGACCGCGGACCAGATGCCCGACGCGCAGTTCATGACGGCGCTCAAGATCATCCGCGCGCAGGCGTCGACGGAACTCGGATCAATCCAGCAGCACCGGATGGTGTACGAGCAGCTCGATGGCGGCTCGCTCACGGGGTTCGACAAGGAGATCGTCGAGGGCATCCACAGGACGGATCCGACGGGGCACCGGCTCGACGCGATCTCGTTCTCGAAGAAACGAGTCTGCGTCGAGGAACTCCGGCATCACATGCAGATGGCCGGCGTGCTCACGCTCGACGGGACATTTGACAAGGCGCGGTGGGGGCGCCACTGGGCGACGGAGACGATGGAGGAGCTCTTCGCGATGAAGCCGGGCGAGCACGTGCTCGACGCGTTCAACATCGAGTTCAAGAGCCTCATGGACTCCGCGACGTTCATGTCCTTCATCGACCGAGTCGGGAAGTTCCAGCTCGAGATGCAGCACCACTTCCTCTACGGCCCCATGGCCGTCTCGATGCCGTGGATGCGGTTCCTCGAGGAATCATACCACTTGGCCGCGGGCGAGACGCTCATGAAGGCCATCGCGGTCGCGGCGACCCTCGATGGCGGGAACTTCGGGATCGCGGATCTGCAAGCGACGCTGAACATGTGGTATCCGCGCGGCCTCGAGATGTTCGGATCGGAGCTTGGAGGGGACCTGGTGAAGGGGGTCTTCAAGACCCTCAAGAACGCCGAGGCCCAAGCGATCTACATCGACGAGGTCCTCGGCAAGGTGAAGGACGCGAACCTCGCAATCATCCAAGCGAAGGCCCGATGCACGCGCGAGGAAGCCGATGCGATCCTCCGCCGGATTCAGCAGAAGAGCGAGAACGTCCACGGCCTGACCAAGGACGATCTCCTCTTCCTCCCGGACCGTCGGTTCTTCCGAATCCGCGGACTCCGAGAGTTCGGGGATTACCGCTACGAGGACTCCGACACCGCGGGCGTCGGGTACGTCTATCTTCCGTACGATGTCCACGGCACACTGATGCAAAATGGCGGCAGGCCAATCGAGCGCGATGCGTTCGTGGACTATCTGAAAGGCGTGCTCCCGGCCCGCTACATGACGAGCCGCCACTGGGAGTTCGTAAAAGACGACTTCCTGTTCAACGAGAAGTGGGGTGCGCCCGAGCCGGTTTCGACGCGATGAATGGGCCAGCTTTTATAACGACTCGGCCCCTTGCAACAGTCCGGGGCAGAGAGAATGGACCTCACGTACATCTCGCTGGAGAAGAAAGACCGCGTCGCGATCGCTTGGCTGAACAAGCCGAAGGCGAACACGTACGACTCCGATCTCATGCAGGACCTGAGCGCCGTCGTCGACGACGTGCGCTTCGACGACAACGTGGACATCTGCGTCCTCGCGTCGAAACTCGACGGGATCTGGTCCGCGGGCGCGGACATCAACCTCCTCGCCAGCTCGACGCCGGACTTCAAGGCGATGTTCTGCCTCGACTGTCAGGAGACGCTGAACAAACTCGAGAGCACCCCGAAGCTGTTCATCGCCGCGATCGATGGACACTGCGTCGGCGGCGGCCTCGAGATCGCGATGTCGACGGACCTGCGCGTCGCCTCGGACGGCGCGTGGCGAATCGGCCTCCCCGAAGTGACGCTCGGCGTCTTACCGGGGACCGGCGGCACGCAGCGGCTGCCCCGCCTCATCGGGAAGAGCCGCGCGATCGACCTCATGGCGACCGGACGGATGCTCACGCCGAAAGAGGCGCTCGACTGGGGCCTCCTGAACCGCGTATTCCCACGGGAGAAGTTCTGGGAGGAGACGATGGCGTTCGCGAAAGGCCTCACGTATCCGCAGCACTCGGCGCGCGCGGTCGGCCTCATCAAGCGATCGGTGACCGAGGGAATCGAGATGCCGATGTACGAGGGTCTCGCGCTGGAGCGGGAGTTGCAGAACCGACTCTTCGCGATGGCGGACGCGAAAGAGGGATTTCGTGCTTTCTTGGAGAAACGCAAGCCGACGTTCCAAGGAAAGTGATCCTACCCCCGCAGTTCGGGGCCGTAGCGGCCTCACCCTTGCCGCAGGCGTGGTTAACCTTAAACAAGGTTAACTCGTATCCGAGGGCTCAAGTCGCGCGATGGCCTTCCGGCGCCGATCTCCATGGACTTCGAGACGATCCTCGTGGGACATCGCGAACCGACCGCGCTGATTACGCTGAACCGTCCGGACAAGCTGAACGCGATGTCGATGATGATGAAGGAGGAAGTGATCCGTGCCCTTCACGATCTCGACGCGGACCCGAAGACGCGCGCCATCGTCATCACGGGCGCGGGTCAGAAGGCCTTCACCGCGGGCGCGGACATCCACGAATTCCACGGACGCACTCCGATGGACCAATGGCACATGTACGAGCACGGCACCTTGTACGACGCGGTCGACCGAACTCGGAAGCCGGTCCTCGCGATGATCAATGGATACTGCTTCGGTGGAGGGCTCGAGCTCGCGATGGCCTGCGACATCCGGATCGCCTCCAACCGGGCGAGCCTCGGACAGACGGAGATCAACATCGGGATCATCCCGGGCGGCGGGGCGAGCCAACGCCTGCCGCGGCTCGTCGGCCTGGGCCACGCACTCCGGCTCACGCTGACGGGCGATCGGATCGACGCCGCGGAGGCATTGCGAATCGGGCTCGTGGACGAAGTCGTGCCGCACACGCGCCTCGAGCGACGGACGTTCGAGATTGCGACGAAGATTGGCGAGAAGAGTGCGGTCGCGGTCCGCCTCGCGAAGGCCGCCGTCCGCGCGTCGGCGCGGTTGGGGCTCGATCAAGGCCTCCGGTACGAGCAGAGCTTGTTCGCGCTCGCAATGGCCTCGGAGGACAAAGAGGAGGGCGTGCGCGCGTTCCTCGAGAAGCGGGATCCCGCATGGAAAGACCGCTGACGCGGGTTCTCAACCTTGATTCTTCGTGTCAGGGGCGATAACCACGCCATAGGGCTCTTAACGGGAGGGCCGCCTCGATTTTCGTACATGTCCGTATGGTCGGGCATCGCCGCGGCAGGTCTAGCCATCGCCCTCGCTTTCGTCGCGGTCGGCCAGCCGACGTGGGAGTGGCGGTTCGACACCGCCCAACTGACCGAGGTCTGGGCCTACGGTCCGCTCTCGGTGCATCACACGATCACCAACAAGACGTCCGGCGTGGTCGAGGTATCCCGCGACTATTCGTACGATCAGCTCGCGGCCTTGCAACCGCACATGGCCCAGGCCTTCGGCGAATTCGAAATGTTCTTCCTCCTCGGTTTGGTCGCTGCGTTCGCGGGCGTCGCGCTCTCCTTCGTGTCGTACTGGAAGAAGATCCGAGGGATCTTCGCCGGCGTCGCGTTCCTCGGAGGCTGCGCCGCGATCCTCTACGCGACGTTCGCGGTCGTCTTCACGATCCCGCCGGCCGCGACGGTCGACCTGACGAACATGGGGGGCGGCATCCCCGAGTTCCGCGGTCAAACTTACGACCCGGCAAGCGGCAATCTGCTTGCGTGGACGCCGCTCCTCGGATGGGGTCTTGCAATCGTCGCGGGCCTCGCGCTCGCGTGGGCGTCGTCGGACCTGTGGCACGTGGCGCCAGTCAAGAAGGGACACCCCTTGAAGGCGGTCGCAGTCCCCGCGACGCAAAAGCCAATGCACGAGGTGCGCCCGCTCCCGCCGCCGCCTCCGTCGGAGGTCGTCATCGACGTACCTCCGGAACCTGTGATCGAGGAAGTCTTCCTCATCGGGGCGAACGGGCTGCTCATCAAGCACATGTCCCGGAGCCTGATGTCGGACAAGGACCGCGACGTCGTCGGCAGCATGATCTCCGCGATCTCCTCGTTCGTCCGAGAGGCCTTCTCCGAACGCGACGGGGAGGTCCACGAAGTGAGCCTCGGGGACCACCGGTTCGTCATGTGCAACGAGAGCGGGACCGTCGTCGCGGTGCTCGTCACCGCCGGCCAGACGGAAGACATCGTCCATCGTCTGCGCCACCTCCTCGCGGTACTCCAAGACCGCTACGGCGACCGACTCTCGCAGTGGTCGGGCGAGGCGATCGAAGGGATCGAGGACGAGCTGTCCGTCCTCTGGGACCCGTATCACGTCCCGCCGCCTCCGGCTCCCTGGCTGAGCCGATAGGCCGTCCGCGTCCGTTTCTGGGACAGATATTTATGGCGCGGAAGGCTCCCCTTCGCGGGCTCCCGCGAGCGGAATCCCTCCTTAGGCGGCACATGCGATGGACCGCGCGATCGTCCTGCTGTCCGGCGGACTCGACTCCGCCGTCACCCTGTGGTGGGCGAAGTCCCGCGGCTGGGACCTGCGTCCGCTGACCTTCGACTATTTCGGACGGCCGAAGCGCGAGCACGAGGCGATTCGCGCGCTGACGGAACGCGTCGCCGTCGCGCCGATCCGCCACGTCGAGCTTCCGCTCCTCAAGGAAGTCGACGACCTCCGGAAGGAGGGGTTCGACAACCGCGTCCTCCTCGACTCTCCGGAAGGCTACATCCCGGGCCGCAACCTGATCTTCTACGCCCTCGCAGGGTACTACGCGGAGCTCGACGGCGTCCGGTACATCGTCGGCGGCCACAACGGGATCGATCCGGAGTCGTTTCCCGACTCGAGCCCGAAGTTCTTCAATTTCCTGAACAGCGTCTTCCACCTCAGCCTGTGGTCCTACGAGAAGGCGCCCGTGCAGATCCTCGTCCCGCTGAGCGGCAAGTCGAAAGAGGAGGTCGTCCGCATGGGCCTCGCGATGGGCGTCCCCTTCGAGGTGACGTGGTCCTGCTACTGGGACCGCGCCGTGCACTGCGGGACGTGCGCCTCCTGCCAGGAGCGCCGCGAGGCCTTCGCGAAAGTCGGGGTCGAGGATCCCGTCGCCTACGAGGCGTGAGCGTGGGCGCGCGACGCAAACGCTTATTCGGACGAGCGGATTCCGTCCGCGCACCATGTACACGACGACCGTTCGGTCGGTCGGGCCCGTGCGTTTCTTGGAAGACGGCAGCTACAACGTGAAGATGCGGCAGCTGATCGGCCGCGAGGACGGCGCGCGCAAGACGTCGATGCACGAGCTCATCTTGGGCAAAGGCGGCTACTCCGCGATGCACCGCCACGAATGGGACCACCAGCTTATCGTCACGGAAGGCCGCGGCGTCGCGATCATCGGCGCGCAGAAGCTCACGTTGCGCCCGGGCGTCGTCTTGCTCGTGCAATCGAACGAGGAACATCAGTTCCTCCAACGCGGCAAGGACCCGCTGAAGTTCCTGACCGTGACCCCGATCTGATGCGTCCGCGAGCCAAGCTTTATGGCCGGGCGGCTCTTCGTGCGGCGCGATGAAGCTCGGGGTGACGGAGTACATCGATTGCGCGCATCACCTCCCGGGCCACGCGCGATGCGGTTCCCTCCACGGGCACACCTATCAGGTCGACGTGTACATCGAGGGAGACCACAAGGGCGGGATGCTCCTCGACTTCGCGGAGATCAAGAAGGCCCTCCGTGCGATCCTGGCGGAGTACGATCACAAGGACTGGAACACGTTCCTCGAATACCCGACCGTCGAGAACATCTGCGAGCTAATCACGAAACGGGTGCAGGAGAAAATCAAATTCCCCGCGCACGTGCGCGTCTGGGAAGGGTATGGCAAGTGGGCCGAGCTCTAGGGCTTAGATCCCCTCGGTCGCGAGGACCATCAGCGCGACGATCACGAGGCCGAGTCCGAGCGAGACGAACTGGGCGGTGTTGAACCGCTTCTGCAGGGCGCCGACCTCGGCGCCGTGTGCGCACGACTCCTCCTTCAGGTGTCCGAGCATCTTCTTCGCGCTCCCGACTCCAAGCACCATCCCGATGGCGAAGGTCGCGAGCGCCAGCACGAGCGCGGCGATGAGGGTCCGCCCCCAATCGCTCCCGGTGAGGTAGGCGACATCGAACGAGCCGAGGTAGAGGTACAGGAGGAATCCGAAGAGGATGGTCATCACGGCGCTCCCCGGGAGGAACCGCGTGACGACGGGAATGAGCTGCTTCATGAACTCCTTTCGAGAGGCCGCGTCCACTCGAGGGAGCGCGCGCCGGAGGACTCCGACGCCGTACGCAAGTGCGCCGATCCACGCGATGCCGAACATGATGTGGAGAAACCGCAGGACCAGCGCGATGACGTCGACCATGCCGCCGCGAATAGCCCCGCGTCTTAAAGCTCTTCTCGGACCCCGAGCGCAGGGCTCTTATCCCGTGACCGAGTTCGCCACTCCATGTCCGACCTCATCGAGGCGATCGACGCGGAGGCACGCGGCGATTTCGCGAAAGCACTCCCGCACTATGCCAAGCTCACGGAGTCGGGCGGCTCGCTCGATCGGGTCGGGATCTTCCAAGCGCTCGCCCGTTGCGCCGAAAAGCTCGGACGCCTCTCCGAGGCCGGTGGATGGCGTCGGAAGGCCGGCCAGGGATACCTCGTCCTCGAGGACGGCGAGATGGCCCGAGACGAGCGGCAATACCTCGCGCTGGTCGAGTACCGAAACGCCGTGCAGGACCTGCACGGGGACCCGTCGCTGCCGGAGGTCGCCAAGGAATACGCGGCCGTCCTGAAGGACAATTTCTCCGGCGGAGCGGAGGGGCTGACGCACGAGGGCCTGTTCGCGGGTGCCTTCTTCCGCGCGCTCGGGGACCACCTCACGGCCGCGAAATATCTCTTCGACACGGCCGAGGTGATGAGCGAGCAGGCTGCGACGAGCGGGGACTCGGCGTTGCGCGCGGCGACGATTGTCGCGTACGAGCGGGCCATGGAGTCCGCGACGAAAGCGGGCCGTGCGGACGTGGCGCGGGTCGCCCAGATGCGCGCGTTTGATCTCAAGCAAGGCATGTGAGGCCCCTCGATGTGCACCCTTATCGCCCTCTGGCGGTCCGTCCCCGGGTACGACGTGGTCGTCGGGATGAACCGCGACGAATCGGCGGTGCGGCCCTCGGATCCGCCGGCCCTCCTCGAAACGGAACCGGTCATCGTGGCGCCGCGCGACCGCCAAGCCGGCGGGACGTGGATCGGGGCGAGCGCGTCGGGGCTCGTCGTCGCCCTCTCGAATCGGCGGGGTCGGACGTCGACGACCGCGCGATCTCGAGGCCAGCTGGTCCTCGAGGCATTGCGGCAGACCAGCGTCCCGGCGGTCGAGGTCTGGCTCCAGCGAGACGTGCGAGAGCATGAATACAATTTCTGGAATCTTTTCGTCGCATCGCGCCGCGAGCTTCGATTCTTCCGATACGACGGGGAGCTCTCGATGATGCGGGGGCACGAAGGGCTGAACATCCTCACGAACGCCGGCGGGAACGTGGTGACGGACCCGAAGGTCCCAGTGATCCAGGGCCTGCTCGCGAAAGCGTCCATCGGCTCGATCGACGACGCGGTGCGGGCGCTGCAGGCCACGCTCCGGACGCACGCCTCCGGTCCCGGAGGCGTCAGCATCTGCGTCCACGCGGCCGGCGGGGGGACCGTGTCCTCAACGATCCTCGCGATCAGCAACGCGGATCCCGGCGAGAACGTCCTCCTGTACGCGGACGGCCAACCCTGCACGACGCCGTTCCGCGACTACCGCGAGACGATTCGGCGGCTACCGAACCCGGACTGATGCGGCTGTGCGAAAAGGCTTTCTCGATTCCTAGGCTACCGCGACGCGTTGGCCGGCATCACGGACGTCCACGTCCACGTGGAGCCGCATCGCTCCTTCAAGCCGCCCGTCCTCGAGATCGTCTGGCGGGACATCCAAGACATTGAGCGCGTGGGGCGACTCATGGACGACCCGCGCGCGTTCCTGGACCACCTCGACCGGGTCGGCGTCGAGCGGGCCTGCATCATCAATTACATCGCGCCCGAGGTGATGGGCTTCCGAGAGGAGGTGAACGCACTTCTCTCGAAGTTCGCGAGCGCCGACCCGAAGCGCCTGTTGCCGTTTGGTTCCGTCCATCCCAAGCGGACGAAGAATCCGAAAAGGGATGTCGAGCGGCTCGCATCCAAGTTCGACATGAAGGGCCTGAAGATTCACCCGCCGCACCAGCTCTTCGCCGCGAACGCCTACGTCGACGGCAAGCTCCCGGCGCTGCGGACGATCTATCGGACCGCCGAACGCCTTCGAATCCCCGTGATGATTCATACGGGCACGTCGATCGTCCCCGGCGCTCGTTCGAGATTCGGGGATCCGATGGCCCTCGATGACGTCGCGCAAGATTTCCCCGACCTCACGATCCTCATGGCTCACGGCGGACGACCGTTGTGGTGCGACACGGCGTTCTATCTTCTTCGCCGCCATGCGAACGTGTACCTCGACATCTCGAGCATCCCTCCGAAGCGGCTCCTGGAGTGGTTCCCGCGGCTCGAGGAAATCTCGACCAAGGTTCTGTTCGGCTCGGACTGGCCGGGTCCGGGCATCCCCGGGATCCGCGAGGAAATCGACGGATTCCAAGGCCTGCCCCTCTCCGACGAGGCGAAGGAACGCATCCTTCGCGGAAACGCCGAGCGAATCCTTCCCTGACCGTTCCGCCGACGGGGGGCGCAACTTGGCAAAGCTTAATCCGCACGGGACCTTGCTGAAAACCCGAAGGCGACACGATGGAGACGGGCAAGCAAGTAATCACATTGGGTGGCGGCTGCTTCTGGTGTCTGCAGCCGGTCTTCCAAGAGCTTCGCGGCGTGGAGAAGGTCGAGGTCGGCTATGCGGGCGGCGACGTGCGCAATCCGTCCTACGAGATGGTGTGCACGGACACGACGGGACACGCGGAAGTCGTGCAGGTCACCTTCGATCCGACTGTCATCTCGCTCGCCGAGATCCTGAGAATCTTCTTCACCGTCCATGATCCGACCACGTTGAACCGCCAAGGCGCGGACTTCGGGACGCAGTACCGCTCCGTGGTCTTCTATCAGGACGCCGAACAGAAGGCCGTCGCGGAGAAGGTCGTGGCGGAACTCGAAGCGGCGAAGATGTGGGACGACGAATTCGTCACGGAACTGGCGCCGTTCCAGGCGTTCTACCGCGGCGAGGAGTACCACCAGGATTACTTCCGAAAGAATCCGACGGCGGGCTACTGCCGCGCGGTGATCGCTCCGAAGGTCACGAAATTCCGGAAGACGTTCGCCGCGAAACTGAAGGCTCCCGTCGCCGCACCCAAAGGCACTTAACCGGCCCGTGCCTCCGTCCGCTCCGATGGGGAAAAACCGCCTCGCCCAGGAGACATCGACATATCTCAAGGGCGCCGCCCACCAGCCCGTCGACTGGCTTCCTTGGGGGGACGAAGCGTTCCGGAAGGCGAAGGAACTCGACCGGCCGATCCTCCTGGACATCGGCGCGACGTGGTGCCACTGGTGCCACGTGATCGATCGCGAGTCGTATGAGGACGCCGAACTCGCGAAGGTCATCAACGAGAACTTCGTCGCGATCAAGGTCGATCGGGACGAGCGGCCGGACATCGACGCGCGGTACCAGCAGGCGGTCGGAGCGATCAGCGGATCCGGCGGATGGCCCCTCACCGCGTTCCTCACCCCCGATGGCAAGGTGTTCTACGGAGGCACGTACTTCCCTCCGAAGGACGCCTACGGCCGGCCGAGCTTCCGCCGCGTGTTGCTCGCCATGTCGGAATCCTACCGGACGAACAAGGCCGACACGATGCGGGAGGCCGACGCACTCCATCAGGCGCTCGTCGAAGGCCGCCCGGCCCTCGTCGAAGAGGGCGTCGTGAACGAGGCGATGCTGAAGGAGAGCCTGGACGGCCTGCGCGGTCAATTCGACCCTGTCAACGGCGGCATCTCGGGCACGCAGAAGTTCCCCCACGCCGGCACGATGGACTGGATCATGGCCCGATATCACCGCACGCGCGAATCGGGCCTCCGGACGATCTTCACGCGCACCCTCACGTCGATGGCCCGCGGGGGCGTCTACGATCAGGTGGGCGGCGGCTTCCACCGCTACTCGACGGACCCGCAATGGATCGTGCCGCATTTCGAGAAGATGCTGTACGACAACGCGGGCCTCCTGGCGAACAACGCGCGGGCGTGGCAGCTCACGAACGACCCGCTGTATCGGGAGACCGCCGAAGGCATCCTCGCGTGGACCGACGAGGTCCTCACGGACCGCTCCCGCGGCGGATACTACGCGAGTCAAGACGCGGACGTCGGCCTCGACGACGACGGAGATTACTTCACCTGGACGCTCGACGAGCTCAATGCCGCGGTGGGGAAGGACGAGGCTCGCGTCCTCGCTCTGCTCTACGAGGTCGGCGAGCGGGGCGAGATGCGTCACAATCCGCGAAAGAATGTCCTCTACCTCGATCAGGAGATCGAGGCGATCTCGAAATCGACGGGGATCCCGGCCGAGCGGGTCCGATTCCTCGTCGCGAGCGGCAAGCGCCAACTCAAAGCCGCACGGGACAAACGGTCCGCGCCCGCCGTCGATCCGACGATCTTCGCGTCGTGGAATGGAATGATGATCGCCGCCGCTCTGGAGGCGGCACTCGCCTTTGGACGCGAGGACATCAAATCGTTCGCCCTGAAGTCTCTCGGACGCATCATCGACGAGATGTGGTCGCCGGATCAGGGAATGTGGCACGCGCTTTCAGGCGACGAACGAAAAGTGCGCGGCCTCCTTGAGGACCACGTGTACATGACGGACGCTCTGCTCGCGGCGTATGCCGCCACCGCGGACCCGGCTCACCTCCGGAAGGCGGAGGACCTCATGGCTTTCACGCTGAAACATTTCTGGGATAAGGCGGGCGGATTCGTCGACGTCGCCTCGGATCTCCATGACGGCATCGGCCTGCCGCTGAAGGAACTCCGGCGCCGGCCCGTCGAGGACTCGCCGTACGCGGGCGCGAACGCGGTAGCGGCTCTTTGCCTTCAGCGGCTGCACGCCCTCACGGGCAACGACGACTACCGCCTGCACCACGATGAGTTGATGATCGCCTTCGCCGGCGAGGCGAGTCGATACGGCCCCGTCTTCACGGGAACCTATCATCTCGCCGCAGAACTCTGGATCCACCCGCCCGCGGAAATCGTCATCCTGGGCCCGCGCGACGATGCGCGCACCCGCGGCCTACAGACCGCCGCCACCGGAGCGTTCAGTCCCGGGAAGACGGTCCTGGTCGTCGAGAAGGAGGACGCCTACGTGCCGCCGCTCATCGAGCCGATGCGCGCGACTCGCGAAGCGAAGGCGGGCCCGGTGGCGTTCGTGTGTCAGGGGAACGCATGCTCGCGGCCGACGGCGGAACCCGGCCGCCTCCGCGAACTGCTCGCGGGACCCCCGGCGAAGACACCGTGATACGAACTGTCACGGGTAATCAATCCCGGCGTCAGGCTTATGTCCCCTCCGCCGCAAGGCTCATGGCCCTCCGCCTTCTCTGCGGATACGAGGTTCGACAGCATACCCTCCGGCCCACCGAACGTTCTCCTGATCGGGTGCGGAGCGGTCGGTTCCGTGGTCGCCCGCCACCTCGCCGCGAGCGACGCGATCGGGGACGTCATCGCGGCGGACGTCGACGGCGAGCTCGCGAAGCGCACCGCGTCCGCCTTGCGAAGCCCGAAAGTCCACGCGACGGCCCTCGACGCGGGCGATGGAGACGCGCTCCGCCGTGCGATGGACGGTTGCGGCATCGTGATCAATGTCGCCCTGCCGCGCTTCAACATCGGCATCCAGAAGGCGGCCCTCGAACGCGGGCTGCACTACCTCGACCCCGCGAGCGAGTCCGCCGACCCGTTCGTCGATTCCGACATCTGGAAGGAGGCGGGCCTCACCGCCCTCCTTGCGATGGGGGAGGACCCGGGTCTCAGCAACGTCTTCGTGCGTCACGCGGCCGACGGGATGGACCGCGTGGAATCCGTGAGGGTCCGCGACGGGGACACGGCGTCCAGCCCCGACTATCCGTTCGTCGCCCTCTTCAGTCCCGAGACGTTCGTCGAGGAGACCCTCACGCCGTCGCGCATCTATCGGGAGGGGAAGTACGAGACCGTGCCTCCGTTCGGGGAGCTCGAGACCTTCGACTTCCCTGCGCCGGTGGGCCCGCTGCCGGTGTACTCGGTGGACCACGAAGAGGTCGACACGCTGCCGCGATTCATCGGCAAGGGCGTTCGATATGTCGATTTCAAGCTGGCCCTCGACGCCGCGACCGTCCAGACGCTGAAGCTGTTCCGCGACCTCCACCTCCTCGAGCGGGGGCCTCCCGGCGGACCGAGTCCGCGAAAGGCGCTGTTCGCCGCGCTCCCGAAACCCGCGGACCTCGCGGGCCGCGTCGACGGGCATGCGGTGATCCTCGTCGAGGTCGCCGGAGCGAAGGACGGACAACCGATCGTCCACACGATCTACACGGTCCTTGGCCACCGCGAAGCATCCGAGAAATTCGGAGCGACCGCGACCGCCTATCTCACGGGATCGGGCGTCGCGGCGGGGGCGATCCTCCTCGCGGAGCGCACGATTCACACGAAAGGCAAACTGTCCCCGGAAAGCCTCGACCCGAAACCGTTCCTCCCCCTCCTCCGGAAGTTCGGGATCGAGGTCAAGGAACGGATCCGCTGGGAGCGGTCCTTGTCCTAGCGCGCGTGCGCCCGGAGGGCGTCCTCCATCACGTCGAGCGCCTTGTCCAGGAGAGATTCCTCGATCGTGAGCGGCGGCTGGATGCGCAGGACGTTCATCTCGTAGTCGTACAACGGGATGACGCCGTTCCGGACGCAGTCGAAGAACACGTCGCGGGCTGTGTCGTTGTCCCGTGCCTTCGTCCGCTTGTCGGAGACGATCTCGACGCCGATCGCGAGGCCGAGGCCGCGCGTGTCCCCGACGATGCGGAAGTCCTCCCACTCCTTGACGCGCTTGAGCGCGGTCCGCCCGATCCGTGCCGCCCGCTCGGGGATGTGCTCCCGCCGCATGATGTCGATCGTCACGGTCGCCGCCACGCACGCGGCCGGATGACCGCCGAACGTCGTGCCCGCGATCACGTCGTGCGTCCCCATCGAGCGCTCGTCGCCGAGGACCGCCCCGAGGGGCATGAGGCCGCCGCCGAGCGCCTTGCCGATCGACACGAGATCCGGGGCGACGTCGAAGTGCTCGATGCCCCACATCTTCCCCGTGCGGCCGAGGCCCGCCTCGACTTCGTCCGCGATGAAGAACCACCCGTGCTCGTCCGAGAGCTTGCGGAGCCCGTGGACGAAATTCGCGGGAGGTATCCAGACGCCCGCCTCGAGGGCGATCGGCTCGAAGATCGCGCCGGCGATGCGGTCCGGGTATGCGACGTGGCGGAGGATCTGGTCCTCCAGGAAGCCGAGGCACCAGTCGCCGAACTCCTCATCGGTCATGCCGCGCGGCTTGCGGTACGTCATCGGATACGGCGCGTGGACGGCGCCGCCGGAGAAGGCTTCCCAGTTCCGGCGCATCTTCGACACCAGCGAGCCGAACGCGGTCGCGCCGATGCTGAGGCCGTGATACTGGCCCATGAAGCTCAGGATGAGCGGGCGACCGCTCGCCTCGATCGCATGCTTCACGGCGCCCTCCGCGGCGCCGGTCCCGGACAGCTCGAGGAAGACGCGGGAGAGGTTCTTCGACGGCCGGATCTCGAGGAGCTTCTCCGCGAGGTCGATCATCGGCAGGTGGGGGTTCATGAAGAGGATCAGGAATCCGTAGCGTTCCATCGCATCCGAAGTCGCTTTCAGAATCTCCGGATGCACATTCCCCAGGTTGTTCGTCGCCCACTGGCTCGTGAGGTCGATGTATTCCTTGCCCTCGACGTCGAACAGCAGCGAGCCTTTCGCGGACGCCACGACGATGTCCGCGAGTTTCGTGTCGTCGGCCCAGAAGTACCTCGGATAGAGCTCAGTGTAGCGCTTCCAGTACCACTCCGCCGCGCCCTTCGTGCCGATCGGCGGCCGTGCGCCCTTCTTGGCCATTCCCCGGGGGCAACGCGGGTCCCATCATTGACCCTTTGGGCGGGCCTTTATGAATCGGCGGTCCCGAGCACGGCGGTTACGCCTCCAGGGCGGCCTCGAGCAGCTTCCGGAAGTCCCCCGGGATCGGCTTGGGCTTCTTCTTCTCGTAATCGTAGGAGACGAGGACGCTGTTCGCCCTTGCCAGGATGGGACCGCTACGCTTCTCGGAGATCTCGTAGTGGAGGGTGAAGGACGACGTCCCGATCTTCGACGGCCAGACCGTCACACGAATCTGGTCGCCCCATACCGCCTGGGACTCGAAGTCGATGTCCACGTGCGCGAGGATGAAGTCGATCTCGTCGAGCGTCTTCTTCCCCGCGAACTGCATGTAGAACTGCGTCCGCGCGAGTTCCGTGTACGAAAGGTAGACGGCGTTGTTCACGTGGCCCATCCCGTCGATGTCGCGGAAGCGCATCTGGACGTCGGTCGTGAAGCGCGTCATCGCGCGGCCGATGTCGCGAGGATTCAAAAAACGTTTGGGTGCCCTCATTCCTTGCGGATCAGCCGAGTGAACTCATCGGAGAGGTCCAGGACGACCTGTTTCGAGGCGTCCGCTCGGACCGCCGACCGGGGGGGCAGGCTCGCCTTCGCGAGTTCGCGGTAAATCGACCACGAGAGGTCGATCCGCCGTCGCAGCGTGTCGTCCACGGACCGGATCACCTTCGCGGGGACGCCGGCGATCACACTGCCTGGAGGGAATTCGGCTGATTCGACGACGACCGCGCCGCTCGCGACCAGGGATCCGTCGGGAATCACGGCCCCGCTGTTGACCGTCGCGCCCATGCCGATGAGGCAATCGTCCCCGACGGTGCATCCATGGACCACGGCGGCGTGTCCGACCGTCACCCGCGTCCCGAGCCTCGCCGGCATCCCTCGGTCCACGTGCATCACGACGTTGTCCTGGACGTTCGAGTCCTTGCCGATCGAAATCGAATCGAAATCGCCGCGCAGCACGGCGCCGTGCCACACGCTCGCGCCGTCCTCGAGGCTCACATCGCCGACGAGCACCGCGCTCGGGGCGACGTAGATCATCGTCTCACTCGAGGTTCACGAGCACATTCTTTGCATGGGTGTAGAAGAGGACCGCGTCGACGCCTTGTTCCTGCCCCAAGCCGGATTGCTTCCATCCGAGGAACGGCGTCTGCGGGAAGGTGATCGGGAATTCGTTCACCGACACCATGCCGGCCTTCAGGCGTCGCGCGACCGCGTGCGCCTTCCCGACGTCCTGCGTCCATAGGCCGGCCGCGAGGCCGTAGGGCGTGTCGTTCGCCCGTGCAATTGCATCGTCAACGTCGGCGTACGACCAAGCCGCGAGGACCGGCCCGAATACCTCGTCCCGCGTGACGCGAGCCGATGCCGGGGGATCCTCGAAGATCGTCGGCTGTACGAAGTTGCCGTCCGCCAGATCGGGGGCGCTCGGTCGACGGCCTCCCGTGAGCACCTTCGCGCCCTTCGATATCCCTTCGTCGATCGCCTTCGTGACGTTCGCCGCGTGCTCCCGCGAGACGAGCGGTCCCATCTGAACGTCTTCGCGGACTCCGGGGCCGAGACGCAGTTTCTCGGTCGCCTCCCGCAATTTCCCGAGGAACGCCGATGAGATGCTTTCGTGGACGAAGAGCTTCGAGCCGGCCCAGCACATCTGGCCCGCGTTCTGGAACGCTCCCCAGAGCGCGCCCTTGACCGCGCGATCGAGTTTGGCATCCGGCAGGACAATCTGCGGATTCTTCCCGCCGAGTTCGAGGGTCGTCGGCACAACGCGGTCCGCGACGATCCGAAGCAACTGCTTCCCCGTCTCCGTCGAGCCGGTGAAGGTCACGGAGTCCACGTCCGGATGATGGGCGAGCGCGTCCCCGACCTCACGACCGGGGCCCGGCACGACGTTCACGACGCCGGGTGGGAAGCCGCTGGCGGCCGCGAGCTCGCCGAGCTTCAGAGCGGTGAGCGGCGTGAGCGTCGCCGGCTTCAACACGACCGTGTTCCCGGCGGCGAGCGCGGGCGCAATGCCTCGCGACGCGAGGAGGAGCGGATAGTTCCACGGCGCAATGTGGGCCGTCACCCCGAGCGGTTCGCGCAGCGTGTAGTCGAACCGCGCGCCCGGCACCGGGATCGTCTCGCCCTGAATTTTATCGGCGAGGCCCGCATAATATTCGAACAACTTGTACACGTAGGCGATGTCGCCCTTCGCCTCGCGGATCGGCTTGCCGACGTTCATCGACTCGAGGCGCGCCAGCTCCTCGAAACGGTCGCGGACCTGTTGCCCGAGCAGCCAGAGGAGGCGTCCCCGTTTGCTCGGATCCATGTCCCGCCAATCCGGGGACTCGAACGCCCGCCGCGCGGCTTCGACCGCCGCGTCGACGTCGTCCTTCGTGCCGGCCGCGACGCGCGCGATCGGATGATTCGTCGCGGGGTCGAGGACCTCCGAGGCGGCCCCGGAGGACGCGGGCACCGACTTGGCCCCGATGTACAGCCCGTGATCCTGCACGTCCATCGTTCGGTCGTCCACCATCAAGCGGGCACCTATAAGCGTGTGGCTTTCGAGCGCTGCACCGATGGCCTCTTATCCCGCGCGCTCGATGCGCAACCTGGGGTCCCGTGCCGGAGGTCGTCCGCGTGAGCCGCACGCTTCCGTGGCGGGAGGCGGCCCGGGATGCGGACGCCCTGCGACCGATGCTCCTCGACCAGTTCCGGCATGAGGACCTCCGCGGTCGGGTCGTCCTCGACCTGGGGACCGGCGAAGGGCGCCTCGCATTCGTCTCGGCGGCCGCGGGCGCGCGCGTGATCGGCGTCGATCTCGACCGCGCGAAACTGCAACATGCGCGGGCCTACGCGGCGGTGCGGGACATCCGGAACGCCGACTTCGTCTGGGGCGACGTCGAGAAGACTCCGTATCACGAGTTCAGCCCGAATCCGATCGACGCGGTGACGAGCAACCTCTGCATGTCCCCGGAGATCGTGTGGCACGCGTCCCGCGCGCTCCGTCCGGAGGGGACGTTCATCTTCTGCTGCCACCACGGGGACCATTGGAAAGAGACGCGCCGCGGCTCTCGATGGGCGTTCTACGAGGACACGATGACGGACTTGCTCGAAGAGAACCGCCTCGCGCCCGAATTCGTCGGAGTCGACACGACGGTGGCGCGGTTCGACGAGCTGCGGGAGGTCGAGCTATTCCTTCCTGGCGAGACGGTTCGGCGGTGGGCCGAGGACGGCCGATGGGAGGAACTCGCGGACTCATTCGCCGGCGGGGACAAGGGACTCACCTTGTCCTACCTCGTGGTCAAGGCGCGGCGGACGCGCGCTCCCTACGCGGTCGAATGAACCCGACGCGAAGAGCGCCGGGCAAAGCTCATCCGGTCCCAGCGGTTCCGGTGGCGGGGGAGTCGCGTGTACCTCGGAGCCCACGTCTCCATCGCCGAGAGCATCGCCCTCGCGCCCGAGCGCGGCCGGTCCGTCGGCGCCGAGGCGATCCAGATTTTCTCTCGCAGCCCGCGGATGCTCCGGAAGACGAAGCCGCTCACGCCCGAAGAGACGCAAGGCTTCCGCGACGCGATGTCCGCGCAGGGGATCGTGCGCGCGGTGATCCACGCGAACTACCTGATCAATCTCGGCGCACCGGACGAGAACACGATCACGTACAGCCGCGTCGCATTCGTCGAGGAGATCGAGCGGGCCTACCAACTCGGAGTCCGAGACGTCATCTTCCACCCCGCGTCGCATGGAGGCGCCGGCGAGGCGAACTCCATCCGGGCGACGTCCGAGAGCCTCGACTGGTGCTTCGAGCACGCGAACGCGCCGGACGTCTTCGGGGTCCTCGAGAACACGGCGGGGCAGGGGACCGTCGTCGGCTCCTCGTTCGAGCAACTCGCGGAGATCATCAAAGGATCGTCGCACGCGGACCGCCTCGGCGTCTGCGTCGACACCTGTCACACGTTCGCCGCGGGATACGACTTCCGCGAGCGGCCCGGATACGACGACCTGGTTCGGAAGATCGGCGAAACGGTCGGGTTGGGAACGCTCCGCGCGTTCCACCTCAACGACTCACGGGGCGACCTCGGTTCCCACTGGGACCGCCACGAGGACATCGGGAAAGGCAAGCTCGGCAGGGAGGCGTTCCGGTTCCTCGTCAACGACGAACGGTTCCGCTCGCTTCCCGGCTGCCTGGAATTCCCGGGGCAGGACGCGGGCTACAAAAAGAACCTGAAGACGCTGCGATCCCTCGTCACGGGCCCGAACCCGCCGACGGCGCGCCAGGCACCAGGCGGCAAACGAGGCGGTCCCGGAAGCGCTTGAGGAACCGATAGGAGCCGTCGACGGCGGCCATCAGCGCGCGCGAGCCGCGTAGGATGTGCGCAAGGCCGACGCCCGCCGGAAGGGCTTCGACCAACGTGGGCACGGCCTCCCCGCCCGTTGTCGCGCGTCCGTCGGGTCCGACCATGTGGAAGTCCTCCAAGGCCCGATCCCGGGGGATCTCGGACAGCCACGCGCCCGCCGATTGGATGGCTTCGATTCGGATTCGGCGCGCGAGATCAATCGCGTGGACGAAGAGGCCGAACGCGCTGCACACGCCGCAATCGCGATCGTAGAGGAGGACGTAGGCCCGGTGTTCCATCGTCATTGATAGGAGCCGCCGGTCGGTCATAAACGCACCGCCCGTATCGAGAACCGTTTATCTCGGCCCCTCGTTCCACCTGTGGGATCCCATGATCGTCGACCCGTCGTCCCTCGTCGAGCGCGACGCCTATCGGCTGATGATTTCCGCGTTCGTGCCGCGACCGATCGCGTTCGTCTCGACGCGGAGCCGGGCCGGCGTCGACAATTGCGCGCCGTTCTCGTACAGCATGGGGGTCTCGAGCAGTCCGATGATCCTCGCGATCTCCGTGGGCGAGCGGGACGGCCGGCCGAAGGATACCGGACGGAACATCCTCGACACGCGGGAGTTCGTCGTGAACGTCGTCACGGAGGAGATCGCGTGGAGGATGAACCAGGCATCCGGCGACTATGCGGACGGCGTGAGCGAGTTCGACGAGGCGGGCCTGACTCGAGGACCGTCCGAGCGGGTTCGCGCTCCGCGAATCGCCGAGTCTCCGGTGAACTTCGAGTGCCGGCTGATCCGCGCGGTGCGGGTCGCGGACAACGTCGTGTTCTTCGGGCTGGCGTTGCGACTCCACATCCGTGACGACGTGCTGACGGAAGGGCTGGTCGACGTCCGCAAGCTTCGGGCCGTCGGCCGCCTCGGCGGTCCCCGCTACTGCCGAACGCAGGACGTCTTCGAGATGGCGCGTCCGAAGATCACGGGGGCCAAGAGCGCCCGGCCGACCGAGGCGCGATGAGTCGTCGACGCCGTCCGTATGCGGATGTGACACGAACCGTTAAGTAGCGTGAAATCCCCAACGGATGTGGGACGCATGCCGATGACCGTGCGGATCGGGCGGCTCGACGCGGGTCGATCTCCGTCCGCGTCGGTCTCGGCGGCGCATCTTCTGTGATCCCCCTCCGGAGGGGAGGGTCATGGGTGTCACCGGAGGAGCCCACGCTGGAGCAAGCAACGCACAACGACGCGAGAGCGGGAAGGAGCGGGAGCACGCATGATGAACGCACACGAACTCGAATCGAGCTGGAAGGAAGACGAGCGCTGGACCGGGATCGTCCGGCCATATCGGGCCGAGGACGTGGTCCGGCTGCGGGGCTCGGTGCCGATCGAGCACACCCTCGCGCGCCTCGGCGCGGAACGACTCTGGTCGCTCCTCCGCTCGGAGCCGTACGTGCCCGCGCTCGGAGCGCTCACCGGGAACCAGGCGATCCAGCAAGTCCAGGCGGGGTTGCCCGCGGTCTACATGAGCGGGTGGCAGGTCGCGGCGGACGCGAACGACGCGGGCCAGACGTACCCGGACCAGAGCCTGTACCCCGCGGACAGCGTCCCGAATCTCGTGCGGAGGATCAACAACGCCTTTCGCCGCGAGGACGAGAAACAGTCACTCGAAGGAAGCGGCTCGACGCACTGGTTCGCCCCAATCGTGGCGGACGCGGAAGCGGGATTCGGAGGACCACTGAACGCCTTCGAACTCATGCGGGCGATGATCGAGGCCGGCGCGGCCGGCGTGCACTTCGAAGACCAGCTGGCAAGTGCGAAGAAGTGCGGCCACCTCGGAGGCAAGGTCCTCGTCCCGACCAGCGTCTTCGTACAGAAACTCGTCGCTGCGCGGCTTGCGGCGGACATCTGCGGGGTCCCGATGATCCTAATCGCGCGGACGGATGCGAACTCGGCGCGACTCATCACCTCGGATGTGGATCCGCGCGATCGCGCCTTCGTCGCCGATGGCGAACGGACTCCCGAAGGATTCCACCCGTTCCGGGGTGGCCTCGACGCGTCGATCGCGCGCGGCGTGTCATACGCCCCGTACGCGGAGCTGCTGTGGTGCGAGACCGCCGGGCCGGACCTCGATGAGGCGCGGACCTTCGCGGACGCGATCCACGGCCGCTTCCCCGGCAAGATGCTCGCCTACAACTGCTCGTCGTCCTTCAACTGGCAGAAGAAGCTCGATGCCGCGACGATCCGAGGGTTCCGGGAGGAGCTCGCGGACATGGGGTACAAGTTCCAGTTCGTCACCTTGGCGGGGTTCCACAGCTTGAACCTCTCGATGTTCGAGCTGGCTCGGGCCTATCGGGAGACGGGCATGACCGCCTACTCGGAGTTGCAGCAGGACGAGTTCGCAGCGAAGGCCGATGGTTACCGCGCGGTCGAGCACCAGACCTTTGTCGGCACCGCCTACTTTGACGAGGTGACGCAGGTCGTTTCCGGCCGCGAGTCGTCGACGACCGCCATGGCCGATTCGACGGAACGCGCACAGTTCCAAGAGAAGACGGAGGCGCAACCGACGATCGCGAAGCGCGCGACGCCTTCCGCGATCTCCGAGACGAACTGAAGCGTCAGAAGGGCAGCTTGCTCAGCCCGATCGCGAGCGGGAGCAACGCCTCGTCCCGGCCGAGGAACTTCGCCGTCTGGAGGACCGCGTTCAGGCAGCTGACCGTGTGTTCCTTCTCGCCGACGGTCCAGTTGCCGTAGAAGTCCACGACCGTCGCGAGGAGGTCGTCGAGCGGCACGTCCGTCTCGAGGGCGCGGCGCACCGTCTCCTCGGCGGGAGGCGACTTGTAGCGGAGGCTCGCCTCGAACGCCGGGAGGATCGACTCCGACTCCGCCGAATTTCCAGGCACGAGGCGGAGGAACTCCGGATATCCGAAGCGGGCCGTGAGGGTGCGATAGAGCTTCCAGAGGAGCCAACTGTTCTCCGACGGCGTGAGATAGCGGGTCGCCATACGGGCCGCGTGGACTTCGCCGAGCGTGTGCCCGAGGAACCCGGGCTCGGCACTCGCGGCAATGAGCAAGGGCCGAAACGCGAGGTCCGCTTCGCCTTCGAACGCGAGCGCGCGCACGGTCCCCTCGACGCGATCGAATTCCCATTCCTCGAGGAGGCGACCGAGGAGTTCGACGTCCGCCTCGCCGTTCCCCGCGCCTCTCAGCACGGGAATCTCCACGGGCTGGACACCCTGGAGCGCGCTCGCCTGGACGTGTCCGAGGTTCGCGAGGGTCACAAGGCCTCGGGGCATCCCCAACGCCTCGGCGACGTCCGAGTAGGCGTGGGCCAGGACGAGGTTGTGGCCGAGCCGGCCGAGGTCATCGAGGGACGTCCGAATCGCGAGGTGCGCGGCCGCTTCGATCCCATGATCCAGCGCGATCCGGCCTAGGAGGGCTGCGGCCTTCGGACCCGCGCGCTCGAAGACGACTTTGCGGTACGCGGTCTCCATCTGCTCACGGCCTGCGGACGGGACGCCGCGCGCGTCCGCCTGCGCCTGCGCCAGCGTCAAGGGCCGCTTCGTGAGGCTGAAGTTGTAGAAGACGAGGAACCGCAGGAGCCCGAGGCCGCGGGGCGGCCGCGTGAGCCGCAACAGGTCCCGGCCCGCCTGCAACGTGAGCACGCCATGCGGCGTGTGAAGCTGAGGATCGTCGTGGTTCGAGACGACCGCGAGGAGTTCCTGGAGGATGGGCGCCGCGTTCGCGGGATCCCTCGCGACGTCATCGAAGAGCCGGATCCCCTTCTGGTGCTCGAACGTGGGGAGCAACGCAAACAGGCGTTCGAGATCCGTCGAGGTCAAGGGTCGAAGGAAAGGGCGGAATCCCTTTTAGGTTGCGCATTCGCGCGGGGCAACTCTTATGTCGGACCGGGCCCTTCGACGGGGTTGTGCCTCCCTATGACATCATCATCATCGGCTCCGGCCCCGCGGGCCTCACCGCCGCGATCTATGCGACGCGGGCGAACCTCCGGACGCTCGTGATCGCCGGCTCCGTCGCCGGCGGCCAGCTCATGATCACGACGGACGTCGAGAATTATCCCGGATTCCCGGTCGGCATCCAGGGCCCGGAACTCATGGAACTCTGGCGAAAACAAGCGGAACGCTTCAAAGCGGACTTCGTGGACGATGACGTGACGAAGGTGGACTTCCGCGCGCGACCGTTGAAAGTCTGGACGAGCGACGGTGTACACGAAGGCAGATCGATCGTCATCGCGACCGGTGCGAACGCGAAGTACATGGGCCTTCCCAACGAGCAGCGTCTCAAGGGCCGCGGAGTGAGCGCGTGCGCAACGTGTGACGGCTTCTTCTTCAAGAATCTGGACGTGGTCGTCGTGGGCGGCGGCGACACCGCGATGGAGGAGAGCCTCTACCTCTCGAAGCTCTGCAAGACCGTGACCGTGGTCCATCGACGGAACGCGTTCCGTGCGAGCAAGATTATGCAGGACCGGCTGTTCAAAGCGCCGAACGTCAAGATCCTTTGGGACTCCGAGGTCGTCGATGTCCTGGGCGAGCAGAAGGTCGAAGGCGTCCGGATCAAGAACGTGAAGTCGGGTACGACATCGGATGTCAAAGTCCAGGGACTGTTCCTCGCGATCGGCCACGAACCCGCGACGCAGGTGTTCCGCGAGCAAGTCCTCATGGAGAAGGGCTACCTCACGTTGCGGCCGCACGACGGTTTCTCAACCGCCACCTCGGTGGAGGGCGTCTTCGCGGCGGGCGACGTCCACGACTTCCGCTACCGCCAGGCCGTGACCGCCGCAGGCTTCGGGTGTATGGCGGCCCTCGATGCGGAACGATGGCTCTCGCAGCGAGCCGGATGAGCCTGCGACGAAATCTTGAAGCCCGTTCGCCACTTAGGCCCGGACGGATCGGCCCATGGTTCGCATCTTCCGGGGCGGTGTGCTTGACGAACGGTTCGAAGGCTCCGTCGTCGTGATCGGCCCGCGTTCGACGACGATGACCGGCCTCGTCCGCGGCGATTTGTTCGTCCGCGACAACAGCGTGTGCGACGTCACGGGGATGGTGTCCGGGAACCTCCTCGCGGAGCGCTCCGGCAAAGCCGTCCTCCATGGACTCGTCACGAAGGCCGCGAAGGCTGCGGGCGGCGACCTCGAGATTTACGGCATGGTCCAAGGCGACGTCGTGAACGAAGGCGGTCGCCTGTACGTGGACAAGGGCGCGGTCGTCCGGGGGAAGGTCATTGGAGCGACGCATACTGCGCCGCTGCCGCCACCGGAGAAAGTTCCCGCCACAACGCCCGCCGCTCCCGCGCCGGCATCGACGCCCGCGGCGACTCCGAAACCTCCCGCGCCGCCGACCGCGTGATCAAGCGTCGACGGTCGATTCGACCAGCGTCTGTTTCAGGGGCATCTTGTCCGCTTTCTTCTCGCCCACGGCGAAGAGCTGCAGGTACGGGATCAGGTTCCCCATGATCCGGTTCTCGGCCTTGCGGAGGTGCTCCTCGTACGTGGAGCGGCTCACGCCCAGGCTGCGGGCGATATTCTCCGTCGTGACGTCGCGCGGCGATGTGTAGTACCCGTAGCGGTGCGCCTTCAGGAGCGCGTCCATCTGCTTAGACGTCATGTCGCCGAACAGGCTGTTCACCCAAATGCTCGAGGGCAGGACGCTCAGCGGCAGTTCCCGCTTCCGGATCAGTTCCGTCGGGCCCCGCTTGTTGAAGTCCCGGAAGAGATCCTTCGTGTGGGACTCGTCGAAGGTCACGAGGCGGAAGTGGCCCCAGCCGTCCTGGAAGATCGCCGGCGGCGCGTCGACGGCCTCGTGGGCTTCCCAGATGTTCCATGGGCTGTCCAGGTTGCCGCACGTGCAGCGGAGCATGAAGATCCGCGAGTCGGCCGCCTCCACCCACTGGTCGATGCACTTACCCGCCTTGCGGATCTCCTTCTCGATGTCCGATAGGATCGCCTCGTCCAGGGTCGGCACCTGGACCAGCTCGCGGTTCCAGATGCACCACATGGAGATCGGGAGGCCCGGGTGGCGGCCGGATATCTTCATGAACGGGTAGTCGTACTGGGTCCGAAACGAGATCTCCCAGAGGCTCATGGGACCGCCATGACGGTTGCGGGGGATATAGGTGCTGCCGTCATTCGACGGCCGCCGATGGCGGGTCAATAACGTTCGTCTCAGGCGTCTTTTCCCGGTCTAAGGTGTAAGAAATGTACCTATACGGACCTGGAAACACGAAGATCTGGACGGACAGCAACCGCAACTTCAGCCTGCGACAATACGGACGCCTCGAGTACGGCTCGTCCGAGGTCGGCTGGATGACCGCGTCGATCGCGCGGAGTCGTCCAGCGAAGATCTCGAGGGCGAGTCGGTCGAGGCTCCCGCTGCGGGTGCGGATGCGGTACTTCCTGAACTCCTTCCGCGGCTTCGCCGCCTTCGACGTGCACGGTCACGACGAGACCGATCACGCGTGAGGCGGCGCAGCTTTTTATTCGACCGCGCCCCTCGTCCGATTCGATGCCGGAAGTCCTTATTCGCTACTGCGTCCCGTGCCGCTACCAGTTCAAGGCGATCGAGGACGCGGACGGGATCCTGAAGGAATTTGGCGAGGAGCTCTCCGACCTGCGGCTCGTCCCGGGCGCGCACGGCGTCTACGACGTCGAGGTCGACGGCGCCCTCGTCTTCTCGCTCGACAAGGCGATGCGGTTCCCGGAGACCCGGGAGCTGGTCCGAAAGATCCGCGCGAAAATCGGACCCGCGAAGCGCCACAAGAAAAAGACGTGAGAATCGGGACACCGGGCGAACATAGCCTTCGAGCCGTCAATGGACGGCCGTCCATGGCGGGTCAACCACGTTCGTCGAGGACGTCATTCTCCCTGGCATGTTCGGAACCACATACCCGATCTTCGGAATCGAGACGACACTCAGCGAACGACTTCGTGACCGCGGCCTGGCCGATTACGTGCGGTGGGAATTCGCTCCCGCGGACCGCGCGCACGTGCTCCTGTCCGCGCGCCGTGGCCGGCGACCTGGCGGCCCGCGACGCAGGCGGCGGCCCGGCATCGGACGGCGGCTGCGCGCGTGGATCGCGGCTCGCCAAGCACCAGCGATCCATCTCCCCGACGCCGAATCTTCCGGCGACGATGCGGGAGAGCCGGCCTAGTCGATGGCGAGAACGACCTTCCCGAATTGCTCGCCCTTCGCGAGGTACTCGTGCGCCTCGCGGGCCTGGGCGAGCGGGAAGATGCGATCGACGACGGGCTTGAGGCGGCCCATGAAGACGAGCTTCATGACCTCCTCGAACTCCCGCTGGTTCGCCATCGTCGAGCCCAAGACCGAGAGCTGCCGCCAGAACAGGTAGCGCGCATCGAGCTCGAGCATCGAGCCCGTGGTCGCGCCGGGCACGACGATCCGACCGCCCTTCCGAAGGGTGCGCACGGAGTCCTTGAACGTCGTTTGCCCGACATGATCCACGATTACATCGACGCCCCGCTTGCCGGTCAACTCCCAGATCGCCTTGGACCACGGCATCGAGCGGTAGTTCACGAGGACGTCCGCGCCGAGGGGCTTCGCCTTCTCCAGTTTCGCATCGCTCGAACTCGTCACGAATACCGTGCAGCCCGCGAGCTTCGCGACCTGGATCGCGGCGGTCGAGACGCCGGAGCCGGCGCCGAGGATGAGGACGTCCTCCCCCGGCCGCACGTGGGCGCGGGTCACGAGCATCCGCCACGCCGTCATGAAGGCCAGCGGCGCGGCTGCGGCGGGCGCGAACTCCATGTCCGTCGGGATCTTGAGGACGTTGCGCGCGGGGACCGCGACCTTTTCCGCGTACGCCCCGGGCAGGTGCTCCCCGAGGATCTTGTAGTCGACGCAGGACGAGTCCTCGCCCTTGAGGCAATATTCGCAGCGGCCGCAGGAGATGCCCGGGTTTACGACGACGCGGTCGCCGGCCTCGAGGTCCATCACGTCGGAGCCGACCTCCGCGATGTCCCCGGCCGCATCGCATCCGAGGATGTGCGGCAAGGTGAGCTTGAGGGTCGGGATGCCCTCGCGCACGAAGAGGTCGAGGTGGTTCAGAGACGTCGCGTGCACGCGAACGATCACCTGATCGGGACCCGGAACGGGGTCCGGATAATCCGGGACCAGCTCCAAGACCTCGGGCCCGCCGTAGTGGGGCACGACGACCGCCCTCATCGGACCGCCTGCGCGATGCCGACGAAAGTGTGCGGCCCTAGATAAGGGCCGCCGTCAGCGGACGTTGTACCCTTTCGACTGAAGGAGTCGCACGACGTCCTTGCGATGGTCGCCCTGGAGAACGATCACGCCGCCCTTCCCGGATCCGCCCGTCGCGAGTCCCTTCTTCAAATCCCGGGCGAGCTTCTCCGCTTCGTCCGGTTTCGACTCGAGGCCTCGCACGACGGTCACGGCTTTGCCGTAGCGGCGCGTATCCATCTCGACGGACAGCTGGGTCGTCTCCCGGCCCAGGTCCTCGCAGACACAGATCTCCTTAGGCAACCCACAAGTCGGGCAAATCCCCGCGATCAAGCTGCCTCCACTTGGTCTTCCGTCCCGGCCAGGAATTCCCGAAGTAGGCGATAGTGTTTTCGGATGGTGACCTCGCTCACGCCGGTCAGCCGGGCGATCTCCGCCTGGGTCAGGGGCACCTCGAGGTCCTCCGACGCGAGGTAGAGCGCGCCGGCCGCGATGCCGACGGGCGAGTTCGCCTCGAGGATCTTCGAGTCCTTTCCTTGGGCGACGAGGGCGAGCGCCCGCTCGCCGACCCGCGCGTCCAGGCCGAGTTGGGACGCGAACCGCGGCACGAAGTCCTCCGCGCGTGAGGCGCGGCTGAACACGCCGAGCTCGCGGGCGACGACCTTCGCGGTCAGGGAGATGCGATGGACCGTCACGCCCGTCTCCTGGGCGAGCTCATGAAGCCCGCGCGGAGCCCCGAGCTGCTTCGCGGCCAGGTACACGACCGCGGCGACGATCGCGTCCATCGACCGACCGCGGGAGAGCCCCGCTTCGATCGTGCGGCGCAACAGGATGGCGGCGCGCTCCCGGAAGGCCGGCGCGAGGCCCATCCGCGAGGACAGGCTCGAGAGCTGGGCCAGGCCCGGCGCGAGCGCCCGTTCCGTCCGGTCGTACCGCGTCCACTGGCTCACCCGGCGCAGGCGGTTCAACGCCGCCACGCTGCGGGCATCGATGGGATTCCCTTTCGCGTCTCGCAATCCGTTCCCCACCATGGATCCCAGGCCCTTGTCCGGCGCCATCACGGACGGCGGCGGACCCGCTCGGATCCGGTCGTCGCCCTCGAACGTCGTCCAGTCGGGTCCCTGGTCGACCATGCCCTCGTCGACGACGAAGCCGCAGTTGTCGCATACGCGCTCCCCGCGGACCGGGTCGACGTACAGGGCGAAGCTGCCGCAGTTCGGGCAACGCGAGGCGTCCGGCCCGGTCTCGCGCGCGACCTCTCGCTTGAACGTCAGATCTTTCTCCTGTGTGCTGGCAAATTGACTCATTGCGTCACCTCGCGGGCGCGATTGTCCATGACCCATCGGGCGGCCCATCGCTCCAGGTCCCGGATCGCCTCGAAGAGCCCCTGCCCCATCGGGGAGAGGCGGTACTCGACGGCCACGGGCCGGTCCAGGTGGACCTTCCGCTCCGCGATCCCCGCCTCCTCGAGCTCCTTCAAGGTCTTCGCGAGGGAGCTCTGGCACATCCCTGTTGAGACCCGCAGCTCGTTGAAGCGCTTCGGGCCCGAGAGGAGGCTGTGCAGGACCGTGAGCTTGAGCTCGGAGCCGATCACCGTGAAGGCGACCGCCGCGCCGCAGCCCGGGCCCTCGCAACGCCCTTCGTTGTCCTCGGCCATGGATTTCGTTATCCGCAATAGTATCTGCGCGCTCGTGCGTATAAATAGTTTCGTTTCCGTACCACGTTTTCAGTCAGAACCTAGTTTGACTTGAAAATCGGTTGCCCCGCCGACCCGGTCACGGCCACCGGGTGATGACGACCTTGCTCTCCGTAAAGAAGCGGATCGCGTCCCGGCCTTGAGGGTGTAGGTCCCCGAAGAACGAGTCCTTCATCCCGCCGAACGGGAAGTAGGCCACGGGGGCCGCGACGCCGACGTTGATGCCGATGTTCCCCGCCCGGACGCGGACCCGGAAGTCTCGGGCGGCCTTCCCGCTCGACGTGTAGATCGAGGCGGCGTTCCCGTAGGGGCTCCGGTTGATCGCCTCAATCGCCTCGTCAAGGCCGTCCGCCCCGAACAGGCCCACGACGGGCCCGAAGATCTCCTCCCGCGCGATCGCCATGTCGGGCCGCACGTCGCCGAGGACCGTCGGGCCAACGAAGTAGCCGGGGTAGCCGGGCACCGTGAGCCCGCGTCCGTCCAGCGCGACCTCGGCCCCCTCCGCTTCGCCGCGGTCGATGAACCCGAGCACCCGGTCCCGGTGGGCCGCCGAGATGACGGGACCCATCTCGACGCTTGGATCGAGGCCGTATCCGACCTTGAGCTCAGCCGCGGCCGCCGCGAACTTGCGGCGGAGATCCGCCTGGATGTCTCCCACGCCGACGACGATGGATCCGGCGAGGCACCGTTCCCCCGCGCAGCCGTAGCAGGAGGCCACCATGTTCGGGACGAGCCGGTCGAGCCGGGCGTCCGGCAGGACGACGAGGACGTTCTTCGCGCCGCCACCGCACTGGACGCGCTTTCCCGCGGCCGCCGCTTTGGCGTAGATCGCCTTCGCGACCGGACTGGAACCGACGAAGGAGACGCCGCGGACGTCCGGATCGTCCAGGATCGCGTTCGCGGTCTCCTTCGCGCCGTGGACGAGGTTCACCACACCCGGAGGGAAGCCGGCCCGGTGGATCAGGTCGAACACGAGCTGCGAGGCGAGCGGGTCCTGCTCCGACGGCTTCGCGATCCACGTGTTGCCCGTCGCGACCGCGTAGGGCCAGAACCAGAACTGCACCATGACCGGGAAGTTGAACGGACTGATGCCGGCGAACACGCCGAGTGGCTGGTACACGACCTCCTCGTCGATGCCCGCCGCGGCGCCGTCCTCGAGGCCGTAGCCCATCATGAGGCTCGGGATCCCGGAGGCGACCTCGACGTTCTCGATCGCCCGGCGCACCTCGCCCCGCGCCTCGTCGATGGTCTTGCCCATGTCCTGGACGACGATCCGGGAGAGGTCCTCGAACCGCTGCTCCATCAGATCCCGGAGAGTGAAGAAGAACCGCACGCGGGCGGCCGGGGGCGTCGCCCGCCAGGTCTCCCAGGCGCCGGCAGCCGCCTGGACGGCCTCGTCCACGTCGTCCTTCGTCGAAAGCGGCACGCGGGCGATCGTCTGCCCCGAGGCCGGGTTCGTGTCGTCGAGCCACTCCGTCGCGGCGGGATCGCGCCATTCCCCGCCGACGTAGTTCTTCAAATCCCCGTAGTGGGGCTTGACCTCGGAGAGCAGCGCGGAACGGACCATCGGTCGCCTCAGCCGGCCTTGCCCGCGAGGGCGAGATCGAGGCTGTCCTCGAGCAGGTCGAGGGCCTTCGCCATGAGCGGGAGCGGGATGTTGATCGGCGGCAGAAGCCGGATGCAATTGTTGTAGAACCCCGCAGTGAGGAGGATGAGCCCGTTCTTCAGACCCGCCATCTGGACGGCCCGCGCCAGCTCGACGTCCGGTTCCTTCGTCCGGCGGTCCTTCACGAACTCGAGCGCCCACATCGCCCCGATCCCGCGGACCTCGCCGACGCGTTCGTGGCCTTCGAAGATCTCCTCCAGCCGCTCCCCGATGAGCGCCTCGAGCTTCTTCGTCTTCGGGAGCGCCTTCTCGATCGTGTCGATCGCCTCGAGGGCCGCGGCGCAGACGACGGGGTTGCCGCCGAACGTGCCGCCGAGGCTCCCCGGTCCCGGACGGTCCATGACCTCCGGCCTCCCCGTGACGCCGCCGAACGGCAGGCCACCGCCGACCGCCTTCCCGCTCACGAGGACGTCCGGCACGGTGTTCCAGTTCTCGATCGCCCACATCGTCCCCGTGCGGCCCATCCCCGCCTGGACCTCGTCGTCCACGAGGACGATGCCATGCGCGTCGCAGAGGCGGCGGAGGAGGGGGAAGAATTCCTTCGGCGGAACGATCATCCCGCCTTCCCCTTGGACGGGTTCCGCGAGGATCGCGGCGACGCGGCCGGCGACCTCGGGTTGGTTGAGGAGGCGTTCGAGTTCCTCAACTCGCGCCTTCGCGCACTCCGCCGGGGGTCGCCCTTCCGGATCCCGGTAGGGGTACGCGTAATCTGCGAGGATCACTTCGCGCACGAGCGGACCGAACCCCTCGCGGTACGGTTTCTCCTTCCCGGTGAGGCTGATGTCGAGCAAGGTTCGACCGTGGAACGCGGTCTTGAAGGAGACGAGCCACGCCCGCTTCGTCGCCGATCGCGCGATCTTCACCGCGTTCTCGATCGCCTCGGATCCGGAGTTCAGGAAGATCGACTTCGTGAGGCCCGGGGGACAGATTTCCGCCATGCGCGCCGCGAGATCCGTGTACGGGCCGTACGTCGCCACCATGAACGAGATGTGGGTAAGCCGGTCGAGCTCCGCCTTCGCGGCGCGGATCACGGCGGGCGGACGATGCCCGGCGGTCTGGACGCCGATGCCGCCTCCCAGGTCGACATACACGTTGCCGTCCGCATCGCGGACGAACGGGCCTTCCGCCGAAGCGACGTCGATGGGTAGGGCGACCTTCACCGCATTCGTGACGAATTTCTCCTTTCGCGCCATCGCGACTTTCGACTTTGGCCCGGGCGGGAGCACGACGACGTGGGGCCCCCGGAGGGTTTTCGGCTTCCGCTTCACCATAGTATCGTAGCTCGGGCGACGCAGGAAGGCTCGCCCGAGGGCAAGGGATGGCGCGAAGGGAATATAGGCTTTCCAGCCCGGCGCGATGGCGCTTGCCTCGGGCGTTATCCAGAGCCGGACAGTTCGAGTGCTTGATTTGCCAAGTCCATCGCGCTCAGGAAATCTCCTCCCTCGAATGCGGCCCGTGCTCGTCGTAGCAGCTCGGTGCTCTGGTCGATGCTAAACCCTCGGCGCCTCCGTTTTTTCATCGCTCGGTGCGCTTCGTTGATTCGCCTCCGCACGACGGATCTTGGCGGGCCGCGCGCACTCGGAGCCGATTGGGCCCTGCAGATTTCGAGGATTTGATCGGCGACCCGCATAGCCGTTGTGTAATCGCCCGCCTCAAATGCAGATCGAGCCGTCTTCAGCATCGCTCGGAGTTGCTTGACATTGTTACCGGAGTCCCTCGATTGCTTGGAGGCCTCGAGGGCCTGGATCATCCGATCGAGCGTTTCGGCCTTCGATGGCTGTCCCGGGCTGCGTACCGGCAGCGCGCTGCAGATGTCGAGGACTTGATCGGCGACGCGCGTTGCCGTCGGGTAGTCGCCTGCCTGGAATGCGGATTGGGCCGCTCTCAGCATCTCGCGGACTTGATGGACGTCGTGTCCTGCGTCCCTTGCCCTCTTCGCCGCCTCGAGTGCCTCCCGCATCCGACCGAGCGCGCCGGAACGTTCGACGCCTGCCGGCGAGATGCTGGAGGACAACCGCTGGCTCCTCCACGAGTAGCGGTATGGGCCCTTATTACGGATGCGCTCCGCGATCTTTGAGTGCGGTCCGTCGGACCGTGGCGCTCATGCGAAACCGGAGGGTCCTTCGCGCGACCAGCCGGGGATGGCAGAACCGCGAATACCGGATCAACCGTTCGCCTCGATTAGCCGCGATTCCCGCAGCGTCCGGAGGTTTTTCTCCCAGGATGATCGGCCCCAAAAGTAGTACACAACGATCACGAAGGCGATCGTGGGCAGCGCTGCGGAAATCGTCTCGCGCAACGTCGGAAGGCCAAACGCAATGATCCAGTACAAGCAGGTCCCGGCTACGAGGGTGATGACCGCAGGCCAGTTCCATCCGCCGCGGTACCAGTAGCGGCCCCCTTCCTTCGCGAACAGATCGTCCGAGTAGCGGCGCGATTTCACAAGGAAGTAGTCGACGAGCGTGAGGGTCCAGAGGGGCACGACGATCGCGCCGAGGAAGTCGAGGAAGAAAATGTACGTGAAAACGAAATCCGTCTCCAGGAGCGGGAGGAGTGCGAGCGGCACGACAATGACGGCCGAGAGGAGGAGCAGCTTCCTCATGGAGGTTTTCCACCGCGTCGCGATGTTACTGATGCCGAGCGCGGATGCGTAGATGTTTCCGGCGTTCGTAGAAATCGTGGCGAAGAGGATGATCAGATACGCCCCCACGCCGAATCCCAGCTGGGTCGCCTTGAAGCTTGGGTCCGAGATCGCCGCAAAGTTGGGGGCCCCGGGAGGTGCGGTGACAAGGAACGCGACCGTCATCAACGCGCCGACGGAGAAGAACCAGTACTGGGCCAGGGAGGCACCTGCAAACGGTCCCCAAGTCCCCGCCTTTTTAGAGCGGGCGAAGCGGCTGAAATCGCCGATGAACTCCCATGTCCAGTTGTACGCGATCAGCAGGTCCAGTAGGAGGGGGAACGTCAGAGTGTACCGGAATACCGGTCCGAAATTCCCGCCCGAGAAGGTGAAGGACAGTGGCACCGTCGGCCGCCAGGACCAGAGCAGTCCGAAGTCGAAGTCCTTCAGGACGATGTACGAGGCGTAGGCGCCGAGTGCGACGAGTGCGACGGTCGACGCCCAGTTCAGGTAACGAATCGCTCGATGGCCTGCCGTGGCGAAGAACCCTTGCAGAAGGCAGATCAAGAGAATCGATGGGACGAGGTAGTAGTTGATCGGAGACCCCGCGGGCGCGTGGAAGGCGTCCGGCCAGCCGAGGGTGAGGTTGAAGACGAATGAGATGGAAATCGCGGCGATGAACACGTTCACGGCGGCCCATCCGTAGCCGAAGAAGAGATAGAATATGGAAGGCAGCTTGCTCCCGCGAAGCCCGAAAGCGGGTCGAAGCAGAGACACGGAGGATGCGCCCTTGTCTGCGGCGATATAGCCGATGAGGGCCCACGGGATGAACGTGATCGTGGAGACGAGGAAGATGAGGGCGAAGGCCCCCGGCAGCCCGTAGGCTCCGGTCATGTACCCGCCATACAGCCATGCCGCGGGCAGCGACGCGGCCGCAAACCAGAGGGCGAATTGATCCCACCCGGTGAAGGCGCGGGCCTCCGAAGGCACCTGGTCCGTTGCCTTATACTCGGCGGCGATGACGTCGAGGCCCTTGAAAACGGTCACGCGCGCGACGCATCCCGCGTGGCTATTTGAGGATTCTGACCGGAGGCTCAGGCCGCCGGGATCAGAGGGAATTCGATCGGCTCGGCACCCCGCGGATCCCGCCGCGGGAACTCCTTCACGTACGCGCCGTAATACGGCATGCGGTTCGCGACGACGCTACGGAATGCGTCTCGCAGCGCGTCGTCCTCGAGCCCGCGGGTCGGGATGAGATCATCGTTCCGGTTCAGGCATCCTTTCAGCTCGCCCGCATGGGTCACCCGGATCCGGTGGCAGTTCATGCAGAACTCCGTGTTGTACACGGGATCGACGACCTCGACCTCGGCGCCGTTGAACAGGTAGATCCGGCGGTGGTGCATCTCCCGCACAAGGACCTTGTCCGCGCGGGCCTCCAGCCATTTCTTCACCGCATCGATGTCGACCATCCACTCTTGCTGCCCAACCAGTTCGGGCATGAACTGAATCAGCTGCAGCTTGAGGCCGTCGCCGTCCGAGATGTATTCGATCATCCGCGGGATGTGAGGGAGCGTGTGCTTGAACACGACCATGTTCAGCTTCACGGGCTTCAGACCGACTCGAAGCGCTTCGCGGATCCCACGCAGCACCGGCGCGAGATCCCCCTTACGGATGTCGCGGAACGCCTGTGGATCGAGCGAGTCGATCGAGACATTCACCCGCTTCAGGCCGGCCGCGCGCAACGCCTCCGCTCGCTTCGCCAACATCGAGCCATTCGTCGTCATCGAGACGTCCGGCAGCTGCCGAACGGCGCGGTCGATGATCTGCTCCATGTCGAGCCGAACGAGCGGCTCTCCTCCGGTGAACTTCACAGAGCGGATGCCGAATTCGCGCGCGACGCGCAGGAGCCGCTCGATTTCGGGGACGGACATCTCGTCCTCGTGGGGCATGCGCGGCTTGAGGATCGGGCCCAGGCCCTCGTCGTGACAGTAGATGCATCCGAAGTTGCATCGCTTCGTGACGCTCACGCGGATGTCCGTGACCTCGCGTCCGAACGCGTCGACGAGCATGGGTAGGATGAGAACTCAAAGACGCGCTAAATACTTGGCGTCGCCAACGAACATGTATATGCCGTGACGAACCAGTGCCGGTCGAAGGAGGCGCGCGACGCCATGGCTGAGAGGAAACCGGCAAGGAAGGAAGAGCAGAAGTCCGCCAAGAGCACCGCCGTGATCGCCAAGAAGTTCAAGGGATTCACGGACGAGGAACGAGCCGCGATGAAGGAGTACCTCCAAGAGCGGAAGACGTCCGCGGCTCGCGACCCGCGCGCGGACAAGGCGGACGGGGAAAGCGCCGTGCTCGCGAAGATCGCCGAGATGCGGGAACCGGATCGCGCCATGGCCAAGCGGCTCCATGGGATCATCAAAGCCAGCGCGCCAGCCCTCTCGCCCAGAACCTGGTACGGGATGCCTGCGTACGCCAAGGACGGCGAGGTCGTCTGCTTCTTCCAACCCGCGCAGAAGTTCAAGACGAGGTACTCGACGTTCGGCTTCAGCGATGCGGCGAACCTCGACGACGGCGCCCTGTGGCCGGTCGCCTTCGCGCTGAAGGAGTTGACGGCCGCCGAAGAGGCACGGATCGGCGCGCTCGTGAAGAAAGCGGTGAGCTGAGGACTGAGGTCGCCACTGCGCCCCCCAAGCGAACTCGTTGTCCTGATCCGAAATCGTGGGGTTTAGGGTCAAAGCCGGCGGCCGTTGCACGGCCGCAGGTTCCGGTTGCACGGCCGGAGTTCAGTACGGAGGAAGTGGAACGCAGCCCCGCGTCTCCGAACATTTTTATAGCAGTGACCCGTAGACGAGAACCGGCCCACATCGTCTGAATTCGCCTGGTTTCGGTTTTTCCCGGCCATTTGCGACTCTGGCGTCTTGTGTCGGCAGAATGTGAGAACATGGACAAAGCAATGACGAAAGTCAAGGACCTGACCCCCGCGTCCAAGCAAGTGAATGTCTTGGTCAAGGTCGTCGGGTTGAGCGAAGAGAGAGAGATTACGTCGAAATTCGGCGAGGCACGCAAGCTCGTCGAAGCGACGGTCGGGGACGAGACCGCAACCGTCTTCCTGACCCTCTGGAACGACCAGATCGGCCAGGTGGCGAAGGACGAGACGCTCCTGATCGACAACGGCTACGTGACCCTCGTGCGCGGGCACATCCGACTGAACGTCGGAAAGTACGGCACGATGACGAAGTCGGAACAGGCGATCGAGAACGTGAACACGGCCCTCGACGTCAGCGCCGTCGAATACGAGCGCGAGCCCCGGTACCGCAGCGGCGGATACGGCGGCGAGCGACGCGGCGGCACCGGCGGCGACCGGCAGTTCGAGTTCGGCACCTTCGGCGGAAGCCGGAGCGGTGGCGGCAGCAGCGGCGGACGCGACCGGGACCGGAAGGACCGCGGTCGACGCCGATTCTGAATCGAGCGACTCTCACTATTCCTGGCCGCAAGGCCAGGTCCTTTTCATTTTTTTCATCCGTGAGCGAAAGCGCTGGCCCGAGATGACGATCGACGCTCACCGTCGTCGCGGAGGCCTTCGACCTTCGGGCCGCTCCGGCACTTGGTAGAGACGCTCGGGCTGTCGTACGGTGAGTCGGCCGTTCCAAAACGCCCGAGCGTTCTCTTCCGTGACCTCGACGTGCAAGAGGTCGAGTTTAGACTTCATCAAGTTCCGGAACTTCTGCCGCTTCGCCGTGTTCTCTTCGTTCCACATGCGGGTGAACTGCTGATCCTTGTCGTCGCCCATATGATCACCGCCTCAAACGCTCGATGAGAACGCGGGTCGGGCGCGAGCCGACGACTCGGTTCGTCACAGGATATGAGGACATCCATCCCGAGGAAGGCCGCGTTGATAAGGCTTTTCGTCCCGATTCGACGCGTGGGATTCAGTACGTGAACGTCACGATGAGATCGTCCCCGACCGCTTCGATGTGGTACGCGGTGAGCGGGAACTTCGCAGGCGCATCCCGCGGTTGGCCCGTGATGAGGTCCCACGAGCCGTTGCAATCCTTGCAGCGGATCGTCAGGGTGTCCGGATCCACGAGCCCATCCGTCAGCATCGCCCACTTGTACGTGCAGGCCTCGTCGACGCAGAAGAAACGGTCGCCAACGCGGACCACGAGGACGTCGTATCCCATGATCTCGAAGTGTTTCTTCTCGCCGTCCTGGACATCGTCGACCTTGCCGAGCGTGACGTCCGTGTCCATCGGTCGGGCGAACCTCCCTCGCACCTTAAGGTTTGGGGCGCGGCCCGAGAAGAGGACATCTGCCACGATTCGGGGTACCTCTACTCAGAGGTACTGTCACAGGGATGGGCCCACTTGTAATGTGTGCGCCCGGCGTCACATTCGCGCGAACATGGCGGCCATATGTTTCGCGCCGCCGATGAAATCCGGAATTCGGAAGTTCTCGTTCGGCGCGTGGTAGTTCGATCCGTCGTACGACACGCCGGGCCCAGAAATCGAGGGTGCGCCGACGACCTCGTTGAAGAACCCGTGCGCCGACGCGCCGGGGGACCACGGCCAGACCTCCGGCTCGCGGCCGTACGCGTCGACGGATCCTTTGATCGCCGCTTTCACGACCCGCGCGTTCAGCGAGATCGCCGCGGACTCGAGTTTCTCATCCGCGGGCCCCACCTCGATGTCGTCGAACCCCTTCGCGGCGAGATGGTCGCGGAGCTTCTGGAGCTGCTTCGCCTGTTTCATGTTCGGGACGAGGCGGAAGTCGATCTTCACCTTCGCGACGGCCGGGTTGACCGTCTTCGTGCCTTGCTCGATGTATCCGCTGACAAACCCGCAAATCGTGCACGTCGGCGAGTAAATCAGGCGGCGGAGGATCTCGAAATCGTTGTCGCCCCCGAGGAACTCGGACACGCCCCAGAATTCCTTCAGGGCCTGCGACTTGAACGCGCTCGCCCGCAAGTATCGCAACTCGCGCGCCGTCGGACGTCGTGCGTCTTCGTACCATCCGGGGATCTTGATCCGGCCGCTCGCGTCACGGAGCGTCGTGAGGCATTGGATCAGCCGCCACGCCGGATTCGGCGCGATCGCGGCATACGAGGAGTGCTGGTCCACCTTCGCCGTGCGACTCACGAGCTCGACGTAGAGGATGCCCTTGCAGCCGAGCTCGATCTTCGGCGTGCCTTCATGGAGATGGTCCCCGCCCTCGATCGTCGCGCCATCGGCCCGCAGGATCTCCTTGTTCGCATGGACGAACGACGGGAAGTGCGGGCTCCCGACCTCCTCCTCCCCTTCCACGACGAACTTCAGGTTGATCGGGGGTCGGCCTTCGACCGCCTGCCAGGCTTGGACCGCGAGGATCTGCATGATGAAATTCCCCTTCGTGTCCGCGCCGCCCCGGCCCCAGAACTTGTCGCCCTCGATCGTCGGGTCGAACGGGTCCCGTTTCCATTCGTTGAGCGGATCGACCGGCTGGACGTCGTAGTGCTCGTACATCAGGAGCGTGGGCTTGCGCTCGTCGACGACCATCTGACCGAAAACGACGTTCGGCCCGCCGTCCGTTGGGTACTCGCGCGCCTCGAAGCCGTTCTCCGCAAGGATGCGCCGCACGAACGCCGCGGTCTCGGGCTGGGCGCGCTTGTGTGCGGAGATCGTCGGGAAGCGGACGTACTCCTTGAGCAGCTCGAGCGCCTTGCCCGCGTCCGATTCGACCCGCCCGAGGACGTCCGTGAGGGCCATCCGCGCACCGCTCGCCGGGAAGACGACATCGGATAAATACCACACGAGTCGGAACGTGTTGCGTTGTGGCGGGGCGCCGCGCGAAAGGAATAAGGCGGCGTACCGATGTCGCGTCGCCGGGACCGACATGGAACTTCAGAAGGGCGTTCACGTCATCGAGACGTACGCGACGACCACGTTGATCGTCGACGGGCGGCTGGTCCTCATCGACACGTCCGCGGATGCGGATGCGGGCAAGATCCTGGACTACCTCGCAAAGATCAAGATGAAACCCTCGGACCTGTCGACCATCTTCATCACGCACACGCACGGAGACCACGTCAGCGGCCTTGCGGCCCTCAAGAAGAATTCGTCCGCCAAGGTCGCCACGCACAAGATCGAAGCGGAGTTCGTGTCCCGCCGGAAGGTCTACGACGGCCCGCCCGCGGTCCACAAGTATTCCGGGGTGCCGGTCGACGTGATGCTCGAGGACGGCCAGGCGTACGACGGGCTCCGCGTGATCTTCACACCCGGCCACACGCGCGGCCACATCTCCGTGCTCGACGAGAGCCGCGCCCTCCTCATCGCGGGCGACGCGATGAACAACGAATCCGGGTTGCGACCGATGGACGACCGATACAATGTCGACCCGAAGCAGCATCGCGAGTCGATCAAGAAGCTCGCGAAGTTCCACTTCGAGAATGCGATCTTCGGACACGGCGAGCCGATCAAGGGCAATGCGAGCGCGAAGATCGCGGACCTCGCGAAGCGCCTGTGACGTGGGGGCGGCGGTCGTCTCCTCCCGTCGAAGATGGTTCGAGATGTCAACGCGTGACAATCACGGGCGTAGGTTTATGCCGGGCCGTGATTCATATGCGCGGTTGAAACCCTCGGCCCCCCGGAGGATTCCCCCGTTGTCGGCTCTGTCGCGTCAACGCTCCCCCCTCCACCGCATCGCCGCCGTGTCGGCGATCCTGGCCATCCTGGTCTCGTTCCTCCCCGTTGTCACGGCAGCCCCCGCGAACCGGACCGTCACCGTCATCTCGGGCTTCCCGGTCCACGCGGAGTTCCGCCCGAACGATCCGTTCTACGTTGACCAGTGGGGCCTGACGAAAATCGGCGCGCCGCAGGCGTGGGACGTGACGCTCGGCTCGCGAAACGTCATCGTCGCGGTCGTCGACACGGGCGTCGTGTGGACCCATCCGGATCTCCTCGGCAACATGTGGTCGAACCCGACGGACGGCACGCACGGGTACGACTTCGTCGGTCAGGACACGAACCCGACCGAGGTCGACCCCTCCGGGGTGTACCATGGCACCGGCGTGTCGGGCGTCGTCGCGGCGATCACGGACAACGGCCAGTGGATCGCCGGCACGGCCCAGGTCAGCCTCATGGCGGTCCGGGCGCTCGGCTCGAACGGCGAGGGTTCGTCCCTCAATACGTCCCTGGCGATCCGGTGGGCCGCGGATCACGGGGCGAAGATCATCAACCTCTCCCTCGGGACGAACCAGACGTTCGGCGGCCCGACGGACATCGAACTCGCGATCAACTATGCGTGGTCGAAAGGCGCGCTCATCGTGGCGGCCGCGGGCAATTCGGGCACGGGGAGCCTCGATTATCCGGCACGGCTCCCGAATGTGGTGTCGGTGGCGGCGATTGATGAGACCGGCGGCCGGGCTTCCTTCTCCAATTACGGCCCCGGACTCAGCTTGTCCGGACCCGGGGACCGCATCCTCACCCTCGATGGCACGAACGACATCCACTATCTCCGCGGCACCTCGTTCTCCACGCCGTTCGTCTCGGCCGCGGCGGCCCTCCTCCTCTCCCTCGACGGCAACCTCACGAACGTGGAACTCTGGGACATCCTCAACCGCACGGCGGTGCAGCCGAGCGGGTCCGGTTACAACACGAACTACGGCTGGGGCGTCGTCAACGTATGGAACGCGATCAACGCATTGAGCCAGCCGTTCGTGTCCGTGACCTCGTACCCGGGCAGCGTCTCGCGCAGTTCGACGTTCGGGGTGACGTGGTCGGTGTTGGGCCCGGCGGGACTCTCGGTGACCGACACCCACGTGGTGTGGGGGACCGCGTCCGGGGCGCTCGCCAACGCGACGACCGCGCAAACGGGCATGACGCGGCAGGCGTACACCGCGGGCGGCTTCACGATCCCCGGCAACGCCGGTGCGCTGTACTTCAAGGTCGTCGCGACCGTCAATGGCACCGTCTACGAATCACCGGAGAAGATCGTCACGGTCTCCAACCTCCCGGACTTCCTGTTCGTCCTGTACCAGCTCCTCGCCTCGAATCTCTTGTATCTCGCCTTGTTCATCCTCGCCTTGGCCGGGGTCGTCGCGTTCCTGCCGCAGCGACGGGCCGCGAGGGCCCGCCGCGCCGCCTACCAGCCGCGCACGATGTACCCGCCCGCCTACTATGTGCAGGCGGCCCCTCCGCCGCAACCGCCTCCCGCCCAGCCGCCGCAGCGACCCTACGTCGAGCCGCGCGCGGCGAGTCCGCCGCCCATCGAGTTCGTCAAGCCCGCGAGCACGCCGGCCATCCCGGCGCCGACGATCCAAGCGGCACCGCAGAAGAAACGCTGCCCGCACTGCGGGACGATGGTGAACTCGGACAACCTGTTCTGCTTCTTCTGCGGAAACCCGTTCCGCTGATCGACGCAGAGGCCGTCTCTCGGATCGACCCTGTCCGAGTTCATACCTCTAAGTAGAGGTATATCGAGCGGACCGCCGGCTGAATCGGATGAGCGTCTCTCACTCCGGCCCGTGCTTGTAGAACTCGTACGCGGACATCGGCTTTCCGTAGTCGACCCGCCAGGAGCGGTCCGGCGGCGCCTTCCCGAGCGCCCTCGCCATCTCCCGGACATGGATGGGCATGGAGCCGCAGCACGAGCCCAGGTAGTTGACCCCCATCCCGTTCGCCTCGGCCGCGTACGCGCCCATCGCCCGCCGTGACAAGACGAGGGTCTCCGTTTCGTACGGGAACTCCTTCGTGGCGGTGAAGTCCGGGACGTCGGGCGGAGTCCGATAGGCGGTGGGCTGCATAGCGACGGGACCGGGCACGGCCTGCCGCATCTCTCGGGCGATCGGGAGCATGAGCATCGGGTTGCGGAGGCAATTCACCCCGACGATGTCGGCGCCGGCGTCGTGGAGCGCGCGGGCGCAGTCCGCCGGCGCGTGTCCGTCGTACGACATCGGGTTCTTGTCGAACGACATCGTGACCATCGCGGGCAGGTCCGTCTGCTTCTCGATCCGCTCCGTCGCGAGCAGCGCCTCCCCGAGCCACGAGAAGGTCTCCGCGATCACGAAATCCGGCCCCTCGCGGAGCTGGGCCTCGAGCTGCTCGTCGAAGAGACGACGCACGCGATCGGCCGAGCTCTTGTCCTTCGGGTCGTACATCCACGTGAGGCTCAGGTTCGCCGCGACGAGCACTTTGTCCCCGCCCACCTCGCGCGCCAGGCGGACCGCGGCGCGGTTGATGTCGCCGACCCGGTCCGCGTACCCGGTCGTCGCCAGCTTCTCCTTGCTCGCGTAGAATGCCAACGCCTGGAGGACCTCCGCACCCGCGTCGAGGAACTCCTGGTGCAGCTCGCGGACCGCGGCGGGATGCTCGAGGACGACTTCCGGCGTGAAGGGCCCCGGCTGCACGTACCCGCGCTTCTCGAGTTCCAGGAGATATCCGCCGTCGCCAAGGACGACACCCTTCGAAAGGCGCTCCAGGACCCCGCCGTCGTGGGACGACTTCCGGCGGCCTCCCCGCTTCCCCGCCATCGCCGCGGAGAAGCGAGGCCGCGGTTTATAGTTTGATGGCGCTCGACCATCAACGTGATACCGCTCCCGGCATTCCCCCGCCCGTGGAGCCTCGGTGGGACGCGGTCATCGTGGGCGGCGGGCACAACGGGCTCGTCGCCGCGGCGTACCTCGCGAAGGCCGGGATGAAGGTCCTCGTCCTCGAGCGCCGCGCAATCGTCGGCGGCGCAAGCGTGACGGAAGAGGTCTTCCCGGGGGTACGGTTCTCGCGCCTCGCATATTCCGCAGGCCTCCTGCGGCCGGAGATCATCCGCGACTTGGATCTCGCGCGCTTCGGGTACGAGGTCCGTCCGTTCGATCCACAGTTCTTCCTCCCGTTCCCGAACGGGGACTCGATTCTCCTGTGGAACGATGCTGATCGCAATCGCGAGGAACTCGCACGGTTCTCGAAGAAAGACGCGGACGCCTATCCGAAGTACGTGGCCTTCTGGACCGAGGTCATGGAGCTCATCGAGGCGATGGTCCTGGAGCCCCCGCCCCCATTGCCCGATCTCCTCGGGATGTTCCGCGGCGCGGAGGCGGAGGAACTCGCGAAGCGGATCCTGTTGTCGAGCGCCTCGGACCTCCTCGACGAATTCTTCGAGTCCGAAGAGGTGAAGGCGATGCTGGTCACCGGGACGACAATCGGTCTGCCGGCAGGTCCGGGGACGCCCGGCACCGCGCTCATGCTCGGTCACATGCTCCTCCATGAAATCAACGGCGTGAAGCAGACGTTCGGGTATGCGATCGGCGGCATGGGCGGCATCTCGGAAGCGATTGCAAAGTCCGCCATCCACTACGGCGCGACGATCCGCACGTCGGCATCGGTGCGGCGAATCCTGGCCGAGGACGGACGCGCCATCGGGGTAGAGCTTGCAACCGGGCGTCGCGAGATGGCGAGGGCGGTGCTCGCGAACGTCGACGTGAAAACGACGTTCGAGAAACTCGTTGCACCCGAAGCACTCGACCCCGAATTCCTCGCGAGGGTGCGCCGCATCCGGGCCACCGGAGTCGTGACGAAGGTGAACTGCCTCCTGTCCGAGCTCCCCGACTTCACGTCCCGGCCCGGGAAGACCGTCCACCCGCACCACCGCGGATACATCGACGTGTGCCCGTCCGTGGGCTACCTGGAGCGCGCGTGGGATGATGCGAAGTGGGGCGAGCCGTCGAAGGCGCCGTTTCTCGATTGCGTGTTGCACTCCGTGACGGACCCGAGTCTTGCTCCTCCGGGGAAATTCACGTTGTCGATCTACTCGCAATACTCGCCGTATCGCTTGCGGAATGGATCGTGGGACGACCGGAAGGAGGACGTCGGCGACACGATCCTCGAGACGCTTGCGTCGTTCGCGCCGAACCTCCGGACGGCCGTCGAGCGGAGGGAGGTCATCTCGCCACTCGACATGGAGCGAGAATGGGGGCTGCCCGGCGGGTGCATTTACCAGACGGACATGACACCGGACCAGCTGTTCTCGTTGCGCCCCATCCCGGGTTGGTCGGGCTACCGCACGCCGATCGACCGACTATACCTGTGCGGGAGCAGCGCGCATCCGGGTGGCGGCGTCACCGGCGCTCCCGGTCGAAATGCGGCGATGGTGGCCCTCGACGACTTGAGGACGACGAAGCCGTGACGCGGCAGCGCGGCGCACGCTTTTCTCGCCATCCGCCCATGACTGGAAAGGGAATGGACGAACCGTCGGAGGCAGCCACACGGGCGGACGCCCTCGACAGCAACCCGCTCTCCTGCGACGTCTGCGGCGGACCCACGCTTGAGGTTCGTTGCAAGGTCATCTGTCGACGCTGCGGCTACACAAGGGACTGTTCGGACCCATGAAATCGACAGGTGCCGAGAGTCTCGACATCTGACGTGATAATCTACGGCAAAAGCTTTAATGGACCGAGAATGTCGGCGGCCCAATTCCGGTGCAAGCCATGGAAGAAGTCACTCCCCGGACCGAATTCGTGCGGCGGACGATCTTCGAACGGCGCTACGAGCCGGACGCGACGTATGCTCGCGACCTCCTCGCTCTCGAGCGGATCCTAGACACCCGAGCGGTCGGGATGGCCGAGTCGATCGCGCTGTCGAATCTCGTGAGCCGCTACCCGCGCGAGGCTGACGCCATCGGGCGCGAACTCGGCGTACGGCCCTTCCTCGCGTTCGAGGACGACCGGCTGTCCGACTTGGTCGACGAGCGCCTTCGGCTCGCGCTGAGCCGCCATCCGCTGCGGCGCCTCCGGCCGGAAGAACCGCTCAACCCGTTTCAATTCTGAGCCTCGCAGGGCGTCGGACGGCGCCGCGTTCCACATTCATTTTTCCGGCCGCCATCCTGTTACATACGGATTCTTCATCCCGCGTGTCTGACGGGCCTTTCCGCGTGTATAACGCGCGCGCGCGAAAAGTCACGGTGGGACATCAACATAATTAAGTAGTAACAAGACAAATGAGCCTCGGGTTGAGGCGGCTCATCCTCGCCGAGAAATTCAGTGCCGCCCGACGATTGGCCCAAGTCCTGTCACAAGGGATGGCTGAGAAGGTCCGGGCAGACGGCTTCAGTTACTTCACGTTCTCGACCGCCGACGGGGACGCCGTCGTGTTCCCGCTCCGCGGACACGTCGTCGAAATCGACTACCCGGACGCGGACCGGGATTGGCGGCACACGGATCTCGAGACGCTCATCGATACGGAACCGGTCCGCCGCGAGTCGCCCGTCGCGCTCCACGACGCGTTGCGTCGGCTCGCGGAGAGCATCGATGAGGTCGTGCTCGCCACGGACTACGATCGGGAAGGCGAACTCATCGGGGTCGAAGCCCTCGAGACGATTCGGGCCCAGCGCCCGGACGTGCCCGCGCGCCGGGCGCGATTCAGTGCGATGGCGGCGGGCGAAATCCGGCGGGCGTTCGAACATCTCGTGGGGCCGGATTGGGCGCTGGCTCAGGCCGCGGCGGCCCGCCAGCGGATCGATCTCGCATGGGGCGCCGTGCTCACGCGTTTCCTGACCCTCGAATGCGGCTCGGATGGACAGCTCCTCTCCGCCGGCCGAGTCCAGACCCCGACCCTCCGGCTCGTCGCGGAGCGGGAGCGAGAACGGGAAGACTTCGTCCCGCGGCCATTCTGGAACGTGACCGCGACGTTGGGTGATCCATCGTTCGAGGGCACCGCGGTGGCCGGTCCTTTCTGGGACGTTGGCGGTGCAGACGCCGCGATCGCCCTGGCGAGCCTTGCGGATTCCGCGGTCGTCACGCGCGTGGAGCGTCACGAACGACGGGAGCCGCCGCCGCCGCCCTTCAATACGACCGGGTTCCTCGCGCAAGCCTCGCGGCAGGGAATGTCCGCATCGCGCGCCATGGTGGCGGCCCAAAGCCTGTACGTGCACGGGGAAATCAGCTACCCCCGGACCGACAACACCGTGTATCCGGGATCCCTCAATGTCCGGGAGATCCTCGAGCGGCTGAGGGAGTCGACCTTCCGGGCCGACGTGGAGCGGCTGGCGGCGACACCGGCGCTTGAGGCGAGCCGCGGCCCGATCCAGACGACGGACCATCCGCCGATCCATCCGACCGGGTCGCCGGCAAAGCGCCGCGCGGGCACGCGCCGCGAGGTGTCCGACCTCATCATCCGCCGATTCCTCGCCACGCTCTCGCCCCCGAGCGTGGTCGCAATCACGGAAGTCGAACTCCGCGTGGGCAGCGAGGACTTCCGCGCCGTCGGGAACGAGATCCTCGAACTGGGTTGGCGGCAGATCGTCCCAGACGACGCCGTGGGTCTCGCCCTGCCGCCGCTCCATGAGGGCGACGTCCTCCCGATCCGCGAGCTGCGCCTCTCCTCGGACGTCACCCGGCCCGTTCCCCTCCACACGCAGGGATCTCTCCTCCTCACGATGCAACGGCTCCACCTCGGTACGAAGTCGACCCGGCATGAAATCCTCGACCTGCTCTTCCGGCGACAATACGTCACCGGGCGCTCCCTGAGGACGACGACGTCGGGACGCGCGCTCGTCGACGCGCTCGCCCTGCATGGACCCGAAGTTACGAGCCCGACGATGACCGGGCACCTCGAGGACCGGATGACCGCCATCGCGGAGGGACGCGCGACCCTCGACGAGGTCGTCGCGGAATCGCGCGGCGCGCTTCGACTCGTGCTCGAGGAGCTGCGGAGTCACGAGGCCTCCATCGCGCACTGGCTGCGGGATGCGACGTACCTCGAGAAGGACTACGGGCCGTGCGACGCTTGCGGGGAAGGCCGGCTCATCCGCCGCCGCGCCAAGAACGGATGGTCGTTCCTCGGTTGCTCGGCGTTCCCGAAGTGCCGTCGGCGGATGCGGTTCGGACCCGCCGGCCAGCGGATCCCCTGGGACTCGGAGCCCCGCGCCGTCGTCGAGGCGAGTCCGTCCGAGGCGTAAGCCTTCAAATCACGCATCCCCTTCCGGTGCGAGGGGATCGACCTGGTCTTCGTGCGGGACGTGATGACGCGCCAGGTGATCACGATCGACCCGGACCGGACGATCCTCGACGCCGCGAAGCGCATGGCGACGAAGCAGATCGGCGGCCTCGTCGTCGTCGAACACGGCCGGCCGATCGGCCTGCTCTCGGACCGCGAGATCCTCTGGAACGTCACGGCGAAGGGACGCCACCCCGCGAAGGTCCGGGTCCGTGATGTCATGACGACGCCCGTCGCCACGGTCAGCCCCCTCACGACACTCCGCGCCGCCGCCCGGGTGATGCTCGACCAGAAGACGCGATGGCTCGTCGTCACGCGCCTCGACAACGTCGAGGGCATCATCACGGCGAGCGACCTGACCTGGGGTTTCCTGGAGGCCTTCGCGCGCGCCTCGAAGCGCGGGGTCCTCGCGAAGTGAGGTTCACATCGGGACGACGAAGGGTACGAGCAACAGGAAGAGGAGCGTCCGGATCACCCCGCCGATGAAGTTCGCCAGGACGAACGCCGAACGCCCAATCGCGTGGCCTTCTTCGTTCAACAGGGAGTAGAAGTAATTCACGGCGGTGTCGCTCATGAAGGGAATCGATAGCAGCGCCGTCAAGCCGATCCAGCCGGTCCGCCGGACGAACCTCTCGAGCGCCTTCAGGATTCGGGCCGCCAGCCGATGGCCTCCCATCCACCGCTCGATGTACGGGTTCACCTTGTTGCCGACGTAGAAGACGACGACGGCGCCGATCGCCTTGCCAAGACCCACGACGATCGCCTTGATCATCGGATGGATTTGCGGAAAGGCGGCGAGCAAGAGCTCGAGCGGGATCGGGAGGATCACGGCCGCTGCGACGACGTACAGGAAGAGACCAACCAGGTACTCCGGCGCCCCGGGCGATTCGAGGCCGAGCTGGAAGCCGAGGGCGGCGAATTCGATCCCGGACCTCCTCCCCGACCCGGATGGGCTCGGGTCCGCCTAAAGACTTCCGCGGGGGAGCCCCGGGGGATTCATGGAGCGCCTTTATTCCGGACCGTGGATTCAGGGAGCCCATGATGCGCCTATCCACGATCGCCCTCATCGTATCGGATGCGAAGAAGTCCGCCCGCTGGTATCAGGACAAGCTCGGGTTCGAGATCCGCGAGCACCAGGGCCACTGGCTCACCGTCGGCCCGAAGAACGAGAACCTCGCCTTCCACCTGTGCGAAGGGCTGTATCCGTTGGAACCGGGCAACTCGGGCATCTCGTTCCTCTCGAAGGACGTGAAGCGCGAGGAGGCCTCCCTCCGCAAGCTCGGCGTCGAATTCGCGACCCCGACGACGGCAGAGGACTGGGGCACATACGCGATGTTCAAGGATCCCGACGGGAACGAGTTCTACATTCTCGAGGAGTGAGGTCGCAAGTCATCCGCCGCGACCCAGCTGCGCGTGGATCAAGCCCGACGTCCGCGCAGCGAGCCCCATGATCGAGATCATCGGATTGACGCCGGGCGCCGTGGGCAGGAGACTGCCGTCGCCGATCCAGAGACCGCGGACCTCGTGGCATTCGCCGCGGGGATCCGCCGTCGATGTCCTCGGATCGAGGCCGGCCCGGGCCGAGCCCATCGGATGCGCGCTGAACAAGGAGACGCGGTTCTCCCGAATGCCGAACCGCTGAATCTGCTCGAGAAATTCGTCGAATTCGGGATTGCGAATCGGCGCGGCTCCGTCTCCGACCTCGCACGGTCGATGGTGAAGCGCGGCAATCCGGAGGGCGCCCGCGGCGCGCTGAATCTTTGCCGCCTCCTGCAGGCCCCGCACCAGATTTCGCCGATCCCGCGTCGTGAGTCGGTAGTCCAGCACGGGCTCCCCCTGGGCATCGACCGTCACGCGGCCCTCCGCGACATCGCGCACGAGGACGATGGTCGAGGATGCGTGTGCCAGCCGACGCATGGCGTCTTTGTGCGCGCGACCACCGGACCACCGCGCAGCGCTCGCCGCCAGCCCGGGATGCGCGGGCGCGCTTTCGAGCCACGGGCCATGGTGGCCTTCGTCGAGCGCTTGGAACCGCGTGACGACAATCGTCTGCATGGGGCCGCTCCACATTCGGATCGGCTGCGGAAACTCCGCAAGGAGGGCCGTCGTCGGGTCGAGCCGCAAGCCGCGCCCAATGCCCGGTGACCGGATCCCGGATCGCAACAAGAGGGCAGGCGTTTGCACCGCACTCCCGGCGGCGACGACGGCCCGGGCCCGCACGTGGACCGGAATCTCGCGCTTCCCGTCCCCATGCGTCGCCTCGACCCCCCGCACATGACCCGATTCTACCGCAATCGAGTTCGCCTTTGTGTCGAACAGAAACCGCGCACCCGCACGGACCGCGTCGGGCAGGTACGTCAGCAATGGAGACTGCTTCGCGTTATAGCTGCAACCGAAGAAACAGAAATCGCAACGGGCATCGCATCCGAGGGAGTTTCTCGGGATGACGTTGTAGTCCGCGCCGGCGCGATACCCCAGTGCCTCGCATCCGCGGCGCAGGGCGCCGTTGGACGGATTGACGACGCTTTCTTGCGTGTTCACGTGCAGCCGAGTTTCGACCTCGTCAAGGAGGGCATCGAACTCCGCGGTCGCGACGCCGGCCATGCCCGCATCGCGCCCCCATTCCTCCCGCGCCCAGGACGGCGGCCTCAGGCATGTCATCCAGTTGATCGTCGCGCCTCCGCCTACGGTCTGGCCCGCGAGGACGGAGAAGGCAAGGTCTCGCGTCGTGAGCACCCCGTGCTTCTGGAACATCGTGTCGTACGTCTCCGCTTCCCGCAGCGAGAAGTCGTTCGCGGTACGGTAGGGGCCCGCCTCCAGGACGATGACCCGGTCGCCGAGTGCCGCGAGTTTCGCGGCGATCACGGATCCACCCGCCCCGCTTCCGATCACGCACACATCGGCCTCGAGAGACAGCTCCGTCTCTGGGCGGATCGAGTCGATTCGCAATTCGGGCGGATGCGGGGGCACCGCGCGATCAGCGGTGCTGGGGCTGTACCCCACCGGTGGCCAATTCGGGTTGTCACCGCCATCGGGGGATTTCGCATACGTCAGGAAGAGGACGAGACGCTTCAGCGCGTGGAACCCTTGCCGCTTGATCGCGAGACGGCTCGTGGCCCATCCAAGCAGATACCGCTCCCGCTCCTCCATCGACATCGAAGAGAAGCGCCGTGGACGACCCGCGAGTACGAGATTCAGCCCGGGACTCTCGAAGGTCCGGAGGAGCCGATGGAAGTCGGCCCGCTCTTTCTCCGTGACGTACGAGTCAATAATCCGCGCGATGTCGGCATCGACGCCGAGGTCGCTCGCGGTGCGGCGGTAGAATCCGTCCGAGTCCCCTGGCACGTCCAGCGACGGGACGAACGTGTCGGCGACGAGTCGAAGGGTGGACCGCTCTTCCGCCGACAACCCGCCCGTGGGCCCCGCCTCCGAGACCATTGCGGCGAGGATGCGTGGGCCGTGCTATGGTCCTTCGCCCGCGGATGAGCGCACCTATTTATCCGCGGCCCGGCTTCGCGGCCCTCCGGGGGAAGACGCATGTCCGAATACGAGGCCCTTGCGAAGAACGTGATCCGGAAGACGCTCCAAATCAAGCCGAACGAAAGTGTGATCGTCGAATCGTGGAACCACGGAGCCGACGTCGCCAAAGAACTGGTCTACCAGCTGCGGGCCGTCGGCGCGCGGCCGATGTCCCTGTTCGAGGACGAGGAGACGTACTGGCGGTCCGTGGAGACCCTGCCGACGTCGAAGCTCGGCCACGTGTCCGCATCGGAGTGGGCGGCGCTCTCGAAGGCGGACGCCTACATCTTCCTCCCAGGGCCCGCGGACCTTCCACGCTACCGGAAGAATCTCCCGAAGTCCGCGGCTGCGACGGGATACAATTCGGACTGGTACCGACGCGCGGAGAAGCGAAAGCTGCGAGGCGCGCGCCTTGCCTTGGGGTACGCGAGCCGTGAGCGGGCGGAGGCGTACGGGTTCGACTTGAACGCATGGCGCTCGATGCTCGTGGACGCGAGCTCCACCGACTTCCTCCCGATTTCTCGGAAAGGAAAGAAAATCGCTGCGCTCCTGTCCAGCGCTGGGGACGTGGAGGTCAGCGCACCGAATGGCACCCGCCTCTCGTTCTCCCTCAAAGCGCGTAACGCGACTCTCGATGATGCGATTGTCGACGCGAAGGATGTCGGCGAGGGGGACGTCATGGCGAATGTACCGCCCGGTCAGGCGTACGTGGCACCGGAGGAGAACTCTGCGGAAGGCGTCCTCGTTGCCGACCTGCCCATCGCGTACCTCGGCTCGCTCATCAAAGGCGTCCGGATTTCGTTCAAGGACGGCAAGGCGACTTGGTCGGCGGAGGAAAATGACGCTGCCTTGCGACCCTCTTGGGACAAGGCGACGGGAGGAAAGGACAAGATCGCGGCACTGGGGATCGGTCTCAATCCCGCAGTCAAGACCGGGTTCCTCCAAGACGACCTCGCGGCCGGCGTCGTCGAAATCGCGATCGGCGACAACTCCGAATTTGGCGGTCGCAACAATACCAACTTCTATCTCGGACCGAAACTCGACAAGGCGACGGTCCGCATCGGGAAGAAGGTCGTCGTGAAGGACGGCCGCCTCGCCGTGTAGCGCGAGTCCGCGTTCATTCTCAGACGCGCGACGGACGACCCTTAGCCTTAAGCCGAACCGCCGCCGTGAGCGGTGCCACATGGTGCCGACGTCCGCGGATCCGTCCGCGCGCGAGACCATCGACGACCTCCGGGAGCACGATCGCGAGGTCCTCGAGTTCCTCTCGAAGGCGCCTGCGTCCCAGGTCGCGTTCCAGGGATTGCGTCGCCGTCTCGGAATCCATCCGGAGCAGCTTTCACGGGCGCTCCACCGCCTTGCGGACGACGAACTCGTCGAGCGGACGGACCTCGGTTACCGCGTGACGCCACGTGCGCTCGATGTCCTGAGCCCCGGAGCGCTGCGGTCGGAAGAGGCCGGCGTTACGATCTTGCAGACGTACCTCCCGGGCGATGTTGACCTCCGAACGCTCGTCCAATCCCTTCGAGGCACATGGATTGGTCCGCTGCGGTGGTACGGCCTCACGGAGTCTGCTGACGGCATGCGACTGGCGTGGGCCCTGGAGGATGACTCGATCCAGATCGAGACGCTCATCCGTCCCGGGCAGCTGATTGTCACCGCAAAAGTCCTGTCACACGATCTCATCGACGATGCGGCGCGGCTCGGTCACCAGCTCTTCCGGCATGTCGTGCGCGAGGTCTCTCGCGAATCCTATTCCGGGATTAGCGGCTAGGACTGCCCGCCTTCTTTCGCTCAACGAACTGGGAAGCCCCATCTATCGCTTGCGACAATTTTTATCGTAACTTCGTATGAACCCATTACGCAGGATTCCGCGTTGGCCGGTCGACTGTTGGGATTGGAGAGAGTGGTCGGCGGACCTTACGTAACCGGTTTTCTGAGAGCTCTATCGATCTGACTGTGAACGCTCTCGTAGTCCTCGGATCCGAAACGGGCATCGATAGGCTCAGTTTTCCCAGCCAACCCCACCAGACGGGTCTGAATCTCACTTGCCCGAGGATGAAGTAGAATGAGTCGGTGGTTGCGTTTCACGGACCGGACGAATATGTCACGGATTACTCGATCCGAAAACGAATAGCCGACAACGATGGACCGCCCTGCCTTGCTCAACTCGTCGCCCAGAATCTGGTACATCGTCATGTATGGATCCATGTAGAGCTCCTTATCTGCGATGGGGTATAGCATGAATTCGCCCAGAAACTTCTCACCGCCGTACCTTTTCATGTCCCGAGGTGGGGCACGCTGCTCAGTCAGACCCCACCGCTCGTCGACTAGCCAGGTGACGGAACCGTGTAGCTTGAAAAGCCGAAGACCGTCGTTCCGCAGACGTTGGGGTGTTGAGAGTTCCATCTTCGAAGCAGAATCATATTGAAACCCTGTATTCAGTTGAACTCCGCCCACGAGATCGGTCCAGTAGTACTCAAGGATGGCATCGTAGTTTGACGTGAACATTGGCCAGTCGTGATGCGGATGGCGGCCGTCCCGCCCGGATCGCAACTGCCCGGTGAGCCTGGTGACATTCTCGAATAAGCTCCGAAAGACAGAATCAATCCGATCTCGTTGCCCGTCGGGAATCTGACAAATTCTCTGAACGAAAAGTTCAAAATTGCGGCGCAAGGCGCCAGCGACTCGCGTTTCGTCCTCTGTTGGGGGGATGAATGTAAGCACCTTCTCGTTCTTTCCTGTTGGAAGAGCTTTCGAAGCATGATACAGCGCAGAGACACCAAGACGTTCGATATCCCAGTTGAGAATCGAATCTATGAGCGTGAAGACAGCCTCCAAGTCGATAGGGCGGCCGAGAGTCTTTGTCAAGAATTGGCAAACGTCATTGTAGAGGCGCCCCTCATCGGAAGTCCCCTCTCGCTCTAGGAACTTCTCGAACTCGGGGATCATCCCCTGCATTGTTGGAATCCCGAAGGGAGCAGAGGATCCAGCACCGAAGAAGAATAGGACCTGAGCCACGTGCGGTCACGGCCGTCAGTATTCTTGAACCTGACCATGGGAACGGTGAAGCCAACGAGCAAAGTACCTGGGTTCGCTCCTAACCGAGTGTTCGTCTTGCAGGTGAAAACGGGACCCTTTCCGTCAGCACAATTTCTGAGTCGTCTCCCTTAAACAAGAGACGCCGGAGAGACTCAACGGCTTTCTTGGCCGACTGCTGAGGATCTTCGAGAAGCCTTCATTTCCAATAGAGTGACTGCCCGTCAATGTCCATAAAGTGTGACTGACCCCCCGCCATTCGAGTCAACATACTCGACCCCCGACATAGGGTGTCCGAGGTTCGACATGACGACAACGGTCGGCATACGAAGCAAGGACGGCGTCGTCCTCGCGGCGGACAAGCGCGCGTCGAAGGGGTTCTTCGTCGGATCCAAGGTGGTCCAGAAGATCTTCTCGCTCGACGGCGCGACCGCGGTGGCGATCGCCGGTGCGATGTCGGACGCGGAGTACCTCGTGAACCTCGCGAAGGCCGAACGGCGGCTCCTCGCGTTGCGTCGCGGATATCCCGTGTCCGTCAAGGAGAGTGCGAAGCTGATCTCGAACATCGTCTACTCGAGCATGAAGTCCTACAACCCGTTCTACGTGGAACTCGTCGTGGCGGGCGTGGACCACGAAGGTCCGCACGTGTACACGAGCGACATGAGCGGCGCGATCACGTCGGAAGACTTCATGTCCTCGGGCAGCGGCTCGCCGATCGCCTACGGCGTCCTCGAGCAGGGCTTCCGCAAGGAATCGTCCCTGGACGAGGCGAAGAAGCTCGCCGAGGCGGCCGTGCGGGCGGCGATGGAACGCGATCCGGGCAGCGGGAACGGCGTGGACGTGCTCGCGATCCCGAACGGACACGCGCTGGGGGTGAACTGAGATGGCGGCGGACATGGGTCGGATGCCGTTCTTCTACAACCAGGAAGGCCGGCTCGTCCAAGTGGACTACGCCCTCCAAGCGGTCTCCCGCGGCTCGACGACGCTCGGGATGAAGACGAAGGACTTCGCCCTGCTATCCAGTCAAGTGAAGCCGACGCGGCCCCTCATGGAGCCCGCGGAGAAGGTCTACGTCGTCGACGACCACGTCGGCGCGACGGGCAGCGGGTACATCGGGGACGTGACCACGCTCCTGGACCAGCTCCGGGTCGCGGCGCAGCGGCACCGCCTCGTGTACGATCTCCCGATCGACGTCGGGACGCTCTCGCGGAATCTCTCGGAGTACCTCCACGAGTTCACGATGTACGCGGTGCGGCCCTTCGGCGCGTCCGTGCTCTTGGCGGGGGTCGACGCCCTCGGCGTGCAGCTGATCCAGATCGATCCGAGCGGCACGACGTTCAAGGGATCCGCGTTCGCGATCGGCCAGGAGTCGGACGAGGCCCTCGAGACGATCGTCAAGGGATATCGCCCGGACCTGAAGGTCGAGGAGGCCGTCGCCCTCTCGACCCAGGCGATCGAAGGCGTCAATGGCGGCAAGTCGCAGATCGAGCACGGCATCGTGACGGCCGCCGGCAAGCGCTTCGAGCACCGCGCACCGAATACCGGGTAACCACCGGACCCTTCCCTTTCCATTCCGGTCGATCGCTTCGCGCGGTCGACTGGACCCCTTTCCCTGCGTGGTGATGCGTTCAGCTCGTGTGGATGCGTGAGCCCATCGCGGTTGACAACGCTTTTAGCGGCCCGCATCTATCCGCGCGTCCGCAATGCGTATTGTCTCGCTCCTGCCCGCCGCCACGGAGATCTGCTACGCGCTCGGTCTAGGGGACGACCTCGTCGGAGTCTCCCCGGAATGCGACTATCCTCCTGCCGCGGAAAGCAAGCGGATCGTGAGCCGCGCCCTCCTCGAGTTCGAAGCGGTCGGGAGCCGCGAAACGAGCCGCCTCGTCGGGGAACGCCTGGAGTCCGGCGGTGGATTGTATCAGGTTGATGAGGCCGCGTTGCGGGAGATAGCCCCCAATCTCATTCTGACCCAGGGCCTCTGCGACGTGTGCGCGCCCACCCTCGGTGACGTCGAGGACGTGGCACGGCGACTGCCGCGTAAGCCCGAGATTCTCTCCCTGGATCCGCATCGCCTTGAGGACGTCCTCGCGGACATTCGGCGAGTGGCGATCGCCTGCGGTGTCGACGATCGAGGGGTCGAAGTCACCGCGACGCTCCAGGAGAGGATTGATCGGATCGGGAACCGCGCGGCGAACATGTCCGAATACCCTCGAACGCTCTGTCTCGAATGGCTGGACCCGATGTTCCTCGCGGGACACTGGGTCCCTGAGATGGTCGAGCTCGCCGGCGGCACCGATGTGCTCGGCCACGCGGGAGAGAAGTCCCGCCGCGTCGAACCGAAGGAAGTCGTCCTCGCATCGCCGGATGTCGTCGTCCTGATGCCGTGCGGCTTCAACCTCGAGCGCACGCGCAAAGAGGCGGGAGCCGTGACCCAATTGCCTTGGTGGGCGGACCTCCCTGCTGCGCGAACCGACCGAGTGTGGGCCGTCGATGGCTCGAGCTTCTTCAACCGGCCGGGGCCGCGGCTCGTCGATGGACTCGAGATCCTCGCGCACATTCTCCAGCCACGTCTGTTCCCGAGGCCACCGCGCGCGAAGGACGCGGAGCGGGGCGTGCCGTGATGGCGAAGCTTTACACCCGGAAGGGCGACGCGGGCGAGACGGGCCTCCTCGGACCCGAGCGCGTGCCGAAGGACGACCCTCGGGTCGAGGCGATGGGCGCGGTCGACGAACTCAACGCGGTCATCGGCCTCACCCTTGCGGCGCAACGCGAGAAACGGATTCGCGAAGTGCTCGAGAAAATTCAGGATGACCTGTTCACGGTCGGCGCGGAGCTCGCAATGTCCCGCGGCCAGGAAACGTCGAAGGTGCCAAGGGTGACGCCCGATCACGTCGCGCGGCTCGAAGCGGCGATTGAGGCCTTCGACGCCGGGAACGTGACGGAGTTCATCGTCCCGCGCGGCCCGGAAGGTCTCGTCCGGATTCACTGGGCGCGGACCGTTGCGCGGCGCGCAGAGCGGCGAGTCGTCGCCCTTTCGAAACGCGAACCCGTGAGCCCGGATCTGATGCGGTACCTCAACCGGCTCTCATCCCTCCTGTACCAAATGGCGGTTTGGGTGCAGAAGAAAGGACGGAAGAAGCCGGAGCATCCGAGCTATTCGCGATGACGGAACGAAGCTTTCATCCGCTCACCCCTCCATCCCGTCGTTGGAGGGGGGCGCGGGCGCTTGATCGTCCGTCACGTGATCATCGGAGCCGTCTTCACGGTGGCCGGGCTCGTGAGTCTCCTGACCCCTGAAGTCCCGTTCATCTGCATCGGGGCGCTCGTGTTCGGGCCGATCGAGCTGCTCTTCGGGCTCTTCTCGCAGAACCCTCGCGACCGCGCGCGCGCCGCGTACATGCCGAGCGCGGTGCCAAGTCGACCGTGGCAGACCCCCGCGCCGCTGGCGGCCCCACGGCCGACGCCCGATGCCACAACCCTGAAATTTTGCCCGCATTGTGGCGCGGCGGCAATCCCAGGGATGGCCTATTGCGCGAACTGCGGCGCCCTCCTCCCGCAGCCGCCCGGGACGGGAACAAAGGGCTAAGCGCGCGGACCCCATCGCGGCCGCGTGGCGCTCGAGTTCACGAACCTCTCGGAGCTCGAGGAGACTGCGCGGACGAAAGTTCCGCGGGCGTCGTTCGACTACATCGCGGGTGGGGCCGAGGATGAGGTCTCCCTCCGGCGGAACCGCGAAGCGTTCGGCCGCTGGGCGCTGCGGCCTCGAGTCCTCGTGGATGTCTCGAAGCGGGACCTCGCCACGACGGTCCTCGGGCAACGGATCTCCATGCCCGTCATCGTTGCTCCCACCGCGTTCCACGGGCTCGTCCATCCGGACGGCGAGGTCGCGACCGCGACAGGCGCCGCGGCCGCGAGCACGTTGATGGTCGTCAGCACGATCGCGACGAAGACCCTCGAAGAAATCGCCGCCGCGATCGATGCACCCCGATGGTTCCAGCTCTACGTCTATCGAGACCGGAACGTGACGAAGGATCTGGTCGAGCGGGCCGTCCGCGCGGGATACAAGGCCCTCTGCCTGACGGTCGACACCCCGGTCCTCGGGCGCCGGGAACGGGACGAGCGCAATGCGTTCACGCTCCCTCAAGGACTCGGCATCGCGAACGTCCGCCCGGCCGGCCTGGACAAGATTCCGGAGGCGACTCGGGGTTCCGCCTTTGCGCGGTACGTCGCGGATCTCTTGGACCCGTCGCTCACGTGGAACGACATCGACTGGCTTCGCTCGATCAGCCCGCTGCCCGTCGTCCTGAAAGGGATCCTCACCGCGGAGGACGCGGCGCTCGCGGTCGAGCACGGGGTGGACGGCATCGTCGTCTCGAATCACGGAGGACGCCAACTCGATTCGACGTTGGGGACCCTCGACGCCTTGCCGGAAGTGGTTGGCGCCGTGCAGGGCCGCGCTGAAGTCTACATGGACGGCGGCGTACGCCGCGGCACGGACGTGCTCAAGGCGATCGCCCTCGGGGCACGGGCCGTCCTCGTCGGCCGACCGGTCCTCTGGGGCCTCGCGCTGGGCGGTGCGGATGGGGTTCGGGCGGTCCTCGAACACCTGCGGATGGAGTTCGATCACGCGATGGCCCTCGCCGGTCAATCGCGCCTCGCGGACATCGATGCGCGGCTCGTCCAACGCGTCTAGCGACGGGCCGCACCCTCGAGGAATTCGACCAGGTACTGGATCGCTTGCGCATTCCCCGTGGGTTGCGGCGGCAGGCGACCGTGGGCGAGCTGTTGCGGGATGAGCTCGCGGAGCCGGTGCACATCGTCGGGCCGGTACCCGAGGGCCGCGGCGTTTCGCTCCGCCTCGGCGTGGCCCTTCGGAGGGATTGCAATGACGGGTGTCCCCGCCGCGAGGGCTTCGTCCAACGTGCCCTTTCCGGCGGTCGTGATGAGGAGATCCGCGGCGAGGACGTAATCCTGGAGGTTCGGGAGGAATCCGTAGGTGTACACGCCGGGCGCCGGTTCCACTTTCAGTTTCGGTCCGCTCACGACGACCATCGACGCATCATCAAGATCGAGGGCATGGAACGCCTCCATGGCGGCGCGGATGAGGAAATCGCCGATGGCCGTTCCTCCGCCGGTGACGAGGATCGTCTTCTTGCGAAAGAAGAGGTCCTCCCGCAGCTTCTCACGCGAGGCGGTGAAGGGCCGCACGATCGGCCCGATGCGCTTCACGTTCGGCCACGGGGGCGCGGACTCCGCCACGAGGACGAGATCGATCTTTCGCGCGAGGCGGGAGAACCAGAAATTCCCGAAGCGCTCCGTGAGACGCGAGACCCCGTCCCGAGCGAAGTCCTGTCGTAGTCCATCGACGACGAGAGCGGTCGGCACCCGTCGACGCACGGCCTCCCGGACCGACGCGAGCTCGCTGTCCGAGATGAGGAAACGGAAGTAATCCCAGTCCCCCTCCTGGCGAAGGAACCGACGGCCGACCCGAAGGTAACGCGCGTAGTCCCGGTACCACCGCCACACAGGATCCAAGACTCCATCGTTCGCGGGCCAATCCGGAGCCGGGGGGGCGGTCATCGCATCGAAGCCGCTCGCGACGACGAGATCGAGCGCCGGGACTCCGGCGAGGAAGAGCAGGTCCACGTCGGGCTGTTGTTCGATCAAGCCGCGAGCGAGGGCCACGGCGCGGGTCGCATGGCCGAGTCCTTGGGAGTGGACCGCGAAGTATCCGTGGAGCGCCCCCATCGGCCGGGCCCATCGGCCGCCGGCGGAAAGACCTTCTGACCGCGCGGAGCCGATTTCCATCGGACGTCCCGCAGTCCTCCAGGATGGCACACGAATGCGGTTATATAGCAGGCGATGCCTAGAGGCTTCCAGAGGAGAGTACCATGGGAGTGGAGGAGAACAAAGCGACAGTGCGCATGTTTTACGACGAGGTCCTAAATCGAGGGAATCTCGGCGTGATTGACAAGATGACGGCCGAGAACTACGTAGATCACACGGCGCCGCCCGGGATGCCTCCGGGCCGAGAGGGCGAGAAGCAGTGGTTCTCGATGTTGCGTGCCGCGTTTCCTGACGGCCAGACGACGATCGACGACATCATCGCCGAGGGCGACAAGGTGGTCGTGCGCGGGACGATGACGGGGACGCACCAGGCGGAGTTCATGGGCATCCCTGCGACGGGGAAGGCCGTGTCGATCTCGGGCATCGACGTCACGCGATTCGAGGAAGGGCAGAGCGTCGAGCACTGGGGCCAGTGGGACGTCGCCGGGATGATGCAGCAGCTCGGCGTCATGCCGCCGCCATCGAGCGCGCCCAAGGCCGAGGAGCCTGGGCAACCCGAGGAAACGCTGGGCGAGTGAGGGCGCAAGTAAAGGCGGGATGAAGGCTCGCGCGCAACCCGCGTGAGCCACTTTCGCGACGCCCCGCCATCGCCTTTTATGGCTTCGCGGCGTTCCTGCGTGTGCGATGGAGCTGGCGACCCTCGCGAAGTATCCGTTCCTCCGGGAAGCGGGCGCGCTCATCCGATCGGAGAAGGTGAGCCTCGAGGAGATCCTCCTCGAACCCGCGTACGCCCGGGCGCGAGCGCTCGGCAAGGCGCGCGTGCTCGAGGCACTGGAGAAAGTCGCTCCGTCGGACCGCATCGCGATCGCACCGGCCGATCAGCTCGCGCAACTCCTGGCCTACCCGGTCGCGCGGATCTTTGTCTCCGCCCTCGAAGACACGTACCTGATCCGGCGATTCGCGCTCCGCGAGGCGATCGCGGCCGAGGGCCGCGCGGAGCATGAGTCGGACGATCTCATCCTGCACATAGCCGCCGAACTCGCCATGGACCTGCGGCGGGAGGACGGCGGATTCCGGTTGCACTTCACGGACTTCCTCCGATTCACGAACACGATGCGCGACGCGCCTTGGAAGTTGATCAACCAGCAAGTCGTGCGCGGGTACGTCCTCTTGCGGCGGGACAAGGCGGTCCGCGTGATGCGCAATGCGATTCAGCGGCACATCGAACAAGGCCTGCCGCTCCCCGTGAGTGACGACATCCTGAACGTGTTCCGCGCGGACCTGCGAGAGATTCGGGGCATCCTCGAGGCGAAGAAGGCGACGTTCAAGGCGGAGGACATCGGGAAGGTGAGCATCACGCGCTTCCCGCCCTGCATGTACAACTTGCTCGCGCAGATCCAGAACCACGAGAACGTCCCGCACATGGGGCGATTCGCGATCGTCGCGTTCCTGCATCACATCGGACTGAGCAACGAGGAGATCTTCCGCGTGTTCGGGGACGTCCCGGACTTCGCCGCGGACGTCACGCGGTATCAGATCGAGCATATCACGGGCACCTCGAGCCCGACGGAGTACACGCCGCCGGAATGCTCGACGATGAAGTCGTACGGCATCTGCCCCGGGCCGGATCGGATCTGCCTGACGATCAAGCACCCGCTCTCCTACTATCGGATCAAGGGTCGGGAACGCCGTCCGCGCGGCGAGAGCGCGTCGACGGCCGCCTAGGCGGAGAAGCCCCGCCACGTCGACACGGCGCGTTGCACCGCGGTCGCATGGCCGAGGACCGCGAACGCGACGAGGAACCATTCGAGCGGCTGGAACGCGACCGGCGCGACACCCCAGAGCACGCGACCGCTCGGCGACACGATCAACTGGAGGAGACCGCCGATGAACAGGAGCACGAGACGGTCCGCTCGACCGAGGATGCCCGCGTACCGTCGGCCCTGACCCACCGCCTGGGCCTGCGTCCCCATGTACGAGGTCAGGAGGACGCCGAGGAGCGCGAGCGTCCCGACCCAGAGTCGGCAGTAAATCGAGAACGCGATGCCGCCGATCATGAACACGTCCGCGTACCGGTCCAAGACGTGATCGAGGAAGTCGCCGCGGGCGGACGCCTTGCCTGCGAGCTTCGCGATCTTCCCGTCGAGCGCGTCGAAATACGAATTGGCGAGAAGCAAGACAAGCGCGAGGGCCAGAAACCACGCTCCCCCGACGAAGAACGAGATCCCCGCCCCCGCAGCGGCAAAGAGTCCGAACCACGAGACGACGTCCGGGTTCACGTGGATGAGACGCCTCGCGACCGGGGTGAAGAGTCGGTCCGCGACCGCGCGATACCGATCAAGGACCACGGCCCCCAATCGCGGTATCGTACTTCAACGTCATCGGGCCATGAGCCGCCAGAGCAAGTGTCAAGATTTAGACGGGCCGAACACACCGGGTCTATGCCCGGGGCCCATCAACACGGTTCTCCAACGAGTTGCTACGCACGGACGAGGTTGCCACGAGTGCCAGTATCAGAAATCCAATCCAGAAGCCGAGGAATACCAAGGTCCGGAGGTCCAAAGCAACGACGAGTCGATACGACCAAAGTGCTACTTCCAAGAATCCTAGACCAACAGCCCAAGCTAAACGCGTAGGATGCCTGCCGATCGTTGCGCCAATCCACAGGAGAAACGCGCCACCGACCATGATTCCAAGGAGAAGCCACGGGTCGGTTGCACGCTCTGTGAAGAGCGCTAATGCCCCGACGGCAAGCGAAGCAAGTCCCAGAATAGCCATGAAGGCTCGAATGAATCCAATAACTACACTCTTTACAGATGGCGGTCGCTTAGGGTCTAGTACCACGAGAGCACCTCGTTGCTCCAGTCCACGGATCCGGCCCCGTGACCCGCGACGCGGCCTTGGAGGATCTCCAACACCGTGTCCGCGCTCTTCTCGGGCGTGGCCTCGGTCGTATCGACCTCGTAGACGAACGGCAGGCCGGCTGCCGCCTCCTGCGTGATGACGTCAATCGCCTCGGCCTCGACGTTCTCGCGAATCTTCGCATCGGGCCAACCGCGGGCGCGCAGGCGATCCGCAAGGATCCGGGGATGACACCGGAGGACAATCGCGAGGTTCACGCTCATCCGATGCGCATAGTGCGCGACCAGGAATCCGAGCTTGACGGGCACATGGATCTCCGCGTCGAGGCGGTCCACGTCGACTTCCCGCACGCCTCGGGCCGAATCGAAGCCCGTGATGAGACCGCGCTCCTCGGCGAGACGATCGAGATACAGCACGTAGTATCCCCGGCGACCGAGAATTTCCGCGACCGAACTCTTCCCCGTCCCGGGGGTCCCGGTGAGCGCGACGAGCACAGGGTGCGCTATTCGAGCAGACTATATTAGGGTTCAGCGGGACGCGGAATCCTCCATGCGGAGCCGCTCGGCGAGCCCCGCAAAGAACGACACGCCGCGGAGGTGGTCGGCGAGGATCCGTTGCACGCGATCATGCGTCGTCGGATCGACCACCCGCTCGAACTCGATGTCATACGCGACGTCCACAAGGAGGAGCGGCTCCGGCGGCGCGAGGCCGAAATCGGCTTTCGCGCGGGATCCCAGCGCCCGTTCGACGTCCTCCATCGGGACGCTCCCGGACTCGACGAGGAGCGCCGCGGCCACGAGCCGGCGGACCAGGTTCCATGCAAATCGATGCGCGCGGAAGTCGAGGAAGATGGAGTCGCCTTCGCGCCTTGCGTGCGCCGCGTCGATGCGGAGGACGGTCCGCTCGCGGTCCCGTGTGAAATTGCGAAAGTCGTGCTCGCCGATGAAAATCCCCAACGCGGCATCGAGCGCCCGCTCGTCGTGTCGGCCGGGCAAGACGTGCTCATACCGGCGCTCCCGCGCACGCCGGGCGCTGAAATCCGGAGGTACGCTCGCGACAGCCCACGCCCAGACGCCGCGGGCTTTCGCATTGAAGGATCGGACGGTCGGCTTCGGCGACAGCAGGCTGTCGAACGCGACGACGTTCCCGAGGGCGCTCACACCGCGGTCCGTCCGGCTCGCGCTCTGGAACCGCGAGGTGCGGATGTCTCGGATCGCGCGCGCCCGGGTGAGTGCTTGGACGACCTCGCCTTCGACGGTCCGGAGGCCGGGCTGCCGCGCTTGGCCGTGGAATGCGCTGCCGTCATAGGCAATCTTCATCGCGAGCCGAGTCAAGGCGGGGCGGATTCGAGTCGTTATATACAAGCCTCGCCCTCCGACGTGACCCCATGCTCGAGACACGGGTCGTGCTCGTCGCCCCCAAGGAAGAAGGCAACGTCGGCGCGGTCGCCCGCGCGATGAAGAACTTCGGCGTCTCTCAGCTGGTCCTGGTCGACCCGTGCCCGATCGGCGACGAGGCGTTCAAGCGCGCGATGCACGGGGCCGACGTGCTCGCGAAAGCCCACGTCGTCGCCTCCCTCGATGACGCGGTGCAGGACGTGGACCTCGTCGTCGGAACGACGGGGATTGTGACGAAGAGCGAGAAGCGGTTCGCGCGCATCGCGATCACCCCGCGGGACTTCGCCCGACGCATTGCGGCGATGGACGGGACCGTTGCGCTCCTCCTGGGTCGTGAGGACTTCGGCCTCCTTGACGCCGAGCTCGCGCGGTGCGACCTCCTCGTCTCGATCCCGGCCGCCGACGGATATCCGATCCTCAATCTCTCGCACGCGGCCGCGATCGTCCTCTACGAGCTCTTCGCCTCGGATGGCCGGCGTCCGCTGCGGCAGGCATCCGGCGAGGAGAAGGAACACCTGTTCGCAGCGTTCCACGAGATGCTCGACACGACGAACTACCCCCGGAACAAGCGCGGTCGGACGGAAATCATGTTCCGCCGGATGATCGGACGGGCCGTGCCGTCGAAGTGGGAATTCCACGCGCTGATGGGAGTCCTCACGCGCGCGACGAAGACGATCCGTCCGGGGAGGAGGCGTCGGTCGTAGGGGTCCGACCGATTCCGAAAGATTCAACCGAGCCGGCACCCTCGGCGGCGCGAATGAAGATCGAGCTGCCCGAATTCCTCGAGCGGCTGAAGCGTCGGCTCCAGAAGCTCCCGACCGCGTACACGATCGGGCCCGTCCTCTTCGTGATCGCCTTCACGTTCCTGATCATCTCCCTCGACATCGAAGTGGGAATCGTCGACATGGCCGTCGCCGCGGGCGACGCGGGCCCGGGCCTCGCCGATCGGACGGTGCCGTTCAACGTGACGTCGCTGTTCCAAGCGGTCCTCACGGTGGACGCCTGCGGGATCCAGTTCTATCTCCTCACGGCCTCCGCGTATCAAGCCTACAAGTCCGGCGGACCGTTGCCGCCCGCGACTCTCGACTGCAACCGCACGCGGGCCCTCGTCCAGGACTCGATCGATTATCTCGTCACGAACTCTTCGGCCCCGGTGGGCTCGGCGAACGTGACGTACGTCATCGACGTCTCGTTCCTCGGTCCGCGGTCGCCGTACGCGGTCCTCTCCATACCCGGGGCGACGATCGCGCTCGGCGTCACCATCTGGGTCTCGATAACGGCCCTCGCGCGCGGCACCGACAAATTGATCGATCAAGCTCGCTCGAAGATCGAGAAACAAAAGGACAAACAAAAGAAGAAATAGGGAAAGTCGGGCGCGCGGGTGCGCGCCCGATTCGGTCGGGCCTAAATTTCCTCTTCCGCCGGCGGCTTGCCCATGCCTTCCTTGGGCTTGCGCGGCATCGCCCGCACGACGACGACCGCCGCGACGACGATCGCGATGATCGCGAGCGCCATCGAGGCGATGACCAGGGTTTGCAGGCTTGCGACCTGCGCCTGGGCCGCCTTCGTCAGGTTCTGCTGCTCCAAAATCTGCTGGTTGAAGTTGTTCTGCAGGCTCTGGATTTCACCGCGCAGTTCCGCGACGATCGACTCGACGTCCGGGATCGCGATGAACGATTGCGCCGCGATCACAGGGATCGCCGCCTCATCGCCCACGGTGATGGTCCGGAGGTCGTACGCGCCCGGCTGGAACGTGGTCGTCTGGGTCCCCGTGAGCGTGATCACGTAGGATCCTGCCGCCACCTTCGTCGGCGTGCCCTGGAACAAGACCGCGCCCGTGGCCGGGTTGACGACCAGCCACGTCGTGTTGATCTTGTCGTAGGCGCCGCCGCCCAACAGCCGGGAGCTCAGGGTGAACTGAGCGGGCCGGCCGATCAGGACGGTCGGAGCGGGTGCGAACGAGACCTGCGGGATCCGCGGCGTCAGGTACGCGTCGTACGAGTCCGCCTGGAGCGGGTAGTTCGGGTCGCGCGTCATCGTGGTCTGCTTCGTGGTCTCGTCGACCTTCGTCAGCACGAACGGACCGTTGCTGGAGAAGAAGTGCCCGGTCGTGTTGTAGAAGTTCTCGAGATCCACCCACTTCACGACGGCTTCGGCCGGCGTGATGTACGTGTCCAGACCCGGAGGCCGGTGCGTCCCGAAGTACGAGGGCAGGTTCGTCGCCATCGCTGCGAGGCACGGACCCTTCGTCATGTCGAGCGCGTCCTTCCCGTCCGTTTCGGCGGTGACTTCGCTGATCCGGCACGGCGTCGCGCCACCCGGAATCACGGTGCTCAAGGCGAGCTCGCTCGCGGTCCACGGGGTGACGGGCCACGCGGGGATGATGTTCGACGCGATCGTCGTGGGATCGACGTGCCAGTAGTCGTACCAGACTTGGAGCTGGTTACCGCTCAGCACCTTGAATCCCTTGAGGATGTTCGTCAGCAGAATCGACGAGAACGTCGCCGAATCTGCGTCGGCCGCGTGAACATCGCCCGAGACTCGGCGGTACACGAGCGCGAGTTCGTACAGCACGTCATTCATCGTGAAGTCCGAACCGTCGTGCCACTTGCCGAACGTCATCGTGTACGTCACCGAAGACTTGGCCGTCGTGCCGCTCGCCACGGTCGTGAATCCCGAGGTCGTCGAGTCCCAGACGAGCGCATCCGTCGGGACCGGCATCGAGGCGGTCGGACTGGGTGCGTCGACGGAGAACGTCGAGCGAATCGGCATGTACAGGCCCGTGTGCGGATGCGGCCACACCGGTACGTCTGCGAAGGCGTACAGTTGGAGCGCGTCGTACAGCCATCCGAAGCCCTGCCATGGGTTCCACGGGGACAGATACTGCAGCCGCTGACCGACTTGCAGGTTACCGCCGACCGTCGCGAATCGCGCGGTGCGCGTCGCAAGCAGGCCCCACGGACCTCCGGCGAGATCGTACACCATGCCCGTCACGCGCTTGCTGATCGCGAACGTTCCGCCCGAAGTGACCCAGACCCGAACGCCGTCCTGGAGGGACAGGTCCGTAGCGGTCTCGAACAGGGTCTCGCGCTCGGCGAGGCTCGTGTACTGCGCGTTCAGCAGCTTGTTGCACACGTCGACGAGGGCTGCCGGCGGGGTGTAGAATCCCCAGACCGCGCTGCCTTCGCCACCGCACGAGTAGAAGTTCGGGTCGCTGTCCGACCACGCGGTGAGCGCGGTCGCGGCCCAGCCTTCCGTGTACAGTTGCCAAGCACCGGTGTCCGATGGGCTGTTGTAGACCTTCGCAAACGCGCCCGAACCGGGTTGGTAGTCACGAGTGACGCCGAACCCGAGGTTCTCGAGCTGGTCTGCAACGTAGTCGCCGATGTTCCGCCGGATGTCTTCAATCCGGATGACGAAGTCCAGAGCAATCGGGTTGCCCTTGAACAGCCACTTGCCCGTCGCTGTGTTGAAGCTGTAGTCTGCGTCGCCACTGAGTGCCTGGGCGATCATCTGCGAGCCGAGGGCCGGGTTGAACGCGTACTTCCGCTCGAGTTCCGACATGAACACGGGGTCGCGCCCATACTCGGGGTTCAGCCGGTTCTCCAGCGTGATGTGCGGGAACTGGCTGCCTCCGGCGATCTCATTCGCGATGAAGTCCCGATCGATGATGTAGTTGAGAGCCTCCCGGGCTTCGCGGTGGGAGAAGGGGTTTCCGACTCCCGGCGCGATTGCCTGGTTCACAGGCACCGGGTTAACGAACAAGTTGTTCAGGCTCCCGCCCACATCGATCGTCCAAAGGTCGGGATTCGCCCTGGCGCTCGCAATGTCGGCCGCGGTCCTCAGCGGGAACATATACACATCCATCGTGCCACCGTTTTGAACGGTCCCGAGATCGAGCAGCGCCTGCGCCTGGTTCGGTTGCTGGAACCAAGTCGCGCTGTCCACCTCCGTGCCGACGCGCTGAGCCCGCGCGCCTGGCATGGCCACGATGAAGCCCGCCAAAACCATGACGGCCACCATCGCTACTGCCAAGAGATGTTTCATTTTCTGCCTCCAAATTGGTGAGGAGAAAAACGAGCTTGACTCCCCCTCGCTCTCCCCACCATTCCGCGGAGCGGATACCCCGGACGATATTTAGCACTTTTCCCATGAAGAAAATGGAGACGATTCGAACGGTGTCCGAGTCCACCTCCATGGGGCGAGTCGACTTCGAACCGTGTCCTATTCCAGCGCCACGTTGATGAGGAACGCGACCATGCTGCGCGCGTTGTCGTGATGCCGGGGGAGTTCCGCGCCCGAATCGTCATCGCAGGCGTCGCGATTGCCGCGATGCTGTCGATCGCCTTTGCACCGCCGACGAGCGGGGTGGGCCTCACATGGCGCGTCGAGATCCTCGACGACACGGGCGGCGCCGGGCACCACTCGAGCCTCGCGATTGCGGCCAACGGGACGACGTACGTCCTGTATCAGGACGACGGCGGCGGGACTCTGCGCCTTGGGACCTTCTACGCGGGCGCTTGGAGCTTCGAGCAGGTGGCGGGCCGCGGGTACTTCGTTGGCGACACGAGCCTCGTGTTGGACTTTTCGGGAGACTTGCACATCTCGTATTTCGACGGGGTCGCGGGCGTCGTCCGCTACGGCACGCGACCGGCCGCGGGCGGACCGTGGAACCTCTCGGATGTCGATTTCGGCTACGTCGACGGCTACAACCGACTCGCGCTCGATCGGTTCGGTGGCCCGGCGATTGCGTACTCGATGAACAACGGCAGCCTGCGGTTCGCGCGTCTCTCGGGTTCGACCTGGTTCACGGAATACGTTGACACGTCGACGATCGTCGCGCGGTACGAGTCCCTCGTGCTGGACAGCGGTGGACGTCCGCATATCGCGTACTATGGCAACGGACAGCTGCGGTACGCGTCCAAGCCGGGCCTGACGTGGACCATCGAGGTCGTCGACCCGCGAGATTACGTCGGGTGGTTTTCGCAGGTCGGCATGGACAGCCGAGGCCGCCCGGAGATCGCCTACTACGACAGCACGGAACACAGCTTGCGGTACGCGATCGAGTCATTAACGGGCCGTTGGACGCTCTCCGTCATCGATGATGTCGGGGACCCCGGGTTGGGCATCAGCCTCTTTGTCGGTCGCGACGATCAACCGCGCGTCGCATACTACGCGCGCATCGCGAGTGAACTCCGATACGGAGAGCTCGTGAACGGATCCTGGGAGACGCAATCCGTCGACGACGAGGACGTCGTCGGCTGGGAGCCGAGCCTCGCGCTCGACTCGGCCGGGACGCCGCATGTGTCATATTATGACTGGACGCGCGACGCTCTGCGGTACGCGGTCGGCCTGCCCATCCTAGGCGCGCGGACCATCGCCGCGGCGAGCGTGCAGACGGCGAGCGCGATCCTCCGGGGGCAGGTGACCTCCCTCGACGGATACGCCGCCGCGAACGTGTCGTTCAATTGGCGTCCGCTCGGCGACCCGGTCTGGAGGAACACGAGCCGGACGTCCCTCTCCGCGGCCGGACCGTTCGACGTTGCAATCGGAGGGCTGACCTCCGGAGAGACGTACGAATTCCAGGCGATCGTCGAGGCGGGCGGGAAGACGGAGATGGGCCGCATCCTCACTTTCACGACACGGGTCCCCGCGGCCTCGGATCCGCTCCTGGTTGTCCTGGCATCGATCGGCACCGGGGTCGCGATCGTCGGATTCTCGCTCGCGGCCTACACGTGGATCCGCGGACCGATCTCGTTCAGGAAGCGAGATGGCACGCGACGAGATGGCCAGGCCTGAGTTCCCGAAGCGGCGGCTCCACGACATCGCAGAGGCCGGCCCTCGCGATCGGGCACCGCGGGTGGAAGTGGCAGCCGGGCGGCGGCGCGGTCAACACGGGCGGCTCGCCGGGCAACGCCGGCCGGTCGCGCGTCCGGTTCTCGGGGTCGGGATCCGGAATCGCCTCGATGAGCGCCTGCGTGTACGGGTGCAACGGCTCGCCGAGGACCTCGCTCACCGGTCCCGTTTCCACGATCTTCCCCGCGTACATGATTCCGACCCGGTCGGAGAAATGGCGAGCCGTCGCAAGGTCGTGCGTGATGTAGAGGAACGTGATCCCGAATTTTCCTTGGAGCTGCCGCAACAGCCGCAAAATCGAAATGCGCACGGAGGCATCGAGCATCGAAACGGGCTCGTCCGCGACGATGAATTCCGGGTCGAGGATCATCGCGCGCGCGACGGCGACCCGCTGCCGCTGGCCCCCGCTGAGCTGGTGCGGATACTTCGCTTGGAACAGCTCGGGCGGATTGAGCTTCACGTTCTCGAGGGCCTTGTGGATCCGCTCGGAACGTTCCTCGGGATCGCCGAGGTGGTGGACGGCGAGGGGCTCCTCGAGGATCCGGTAGATCGAGAAGGTCGGGTTCACGGAGGAGTACGGATCCTGAGGGATGATCCCCGCCTTCCGACGTAACCACATCAGGTCCCGCTGCCACGCATGGGTGATGTCCATCCCTGCGTAGAGGAGCCGTCCGTCCGTCGGCTCGAGGAGGCGGAGCACGACCCGGCCCAGCGTGGTCTTTCCGGACCCGCTCTCTCCGACGATCGCGACCGTCTCGCCTTGCCAGAGTGCGAGGGAGACGTCGTCCACGGCCTTCACGGCGAGCGGCTTGCGAAACAGGCCGCTGCCGACCATGAACCACATGCGGAGATTGTCGAGCTGAAGGTGCGGGTACCCGTTGCCGGCCCCCGGCGGCGGCAGTTCCATCGGCACGGTTTCAGGCGGCTGCATACGACTTCCCCTCGTCGGTCAGCAGCCAGCACGCCGCCTTCTGGCCGTCTTCCCCGAGGAGCTCGGGGCTCCGGGCTTCGAAGAGCTTGATGACGGCGCGGCCCGACTTCTCCTGGACGTCGTCAATCGCCCGGAGGACCGCGCTCCGTGGACCCTCGGAGTCAATGAGCGCCCGGATCTGCCGCACGACCTCGGAGGCCGCGCCGCTCTTCGCCGGCGTGATCACAAGCTTCCACGAATCCCGCGGCTCGAACTTCGCGCCGCGCAGCGGCTTGCCGTCGCCTTCACCGAGCGTCCGGAGGTACGTCTCGAAGTACGTCTGGAGGTCCGCCGCGGACCAGCCGCAGAGCTTGAACGAGACGGGACACCGCGGATGGAAGCGGCAGCCGAGCGGTGGGCTCGTGAGGTCCGGCGGCGCGCCCGGGATGAAGTCCGGGGCCGACTCGCCCCGCAAGAGCGGCACGCTGTGGATGAGCTTCTGGGTATACGGGTGCTGCGGCGCCGGATACACGCGCGCGGCGGATCCGATCTCGACAATCTTGCCCGCGTACATGATCGCGACGTCGTCCGCGAGCTCGCTCGCCAGGCCGAGATCGTGCGTGATGAAGATGTACGCGAGGCGGACCTCCCGTTGGAGATTCTTCAAGAGGTTGATGATGTTCGCTTGTGTCATGACGTCGAGTGCGGACGTGGGTTCGTCGAGGATCACGACCTTCGGCTTCATCACGAGCGCCATCGCGATCACGACGCGCTGTTTCATCCCGCCGCTGAGCTCGTGCGGATAGCGGTTCGCGATCTCCTCCGACAACCCGACGTTCCGCAGGCCTTCGCGGGCCGCAGCGAGCGCCTCTTCCTTCTCGAGATCGTAGTGGACGATGAGGGGCTCCGCGACCTGGTACCCGCATCGCGTCGTCGGGCTCAACGAGTTCATCGCGCCTTGGAAGACCATCGAGATTCCTCGCCAGCGGACCTTCTGGCGGAACTCCTCGTTCGAGTAGGCCATGATGTCCTGGCCGTCGAGGAACACGTGTCCGTCGTACGTCTCGACGTTCCGCGGCAAGAGCCGGAGGACGGCGTTCGCCGTCGAGGTCTTGCCGCAGCCGCTCTCCCCGACGATCGCCGTGGTCTTGCCGGGTTCAATCGAGAACGAGATATCGTCGACGGCCTTCACGGGCCCGCGGCGCGTCCGGTAGTAGTACCGGAGGTTCTGGACTTCGAAGGCGGGCACGTCCGGTCACTCTCCTCATTCCTCGCGGAGCCGCGGGTTGAGCACCTTGTCGAACGCGTATCCGAGGAGCGCGAACCCGATCGTCGTGTAGATGATCCCGCCCGCGGGGAAGAGGATCCACCACCACCAGCCGTAGAACAGCGCCCCTTGGTCGTACGCCTGGCCGATGATCGAGCCCCACGTCGGGAGGACGGGATCCCCGAGGCCGAGGAAGCTCAGGGAGGCCTCGACGAAGATGAAGGCCGGGACGCTCAGCGCGACGAGCGCGAAGGTGTATGGCATGATCCGGGGAATGATGTACTTGAACAAGATGCGGCCGCGACTCGCCCCGTACGACTGCGCGGCCTCGATGAACTGTTCCTCCTTGATCTGGAGCACAATGCTCCGCACGACCTTCGTGGTGGAACCCACGATGCCAAAGGCCACGAGATAGAACAACAGGGCCACGATCCCGGGACGGTAGAAGAGCGATATCATGATGAGAATCGGTAACGTCGGGATGATGAGGTAGAAGTCCGCGAACCGCTGGACGAACGTATCGATTGGCCCGCCGTACCATCCCGAGAGTGCGCCGAGCAGGGTCTGGATTAGGACGACGACGCCTCCCGCTGCGACGCCGAACGCGAGCGCAATCGGGGCACCCCAGAGCAGACCCGTCAGGAGGTCCCGCCGCTTGTCGTCGGTCCCCGCGATTCCGTAGACGGTCCCATAGAGAATCAGCCGACCGTTTACGTCGTCGGTGTTGTTGAACGAGGTGTACTTCACAATCAGCTCGTAGAACCCTTTCTGGAGATGGGCGTTGTGTCCGCTGAGCTGGGCGGTATCATTCCGGGCAAACAACGCGACCTCCGGCATGATGACGGCGGTCGTGACGTTCGCCTGATCAATCACGCCTTCGTTGAGAACCCATGTGCGGATGTTATCGCGAATCTGTGTGATCGCCGAGGAGGTCTGCGTCAGGACGACGCTCCGGTTCCTCGCCGAGTCGGGAATCGATTGGACGAGCAACGACACAAATTGACCGTCCGACTCCCGCAGCCAGCCCACCTCGATGAGCGGGCTCTGGCCAGAAAACGTCCCGTTGACGGCAATCGACAGCTCCGACGGGAAGTTGTCGTAGTCCCAGTAGAACGATTTCGTGAGATTGACGACCTTGAAGGTCTCGTTCGAGCCGGGTACAGTCACGAAGTAGATGTTCTTCCGGAACGAGTCGGGCTCGAAGATTGTCGTTCGCGGCTGGTGTCCGCCACTAAAGATCTCCGACCATTCGGGGGCAGCATAGCGTGGGTTGTCCTGCCACGGATCGAGCCGCGACCAGTTGCGCACGACGTCGTACGGCGCGTAGAACGGCACGATCGCTGCCACGATGATGAGGGAAGCGAGGATCCCGAAGCCCACGAGGCCCGACTTCATCCGGACAGCCTCTTTCAGGGCGGACTTGATGCCGATGGGTGCGGGCGCCGACATTCACCTACCTCCTCAACGCCCGGATGCGCGGGTCGAGGAGGCCGTAGACCAGATCGAGGATGAAGACGGTGACGACCAGGAGGTATGCGTAGAGGGCCGTCAGGGCGATGACGAGCGGCGCGTCGAACACGCCAATCGCGGCGAAGAACAGCTGGCCGATTCCTTCGTAGTTGAACACGGTCTCCGTGATGATCGCACCCTGCCACGCCGAGATGAGGGTGAGGGCGAGGGACGTGACAATCGGGGGCGACGCCGCCCGCAGCACGTACTTGCTCAGGACGGTCCGCTCGGGCAATCCCTTCGCCCGTGCCGCGGTCACGAAGTCCTCGTCCATGATCTGCAAGACGAGGTTTCGCGTCGTGTACGACCAAGACCCGAACGACGCGAACGCGAAAGTGATCATTGGGAGCAGCATGTGGTAGAGCACGTCGAGATACCACGCGAAGGTCCCCTGGTTCGGTGCGGGGACGCCGATCCAGCCGCTCGTGGGGAACCAGTGGAGCTCGAACCCGAAGATCAGGATGAAGAAGATCCCGTATACCCAGGGAGGCACGATGAACGTCGTGACGGAGAGCACGGTCATGCCGCGGTCGAAGACCGTGAGCGCGCGGCGCGCCATCCAGAGGCCGAGCCAGATTCCGAACACGGCGGCGACGGCGTTCGCCACGGTGAAGAGTGTCAGGGTGCGCGGCAGCCGCTCTCCGATGATGTCCGCAACCGAGTGGGACCCGCCCGTCGAGGTGATCGTCTGCGAACGCCCAAGCTGCAGCGTCAACGCGTCTATCGTGAAACGGAACGACTTTTCGACGAACGGCTCGTTCAGGCCCCGCGCCTCGACGCGCTGGTTGTATGTCCGGTTGTAGAGGGCGTCCTGCTCCTCGGGAGGGAGCCGACGGAACCCGGGATCGTTCTGGAGTTGTTGGCGCAGTTCGATGGCGATCTGCGACTTCAGGATGTTGTCGATGAGGCCACCGCCGTTCGCGATGACGACGGTGATGTAAATCGCGAGGATGAGAGTCAGGACGAGGAAAACAGCCCTCTTAGCCAGATGGCGCGCCAGGCCCATACGACGTCTTTTCCCCCGCTCGACGTCTATTCCGTTAGAATGGTCACGCGTTATAACCTTATGCTTTATGGCATTTCTTTCCCGTTCAAACGGTCGGACGCCCGCGACTTGGCTGGGGCACGAGTTCGGAATTTTCCGATCGTCGCGTCGGACGAGTCGCCTTCACCGCGGCGATGCGGGCGAGAGGGCGACCGCTTCGGATTTCTCTTTCTTCAGAATCGCCTGGATCGTGTCGAACAGCCCCGCCAGCAGGATCAGCGCGCTCGCGGCGACGCTCACCCATGCGCCGGACAGTCTTGCAAGCACCACAAAGGTCCCGGAGACGATTCCCGCCACGACGCCGAATGCGACCCATCCGGCGCCAGCCTCCGTCTTCTTTCGAAGCACGAGGATTGCCGAGTAGATGGCCGTCGCAGTGAGCCCGATTCCGGTGAAGATCCACATCGTGACGATGAGCGAGATCCCGGCGGCGCGGAGCAGCTCATCGAGAGTCATGCCGACTTGGCCGGCGAGCAGGACGATGGCGAGCGGGATCGCGACCGCGAAGAGGCCGGCCGCGGTGAGACCCATGAGGCCCTCGACGAGGCGCGTCCGCGGATCCGTGACGACCGGCAGAGGAATGGTCTGCGTTCCATACAGTCGTCGTTCGCCCGACTGCATCGTGCCCGCCGTCGAGGCGAGTCGCGCGACTTGGTGCGGAACGTATGTGAGCTCGTTGCAGGAGCGGCACCGAAACCAATACGGCGTCACCTCTTGAAGATCAATCGATCCGCAGGCATGGCACCGCAACGCGGTCGACGGCGTCGGTTCGATTCCTCTCCCCGGACGCCGGAACGTCGAACGAGAGAAAAGCTTTAGCGCTTCGCCGCGACGAACCGATGGGCGCCAAGAGTGCCGGCCATCGGCGGTCCCGTCATCGCGCCAGTCCAATTCCGAGGGAGCGGTCCGTCTTCTCCATGCTCCGACGCCCGTCCTTCTCGAGTTCGAGCAGCGCGCGGATCGCGTCGATGTTTTCCGGGACCACATCCGATTCCTGGTGGACGGCCTGGAAGTAGTACAGGCGTTTCCCATCGACGACGTGCACACCGTCCCGCCACACCGCGACCTCGTAGAGATCCGACCGGTTGCGAGACAAATCCCGGGCGAGCTCCATGATCTGGGCCGTGGACTTGATGCCCTCGCCGCCCGAGACGAACGCCACCCGCGGATACCGCTTCCACGCGTCGAGGACGCGGTCCGCGTCCGCGGCCTTCTTGAGGTCGACGCTCACCGCGTGCAGGTGCATCAGGGTCGTGGGGACCTTGAGGGCGATCGTGTGGATGTCGAGTTTCGGGAGGACGCTCTGCACGTCGGGACCGTGGTGGCTCGGCATCTCGAGCTCCGGTTCGATCGCGTTGATCGGGCCCTTTTTCGAGTCTCCCGGGTCCGTAGCACGACGCACCATCACCGCGAGGACGCGGTCGATGCCGATGTGCGCGTCGAGCGGATAGAGGGTGCGGATGAGCCCCGTCGTGTTGCACGATGGCACGCGGACGAACGGCGCGCCGAGGCAGTCCTCGTAGTTCGCCGCCGCGTTGAAGGAGAGGTTCGTCAACGAATGGTCCTCGCCGCCCTGCCAGATCGCCTTCACCTCCGCTTTCTCGTACAGGGATTTGTAACCGCTCTCTTCCGGCGTGCAGTCGACGACGAGATCCGTTTCCTTCAACAGGTCCTCGAGGACGCCGGACGCCTTGACGCCGGCCTTCTCGAACTTCGCGAGGGACTCGGGACTCGAGGCGTAGAGCGAATACTCTTTGCGGAGCGCGACCTTCGCCTCGAAATCGGGCTTCGTCTTCACGACGCCGGCGACGCGCATGTCGCCCTGCAGCGCGACCGCGTCGGCGACGCGCTTGCCGATCGTGCCGTATCCGTTGATCGCAATCCGCGCCGGCATCGTCCGCCCTCGGCCGGAGCGAACCGCGGGTCGACTAAAAAGGCTTGTGCGCACGCGCGCAAGGGCTTCGCGCACAAGGTACTTCCGAGCAAGCCGCCATCCCGAGCCATGCACTGCTATTACTGCGACAACGAGGCGAAGGCGATCTGCCGCTTCTGCGGCGCCGCCGTCTGCTCCGATCACACGAAGGCCGGCCGATTCGTGAGCGGCTGGTCGTCGCACAGCGAGCTGAGCGGGACGCGGGCCGACTACGTGATCGTGAACAACGCGATCTGGTGCGGTCGCTGCTCCGTGCAGCCCGTGTTCGCGATGCGCTAGCGCGCCCTCAGCGGGAGTACAGGTCGCGGCGGATCCGCGGGACAAGCGCCATCAGGACCGCGGACTCCGTGAGCCTGTCGCGGTCCAACCGCCGGCCCGTGAGATGGCCGATCGCTCCCTGCTTCGAGCCAATCCCCCGGACGCCGGTCAGACCCTCCATTGCCTCGCCGACGGTCCGCCCTTCCTTCACGCTTCGGATGATAGAAGCGGGGTATCCGAAGCCCGGTCCGTGGCCGATCGTCAGGCGATCGGCCCGATCGAGGATCGCGCAGTACTGCACGTCGAAGTAATCGCTCACGCTCGGCTCCCAGACGAGGCCCGCCTCGATGCCGATCCCGAAGTCGCCGCCACCGAGGGCGGCCCGGGCCCGCGCGACCGCACCCCGGATCGCCTCCGCGCCGAAGGGCTGCTCGGGCACCTCCGTCGCGACGCGGACCTTCGTCACCCGAACCCGCCACCCGAGGGAGTCGAACGCGCTCCGGACCGCGCGGACCTTGACCGGGTTGCTCGTGCCGACGCGCACCGCGAGGGGTTTCAGGCGGACGCCGTGCCGATCGATGACGCCCGACCGGATCCGCCGCGACGCGATCGGTAGGCCGTCTTGTGCGAGCATCATCGGGACGTCGCGGATCTCGAGCGACCCAAGACCTTTCGCGACACGGGCTTCGTTCAAGGCGACCGCGACTCCGTGCCGCTCCGCCGAGACAACGAGGACGTCGAGGTCGGGAAGATCATCCGCGGGTCCGTAAGCATCGTCGATCGGCTCGATGCGAGCGGGACGCCATCGGCGCTTCGTGAGCAGCCGCTTCAGGTTGCGCTCGCGAGTCGAGTACGGATTCACGCGGGCCCGCGACTCCCGCGCGAAGCGATCCGTCGTCAAGCCGATCAGGACGCGCTCCGGATGGCCTTCGAACGCCGCGCCGAGCAGGGTCTCATGGCCGTCGTGCAGAATGTCGAACGTCCCTCCGAGGACGACCCGCATCGACCGCCCATCCGGCGCAAGCGATATAAGAGTGTCCTAAGGAGAGAGCCGACCCTCGTGGATCGCGAGGAGATCGGAGTAGAGCGCGTACGAGGTCTGCCGAATCCCCGGGTTCCGTTCGACGATCTGCAACTCCTTGAGCATGTCCGTTCGGACCAGTAGCGAGCTCGACGTCCCCGCGACGGGGAACAGCGGATGGTCCGGCCCGACCACCTCGATGCCGACCGAGGCCTTGACGGTCCGCCCATCGCGCCAGCCGCGGGCGATCTGCTTGAGCCGCTTCCCGCTCGCGGCGGCCTCTTGGATGCGCGCCGCCTCGATCGACGAGATCCCCTGCCGCGGGACGTCTTCGGGACGCAAGCTCCCGCCCATCAGGACGTTCGCTACGAGGCACGCCTTGACCGTCGCGTCCCATCCGTCGAGGTCCATCGCGGGATCCGTCTCGAGGAGCCCCTTCGTCCGCGCCGATTCGATGCCATCGGCATACGTCTTCCCGGCCTCGATCTCGGAGAGGATGAAGTTGCTCGTGCTGTTGAGGATCCCCTCAAACGATTCGATGCGCGCCCCGCGCAGCGTTTCTAGGAAGAGGTTGAAGACCGGCGCCCCGTCCATGACCGTGCCCTCGAATCGAAAGCCCAGGCCCTTCGCGCGGGCGATTGCCCTCAGTCGACGGTAGTGGTAGACGACCGGGCCTTTGTTCGCCGTGATGACGTGCTTGCCGCTCGCGAAGGCGGCGAGCATGTGGTCGAGCGCGACCTGCCGCGGGGCAATCCGGAGCGGCGTGACTTCGACCAGCATGTCCGCGCGAAGCTTCCGGACGGCCTCGACGGAGGTCTCGCGGATCGGCCGGCCGCAGCCTTCGATCGAGCCACCCGCTTCGGCGACTCGGAGCGCCTTGCGCAAATCGATCCCGCGCGCGTTCTCGACGCTCCCGTGACGCCGCGTGAGGATGCCGACGACGGAGGCATCGAGTCGATGGGCGTTCGCAAGCGGGGCGCGCTGCTCGAGGAGGAGTCGGGCGAACTCCCGGCCGACGTTCCCGAACCCTGCGAGGACGATGCGGCGTTGCGTGGTACCACGACCCTCAGATGTCGAGGACCTTCCCGAGGTCCCGGCGCATCGCCGTCTCGACCGCGAGGCTCGCAACGGCCGCGTCCTGGATCCCGACCCCGGTCAGGTCGGCGATCGTGATCTCGTCGTCGGACTCGCGCCCGGGCTTCAGCCCCGCGGCGATCTCACCCAGCTCCGCGTACACGTCGTTCGCCCGCAATGCGCCCGCCTCGAGGGCATGATGGATCTCGCCGAGCCGCGCGCACTGCTCGAGTCGGTCCGCGACGACCTTGTCCGCCTTCCGCATCAGGCCGAGCTCGAGTTCCCGTTTCTCCGGTCCGTCCGCGCCGACCGCCGTGATGTGCGTCCCCGGTCCGACCCATTCGGCGCGAACGAGCGGCTCGTGGGATGGCGTCACGGTGATGACGGCGTCCGATCATCGGACCGCCCGCTCGACCGTCTTCGCAGGGGTCACGACGACGTCGTGCATATCGTCCATCTCCCTCGCGTACGCCGTCGCCCTTTCTTCGGAGCGGCCGTAGGCAATCACCGCTGCGGGCTCCGCACGCGGAGGAACGCGTCGAGCTGGTAACGCGCTTGCGAGCCGACCCCGACCATCCCGACCTGCTCGATCTCCCGCTTCGCGAGCAGGTCCGCCGCGAGCGCCCCCGCGGCGCCCGTGCGGATCTCCGTCAGGTAGCCATTGTCGAAGAGGACCGCGCGCGGGACGCCGGTGGAGACGTCGAAGACGAGGACGATCCCGCTGCCGACGGGCAGACCGCGGCCGGGGTTGTCGTAGGACCCGGAGGCGACCTTGACCGACACGTAAGGCGAGCCCCGGAGATGTGCGCCCTTGACGTGGAACTCCGCGCGCGACTCAGGGAGGTCGAGATTGATCACGTTCGGCAGGACCGCCTCGCCTCGCGCGAGCCGGACGAACGCGTCGCGGACGGCCACGAACGCTTCGCCGGGACCGACGATCGAGCGGATGTCCCGTTCGAAGAGGAGGCGCAACTCCAACCTACCGCGTCCCCCGGCCCGCCTTCAGTTCGCGGAGGAGTTCGTCGATCCGGTTCAGCCCGCCCGTCAGGTACGCCGACGCGTCCCCCATCCCGATCCGGATGAAGCCGTCCATGCCGAAGTGGTCGCCCGGCACGATGAGCGTGGACTTCTCCTTGAGGAGACGGTGCGCGAGGTCGGACGAGTTGATGTTCAGCGCGTACCGCAGGTAGCAGATCGCGCCCGCGGCGGGCGGGACGTGGGAGAACAGGGAGCCATGGCCTTCGATCCATCCCTTCACGATGGGATAGTTGCGCCGCAGGATCGAGCGCGTCCGACCGAGGAGCTCCTCGCGCCTCGCGGACGTCAGCGCGACCTGCGCGAGCCGGTCCGAGAGGTACGCCGGTGCGAGCGTCGTGTAGTCGTGGTAGCCCCACAGGGTGGCGACCGTCTCGGGCGGCCCGACGACCCAACCAATCCGCAGTCCCGGGAGGGCGTACGCCTTGCTCAGTCCATTCACGACGAGCGTCTTCTCGTATTCGCCCCAGAGGCTGTCGGTCCGGGCGGCCTCGCGTTCCGCGCCGAGATAGACCTCGTCCGAGACGATCCACGCGTCCGCGTCGCGGGCCGCATCGACGAGCGCCCGCCGCTGCGCCTCGCCCATGATCGCCCCGGTCGGGTTGTCGGGATTGCAGACCGCGATCGCCCTCGTCTTCTTCGAGACGACGCCCTTCAGGTCCTCCGGGTCGAACTGCCACTCCCGGTCCTCCCGGAGCCGCAGCGGCCGCACCGTGCCGCCGAAGTTCTGGGTGAGGCCCCAGATCTCCATGTAGTTCGGGAGCATGACGACGACCTCGTCGCCGCGTTCGACGAGATGCCACATCGCGAGGAGGTTCGCCTCGGACGAGCCGTTCGTCACGAGCACGTGGTCGGGCGTCGCGCCCTCGTACAGCGCGGCGATCTTCGCGCGGAGCTCCGGCGTCCCGTTGCCCTGGGAATAGGCGAGCGGGAAGTCGAGGAGGCGCTCGGTCGCGGCCTCGTCCCGGAGCAGTTCGCGGAGCGGCAGCGGTTGGACGCCGCTCTCCGAGAGGTTGAATTCGACGCGGTTCTCCCAGGTCGCTTGCCAGCGCTCCATCTCGAACGGGACGATCTTCATCGGACCGCGCGGGCATCGGGAGGCGCGCGGTTAAATGTTCTCGGCGCATGCGCGATCGGCAACGTCGGGCCGTGGGACGAACCGCCGCCGAGTCCGCGTTAACCTTGTTCAAGGGTGACGGGCGGTCGGTGTCGGAACCGGCGCCAAGGCCGGACGCGCTCGCCCAGGCGTGCCGGACGCCTGCCCCTACAAAAGAATTCCGCTGACCTTAAATACGACCTGCGCATTCCTCGCGGCCGGACCAGAGGGGGCATGAGAAGGCTCGGCGTGGTCGAGAACATCGCCCACGACGGCACGCTTCTCATCCGGTCCGAGTTCGCGCCCTCACGAGGCGCCGACGTGCTGGACAAGCGGAACCGGGCCTTGGGACGTGTGGTCAAGGTGTTTGGCCCCGTCCGGGAGCCCTTCACCGCCGTGCGGCCGACGGGCGCCGTCTCGTTGTCGTTGATCGGAGCCGACGTGTACCTTCCGGAGGGAGACCATGCCGACAAAGAAGATCGAAGAGGCCGAAGAAGTCACTAGATGCCCCGAATGCAACTCGGGCCACCTGTCGTTCGACTACGAGCGCGGCGAGCTCATCTGCGAGGAATGCGGGCTCGTGCTCACGGACCAGATGATCGACCAGGGGCCGGAGTGGCGGGCGTTCGACGTCGAACAGGGCGAGAAGCGTGCGCGCACGGGCGCGCCGATGACGTACACGATCCACGACAAGGGCCTGTCCACGACGATCGGCTGGAAGAACAAGGACTCGTACGGCAAGTCGATCCCCACGCGGAACCGGGCGCAACTGTATCGCCTGCGGAAATGGCAGCGGCGCATCCGCGTGAGCAACGCGACGGAGCGCAACCTGGCCTTCGCCCTCTCCGAGCTCGACCGCATGGCGAGCGGCATGGGCCTGCCGAGGAACGTGCGCGAGACCGCGGCGATGGTCTATCGGAAGGCGGTCAACAAGAACCTGATCCGCGGGCGCTCGATCGAAGGCGTCGTCGCCGCGTCCCTGTACGCCGCGTGCCGCCAGTGCAACGTGCCGCGCACCCTCGACGAGATCGCGAACTCGTCCCGTGTTGGACGCAAAGAGATTGGCCGCACGTACCGATTCATGACGCGCGAGCTCAAGCTCAAACTGATGCCGACGAAACCGCAAGACTACGTCTCGCGTTTCTGCTCCGAACTCAAGCTCACGGGCGAGGTGCAGTCGAAGGCCGTCGAAATCCTCAAAGACGCGCAGGACAAAGAACTCACGTCCGGGCGCGGTCCGACGGGCGTCGCGGCGGCGGCGATTTACATCTCGTCGATCTTGTGCAATGAGCGCCGCACCCAGCGCGAGGTCGCCGACGTCGCGGGGGTGACGGAAGTCACGATCCGCAACCGCTACAAAGAGCTCACCGAGAAGCTCGGCATCAAAGTCGAGCTGTAAACGCCCTGATCATCGGTCCCACAGAAGGACCGCGAACGCAATCGTCCACCCCACCAGCCCCGACGCGGCGTACGTGATGGCGAACGTCGGAACGGCGTAGGGCAACACGACGACGAACGCGACGGCCATGAGGACGGCAGCCGACCACAGCGGCCACCATTCGGTCGACTCGCGCGGTCGCCCGCGGGCGGCGATCCGCACGATGAGGGCGGAGGCGCTCGCGGCCATCGCCAGCTGTTCGCTGACGGTCGCGATGCCCGGCGGCTCTTGGCCCGAGGCGAGGCGGACCACGTCGTAGGCGAGGACCGCCGCGAGGACGAGGAAGGCGAGCGCGGACAGCCATCGGAGGACCGACCACGATCGCGTCGTGTCGAGCCGATCGCGAACGCGAAGGTACAGAAGGCTCGGCGATACGATCCGCAACGCGACGGTGACCACGACGACCGGGACGAAGTACACGGGGTCGGCGACGGCAAAGAGCACGAGGAGCACGGAACCGACCGCGAGGCCGAGGACCGCCGCGAGGACGAGGAAGAACGTCGTGCGCGATACCGAGTAGAGCCAGACGTGCCGCAGGATGGGAAGAAATCCGAGCACGATCGCGCCGATGGCCAGGATCGCGGCGAACAGGAGGACGTACCCGACTTCGAGTGCGGCGGGCATGGGCGCACCGGATTCCGCTGCCGGGCTACGTAGAACTATCGCTGCCCGCGGGGCTCGGAAGTCGCAGGCTGCCGCGGATCAGCGGGACGACTTGACCGCCCACCCGGACGACCTTCGGCTGGTCACCGTCCATCTCGACGCTCACCTCGATGCGCGAGGCGTGCTGGACCTCGATGCCCTGCTCGATGACGAACGTCGACGCCGGCAGGCTCCCGTTGGCGGCCAAGTAGGCACCGCACGCGCCGGCCGCGCTCCCCGTGGCCGGATCCTCGATCCCGAGGTCCGGCACGAACGCCCGTCCGTGGACATGGGCCTCGGGCGACTCGGTCTGGAGAGAGAACGCGTAGCACACGATCTTCTCCCCGAACTTCGAGAGGAATTTTCGGAGGGCCCGCTCGTCCGGGTCCAGGCCCTTCACGACGTCGAGGGACCGGAGCGGGACCTGAAGCGACTCGATGCCCGTCGAAGCGATCTGAGGGAGGAGGCCCTTCGCCCCGATGTCCTTCGTGCGGATCTGCAGCGCCTCCGCGAGCGGCTCGACGTTCTTCACCTTCGCGCCGAGGACCGGTTCTCCCTGGGTCATGACCACTTTCTTCACCTGGCCGCCTTCGCAGAGAAGTTCGAGAGGCAGCACCCCAATCGAGAGTTCCTGGTACACGATCGACGATCCGTCCGGATGCGGGACCAGTCCCTCCAGGGCCGCGACGAACGCGGTGCCAATCGACGGATGGCCCGCGAACGGGATCTCGCCGGACGGCGTGAAGATGCGGTTGCGGTAGTTCGCGGACGGGTTCGTCGGCGGGAAGACGAACGTCGTCTCGGAGAGGTTCATCTCGCGAGCGATCGCCCCCATTTCCGCGGGCGAGAGGCCCGTGGCCCGGACGAACACGGCGAGCGGGTTCCCGGTGAGCGGCGTGTCCGTGAAGACGTCGACGCGCCAGAAGTCGAAGAAACGCTCCGCCATCGATAGCCTCGGGCGCGGATGGAGGTGCCCGCACTTAATGTTCGCCCGACAGGTTTTTGCGGGCTCCATCCTTCCGTCGCAGCGGGGCAACCAGATCGCCGCACTCGAGGCCGGACGACGCGACGAACTCGCGATCCGCGATCGCCGGGTCGCGGACCGCGTGCAGAAGTTCCCCGAATCCGTGATCCGCGAGATGACGCGCATCGCGGCGCTCCATGGGGCCGTCAACCTCGCCCAGGGGTTCCCGGACTTCGATCCGCCGCGCGAGGTGACGGAAGCCGCGAAGCGCGCCCTCGACGGTGGGTACAATCAATACTCGATCACCTGGGGTGCGCGGGAACTCCGCGACGCGATCGCGCGGCGCGCGAAGGCCTTCAACGGGATCGACGCGGATCCGGAGGCGAACCTCGTGGTCACGTGCGGCTCGACGGAGGCGATGATGGCCGCGATGCTCTCCCTGATCAACGAGGGCGACGAGGCGGTGATCTTCGAGCCGTTCTACGAGAACTATGGGCCCGACGCGATCGTGAGCGGCGCGCGCCCGCGGTACGTCCGCATGGCCTGGCCCGATTGGACGATCGACGAGGAGGCGCTCAAGGCCGCGTTCACGGAGCGCACGAAGGTCCTGATTCTCAACACGCCCAACAACCCGACGGGCAAGGTCTTCACGCGCGACGAGCTGCGGCTCGTGGCGGATCTCTGCGCGGACCGGGACGTCGTCGCCGTCACGGACGAGATCTACGAGCACATCGTGTTCGAAGGCGGGAAGCACATCTCCCTCGCGACGATCGGCGATATGGCCGAGCGGACGATCACGATCAACGGCCTCTCGAAGACGTACAGCGCGACGGGATGGCGGGTCGGGTGGGCGATCGCCCCGCGGACCCTGGCGAACGCGATGCGCCGGACGCACGACTTCCTGACGGTCGGCGCGCCGCACCCGCTGCAGATCGCCACGGTCGCCGCCCTCAACCTGCCCGACGCATACTACCGCGAGCTCACGCGGATGTACCAGGAGAAACGCGATCTCTTCGTTCGCGGACTGCGCGAGGCGGGCCTCGACTGCCGCTCCCCCGCCGGCGCGTATTACGTGATGGCGGACTTCTCCGCGTTCCCGTTCTCGGACGACTGGGCGTTCGCGATGTACCTCGTCGAGCGGCTTCGCGTCGCGGTCGTGCCGGGCGGCTCGTTCTACGGCGACCCCAAGGATGGGCAGCGGTTCGTCCGGTTCATGTTCTCGAAGCGGGACGAGACGCTCCGAGAAGCGATCTCTCGCGTGCACGGACTGCGGGACGTGCGGTGAGATGGCCGGGGACGCCGACGTCGTCCTCACGGGCGGGCGAATCTTCACCGCCGCCCCCGCGAAACCGTGGGCTCACGCGCTCGCAGTCCGCGGCGATCGCATCGTCGCCGTTGGGACGGACGCTCAAGCGGAGCGGTGGTCCGGCCGACGGACGAAGAGCGTGGACCTGCGCCGTCGCGTCGTGGTCCCGGGATTCATCGACGCCCACGCCCACATGGCGGAGTCCGCGGGAGAACGTCGATGGACGCGCCTGGATCGAACCCGGAGCCTTGCGGACGCCGTCGCGCGGCTGCGAAAGGCCGCGTCGCGGGTGCCTCGCGGCGGCTGGGTCATCGGGATCGACTGGGACGAGTCGAAGTGGCCCGAGCGCCGCTTCCTTCTGCGGGAGGACCTCGATCGGGCTTCAACGGCCCATCGAATCGTCGCGCGGCGGATCGACTGCCACATCGGGTCGCTGAATTCTCGGTCCCTCGAGGTGGCGGCCGATCTCGCGGGAGCGCGGGGTTTCGAAGTCGATCGGTCCGGTCGTCCGACGGGCGTCCTGACGGAAGACGCGTTCAGCGAATTTCATCGGCGGTTTGAGTCGGGTGAAGCGGCAGTCGAGCGCGGACTCGATGGGATGTTTCGCGCGGCGCATCGCCTCGGAATCACGTCGATCCACGACATCGTCACGGTGGCGGGCTGGCGGGCATATCAGCGGGTCCACCGGAGAGGACGGCTTGGCCTTCGGGTGTATGCGATGCTCCGAGACCCGCTGCTCGCACCCCTCATCGAGGCGGGCTTGCAGAGCGGCCTCGGGGATTCGTGGCTGCGGCTCGGAGCGATCAAGGTCTTCTCCGACGGCTCCCTCGGCGCGTACACCGCCGCGCTATCGAAGCCGTACTCGGATCGGGCGCGCGAAAGGGGGATGCTGATCCACCGACCTTCCGAGCTCAGGGAAACGCTCGAGCGGGCGCATCGTGCGGGATTCCAGACGGCGACGCACGCGATCGGGGACGCGGCGGTCCGTCAGGTGGTGGACACGCTCGAGGATATCCAGGGGGCGGATCCGCGAAACGACACGCGCCATCGGATCGAACACTACGAGCTGCCCGATGACGACGCGCTGCGCCGCACGAAAGCGAGCGGGATCATTGCGTCGTGTCAACCGAACTTCGTCGGCCAATGGAGCAATCCCGGCGGGCTGTATATGACGCGACTCGGCGACGCGCGAGGCTCTCAGAACAACCCGTACGGGAAGATTCTGCGGCGCCAAATCCCACTGTGCTTCGGGTCCGACGGAATGCCGTACGGGCCTCTCTACGGCCTTCACTGGGCCGTGAACGGTTTCTTCGAGGATCAGCGCATTTCCACCGAGGACGCGTTCCGGGCATATTCCTCAGGCGGGGCTCACGCCGCGTTTGAAGACGACGCGAAGGGCACCCTGCTCCCAGGAATGCTGGCCGACTTCGTCGTCCTGGACGGAGACCCGTTCCGGGAGCCGGAGCGGATTGCGCGGTGTCGCGTCCTCGAGACCTGGCTCGGCGGGAGACAAGTCTTCGGACGCGGTTGAGCGCAGAACGTCCGTAACTCCGATCCGCGATGGGGGTTTATGATTTGCCGCGCCCCACTTCGGCGCGGAAGGCCCGGAACACGGTGCCCCAAATCCGGTCGTCCTTGCGGACCTTGTTCTCGAAGTTGCTCAGCTCCGCCCAGGCCTGGAACGCAGCCTTCGTCTTCGTGTCCCATCGCCCGTTCGGGGGACCGCGGTACATCCCGAGCTTCGAGAGCCCGGCCTGGACCTCGCGCACAATCTCCGGCGTGAGGCGGACCACATCCTTCGGATCCTCGCGGTTCAACAGGGTCACGTCGTAGATGTTGAAGATCCGGATGAGTTCCTCAATGGGCTGCGGGTGGTCGTCCACCCGGATGTCGATCCAGCGGTCGTTGAAGCCGCCGTAGCCTCCGTCCTCCCGCGCGACCAAGAGCGCGGCAGACTGCTGCCCGCGCCGGTCTCCGCCCGCCCGTTGGCCCGCGCTCAGCGCCGCGAGCATCCGGACCGGCAGGTCTCCCTCCGTCACGTCGAACGCGCGGGACATCGACTTCACGACCTCCTCGCCCGCGAGGAGGTTCCCCTGGCACACGTACGTCGCCCCGACGAGGTGTCCGGCCCACGCGAAGCATCCCTTCCCCGTGTACGAGGCCGCGCGCCCCCGTGCGTCGACGATCCCGACCTGCCGCTGCGCCGAGTCCTTGTCCGCGGCGATCAGCTTCTTGAGCACGTCCTTCGGCGCCATTCCGCGTTTCATCATCGCGAGCGCCTTCGGGCCGTACGCCGTGTTCGCGTACGACTGCGTCGCGACGGCGCCGACCCCGGTGGCGGCGAAAGGCACGACCGATCCGACCGAGACGAACTTCGACTCGACCGCGACGCCGAGGTCCTTCGTCTTCGGATCGAACGCGACGATGCTGAACGTCGAGGGCCGGGGGAGAGCCATCTGGCCGGACAACGGGTGATCGATATTTCCCGATTCCCACAATCCTTATCCCGGTTCCTTCGGCTCCTGCGGCGCGCGCGATGCACGTCCTCCTGGACCTCTACGGCGTCTTGCTCGATCACGAGAAGGCGTTCCGCGGCCATCGCGACCGCCTCGCGGAACTCCTCGCCGATCGATTCGGAGGCGATCGGGACGCCTGGGCGAACGCCCACGACGAAGCCTTCGTGACGTACACCCGGGGCGTGAACGAGGCGGACTGGGACGCGCGCGGATGGGCCGAGATCGTCGACGAACTCGACGCGAGGCTCCTGGTCGAAATGTTCGAGCGCATGGGGCGCCCCACGCGACCGGAGGACGCGCTCCCGCTGTCCCGCGAACTCGAGCGCGAGTCGATGGCGCGGGTGAACGCGCGCTACCCGGATGCGCGGCCTGCGATCGAACGGCTCCGGGCCGCCGGACACCGGGTCTACGTCGCGACCGGAGGCGGCGAGACGAACGAGGCGGCGCTGCGGGGGGCGGGCCTCCTCGATCTCGTGGACGGCATCTTCACGGGCCACACGCAGAACGCGCTGAAGGGACGCGCGCAGTACTGGAATGGCATCCCGAAGCAGCTCTCCGCGGAGCCGCGCGACTGCGTCCTCGTCGACGACCGCCTCGACTACCTGGAGGCCGCGGCGTCAGTGGGGATCTGGGCCCTTCTCCTGGATCGGAAGGGCGCGCATCGGCCCGAGCTCATGCCCGCGTATGTCCAGGCGACGTTGCGGAACCTCGCGGGGCTCCCCCACTGGGTCGCGGATCACGTGGCCGCCAACGCCGGATGAATTCGCCGAGGCGAGGGGGGGCCGCTGTCCGTATACCTCTACTTGGAGGTATGATTCCCCCGGCGCCTCACGGCCGCACGCGTTCGAGCTTCACATACCGAACGTCCGGGCCGACCTCGCCGAAGAGGATCTGCTTCTTCACGCCGTGGGCGAGCCGCACCGCGCGGCTGATCTCCGGCCAAGCGCCGCGGTGGCCCTTCGGTACGACATGCACCAGATACTTCGCGTGGTGCGTCTCCGGGTCGCCCTCGTACGCGCGGAAATGGGACCCGTACTTGAACCCGGTCTTCGCGATCACGCCTCGGTCCGTCAGGTCTTCGTACGCGCGAAGGCGCAACGCAAAGTCCGGTTGGATCGCCTCCGCCTCCTTGACGAGCCGCGGCAGCTTGATCGTCCGATCTGTCTCCGCGTTCCGGACCTCCGCGATGCCGACCTTCGCGAGGTACGCCGTCTCGAGGAGGCTCAGTTGCAGCCGGCGCCCGATCATCTTCCCGAAGAATCCGGCGGCGTGCAACGCGCGCGCTTCGTCCTCATCGATGACGACCGCGCGGTCTTCGAGGAAGTGCACAACGACGCGGTCCTTCGGCGGCTCGGGAGCGCGATGGCCGCGGGGCTGTGCCTCGCGCACGCTGTAATAGGTCAGGTCACTCTCTTCATCCACGAGGCCGAGGAGCAGGGACTTCCGCACGCCCGCGGCCTCCTCCGCGCGCTCCAGGAGTTCGGCGAGGTCGAACACGGCGCGCTCGCTCACCGCGCGGACCCAGTATCGGCTCGGCGTCTTCCGCGGCGCGCCGCCGCGCGGATACACCTGGAAGTCGACGGGTCCGCCGCGAGCCTCGACGACGTAGCCGCGCTGCCGCAGGTCGCGGTACACGAGGTAGCGAATCTCGAACGAATCGATCGCGCCGCTCGCGGCGCGGAACAACTCCCGCGGCGACACGACCCGGCCGGCCCGTCGCACGACGAGTCGCTCCGCCTCGACGAGGTACACGGCCTCGAGGAGATCGAGATCGACGCCGCCGCCCGGGCGTGGCCGGCCGAAGAACCCGCGGTTGTAGAGGCTGCTCCCTTCCGCCGGATCCTCGACGACGACGCGACCCTCGAGCAGTTCGCCGGGCATCCGGCACGCGAAGCGCGGACCGCCGATAAAGCGTTCGGAGACCGAGGGCTGGCTTGTGAGTGCAAGCGAACGCGTCCGCGGCGTTTATATAGAAGCTTATACGATGAATGAGCGTGAAGCGAGACCGGCTCCTCTCGGAGACTCGGGAGGCGCTCGCGAAGACCGGATTCTTCCTGTCGCGACCGCACGGGGAGCGCGGACTATCCTTCGACCTCGTCGCGCGGCGGGACGACACGCTCCTGATCGTCAAGGTCTTGCAGAACGTCGATGCGCTCGGCAAGGAGACCGCACACGAACTCAAGGTGATCGCGCGCACCCTGGAAGGCTCGCCGCTCGTCGTCGGCGAACGCAGCGGCACGGGGGCCCTCGAGGACGGCGTGATCTACAACCGCTTCGGCGTCCCGATCCTCGCGCGCCGCACGCTCCTCGAGTTCCTCGAAGAAGGCGTCCCGCCCTTCCTGTACTCCGCGCCGGGCGGCCTCTATGTCCGCCTCGACGGCACCGCGCTCCGTCGCCTCCGGGAGGATCGGCAGATTTCGCTCGGGACGCTCGCGGACATCGCGGGCGTGTCGCGGCGGACGATCCAGATGTACCTCGAGGGGATGTCCGCGACGATGGACGTGGCCCTGCGCCTCGAGGAGTTCCTCAAGGAGAACCTCGTCTTGCCGGTCGACCCGTTCGGATTCCTCGCGGACCGGGAGAGCGGGGATGCGCCCGCGCCGCGCCTCGAGGGCTTCGAACGTGAGCTCTTCCAGCGTCTGCAGCGGCTCGGATACGCGGTCCTGCCGACCGCGCGAAGCCCGTTCGACGCGCTCTCGAGCCTGGAGGAGACGACCCTCCTCACGGGCGTGGGCGACGCGGAGAGCGCGCTCGATCGCAAGGCGGAGGTCGTGTCGAACATCAGCCGGGTCGTTGAGAAGGACTCCGTGATGTTCGTCGTGCGGCGGTCCCTCCGCCGGAGCATCCGCGGCGTGCCCGTCATCGGCCGGGAGGAGCTGCGACGCGCGAAGGACTCCGATGACGTCGAGGAGATGATCGCCAAGAGGAAGGGCTAATGGACGAGGTCCGCATCGGCGACACCCCCGTCCGGATCATGCCCGCGGTGCGAGGGTTGCCATCCGAATCAGCGGGCGTCCGCGCCGCGATCGAAGCGGCACGACCGTCCGTCGTTGCGCTGAGCATCGGTCCCGAAGAGCTGAAAACCCTCCGATACTACGACGGAGGGCCTCTCGAACCGGATAACTTCGAAGAAGAGGTCTACGTCGCCGGCCTGTCGGCATGGGAGACGCCGGTCAAGCCGCCCCCGTGTTTCGCGGAAGCGATTCGCGCATCGGACAACCGCCGCCTCCGCGTCGAAGCGCTCGACATGGACGAGCTCACGTACACCGAGAACTACGTCGATTGCGTCTCGGCGCTGGAGGTCGTCTTCCAAGGACGCTTGGAGCGCCGGCTGTTGAAGAAGCATTTCGCCGCAACCACTCCGCGCGACTTCGTCCTCGAGTGGGACGCTGAGGTGAACGGATCGCCCGGCTTCGCCCAGCTTCAGGGCCGGCGCGAATCGTTCATGGCCTCCCGGCTCCGGGAAATCTCTCGCGGCGGAGGCCCGGTCCTTGCGGTCATCGAGGTCGAGCGCGTGAGAGGCGTGCTGACGGCGCTGCGCGGCTAACGCCCGACGTATTGGGACTTGCTCGCGTCGCCGAGGTCGATCCCGTAGACGTTCGCGCCGATCGATGCGACGTTGATCGCGGCGGTCCACGAGACCGCGTTATTCGTGTTCGACCAGTACCATACGTCCGTCGTCGTGCCGATGACGATATCGTCCGGGCCGTCGCCGTTGACGTCCCCGGCGCCGAGCGCGGTGATTGCATTCCCGGGTGTGTATGAGGGCAGGGCGCTGATGATCACGCTCCCCGTCGGACCGAATCCCGTGAGGATCCGGACGGTCGTGCCGAAGGCGATGGCGACCTCGAGGCCCGATTGCGTCGAGGAGAAGTTGCCCATCTTGATGCCGACGATGGGCGATGGAGCCGTGTAGAAGGCGCCCGTCGGCGTCTGGAGGCCGCCGGATCCGCCGAGGTACTTGAACACGTTGTTGTTCGCGGTCCCGATCATGATGTCGGAGAAGCCGTCGCCGTTGCGGTCGTCCGCATCGATCGCGTTCACCTGACCGGCGTCACCGGGGCTCGAGAGGCTCACGCCCGTCGTCCCGGAAGGGGTCGTGGCGCGGATGTACATCACGTCCGCGAAGAGCGTGTCGAGGTTCGTGTTCCCGACCGTGTGGTCCATGTCGATCGCACGAATCCACACTTGCTTCCCCGAGACGGACGAGGGCAGGATGTAGGAGTAGCTCGTGTCCGAAGTCGCGTTGACCCACAACACGGTCGCATAGGTGCCGGCCGTGGGATCGCCGCCGACCACGTCGCTCGCGTACGCGATCGCGAAGTTGTCCCCTTCCGTGTTCGCGGTGTGCCGCGCTCGGAGGTTGAACGTGAACGTCGTGCCGGGCCGGTTCGGGACTTGGGTGACGCGCCAGTATTGTTCGAGCTCGCTCGCGAGTCCGCCCGTCGACGACCAGGTGAGCGCGACGTTGTCGAAGCCGCCCGTCGTCGTCGATCCACTCGCCGCGTTCTGGGTGCGGACCGCAATCTTGAGGTAGTACGTGCCGGCGGCAGGAATCTTCGAGCTGACGTCGATCGACGTGACGCTCGCCCAGCTCGTCGCGCCGTTCTGCGCGGTCGAGGACCAGACCTGTTGCCCGAGCGTCGGCGCGCCGCTCGTCGTGTCGACGAACGCATACATCACGACGTTCCCGCCTCCCGTCGCGCCGAATGCGATGACCTTCCAGTCGAGGTTCAGCTGCGCCGTGAAGGGAGGCGACCCGCTCACCGTGAAGCCTTGGTAGAAGTAGCCGGAGACGACCTGGCTGTTCACCCAGTTCGTCGAGATGGACGCGTACCCTCCCGGGTTCCCGCCCGAGGACGCCCACGTGCCGCTCGCCGCCGTTCCGGGGTCCTGCCAGTCCGCGTACGTCCAGCCGCCAACGTCGGAGGTGAACGCCCCGTTCGTCGTGGCGCCCGATTGGACCGGTTCCGTGAAGGTGTACTCGCGCACCTGTTCGTAGCTGCCGTCCGAGACGAACGTGTTCAGGTAGCTGCCCGACGTGACGTTACCTCTCTTCGTCACCTCGCCTTCCGCGAACCAGTCGTCCGTGATCCCGATGTTCTGGAACTTCCCGAGCTTGTCGAGGTTCGGATACCACGTAAGGCGACCCGAGGCGCCGCCGACGGCGATGTCGTTCGCGCCATCTCCGTTGAAGTCGCCCACCGCGACGGACGTGATGGACTGGGAGCGGGACTGGTCGACGATCACCTTCGTCGCGGCGCCGTTCTGCCAGCTGCCGTCGTTCTTGTAATACCACACGTTCCCGTTCGAGGCCCCGCAAATCACTTCGGGCGCGCCGTCGCCGGTCACGTCGCCGACCGCGAGGGCGTTGCAATAGATGCTCGCGAGGTTCTCCATGACGAACCGCGTGAAGACGACGTTCCCTTGGTTGTCGAGATCCCGCCGGTCGAGTACGATCTGCCCGTTGCTGTTGTCGACGAACAGGCTGCTCACTGTGTCGAGGTCTCCGTCGCGGTCGAAGTCCACGTTGACGATCGCAATCGTGTGATAGCCGTTCTTGCAAGTCCCGGAGAGGCCGCAGAACTCGATCCGCGCAGTGCGCCACCGGTCGAGCCCGTTCAGGTTCTCGTAGTAGTACGAATAGTCCTTCGTGCCCCACGCGTTGTTCGTGGCGGCGTCCGTGCCGGCGACCACGTCGAGCTTGTACAGCGGCGCGACGACGACGAGCTGCGTCGCGACGTTCGCATAGGACTCGTCTCCGTCTCGGATGCTCGACAGGGTCAGGGCGTAGTTCTGGATGCCTTCCACCCAGGGATCTTGGCTCGCTTGGGTGAAGTTGATCGCGAAGCGGTAGACCCGCTGGCCACCGTTGATCGTGACCGCCGTGCCGGAGCACGGTGGGGCGACGGGGCAGATCGGCACGTTCGTGTCATGGCCGTTCACGGGCGCCCGCATGAGCTGCGTGCCGCCCGCGTAGTCCTTGATGATGACGTTCCCAAAGACGACGTTCGTGATCGTCGCGTCCGTGGTGAACATCTTCATCTGGACGTAGGCAACGTCGGTCGAGTTGAATCGCGTCGTGGCCTGCGTGAAGGCCGCGTCCTTGAAGGTCTGGACCTGCGGGAAGTCGCGCACGTACCCGTCCGTGTCCGTGATCGTGACGGAGTCCGTCGTGTTGAATCGGACCGCGCTCGAGGAGAAGAGGAGGATATCGAGCGTGTACTTCGCGAAGAAGTACGACGGCGGGTGGAGCGGCACCTTGTAGTAGTTCGTCCCGACCTGCGGGTCGGACGGCGCGTTGAGCTTGAACCGGTACGTGTAGATGTAGTAGCCGTTGATGAACTCTAGGAACGTGAACGCCTGGTTCGACGACGGCGTCGTGGACTGCGTCACGCCCTTGCTCGTGCCGTAGACCACGGGCTGCGACGGGAATCCGCTGAACGGGTCGTAGAGCGTGAACTTGTCCGTGTCGAACGTGTTCTCGAGGTCCAAGCTCCCGATGACGACCACGATCTGGTCGTTGGCCTTGAACGTCCGCGTCTCCTTGGCGGTGTACTTGAACTGGTCCCACTGGGACGCGTTGAAGATATTGTATCCCTGACGGCCGTTCCATCGCAGGTTCGACGGTCGCCCGGTTCCGTTGATGCCGCCGCCTCCGCCGCCGGAGTTCGGGCCCTGGATCACGTTGAGCGTCATCCGGGACTGGGTCGCGTGGCCATGGAGATCCGTCGCGTTGAACAAGATGATCGAACCGGCCCAGCTCAGGCTCGGATAGGGGGACTTCATGCACGTGACTCCGCCGAGGGCGAACTCGCCGTCGCCCGCGACGCGGTCCGGGAAGAGGCCGTCGTCCCGCATCGGCTGCGGCTTGGAGCACGGGTCCGGTGTCCCGTACCACGCGGTGATCGTCGCGTACACGGACTTGCTGTTCAGGTCGTTGTCCGGGTCCGCGACCTTCGCGAAGATGTAGAAGTCCAAGCCGGACTGGACGGGATCGATCGCGGTCGTCGCGTAAAGGCCGTCCGCCCACTTGTCGACGAAGACGGGTGGGCGAGAGCCCACGGGCGGGTTCAGCGTCGAGGTCCACAGCAGGAGGGACTTCAGGGTGTCGATAATCGTGACCGAGATTGCGTCGCTGGACCGCAACGTCGTGTTCTTGTACGACCAGCGTTCGCCGACGCTCCAGACGCTGTCCTTCCCGTCGAGGAGCCCGTTCGGGCTGACGAGGAGGCGGTTGTACACGTGCAGGCGGACGATGTCCGTCTTCGCCGGGTTCGTGCCCCGCTGCGACGTGACGTAGATAATCGTGGGCGCCGGCTGCAGAGCCTCGCCGCCCTGATGGAGGAGCGTGATGTTGATGCCGATCTCGACCCCGAGGTTGTTGTATATCGGATCGAGGGCCGACTGGACGTCGAGGCGGGTCTGTGCGACCGGCGTGGGGATGCTCCCAACCCAGATGATGATCGTCGAGAACAGGACGACCGTCATCGCGAGGATGAGGATCGTGCCGATGACTTCCGAGATCCCGGATTCGTCTTCGCGGAGCACGACCTTCATCGAGCGGCCTCCCGGTGGGCTAGGGAGAGAATGCTCGTATCAGCCGGGCCGACGATATATAAAGTGTTCGCGGTAGTTACCACAACCGCGAAGCCTGATTCTCACACATGGAGGGATTTGGCATGCCGCCCGGACTGCTCTGCCCCCGTGGGAGGGTTACCATCTCCCAGTTCTCGTGTAGACGGGAGTTGAACGACTTTCGGCCATCCTCTCCACCGTCTCCGAGAAGCGCAGCAAGGCATTTGCGTCGACGGTGAACCACGTATCCACGAGGTTGATCGAGTCTGCAAGGTTCTTTCCGATCGCCCACAACCCGAATCCGTCATACACTCCCAATACGCCGCTCCGGTAATGCCGGGGACCTACGTAGATCCGAGAAATCCGGTCCCAAGGTAGGTCCTTCCGCACGCGCCGTCCGAGGAGGAGCCGAATTCCCGTGGAGTCTGCAACAACCGTCCTAAGCGGTCTAAAGTATAGGGGAAGAAGCAGAGAGGCCGAGACAAGGGCGCATGCGATAACCACGGCGTCCACGAAATTGGTGGAGGACGCCTCCGGGGTCGCAACGATGATGAGTGCCAGGCCTATCATGCAAATTGGGGAAATCCACATCCGGCGGTAGAACCGGCCGCGAGCCAACAATACGGTTTGCGTCTCGGAGGATGCCGCTCGCGCGATATCCGTCGGATCCGGTCCGGACTCAGACCGCATAGTCTGAGGACACACTCCCTCGCCAGACTAAAGGCTCATCGACGCTCCTCCTACATGTGGCTTCCCCTGTGGAGACGTCAGTCCGGTTCCACAATTGGGAGGGGCTCGGTTGCCAGTCTTCCGTGCTGGCCCTGGTCGGGCCTTTGCACGCCATTTCAGTTCAGGACGATTCTGCACTTTTTAGGTTCAGGTAGTAACCACGACGTGAAGCGTGAGAATCACGGGACTCACGCTTAAGTAAACGGGACCGCATCGGAAACATCGTGGAGCTCACCGCGGCTGAACGCGTCCTCCTCCACCTCCATGGATTCTGGAACGTACCCGAGCCGGGACGGGACGCGACCCAGGCCGGCATCGCGGAAGGAGCCCGCCTCCTCCGATCCCACGTCCCGCGGACGTTGCGGTCGCTCCAGGTCGAAGGGCTCCTCGATTCGCGCGACACCCGGCTGCGCGGCCAGACCCGCAAGGTCCGGGTCTACGCGCTCACGGAGGCCGGCGTCCGTCGCGCGCGGCAGGTCTTGTCCGAGGTCGATGCGACGCGCGTCGAGATCGACGGCCGGTCGACGTCCCTCGGGGACGCGCGCAAGAGTTTGGGTCTGACGCCCCTCGCGGGCCTCACGGCAATCGACGCGCAAGGCCGGCTCATGCCGCGGGTAGCGGAGCTCGAACGTCCTTCGCTGCTCGGCCGGCAAGAGGATCTCGCGGCGCTTCGTCGTTGGCTCGCAGGCGCGGCGACCGTGGCCGTCGTGTACGGATCGCGCGGCATGGGGAAGAGCGCACTCGGCTGGGCGTTCGCGGAATCGGTTCCGAGATCCGTCTGGGTCGAGATCGAGGCGGGTTCGGACCTCGAAGGATTTGCGACCTCGTTAGCTTCGGCGACCGGGATCCCTGCCGCCGAACCGGACCATCCGGAGTCGGTGGGTCAAGCTCTGGCGGACGCGTTTGCTCGCGGAGCGAAACTCCTCGTCCTGGATGGCTACGGCGAAGTCCCGGAGGAAATCGTCGACGCCGTCGCGGCATTCCTGCGGGGAGCGGGACCGAATACGAAGTTGCTGGTCCTGGCGCAGGAGTCGACCCCGGCATATTGCCGGTTCTACGGGAAGAAAGACGTCGACGCAGGTCGCGTCATGGAGCGGCATCTCCGAGGCCTCGGTCTCGACGATTGTCGCGCGATGCTCCGGAACCCGACGATCGATCAGGAGGCACTACGGCGGATTTTCCTGCTCACGAAAGGTTGCCCACTGTACCTCCGGGCCATCCGCGAGGGGGATGAAGCGACGCTCCGCGCAACCAGTCGTTTCACGAACGCGGAGATCCGACTGCTCCTTTACTCGCGCGGCCTCGCGGCCTGAAGCGGCGCGAGCTGGTCGATGGAATCCATCATCCGATCCGAGTACCCTTTCGTTCCGGGCTTCTTGTGGAGCGCGAAGAGGACCTGGATGACCTCGCCCTCGTCCCCGCGCACCGCGATCGCACGGGCCGTGCACTCGACCGCGAGGCCGTCGTGCGCCCGGAGCCGGAGTTCCTTGGGAGTCGGCGCGGGTCCGCCGCGCTCCTTCGTCCACGCGACGGTCGCCTCCGCCTCGGAGATCTCGAACACCTCGTACATCCGACGCCCGCGCACCTCGGAGGTCTGCCAGCCGACGAGGGCCTCGGCGCCGGAGTTGAGATGGACGATCCGTAGGTCGCGGTCGACGACGACGAGTCCGTCGGAGAGGGCCGTCGCGAGCGCCTCGAGCCTCCGCCGCTCCAGATCCAACTGGACCGCGAGCTTCGCCCCGTCCAAGGCGATCGCGACCTCCGCTGCGACGCCCTGCGCGATGTTGATCTCGATCGAGGTGAAGAGGTGGGGACTCCGAGTGTCGTCGAGCCACAGGACGCCGAGGAACCGCCCGCGCGCGGCGAGGGGGACGATGAGCGCGGACTTGAGCGCGAGGCGCGTCTGGAGGTTCGGGGGTAGACCGGCCTCGCCCGAGGACGCCTTCACGAACGCCGGGAGCCGCATCCCGATGAGCCGCTGGGCCAGCCGCGGGATCTCCGCCTCTTGGATCCGGAGTCCGTCGAACGCCGTGCGCTGGGCGCCGGCCACGAACGACGAGATCGTCCGGAACTCCCGCGCGGCCGCGTCGTAGCTCAGGATCGCGCAGCGGTCCACGCGGACGAGTCCCGGGGTCACCCGGACGATCGACGCGAGGAGCTCGTCCTGGTCCGTGAGTCCGCCGACCATTTCCGTGACGCCGAGGAGCGCGGCGAGGATCTGCGTCTCGCCAATTTCCTCCGAATCCGGCACATCGTGCGGATGCGGGAGGTCGCGATAAGAACGTTTGCCGCTCGTTATCAACCCAGCGCCCGGCTCAGAAGCCCTTTAGGGCGCGCGGCCCTCTATCCCACGGCGTGAGCGCGGCCCGGACGGTCCTCGCCATCCTCGGGATCGCCTTCGCGATGCTGGGCCTCGTGAGCGCTTGGCTCCTCGATCGGCTCGTCGGGATGGCGTTCCTGATCGTCGGCGCGTTCCTCCTGATCCTCCCCTTCTCCCGACTCCGCGACGAGGAATGAATCAATTTAATATGGATGCCGCGGTGGGCCCGGGCGTGTATCGTGTCTTCCGCATCCCTGCGGCGCAGGCCTCGAAGGCGGATGTCCTGTGGGGGGATGACCTCGTGAGCCGCCAGTCCGTGATCGCGCGGGACGCGCGGAGCCTCGGTCTGTCGGGCGATGACCGCTACGTGATTGTCGAAGGAAGCGAGGTCGCGGTGGCCCGCGCCTCGGACCTGCTCAAAGACGTCGCGAAGGCCCTGGACGCGAAAGAGGCGGGGCGTGTGTACGAGCGATTCCGATCCCAGGAGGAAGATGCGGCCTCCGGGATGGGGATTATTTTCGGGCCGTGAGCTCAGGCGACCAAGTATTGTTCGACGCCGGGTGCGGTCGCATCGCGCGGGAGCGGATCGAGCTCTCGCTCGAGACACGCAATCATCCGCGCGGTGATGGTCCGGGGGTCCGCGAAGACCACGAGGAATCCGTTCCGCATCGCGGCCTCTTCGTGGAGATCCTCGACGAAACGCAAAGCACGCTCGAACCCCGCGTGCAGGATCAGGACCTCGAGGCAATCGAGCACGAGGGTCCCAGCGCCCCGTTCATCGAAGAACGTCGTGGCGGCGGTCCGGAGGTCCTGGAGCTGGCGCGGGTCCGCGGTCGCCATGCCGCCTCGCAGGGTCGTCACGCGGAGGAGGTCGCCCCCGTCGGGCGCCGCGTCGACGGACCGAACGGTCATCCAAAGGAACGCGGCGTGAGCACCCGCCAGGGCGTGGACGAACGGGACGGCGGTCTCCCCAGGGTCCTGAGCGAGATAGCCCAAGCCCCGCATAAGCGGTGGGCCGATGAACTCTCCCCCCTTTGCATTGGCAAAAGGGCCACCGCCTATGGAAGCGCCGCGCCTTAAACCCCGCGGTCTGATTCCATTCGTGAGACCAAGCCGCAGTCACAGCGTGCGGATTTTGTCGGCCACGAACGCCCGGATCTCCGGGTCATCGGGAATCGTGAGGGAGCGCTTGAATCGCTCCGACTTGTCCGGAAGATAGTATCCGCGGGAGAGCGAGATGAACTCGTTCGTGCCCTCGGAGGTCGTCGCCCGCTTCCGCGCGATCTCGAGGAAATTGTTGCGTCCGAAGTTGACCTTCTCCGCCCGGATCGTCTCGAACTGCACGTCCTCGTTCCGCCGGCCTCTGTCCTCGTATTCCATCGCGAATCCTCCCGATCGTCGGAACTCCGCGGCGCGCGGAGAGAGCCGCGCAACCGACGGATTCGATATAAATCTTCGCGGAGCGGTCGCGTGGCGCGGACGGATTCCGGAGCGGAGTCGCCCTCTCGGGCGTGCAGGACCGCACCATTAAATATCGCGGGTCCCTCGTCAGGGCGGAATGCAGTGCGTCCGGTGCGGCACCGCCTTCGACGGAGCGTTCTGCCCGCGGTGCGGCACCCCCGCAACGGCGGCCGCCACTCCTATGGCATCGGGATGGCCGTGCCCGCGATGCGGGACCATATTCGCGGGGAATTTCTGTCCCCGGTGCGGACTGCCGACCTCCGCGTGGGCGTATGCGCCGCCGCCGAAATCGACGGACGGACGTTCGGTCCTCTCGATCCTCTGGACGCTCGCGATGGTCGCGTTCATCTTGTTCGCCCTCACGGACTTCGCCGCCCTCGTGATTAGCCCGACTCTCGTCGTCCCCGGGATCCAGGGCATCACGTCCGGGGAGAACGTGAACAGCGGACTCGACTTCAACGGGAACTGGAGTTTCGATCAGTGGAGCTCCGGATCCACGCCCGCGTATCGGAGCACGGGAGGGAACCCGGGCGGCTACCTCGAGATGACGCTCTCCGGTGCGGGAGCGCGAGGGTTCTGGGTGCAGCCCTTCGCCGTGGACGGATCGGTCCCGTTCACGGGGTCCGTGCGCCTCGATGTCCAGATCACCGGCAGTCTGACCGCCGGCACGTTGCTCGTGGCCGTCGATTCTTCTTCGGCGTCCCCTCCCGACCCGCGCGTCGCCGTCGGCATCCTGAACTTTACCGGGCCGACGTCCTGGACGACCACACCGCGGTTCGACGCGACGGACCACTTCGCAAACCCGGGGACCTACTACCTGAAGGTAGCGTTCATCGCGACGGGCGCGACCGGGCCGGTCACCGTCGGATTCGACAACATCCGGCTCGCGTGGACGACGGACTCGTTCGTCTATCTCTTCGTCCCGCTGCCGAACGTCGTCGTGGTCTACATCAGCCAGGACCGGACCGTCTTCTACGGGACCTATGCGTTTCTGGTGGCCTCGATCCTCCTCGCGGCCGTGTACTACCTCGTGCGGGAACGCAAGCTCCTGTGGCAAGCTTTCACCGCGCCGCTCCAGAACGTCGGGACTCGCCTTCGGAGTCGGAGCGCATGGATCGCGGTGGCCCAAGTCTGGATGGCGGTGACCTTCTTCCAGCTGGCGTTCATCCTCCTCGCCGAAATTGCGGGCGTCAACACCGCGTCGCCCATCGGCATCACGTTCGCGAACGCGTGGACGTCGCTCTTCGACCTCGCGGCGGCGAGCGTCCGCGAGGAGTTCGCCTTCCGCATCCTCTTGATCGGGGTGCCCATGGCCATCGGATCGGTCGCGCTGCGGCTGATCGAGATCAACCGCGCCGGACGATGGAACGGACCCGGCTCGGCCGGACGGCACGTCGCGGGCAGCCTGCGCTACCTGATCGGCGGGGTCGTCCACTCGGACGCGTCCCGCGAGACGCAAGTCGCCTCCTGGGCGTTCCTCCTGGCGAGTTCGGCGATCTTCGGCCTCGCCCACGCGCCCGGCTGGGGTTGGTGGAAGGTCGTCCCGGCCGCCGTCGCCGGAGTCGGCTTCGGATACCTCTTCCTCCGGCATGGCGTCGCCGCCGCGGTCCTCGCGCACTTCGTGAACGATTACATCTACTCCCTGTACTTTGAGGGAATCGGCGGTGACGCGAGCCTGCTGCTCATCGGCCTCCTGGTGATCGTCCTCGCCGTCGCCGGTGCCGGGTTCTTCGCGTGGTACGCGATCCGCATCTGGCAGCACATTCGAAACATCACGGGCTGGTTCCAGCCGCCGACGAAGGCACCTCCCGCGATCACCTCCGCCTACGGAATGCCGACGCCGCCCGCGGCGGCCCGCTCGCCCGCTCCCCCGCCCGCGTTCCCGCCTCCAAGCCCACCGAGCATGGCGTGGCCCCCCTACCCGCCTCCCTCCAACCCGATGTCCGTGACGACGGTCCGCGAGTCCGGGCGGATCCCGCGCGATTACACGCCGACCTACGTGCCGCCGCCGTACGGCTATCCGCCCGTGCGGTTCCAGTGTCCGTCGTGCGGCTGGGTCGAAGCCCGCTACGATGCCGGACACTTCACGTGCACGCGGTGCGGCCGGACCGCCTAGGCCTTCGGCGCGAGCGTGCTCTCGGCGACGTAATCGATGACCGAGGCGAGGTCGTCCGACTCGATCTCCACCCGGAGGTCGCCGAGCGGCGAACTCGCGGCGAAGTTCACAATCCCCATGAACGCCGCTTGCTTGCTCAGCCCCACGGTCGTCCGCTCCCCGGTGCGGCCGGCGCTCAGCTGCCGACGCGCCGTGTCGCGAATCCGCTGGTCCCGAATCCGCTGGCGCAACCGCTCGAGGGTCTCCGTCGTGCCGATGATGCGGTCCGTGCCGATGTCGATCGTGGCGTCCGGGAACAGCTTCCGGATCGCGGTCACGACTTTCTCCGGGTCCTCCGTCGGGCGGAGCGGCGCCTCGATGCGCACACGCAACACGCGACCCGATTCTCCGCGTCGCCTATAATTTTCGTGAAGGACGTCCCCGGCGCTACGAACCTTTTTTATGCGGGCGGGTGCAATCGGCCCGGCGGATGCGCGAGGAGCTTTTGGCGTTTGTGAGCAACCGCGGAACGCTGCTCGAGCCCGACGCGGTCGAGTTCCTCCTCGTCCAGCAAGACCCGATGGCCCCGCTCGAGGCGTTCCTCGGCGCCTGCCCCGAGACCCCGTTCGTCGTCACCCTCCAAGACGTGATGGGCGCGGGGGCGATCGCCCGGAAGACGGCGTCCCTCCCTCGGGCGGTGGCGCCTACGCCCCTGGCCGCCGAGCCGTCGATCCCCGCCTCGTTCCGACGGGAGGGCGATCCGGCCGCGGACCGCGACGCGGACGTGCGGATCCTCCGCGACATCACGGGCCGGTCGACCTGCGAGGGCACGCTCGAAGATTTCACGCGGTATTTCCGCCACCGGTTCCACGTCCTCCGAACGATGCTGCGCGGTCGGCGCGAGCTGGCGGGCGCCCAGGACATCGCGAAGGCCCGCAAGTCGACGCGCGAGGTGCGGATCGTCGGGATGGTCGCGGACGTGCGGCCGACGAAGAACGGGCATCGGATCCTCGAGATCGAGGACGACACGGACCAGGTCGCCGTCCTCGTGCCCGCCGACTCCGGCTTGGCGGCGGAGACGGTCGTGATGGACGAGGTCCTCGGCGTCGTTGGCACGGCCAATGATCGCGGACTCGTGATCGCCCACGCCCTCGTGCGACCCGATATCCCGACGACACGTCCGTTCCGCGGCACGAAGGACCATGTGCGCGCCGCGTTCATGTCGGACATCCACGTCGGGAGCCGCACGTTCCTCGAGGACCGGTGGACGAAGGTCTCCACATGGCTCGGGTCCGACGACGGCGTCGCGGCATCGATCCGGTACCTCGTCGTCAGCGGAGACGTGGTCGACGGGATCGGCGTGTACCCGAGACAGGACGAAGAGCTCACGATCGACGATATCTACGGTCAATACGAGGCGCTCGCCCGGATGATCGCGGCCCTCCCGGACCGCCTCCGCGTGATCATGATCCCCGGGAACCACGATGCGGTGCGGCCCGCGGAACCGCAACCGGCGTTCCCGCAATCGATCCAGAAACTCTTCGACTCGAACGTGATCTTCGCGGGCAACCCCTCGCTCCTGAGCCTCGAGGGGGTCCGCGTCCTTGCGTATCACGGGCGGAGCATGGACGACCTGGTATCCGCGATGCCCGGCATGAGCTACGCGCGGCCGATCGAGGCGATGAAGGCGATGCTCCGCATGCGTCATCTCGCGCCGATCTACGGGGGCAAGACGCCGATCGCCCCCGAAGCGGAGGACCATCTGATCGTCGAAGAGGTGCCGGACATCTTCGCGACGGGGCACGTGCATTCGGCCGGCGTCGACGCGTACCGCGGCGTGGTGCTCGTGAACTCGTCGACGTGGCAGGCGCAGACGCCGTACCAGAAGATGCGGAACATCGACCCGATGCCGGCGCGACTCCCGATCGTCGACCTCGCGAACGGAACGGCCATCATCCGAGAATTCTGAGCCGGAAAGGTTCATCGACGGAAGCGGCGTTCGGCGCCGCGTGCGGATCGCCGCGGTCGGAGACGTGCACGGGCGGGAGAGCCTCCCGTCCCTGCGGGCGGACCTGAGCGGGCTCGGTCCCGCGGACCTGTTCCTCCTCGCCGGCGACATCACCGACCACAGCGACCTGGACGGCTACGAGGCGGTCCTCCGAACGGTCCGCGAATCCGTCCGCGCGCCGATCTGGGCGGTCTTCGGCAACAACGAGTACGAACCGGACCATCCGAAGTACGTCGCGCGGTTCTCCGAGGCCTACGGCGTGCGGTTCCTCGAGGACGAAGTCGCGGCGTACGAGTCCGGAGGCCGCACCGTCCGGATCATCGGCAGCACCGGATGTCTCGACCGTCCGACCTGGTGGCAGCGAAAGAACCTCCCGCACATGGCGGATGTGTACCGTCGGCGGATCGACGTCCTGGACGGCCTCCTCGCGGGGGACGACGTGCGCGTCCTGCTGACCCACTACCCGCCGACGTACCTGACGATGGGCGGGGAGAAGGACGAGTGGCGTCCGGAGCTCGGATGCAAGGCGCTCGAGCCCGTGCTGCTCCGGCGCCGGCCCGCGCTCATCGTCCACGGGCACGTCCACAAGGGGATCCCGTTCGCGGAGTTGCGGCCCTCGTTGGGACGCCTCGAAGACTTCGCCGCTCCATCGCCGCCGCTCCCGGTCCACAACGTCGCGTACCCGGTGCGACACGCCGTGTCGACGTTCGATCTGTAGGCGGCCCCGTGGGTTTATGAGGACCGGCCTCTTTCGCCGGAGGCCCATGCCCCGCGACCGTCCGACGGAGGACGACGAGCCGAAGCCGGAGAACGCGTGGTGGGGCCTCCTGCGGGACGTCCTCGTCGCCCTCGTGATCGTGGCGGTCTTCCTTGCCGCGATGTACGCCTACGCCGGCGTGTGGCCGCCGCTCGTCGTCGTCGAGAGCTCCTCGATGCAGCACGCGGACCGCGAATCGTTCCTCGGCGTGATCGACACGGGCGACATGGTGTTCCAGCAGGCCGCGCCGACGCGGGCCTCCGTGATCACGTACCTCGAGGGACGGGCGAGCAATTACGCGACGTACAGCGACTACGGGGACGTCATCATCTTCAACCGGCCGGGGAACCCGACGCCCGTCATCCACCGCGCGATCATGTACGTGACGATCCACGTGAACGGGACCGCGGACGTCCCGGACCTCGCCCTCTTGAGTTCCGATTGGTCCGCGACGGACGACGTGGGGCTCCCGACGACCTCTCCGTATTTCGTGCAGACCGTCACGATCCATCGCATGGGCTTCAATCACAACCTCGGGATCACGTTCGACTTCCGGACCGGCGGATCCCTGAGCCGCTTCGCCCCGCGGTCCGCCTACATTACCATGGGGGACCAGAACGCGTACCTGGCGTGCGCGATCTTCGCGGATCCGTGCCGCGCCTCCGTGCCGTACGACACAGGATGGATGCCCCGCCAGTCCGACGTCATCGGTCGCGCGCGCGGCGAGATCCCCTGGTTCGGCCTGCTGAAACTCACGCTGCAGCCGACCGACTCGTGCTGCCCCGGCGGCTGGGGCGATCCTGAAGCGCCGAAGAACAGCTGGGACGCCCTCCTCGTCAGCCTGATCTTCCTCTTCGCCCTCCCGTTCCTCCTCGAGTTCGCGGGCCGCGGCTGGTCGAAGTACGTCGCCCCGCGCATGCCGAAGATCCGCTGGCCCTGGCGACGGAAGCGAGCCGACGCGGAGGATCTGCGCGATTGGGAGAAGCGGCCCTAGAGAAGGGTCGTCTGGACCTTGAGCCGGTAGCCGCGGACCTCGCCGAGAATCTCGTCCTTCTCGAGGACCTTGCGGACGTCGAGCAACGGCACGGACGCCTGGATCTCCTTGGTCCGGCCGCCGCGGCCGAACGACCGCACGCGCGCGTGCACGAGGCCGAGCATATCGAGCTCGGAGATGAGGTCCGTCACCCGGCGCTGGGTGAGCGGACTGACGCCCGTCTTCCGGCACAGGTCTCGGTATGTCGTGTAGACCTCGCCCGTCGTGAGCTTCGCGTTGCCGATCTCCTCGTTGAGGAGGATCCCGAGGAGGATCAGCTTCGACTGGGTCGGAAGGCTCTTCACGGCCTCAATCACCGTGTCGAGCTCGATCTTGTTTTTCGCGCGCGCCACGTGTTCCTCCGAGATGTGCTCGTCGGCGCCGCGCTCCGCGAGCTCGGCGCTCACCCGCAGGAGGTCGAGCGCCCGCCGCGCATCGCCGTGCTCCTGGGCCGCGAGGGCGGCGATCAGATGGAGCACGGAATCGTTCGCGATGCCGTTCTCGAACGCGAGGCGCGACCGCTGCGCGAGGATGTCGTAGAGCTCGTCCGCGTTATACGGCGGGAAGACCATCTTCTCGTCCGCGAGGCGCGAGCGGACGCGCGGGTCGAGGTATTCCGTGAACTTCAAATTGTTCGAGATCCCGATGAGGGAGACGCGGGCCTTCGAGAGGTCGTCGTTGATCTTCAGGAGCTGGTAGAGGATGTCATCGCCGTTCTTCTGCACGATCTTGTCGATCTCGTCCAGCGCGACGATGACGACGCGCTTCTCCTCATCGAGCTTCTCCAGGAGCAGGCTGTACACGCGGTCCGTCGAGAGGCCGGTGAAGGGAATGCGCTGGCTGAGGTGCTCGATGAACTTGTTCCCGATCGACTGCAACACGCCGTACGGGGTGTCGACGATCTCGCAGTTCAGGTAGAGATACTGGACCATCCGCGCGCCGTCGGCTTTGCGGAACTCGTTCTCGATGTACTTCACGACGGCCGTCTTCCCGGTGCCCGTCTTGCCGAAGATCAGCACGTTGCTCGGCCGCTCCCCCTTGAGCGCGGTCACGAGGATCTGCGCGAGCTGGTCGATGTGCTCCTCCCGGTGCGGAAGGCGCTCCGGGATGTACGAAGGCCGCAGGATCTCGCGGTCCATCTTGAAGATCGACCGCGTCCCAAGATACGGTTGGAATATGCTTTCCTCCATGTGATCCCGCTCCCCCTAAAAGCGAGAAGGTTCGTCCTCGCACGCGTCCTCACAGAGGATTTCCCGGTGCGAGAGGGCCGGTATCAGGGGGTCCCACTAAAAGGTTTTGTGGACCGCGTCCGCGACATTCGACACGACGGGGAGACCCGATTTTTATTCGTCTCCGATTATGATAGATTCCTTCGAGACCGGATTGAAAGTTCAACCTCGACGCGACACGACATGAGTCCGCGAATTCGGGAGTCCCGCGGTCGGATATCGTCGCACGGCCCATCATCCTTATCCGAGGCAACGCGCGTGCACGACGCGTGGAGAAGCGGCTCTCGTTCGCGTACGGCCGCACGCTCATGTTCGGGCGATTCTTTGCGCTCGTCAGCCTCATCGTCCTCGTCGCGATCGCGGTCGCGTTCCTGCCTTCCCTGTCCATCGCCCCGGTCACAATCCTCGCGGTCATCCTGGCGGCGTATTTCCTCCTATTCGCGGTCTCGCCGCTCCTCACGGAGCATTGGGTCACCCGGTCTCGTCTGATCCTGCGCCAAGGATGGTATTTCCGTGCCGTCATCCCGTTCACGGAAATCGAGAGCATCCGAACGGTCGACGAGATAGGTCCGTTCCAGGTGCCGCTCGGCGTGCACCGGCCGTTCGGGCAGCCCGCGCTCTTCGTCACCGGCGGCCGGACGAACCTCGTCGCGGTCCGACTGCGCCACCCCCGTCGGTTCTGGCAGTCGTTCGGGCTCGGCGCGCAGGAAATCGTGTTCGATGTCGTCGATCGAACTCACTTCCTCGAAGAGCTGGAGGAGCGGCGCGGGCTATTCCCGCCAGTCGAGGCCGACCGTGCGGGCGCCGACCTTGGGGATTAGCGGCATCTTCCTCTTGTGGACGCTCGCGGCGACGAGCTGCTCGACGTGGCGCACGCGGTCGAGGGGGACCTCCGCCTTCTCCGCAATCGCCTCGGGCTCCATCTGCAACTCGATCCCCAGGAGGATGCGATCCAGATCCGCATACGCGATGCCGAGTTCGCCTTCGTCGGTCTGGCCGGGCCAGAGGCCGGCGGTCGGTGTCTTCTCGATGATCTCCGGCGGGAGGCCGAGATGACGCGCCATCGCGAGCACTTGGGTCTTGTAGAGGTCGCCGATCGGGAGGAAATCGACGCCGCCGTCTCCCCACTTACTGAAATACCCAGTTAGAAGCTCGCTCTTGTTCCCCGTGCCCATGACCACGCGGTTCTCCGTGTTCGCGACGAAATAGAGGACCGCCATCCGAGTGCGTGCCCGAAGGTTCCCCCCCGCAATCGCATCTGCGGTGGTCGCTCGCAGCCGCTTCGCGAACGAGTTCGCGACGGGCCCGATGTTCACGACACCGAACGTGATCCCGAGCGCCTTCGCGAGGCGGCGCGCGTCCTTCAGGTCCTTGCCGCCCTTGCCGTCGGGCAAGGCCAGCGCGAGGATGCGATTCGCGCCGAGCGCATCCGCACAGAGCTTCGCGACCAATGCGGAGTCGACGCCGCCGCTCAGTCCGAGCACGACGCCGTCCCGCTTGCTCTCCCGGACCGAGTGGACGATGAACGCCTCGATGATGAAGACCTGTTCCTCCTTGAACCGGGGGACGAGCTCCGCCATCGAACGTCGCAACCTTCCCATCCGACTTAAAGCCTCCTCGCACCGCGAAGCCTTTATCGCGGCAGGCGCTTCGCCGCGCGCCCGATGAACGCGAACGAGGCCACGCTGGTCCGCGCCGACGAATACAGCCGCATGGCGGAAGCCTATGACGCGAACGTCGCGCCGCGGTTCGAGCCGATCGCGCGCGAGGTCTTGCGCCTCGCCGATCCCAAGTCGAACGAACTCTTCCTCGACATCGGCACGGGGACCGGTCTCCTCGCGTGCCTCCTCGCTCCGAAGGTCCTGCCGCAAGGCGTCGTCGCGATCGATCTCGCGGACGGGGCGATCTCCGTCGCGAGCTACCGCGCCGGGAACGCGGGGATCCGGAACATCCGCTTCGAGATGCTCGACTCCCGGAACATCGTGTACCGTGGCAAGCTGTTCGACGGGGTCGCCAGCAACCTCGGCGTCCCGGACCTCGGATACGACCGCGTCTTCCAAGAGGTCCATCGGGTCGTGAAGCCCACGGGCCGATTCGTGTTCAGCGAATGGCCGAAGGAACCGAGTGCGTCGTTCGCGGCCCTCCGGCAACTGATCGAGGTGCACGGGACGCCCACGCCGTCGAAGGAACTCGGACCGGTACGCGAGGCGGGACGGCTCATCCGCACGGATCCGGAGGCGGTCGCCCTCGGCGACCCGAAGGCGATGCTCAACGCATTGGGTGTCGCGGGGTTCGACCGTCGGGAGGCCGTCACGAAGGATTTCCCGGTGCGCTTCGCGGCGATCGAGGACTTCCTCACGTTCGCGACGTCGTTTGGATGGTATGAACGCGAACTGAAGGAGATGCCTCCGGCGCGCCGCGCGGCGTTCGATGCGGATCTCTCGGCGCGGCTCCGCCCGTTGACGACGGCCAACGGGATCGAAGATGTCTGGCGGCTGAATTTCTTCATCGCGCACCCGGAGTAGGGACGCACCCGTGAGGAAACCCTAAATACGCCGCGCCTCATCGAAACGGATCACATGGCGGACGACGCGATCATCCGCGCGGTCGACGTCCACAAGGTCTACAACTCCGGCGCGGTGGAGGTCCATGCGTTGCGAGGGGTGGACCTCGCGATCGCGCGGGGCGAGATGGTCGCGATCATGGGGCCGTCGGGCTGCGGCAAGACGACGCTCCTGAACTGCTTCTCGGGACTCGACGATCTCACGTCCGGCGACGTGCGCATCGAGGGCGTCTCCCTCGCCGCGATGGACGACGATGCGAAGACCCGCTACCGCTCGCGGCGGATGGGGTTCGTGTTCCAGTCGTACAACCTCTTGCCCGTCCTCACGGCCGCCGAGAACGTCGAACTGCCGCTCCTCGTGGCACGAGTCGCGGCCCGCGAAGCCCGCCGCAGAGCGCTCCAACTCCTGACGAGCGTCGAGCTCGCCGAGTGGGCGGACCACAAGCCCGCGCAGCTCAGCGCCGGGCAGCAGCAACGGGTCGCGATCGCACGAGCCCTTGTGAACGACCCCGCGATCGTGTGGGCCGACGAACCGACGGGGAACCTGGACTCGGAGACGTCGACGCAAATCATGGATATCCTGGTCCGCCTGAATCGAGAGCAGCGGCAGACCCTCGTCGTCGTGACGCACGACGCGACCGTGAGCTCGCGGGCGCACCGGATCCTGCGGATGCGGAACGGCCGGATTGTCGAGGAGTCGCGGGGGGCCTAGGACATGGCGCTCCCGGGCGAGTGGGCCGCGGCGGCCGTCGCGATCGGGGTCGCCCTCATGGCCATCCTGATCGCCGTCCGTCCGCTCCTCGCGCGCCTTGCGGCTCGGAACATCGGACGCCGCAAATCCCGGGTGCTGATCGTCGTCGCGGGCCTGCTCGTCGGGACCGCAATCATCTCATCGAGCCTCGTTGTCGGCGACACCTTGAGTTACATTTTCCTCGAAGACGTCTACGTGCGACTGGGTGCAATCGACGAACTCGTGTCGAACGCGTTCAACGGCCAGCTCTTCTCCTTTGGGGAGTCGAACTTCACCGCCATCGTCGGAGACCTCGCCGCCGGGAACTCCCCGGTGGACGGGGTCGCGCCCGCACTCCTCAAGGTCATGCCCGTTCGGAACGTCGCGGGCAACAAGGGGAACCAGCAGATCACGGTCATCGGACTGAACGCCTCGTACGAATCGGCGTTCGGGCCGCTCACCGCGGAGGACGGGCGGTCCGTCGACGTGGGCGGACTCCGTCCGGGCGAGGCGTACGCGAACGAGCGCGCGGTGGGCGACCTCAACGCGACCGTGGGCCAGGACCTCACGCTCTTCTACGGCACGACGAACCAGACGCTCGTCCACGTGATCGTCGCCGGAATCGTCCGGGACGAAGGCAAAGCGGCGTACGAGCGCGACCCGATTCTCTTCATGGGTTTGCGCCGCGCGCAGACCGCCTTCAATGAGACCGGCGCGATCAATCTCATCCGCGTCTCGAATCGCGGAGACGTCGCGGGCGGCGTGCCGTTCTCCGATGAGGTGACGCAGGACATCCGCCTGAGCATCGCGAATCGTCACCTCCCGCTGCACGTCGAAGAAGTCAAGGCGGACCAGATCGCGCAGGCCGTCCAGGTCGGCCGCGACGCGACGGAACTCTTCCTCGTCATGGGCGCCTTCGGCATCCTCGCGGGCGTCCTCCTGATCGTGAACATCTTCGTCATGCTCGCGGAGGAACGCAAGCCGGAGCTCGGCATCACGCGGGCGCTTGGCTTCCTCCGGAAGGAGTTGCTCGCGACGTTCGCCCTCGAAGGCACGTTCTATGCGGTCGTCGCGGCGGCGCTCGGCGCCCTCGCGGGCCTCGGCCTCGGGTACGTCATGGTGTACTTCTTCGACAAGGTCGTGCCGCACGGAGACGTCGCCGTGACGTTCCATTTCGACCCGAACTCCGTCGTCACCGCGTTCGTCGCGGGCGCGGCCCTCACCTGGGCGACGATCCTGCTCGCCTCGTGGCGGGTGAGCCGCCTCAACATCGTCCGCGCGATTCGAGACCTGCCCGAACCCGGAGGGCACGACGGATCGAAGAGCATCCTCTTCGCCGGGATCCTCGCCGTACTCGGAGGCGTCGCGCTGACTGCGTGGGGCTTCATCGCCAACACGGGGATGGGCAAGATACCCGGACCGCCTCTGTTGGTCCTCGGCATCGGTATCATCGCGGCATCGCGGGGCTGGGCGCGGGCCGCCCTCACCCTCGCGTCGGCCTTCAACCTCGCGTGGATCCTGATGCCGGTCGGCCTGCTGAACGAGGCGACGGACAACGTCTCGATCGCGTTCGTCATGACGGGCATCATCCTCGTCGGGTCGGGCATCCTGATCGCCGTGTTCAACGTCGGCGAGATCTTGGGGGCCCTCCTGCGGCGGGCGAACCGCGGCGCGGGTCGGCCGGTCCTCAAGACCGCGGTCTCGTATCCGATGGAGAAACGGTTCCGGACCGGGATGACCGTCGCGATGTTCGCGCTCATCCTGTTCATGGTCACGCTGATCTCGATGATCCAAGGCCTGCAGGCGTCGAGCCTCGACACGTTCGTCGAGCAGCAGTCCGGCGGATACGACGTGATCGCGTACACGACCGCCTACGGCGAGATCCCGAACTTCCGGGAGACGCTCCAGGGGAACTTCAGCGAGAGCCTCTTCGCGGGCGGGTGGAACGGGACCGCGAGCGCGAGCGTGATGCCCGCGCGCATCCAAGCGGTCGGCGGCAACCGATCGTACGACTACACGTTGTGGGGCGTGGACAACTTCCTGATCCAGTCGAACCAGTACGGGTTCTACAGCTTCCTGCCCTCGTATGTGAACGAATCGACCGGCCAGGTCGTGCCCCTCGCGACCCGCCAGGACGTGTGGCTCTCCCTCCGGGGGAATCACAGCCTCGCGATCGTGGACCGGAGCGCGGTCGGGGCGAACCAGTTCGTCCCGGACGAGAGCCGCCTCCGCGTCGTCCCGGGTGACCGGATCCGCGCGTTCGACGCGGCCGGCCGCGTCGTCAACCTGACGATCGTCGGCGTGCTCGAGCAGGCGTTGCAGTTCACGTCCGGGGTCTTCGTCGATCAGAGCGTCGTCCAGGCGGCGTTCCCCGCCCAGGAGCGTTACACGGCGTACTTCTTCCAGATGGCCCCCGGGGTCGACGTGTCCGCCTTCCGGGCGGACCTCGAGCGCGTCTTCTTCGCGTACGGCCTGCAGACCATCGACATCCGCGAGGAGATCGGGCGCGCGTTCGACGCATCGCAGGAGGTGCTCACGCTCATGGAGGCCTACCTCAGCATCGGCTTGCTCGTCGGGATCGCAGGGCTCGCGGTCATCACGCTGCGCGCGGTCGTCGAGCGACGGACCCAGATCGGCGCGCTCCGGGCGATCGGCTTCACGCGTCGCATGGTGCTATCCATGTTCCTCCTCGAGATCGCGCTCATCGCCGTCCTCGGGATCGGGATCGGGATGGTCCTCGGGATCGTGTTCGCGTACAAGATCTACGTCGTGTACTTCGCCGACATCATCGTGTTCAGCATCCCATGGGCGCACCTCCTCGCGATCGTCGGGATCACCTCCGCCGCGGCCGTCGCGAGCACGGCAGAACCCGCGATCCGGGCGTCCCGGATTCCACCCGCGGAGGCGTTGCGGTACATCGAGTGAGGCCGGGCGCATACCTCTAAGTATCGGTACGCGCCGCGGCGGCCACGGCCTGCTCGATCCGGGCGCGGCGCCTTGCGAACTCCGCCTCCATGCGACGGTGATACGCCAAGATGCGGCGCAGCAGATCCTGCCTCGCGCGGTCCGAGGCCACACGGCCCACATAGTCCTCTTTCCGCACGGATCGACCACCGGACCGCTCGTAGTGCCAGAAGTAGAAGTACCGTCTTCCGTCGAAATCCCGGACCCTTGCACCGCAGCCGATCTCCATCGTTTATACCTCTAAGTAGAGGTATAGATTCCGAGGCCTTGAGCCTTCCGGGGAGGTCGGTGAATCGCGTCGTTCGGCGCGCGGAACAATCCTTTTATGGCCTTCGGGGCTCTCGACGGATGCGCATGGGCGAACCGAGGATTCAGGAGAAAGCTTGGGAGCCTTCCTTCGAGGAAGGTATCCTAGAGCAGTGGCGGGGAGAGCCCGATCTCACCCGCTTCGCCCCGCGGAAGGACGCCGCCGTCTACGTGATTGACACGCCGCCGCCCTACCCGAGCGGGTCCTGGCACGTCGGGGCCGTCATGGCGTATTCGATGATCGACATGATCGCCCGCGCGCAGCGAATGCTCGGTCGTTCCGTCCTCTTTCCCTTCGGACTGGACCGGAACGGGATCAACGTCGAGCGCACGGTCGAGCGGAAGACGGGCAAACCCCTGCACCGCTGGGACCGCGAGGCGTTCATCGCGGAGTGTCGCAAGGAGATTGAGGGGATCGGCAACGGGCTGCTCGAGCTCGCGGCGCGCGTCGGCATGTCCGCGGACTTCGAGCACACGTACTATACGGACTCCGACGAGTACCGCGCCTTCAGCCAGTCGATCTTCCTCGAGCTCTGGCCGCGGGGGCTCTTCTATCGGGGGGAGCGGCCGACGTTCTGGTGCCCCGTGTGCGAAACAACGCTCGCGGAAGCGGACATCGACTACGAGGAGCGGCCGTCAAGCCTTGTTTCGATGAAGTTCCCGGTCGCCTCCGGCGGCGAGATCCGAATCGCGACGACGCGCCCCGAGCTGCTCGCCGCATGCCGCGCCATCATCGTCCATCCCGACGACGCGCGGTTCGCCTCCCTCCATGGGAAGAAGGCCCGTCTGCCGATCTACGAGCACGAGGTCCCGATCGTCCCTCATCCAACCGCCAAGCCGGAGTTCGGAAGCGGCGCCGCGATGATCTGCTCGTACGGCGACATGGTCGACCTCGCGCTCTTCCGCGAGCTGCGCCTCGAGCCCGTCAAGGCGATCGACGAGACCGGACGGATGACCGCCGCGGCCGGATTCCTGAAGGGCCTCAAGGTCGAGGCCGCGAGGACGAAGGCGATCGACGAGCTTCGCACGCGCGGCGCGCTGGAGAAGGTCGAGCCGATCCAACACCAAACGCCCATCTGCACGCGGTCTCTGAATCCGATCGAATTCCTCTCATCCGATGCGTGGTACCTGAAGCAGCTCGAATTCCGCGAGGATCTCCGGCGCCTCGTCCACGAGATGGAGTTCCGGCCGACCCGCCACCGGCAGCTGGTCCTCGACTGGATCGACAGCCTCACGATCGATTGGCCGATCTCCCGGCGCCGCTACTATCATACGGAGATCCCGCTGTGGTATTGCAAGAAATGCGGCGAGACGCTCGCACCGCCTCCCGGCAAGTACTATCGCCCTTGGAAAGACCCCGCGCCCTTCAAGAAGTGCCCCAAGTGCGGCGCCACGGAGTTCGTGGGCGAGGACCGCGTGTTCGACACCTGGATGGACTCGAGCGTCTCGAACCTCTTCCTGACGCGGTACCGGACGGACTCGAAGTTCTTCGAGGCGAACTTCCCGCTGTCTCTTCGGCCACAGGGCCGCGAGATCGTCCGAACGTGGCTCTACTACACGGCGCTCAAGTCGTGGCTCGTCCGGCGATCGAAGCCGTTCCACCGGGTGTTCATCCACGGCCTCGGCCTCGACGCGCGCGGCCGCGCGATGCACCGCACCCTCGGGAACGTGATCGACCCCTGGCCGCTCATCAAGAAGCATGGGGCCGACGCGATCCGAATCTTCGTCGCGAGCGAGACGAATCCCGGCGACGACTTCCGGATCAGCGAGGACAAGATCGGTGGCGCCGCGAAGTTCGTCACGAAGCTCTGGAACGTCGCGCGCTTCATCTCCTCCTTCGACGAGCCGCCAAACGCGAAGCTCCAGCCAACAGACGAGTGGATCCTCGCGGAGCTGAACCGGCTCATCGAGGTGTGCCGCGGCGGCTACGAGGACCTGAACCTCTTTCTGCCCTCGACCCGCGCTCGGGATTTCCTCTGGAACCTGTTCGCGCCGCACTACGTCGAGATGGTGAAGGGTCGCGCGTACGAAGGCGACGCGGGCGCGCGATGGACGCTCCACGCGTGCCTCAGGGACGTCTTGCGGCTCCTCGCGCCAATCGCGCCGTTCTCGACGGACAAGATCTGGCGGTCCGTGTACGGAGGGAGCGTCCACGCGGAACGGTTCCCGATGCCGCGCGACGGCATCCCCGCATCGCGCGCGGATTTCACGGAAGGACTTCTCGCCTTCAACGCGGACGTCTGGAAGCAGAAGAGGGACCGCGGTCTCAGCCTGAACGCGGAACTCCCCGGCGCCGCAATTCCCGCGAATCTCAAGCCATTCGAGGGCGACCTCAAGCGGATGCATCACCTAGCTTGACCGGCATCGGCGTAGCGGTGTCGCGGTATGCCTCGACATACCACGCCATCGTCTCCCGGATCCGGTCCTCGAGGGGATGCGGGCTCCAGTCGAGTTCACGACGGGCCTTCGATGCGTCGATGACGATGTCCACCGCCCCCATCGCGAGCGCGGCTCGCGAAAGAAGCGGCGTCCGGCGATGGAATCGAGCATTCGCTTCGGAGAAACGCGCGGCGAGCCGCGCAAGGCCCATCGGCACATTCACCGTCGGCGGGTCGACGCCCGCGGCCGCCGCCGCTTTCGCGTAGAACTCCTCAACGGGTAGGATGCGATCTCCGAGGAGGTAGAGTTCGCCGGGCTTGCCGCGCATCGCTGCGAGCACATGACCGCTTGCAATATCCGCCGCGTGTGTCCACGTGTTCGTCCCGAATCCGCGCGGGAGCCGGGGCAATCGCCGCTGTGCCAGGAGTGCCAGGGTCCGACCGAGTTGGCCCGTGTCGCCCGGCCCGAACACCGCGGCCGGGAGCACAATCGTCACCGGCAGTCCCTGTTGCATCTGTGCGAGGACGATCCGGTGGGCGTGGACCTTCGACGTGACGTACGGATCTTCCAAGGCGGTCTGGACGGGCGACGCCTCCGTCGCCGGCGGGTCGCGCGGTGTCGGTGCGAGGACGCCCGCGGTACTCGTGAACACGACCCGTCCGACGCTCTGTTTCCGAGCGGCCGCGAGGATGTTCGCGGTCCCGGTGACGTTCACGTCGAACATCCGCCGCGGATTCCCGATCGCGAGCTCGTACCAGCCCGCAATGTGGAACACGATATCGGCGCCTGCCATGGCCGCTTCGAATGAAGGACGCGTGACATCGCCGACGACGAGTCGTACACCGCGCGCCTCGAGATCCTTGCCTCGCTTCGCATCCCGGGTGAGGACGGTGACCCGCCAATCGTCCGCGAGGAGCGCGTCCACGACATGCCCGCCGATGAGCCCGGTGCCTCCCGTGACGAAGGCCCGCACGCCGTCACCCTTTCTTCAGGACGACCGTCAGGACGTCGGAATCCTGGAGCCCGTGCTCGAGGCCGACCTTTTGTCCGGGGAACTGCGCCGACGGCCCCCACACATTCGCGTAGCGGAATCGCTTGCGCCAGTCGCGGTGGATCGCGTCGCACACCATGCCGACGTCGGAATCGGCCTTGACGATGAGCGGGTCCGCGAGGTCCGCCTCCTTCCCCTGCGGCTTGAGGAAGATCCGCATGAAACGCAGGGTGTCGTAGATCTCGTCCTTGAGGTGGGTCAGGCCGACGCCCTTCTCCGCGGAGGTCGGGACGAGCTTCCACTCCGGGAGCTTGGCCTGCAGCTGTTTCACGTAGTCCGAGGAGACGAGGTCGATCTTGTTCACGACGACGAACGCGCGGACGAAGACGCGGTTACCCGCGAGGACGTCGATGAGCTGGTCCTCCGTGACGTCCTGCCGCACGACGACCGTGCCGTTCAGGTAGCCCCACTCGCGGCAGATGTCTGCGATCATCTCCTCGTCGAGCTTCGTCAGGCGAACAGTCGGGTTGATCGTCAGGCCGCCGCGCCGGCCCCGCGTCAGCGTGACGTCCGCGGGTCGCTCGTTCAGCCGGATCCCCGCGAGCCGGAGCTCGTCCGCGAGGACGTCGACGTGCGTCTCGAAGACGTCGATCATGAGGAGGATGATGTCACACGCTCGGGCCACGGAGAGGACCTCCCTCCCGCGGCCGCGGCCTTTCGACGCCCCTCGGATGAGCCCGGGCATGTCGAGGACCTGGATCTTCGCGCCCCGATGGAGGAGCAGACCAGGGATTACGTCCAGCGTCGTGAAGTCGTACGCGGCGACCGCGCTCTGCGCGTCCGTGATGTGATTGAGCAACGTCGATTTGCCAACGCTCGGGAAGCCGACGAGGCCGACCGTCGCGTTGCCGCTCTTCTTCACGGCGTAGCTCGGGCCGCCGCCGCCCGACTTGAGGCGGCGCGTCTCCTGCTCGTCCTTGAGCCGCGCGAGTTTCGCCTTCAGCTTGCCGATGTGATGCTGCGTCGCCTTGTTGTACGGCGTCTTCTGGATCTCGTCCTCGACCGCCTTGATCTGTTCCTCGATCGCCATGCCGAGGCGGAGCAATCGGGGCCGGTGGAAAAAGATTCGTCTCGCGGGCCCCTACTTGCGTACGACGCGGGTGCCCGCCTTCCCGTCGACCGCGCTCGCGACGTGCTCGAGGTCCGTGACGACCGCGTGCTCTCCGCCGCCCTCGAGGAACTCAATCACCGCCTCGACCTTTGGCCCCATGCTCCCCGGCGGGAACTCGCCGGCAGCGAGATGTTTCTTCGCTTCGGCAATCGTCATCCGGTCGAGGAAGCGCTGCGTCAGCTTGCCGAAGTCGACCGCGATCCGGGGCACGTCCGTCGCGATGACGAGGTCCTTCCAACCGATCGACCGAGCAAGGACTGCGGCCGCGCGATCTTTGTCGATCACCGCCTCGACGCCGACGAGCCGCTCGCCCCGGCGGACCACCGGTATGCCGCCACCTCCCGCAGCGATCACGATGCGGCCATCGCCGTTCCCAACGAGTCGCGCGATGATATCCTTCTCGATCACGTCGACGGGCCGAGGCGACGGCACGACGCGCCGCCACCCACCGCGCTGATCGAACACCATCTTCCAGCCCTTCGCCTTCTTCACGATGATCTCGTCCTCGCGGGCGTAGTACGGCCCGATGGGCTTCGTCGGGTTCGCGAACGCGGGATCGTCCGCGTCGACGAGGACCTGGGTGATGACGCACGCGACGTCGCGATTGATGTCGCGGGACGCGAACTCGTTGCGCAGACCTTGCGCGAGGAGGTAGCCGATCTGGGCCTGGCTCTCCGCGCCGCAGACGTCGAGGGGCATTGGCGGGACGATGTGGCGGCTCTCCTCATTCTGCAACAGGATGTTGCCGACCTGCGGCCCGTTCCCGTGGGTCAGCACGAGATCGTGGCCCGCCTGGACGATCTCCGCGAGGCGCGCGCAGGTGGCCTCGATCCGCCGTCGCTGACTCGCGGCGTCCGCGGCCTCACCGGCGGGCTGCAGCGCATTGCCACCAATCGCGACGACGATCTTCTTCATCGCCGGCCTCCGGCCGGAAGGCCCGCGCTATTTTGCAGATTCTATAAGAACGTTCGGCCCTGAAAACTCGAATCGGGGAACGCTGTCTCCCGGTGATGCGGCATAACTATTTATCGAGACGGCCGCATCGCTCGGTTTCGTGACTTCCCAGGAGGTGCTGAGCCGCCTCTTAACGAAGGTCCGCGCGTTCCGCGGGACGATCTGGTTCCGCGTCGTCTACGTGATCATCCTCGGCGCGCTCGTCGCGGAATTGTACCTACTCACCGCGAGCCCGCTCGCCTGCCTGATCCTCTTTCTGATGCCGCTCAGCGTGTTCCTGATCCCATACTACTTCGGCGAACGCCGCATGAAACATTTCGCGCTGAACGCGGTCCCCGTGTTCATCATCGCTACGCTCCTCGCCGGCGGCATGGCGACCCAAGCCCTGCTCTCGCAGGCCGCGCCCGTCCCGCTTCAGAGTTCCCCCACGGACGCGTTCTCCAGCCCGACGATGATGCTGTCGAACGGGACCGTGGATCCGTATCGCTCCGCGCCCGACACGGTGTTCACGTTTCGCGTGAAGCTCACGACGACGGCCGTCGGAAACGCGACTGATTACGCCGTGTACCTGAACTTCACGATCATCGACGGCGTCTCGGCCACGCAGACCTTCTTCCCGCTCGTCTTCAGCCCGGGGGCCAACAGCTCGGCGAACAACACCAAGAACGGCACGTGGTACGCGTACAGCGCGCGGCTTGGCAGCTCGATCTACGGCTATGCGTTCTCCGTCACGGACAACCGGTCGAACTGGACCTTCACGCCGTCGGACTTCGGCCCGATCACCGCGTCCGGGACCGCGTTCTACGGATTCTTCGTCTACTACACCGGATTCTCGATGACGTTCCCGCTCCTCTTCTACTTCGTGATCCTGTTCATGTGGTGGTACACGAAGCGCACCCGGGAGACCCGCGCGCGCCTGATGGCGGGCGGCATCGACATCCCGAAGGAGAAGGTAGAAAAGGAGGAGCCGAAGCCCGTCGAGGTGGCCGGGAAGGCCTCCAAAGCGGCCGCGTTCACATGCACGAATTGCGGCGCCGACGTGAGCGAGGACGACGCGAAGTGCCCGAAGTGCGGCGCCGTCTTCGAGGAATGAACGCATCCGCCATCGAGCACTTTTCGCTCACCCCTGTCCGCGAAGTTGATATGGGGCCTCCCTCCATAGAATCGCCAGCAAACCTTTCGTCAGGAAACCTTAAATGGCACTCCCCAAGATGCGGGGCCAAGGGATGGGACCCCGGGCCTCGTGCTAATTCCATCCGCGTGATTGCATGCCATCGACCTCCATCGCGGAAGAGCTCGCGAAGAAGCAGCGGGAGATCAGCGTCTCCGAGTTCTTCGAGCGCAACAAACAGATCCTGGGCTACGATTCGACGACGAAGGCCCTCCTCACCGTGGTCAAAGAGGGCGTCGAGAATAGTTTGGACGCCTGCGAGGAGGCGGAGGTCCTCCCGGATGTCCTCGTCGAGGTGAACAAGGTCGAGAAGGACGAGTTCGTCGTGGTGGTGGAGGATAACGGTCCGGGCATTGTGAAGAAGGAAGTCCCCAACGTGTTCGGTCGGCTCCTCTACGGCTCCCGATTCTTTTCGCGCAGGATGACCCGCGGCCAGCAAGGGCTCGGGATTTCGGGCGCCGTGATGTACGGTCAACTCACGACGGGTAAGCCGACGAAGATCACGTCGAAGGTCGCGGAGGAGGACACGGCCTACTATGTCGAACTCATCGTCGATACGAAGAAGAACATGCCAAGCAAGGTCCTGGACGACCGCGTCGTCTGGAAGCGCGCCCATGGGACACGAGTCGAGGTGCCGCTGAAGGGGCGATACGTCGGCGGCAAGCAGTCGATCCCGGAGTACCTGAAAGCCACCGCGATCGTGAATCCGCATGCGCGCGTGACGTACAAGTCGCCCGACGGCGAGGTCATCGCCTTCGAGCGCGCGACGGAGGACCTGCCTCCGAAGACGAAAGAAATCCCGCCGCACCCGCACGGGATCGAGCTTGGCGCCTTGATGGCGATGATGAAGGAGACGAAGTCGTACAAGTTGGCGGCATTCCTCGAGGAGGAGTTCGTCCGCGTTTCTTCGCGGGTCGCGAAGGAAATCTGCGAGACCGCAGGCCTCGACCCGGACATGAAGCCGAAGTCCTTGGTCCTTGAACAGGCGAAGGCGCTCCATGAAGCGATGCAGTCTGCGAAGCTGATGTCCCCGCCGACGGATTGTCTGAGTCCAATCGGAGAACGCCTGATCAAGCGGGGCCTGAAGAACGTCCTCGGAAACCTGCGGCCCGAATTCTACGCGCCCCCGCTGACCCGCGATCCGTCGGTCTACTCGGGGAATCCGTTCCAGGTCGAGGTCGGAATCGTGTTTGGCGGCGACCTCCCTCCGGACCAACCCGTGGAGGTTCTCCGATTTGCGAACCGCGTTCCGCTGATGTACCAGGCAGGCGGATGTGCCCTCACCCAAGCCGTAGGCAACGTCGACTGGCGGCGGTACGGGCTCGAGCAACGCGGCGGCTCCGGTCTGCCGTTCGGGCCCGCGATTGTTCTGGTCCACGTCTGCTCGACGAAAGTCCCGTACACCTCAGAGGCGAAGGAGGCCGTCGCGACCGTCGACGAGATCATGACGGAGCTCGACCTCGCGCTCAAGGAATGCGGGCGGCGGCTCAAGACCCATCTCACGAAGAAGGCCCACCGCGCGAAGACGAAGGAGAAGTTCGAGATCGTCCAACTTATCCTGCCGCGGATCGCGGAGAAGTCCGCGAAGATCGTCAACAAGAAGGTGCCCGCGCTCGATTCGACAATCACGAAGATCATGGGCGTGGTGTGGGTCGATGAGGCGATCGCATACGACAAGAAGCAGAAACGCCACGCGGTCACGATCAACGTCCACAACTTCACCGCTGCGGGCAAGAAGCTGAACCTCCACGTCCTCCTCCCTCGTGGGATCGAGGCGAAGGACATCGACCCAAAACCGGCGGAAGTCCGGGACGATGGCAAGATCACGTGGGAGTTGAAGCGCATCGACAGCGTCTCGAAGGCGTCCGTGACGTTCGCCCTCGAGGGCCTCGACGAAGCCGAGTACGACGAGTCCGAGGTGTACGTCAGCGAGATCAATCCGGGCCTCGTGATCGGCGCGGAGCCGCTGCCCGGGGACTGGGAGCTGAACTACGCGGACTTCGAAGGCGAGGAAGCCGCCGCCCCGACGGAAGAAGAGGGCGAAATCGACTACGACGAAACGGAGGAGGCGCTCGATGACGAGTAAGAAGAAAACCAATCCCGCCGAGGCGAACAAAGCGGTCGACGCACTGTACGCGATCGCGGAGGAAATCTACGAGGAGCTCGACGGCGGGCAGATCCCGAAGATGAAAATTCCACTCCGGACGAAGGCGAACATCCGGTTTGATTCGAAGCACTCCGTCTGGAAATACGGCAGCCTCATGGGCGTGCGCAGCGCGAAGAAGCTGAAGGGCGCGCTCATGCTGCTGCGGACGATGCACGTCCTCGAGTTCATCCGAGACATGATCCGGGACAGCAAGTCCTCCACCCTGAGGGAGATGTACTACATCTCCGAAGGCTGGGACATCGCGAAGTTCCATGCGCAGGAGGAGTCGAACCTCCTCGCCGAGGATCTCGAGGTGATCACGCAGCTCCTCCGAGAGGACTTCAAGTTGCGGCCGGAGGAGAGCGGAGCGAGCGTCATCGGGAACCTGACGCTCGAGGAGATCACGCGGACGGGCGACCGCAAGCGGATCAACTGCCGCGACGACGTGGGCGATGCGGGCTACACAATCCCCTACAACGTGGAGAAAGAGAAGGTCAAGCTCGTCGATGCCGACGCGAAGTTCATCCTGGCCATCGAAACAGGCGGCATGTTCGACCGACTCGTCGAGAACGGGTTCGACGAAGATGCCAAGTGCATCCTCGTGCACCTGAAAGGACAGCCGAGCCGAAGCACACGTCGATTGTTGAAAAGACTAAACGAGGAGTTGAAAATTAATGTTTGCACCTTCACCGATGGGGATCCGTGGTCATTCCGCATCCATGCCTCCGTCGCCTACGGCGCGATCAAGACGGCGCACATCTCCGAATATCTGGCGACGCCCACCGCGGAGTTCGTCGGGATTACCGCGAGCGACATCCTGAACTATGATCTTCCGACGGACGCACTGACGCCACGAGACGTCGGCGCCCTGAACGCCGAAATGACGGATCCTCGGTTCAACGACGAGTTCTGGAAGACGGAGATCCAGACGATGCTGGAAATCAACAAGAAGGCCGAGCAACAGGCCCTCGCGAAGTACGGCCTCGACTATGTGACGGACACGTATCTGCCGGAGAAGCTCGGTCCGCTCGGGATGATGTAGTCGCGAGTCATGGTGCCTTGCGGAAGACGGATCCGAAACTTCCATCGACCCAGACGGAACGGATCCGACCATCGTCGTTGGAGTCCACGTCGAATCGCCAGATTGGCAGCAGCACCAATTCCGGTTCCGCGCCGACCGCTTTTACGCCGAGCGTGATGCGGACGATCTCCTGCGCCCGAGACGGCCCGATCTGCGCGACCAAGATCGGATCATCGATTCGAGCGGCGGGCAACCGCTCCAGTTGGGTCTTCGCGGCGAGAGACTCGAGTTTTACGGCGTCCTTCGGCGGGATTTCCTCGAACGAGATTCGGCCGTAGACGGCGTGACCCAGTTCGCCCGTCGCTGCGTTCACGTAGTACTGGCGGGTCGTCCGGCCCCCTTTGCGACCGAGCGGGACCTCGGCCTCGATCCGCCACAGAGGCAGATAGTAAAACGCCTTCCGGGCCACCTGGTCCTTCGATCCGAGCCGACGCCGGCGTACGTGGTCGCGGACGAGTTTCGTCGCGCGGACGAGCGGGTACCGGAGCGGGAACATCGCGATCCGCGCGGGCGCGCCGCGGCGGGGATCGAATCCGACGGTCGGGTCCCAGTAGACGTCGCGCCCGTCCAATCGCTCCATCGACAAGAGTCGGTGCTCGACAAGTTTGCGGAGCAAGATGGGTAGGAACCGCGCGTCGACGACCGCTCGGGTCGCAATCTCCGGTTCGCCGTAGAGACCCGGCGCATCCTCGAAGACCTTCAGAACACGCAGGCCGATTCCCTCCTCGACGGCGGCCGGGAGCGTCGCCTTCGCATCCCGCGCGGCCGCCGCCGCCATCCGCCGCCGACGCGCGGCCCGATCCTCCGCCGCGGGATCCGGTGCCGAAACGGCCCTCGTCCCCAGAATCTCCCGGAACTTCTCCTCCGGCACGACCTCGTGGCGCGTAGCGAGCCCACGGACCGAGAGGCGCTGCGCGGACGCCAGGTGGTCCGGCGAGAGGAGGATGAACTCCCCCGCATGGAGCGATGGGATCGCCGCGAGGATCGGTTCCGGCGGTCCGTTGACCGATGCGATCACGTGGCGCACGCGGTCGAGGTCCTGCTTCGCCATGAGCCGCCCGAGCGCCCAGGTGTTCGCCTGACCGAGCGCCTTGTAGTCCAGATCTGTGACGTTCTGCGTCGCGACGATGATGCCGACGCCGTACTTGCGCGCCTGACGAAACAGGAGGGAGAGGAACTTCTTCGCGGGCGGATTGTGCGGATGCGGCGGACACAGGCCCGCGACCTCGTCGATGTACACGACGAGCCGCAGGTCGCCGACGGGCTTTGCGGTCATCCACGCATAGATGTCCTTGCACAGGGTTGCGACCACGAGCTCTCGCTCCCGCGCGTTCCGCAGGCCGCCCGTGTACACGACGTTCACGGGCACGCGGCCCTCCGGCTCATGCCGGATCAGGGACTCGACGTCGAGTGCGGGCCCGGCGGTGAACAGGAGCCCTTTCGCGCCGACCGTCATCGATTGCGCGCGGCGGATGAGGGAGGCCCACTCCCGCTTCGTCAGGAGGCGGCCCGCGTCCGGAGGCGCCTCCTTCTCCAGGATCCGCACGAGGGTCGGGATGTCCCTCGGCCATCGACCGGCTTTCAGGGCGACCTGCAACGTGAGGAAGAGGGCGTCCTTCGCGCGGCCGCCCGTCTCCCCCGCGGGATCATATCCCATCGCGGCGGCGAGGCTCTCCGCGAGCGCGTCGAGCGCGACGACGAGGTCTTCCGACGTCGCCGCGACCGGCGCAGATTTCAGGGGATTCAGCCCGACCGGGATCCCCCGCGTCGAGCCCGGCGTGAGGATCGAGACCGCGGCGCGGGCCCAGTACTCCTGGGCGATCTCCGGCGCGATCGGATGCTCCCGCGCGGACGCCTCCGTGTGCGCGAGCGCAAGGGACGCGAGGTCGCCTTGCGGGTCCACGGCGAGGATCGGGACGCCGGCGCGCACCGCCTCCTCCAGGAAGGCTTTCGCGAGGACCGTCTTGCCGGCGCCGGTCGCCCCGAGGATGACGACGTGGCGGAGGAGCGCGGCCTCCGGCAACTCGACGGCGGCTTTCGTTTCCGGATCGGTTCCGAGCTGGAGCGGCATAGGCACGCCTCCGGTGGACGGACCTGCGTTACCTCGCGGCGGCATATACCTTTGGCGGGGCTCCCCGCGGCACTCACGGAGGTGGCAGCGGAGGCGTGGAAGGCGGCGGGGGAACGACCTCGCTCGGCGGGCGCTTCCGCCTCCGCCGGGCGACGATGAGGAGAAGGAGGACAAAGAGAATCACACCGACCGCGGAAACCAGTCCGACTGCGGCCGTTGTGGAGAACGAGAAATTCGCGACGACCTGCGTCGGCGCGTTGACGGTCACCGATGCATTCGCCTGCGATCCCGTTGCACCGCCGCTCCATCCCGAGAAGGAGAACACGCCCGAGGAAGTCGCGACCACGCTGACCGCGGTCCCCGGGCGGACGTAAATCGTCCGCGTCGATCCGCCGGCCACCGTCCCGGATCCGCCGTTGTACGCGTACGCGACGGACCCGCCAACTCCCGCGACGATCGTCAGGCCCGGGTACATGACCGCCGTCTCGGTGAGCGGATTCTCGACCGAGATGCTCGGCGCCGATTCCGATCCGGAGTAGGAGCCGGGTCCCAAACCGATCCATTCGCCCGCGGCCCATCCCATGGCGGACGCCGTCGCCGTGATCGACGAGCCGACATCGTACCAGCCGGACCCCGGAGACACGGTCGCGTCCGGGGGCCCTTGGACCTCGAAGGTCACGTACGCCTGATGGCGGTACACGACCTCGATGACGCCTGCGGCGGTGACGGTCCCCGTCGCGGCCTGCGCGTCCGCCGCCCACCGTTCCGTCGCGTTCGAGCCATCGAGCGATGTCGGGAAGGCGTACGCCGTGCCGGCGTCGGCCCAGTCCGTTACGTTCGCGGTACTTGCGACCGGACTTCCAAAGAGGGCGTGGGATGCAAGAGGAGCGCCGTACCCGGTGCCACCCCCCGTCACTCGATACGTGAACGAGTCGAAGTACTGGTGCGTATACGTGAAGACGATCGAGATATCGACGGACGCGGGCCGGGAGATGTTCTGGTTCGTCGCCCACCGCTCGCTTGCGCCGGAACCGAGGAGCGCTTGCGGCACGGACCACGTCGAACCGCCATCGACCGCGAAGGTGACCGGCGAACCGGTCAGCGGCGCACTCTTCGTGACCCCATCCTGGACGTAGGTGAAGTCGGGGGCCTGGTATCCGATCCCGCCGCCGTCGATGGCATAGCTCGCCGAGATCCGGACGGTCGCCGACATCGCCGCGATGAACGTCGCCCAGCCCGATGCGGTGCCGTACTCGCCGGCAACCCACACGACCGTCGGGTCCGCCGGGTCGCGCGCCGCGCCGAAGTAGTCGCCGTAGCGGCACACGCCGCCGGAGCATGCGATCGCCTCGGCCCCGGCCCCAACCCGAAGGACCTGCGGAGTCCCGATCGTGTTCACCGGGTCGGAGGCCAGGCGAACCGAGGTCATGAGGCCGGGGAAATCGGTCGACGACGAATAGCCGAAGACGACGAACAGGCGGCCTGCTGCGTCCGTTCGGACGGCGGGGTAGAACACGTGCTTGCCCGAGATGCCGACATCGAAGTCCTGCGCCACGACACTGTTCGCCGTGTCGACCTCAATCAAACGGACGCATGCGCGGGTGCTGATGTCCCCGGTCGGCACACAGCTGTCGTCGAGGGCGAGCCAAAGATGGCCGCTCTCCCAAATCGCGTCCTGGACCCGCGGGTCCGACGTATCGAGGTGGCTGTTCGAACCCATCTGTGTCGCGCTCGGCGCGGAGACGGTCAGGAGGATCGTGAGGTCGGTCCGCACGACCGAGACCGTGCCGGGCGGCAGGCCCGTGACCGCAAAAATGGAGAGCGTGGTCGTTAACCCGTTCGAATCGGTGACGAGGTACTGCGTCGTCGTCGGACCGAGCGACGCGACGGGCTGGAGCGAGAAGAGCGAGCTGTCCGGGCCGAACCGGGCGAAGCGCGCGGTCGCGCCGCTCGTCAGGTCCGCCTTGTTGATGATCCAGTATTCGACGCCGGCGTAGGAGGGATTGCGCGCGGTGCACGACGAATAGTCATTCGCCGAGAGGACGACCTTGTCGTCGCTCATGCCGAGCAGCGGCTGATCGGCGCAGCCGGAGGATGCCGGGAAGGAGTACTGATTCCAGGATGCCGCGGGATCGTCGGAGGTCGACGCGGCCAGGAGGACGTCGCCGGTCGTGACGTCCGTGATCGACGCGAACCATCGACGGCTCGATGCGTCGAACCGGATCTTCGGATCGCTGATGAAGTCGCTGGCCGGGACGGCGAAGAAGGAGTGTAGCGTGAACGTGTCGACGACCGCGCCCTGCTTCGTCCACACGCGGCCGAGCGCGTTCACCATCTCGACCACATGGTTCGGGCCCGCGGCGACCTGGACGTCGGGAGGTGCGTACCGATTTGTGTACGGTCCGTTCGCGCCGAAGATTAGGCCCTCGAAGGATGTGACAGGGACCGCGGCGCTCGGAGCGATGGGCGAGACCGACGCGGGCGCCTTCACCGCGAGATGCGATTCCGATTTGGCTGCCAGGACGGTGGCCGGCAGGTGGAACGACGAAATGACCGCCATGGGAAATGCGGCGGCGTTTCGAATCGAGAGCGCACCGCCGACCAGGAGACCACTGATGACCAACGCCGCGACGAGGAGTGCGCAGGCGAATCGCGACCGGTGGGCACTGGTCACGGACCGCCCGAATGGCGTCCGCCTTAAAGCCCCTCGTCATTCGATGCGAAGAGCGCGACGCCCCTGCTGGGATTCGAACCCAGGTCTGAAGCTCCGCAGGCTTCTAGCCTGTCCAAACTAGCCGACAGGGGCGCAGCCGCGGCTAAAGGTCCGGCCCTATTTGACGATGCTGATGCAGCGTCACGCCTTCAGCACTTCGATCGTCCGGAGGAAGATTTCCTCGATGAGGCCGCTCGCGTAGACCTCGCGGAGGAGGCCGCGATCTCGATAGTATTTGATGAGCGGCGCCGTCTGCCTGTCGTACGTGTCGATGCGCTTGCGAACGACCTCCTCTTTGTCGTCCGCTCGGATGATCAGGGCCGTGCCGCAACGATCGCAGATGCCGGGTTTCTTCGGCGGGTTCGTGAAGACGTGGTACACGGCGTCGTCCTTGGGACACACGCGCCGCCCCGTGTTCCGCTTGATGAGGTCCTCGGGTTCGAGGAAGAGATTCACTGCGGCGTCGAGCTTCATGAGCTTCGAGAGGGCCTCCGCCTGCGCGATCGTCCTCGGGAAACCGTCGAGGATGAATCCCTTCTTCGTATCCGGCTCCTTGAGCCGCGGTTCCGTCATCGCGATGACGAGGTCGTCGGGCACGAGCTGTCCCGAGTCCATGTATCCTTTCGCCTTCTTCCCGAGCTCCGTGTCCTGCGCGACGTTGTGGCGGAGGATGTCCCCAGTCGAGATCCGCGGGACTCCGAGGTACACGGAGAGTTTCTCGGCTTGCGTGCCCTTCCCCGCTCCGGGGGGACCGAGTAGGACGAGGCGCATAGCCCGTGGAGAACGAGGTCTCCGGTCAAAAGACTTTGGTCCGTCGGCGACTGCGGGGATTCAGGTCGTTGGCTTGACCGCTCGAAAGACCGCAAAGAAGAGTGTTATCGAGGAAACGTAGAACGACGTCGCCAAGAAGATCGGCCGATCGAGGAAGCCGGCCGCCATGAGGATCCCGCCGACCACCGTGCTCACGCTGTTCGGCAATCGCCAGACGAGGGAGTTCAGGGCGCTCGCGAAGCTCCGCTGATCCGGACGGACGATTCCCATGAGGAACGCATCCGCGAGGGGCGCGGACATGTTCATCAGCGTCGCCCGGACGATATACAACGAACTGGCCGAGATGGCATCCGGGGCGAAGGCGAGGCTCAGCATGAACACGGTCGAGAGCCCTTGCGCCATGACAATCGCCCGGACGCTTCCGAACCGCCTTGAGAGCCGCGCGCTCCCGATGGCTGCGAAGGCGATCGTGAAACTGGCGACCGCGAGCACGGGACCGCTGTACTGATCCGACACCCCGAATTTCAGGAAGAGCCACGTGGGCACGAGCGGGATGAAGAACCCCGCGCCGAGGCCGATTAGACTATTGATTCCGGAGAACTTCAGGAGCGGGCGGAGCTCCCGGCCGCGAAACGCGCGACCCGTCGCTCGCGGAGCGTCCGGCTGATCTCGAAGGAGGACATAGATCGCCGGAGGGGAAACGAGCGCGACCGCGCCAAGGACGAGCATCGCTGCGTTGTGGACCGTGCGCGAATCCACGTGGAACGCAGCCTCAATCGGCGGGAAGAAATACGGGAGCGAATAACCGATGCCAATGCACAGGCTGCTCAGGATGAACGACAGCGCGAATGCGTGGTCCCGATTCTCCGGCTCGGTCTGATCCGCGATCATCGCGTTCCACGTCGACTGAAAAGCGCCGTCCACGAGGCCGACGAGGATTGCGGCGACCAGGAGGATCGAGACATCGGTGGTCAAGGCGAACACGACGAGCGTCGGCGAGAACGCGACGAGCGCCGCGAGCAGGACGTGCTTCTTCCCCGTTCGATCCGCGAGGAGGCTCAGAGGAATCGATCCGGCGACGAGCGCCACCCCGTTGACCCCGAGGAGCAGCCCGACCGTGCCTGAGTCGAAGCCGATCTCCGGCAGGTAGGCGGAGATCCAGACGAGCAGGAATCCGTACGCGATCGCGCTCGGCGCGAGGAGGACGATGAACCACCGCACTCGTGGAGGGACGGGCGTGCGCGAGCGGCCGGGTGCCCGTGCGGCGTCCGAGGAGGACATGCCCTTCGCGGCGCGCATCTCCGGACCCGATTATCTAGCCTCGGGTCGGGACCATCCGAACGTCCATAGCCGACGGACGGTTCGTGAGCCACAACCCGGAGGCAACACCATGCGGATCGGAATCATCGGGGCGGGGCGCATCGGAGGCACCGCCGCGAAGCTCTTCGCGCAGGCGGGACACGAGGTGGCCGTCTCGAACTCGCGAGGCCCGGCGTCGTTGGGGCCTCTCGTCGCATCGATCGGGCCGATGGCGAAGGCCATGACGCCCGCCGAAGCCGCGACGTTCGGCGACGCGGTCCTCCTGTCGATCCCGTGGCGGCTCATGGACCATCTGCCTCCCGCGGAACTCTTCTCCGGGAAGATCGTGATCGACGCGATGAACCCCTACTCGGCGATGGGCCGGGTCACGGACCTCGGCGACAGCACATCGAGCGAGGAGGTCGCGAAGCACCTCCCGGGTGCGCGCTTGGTGAAGGCCTTCAACACGATGGGCTGGAAGACCCTCGAGACGGGCGGCCGGCCTCCGTCGCCAGACCGACTCGTCATCTTCCTCGCGGGCGACGACATCGCCGCCAAGGAGACCATTGCGAAGCTCATCGACGGCATCGGGTTCGCCACGATTGACACAGGCTCACTTCGAGAGGGCGGGCGGCGGCAAGAGCCGGGCTCGCGGATCTACGGGCGGCCGATGAACGTATCCGAGGCGCGGAGAATCCTGGGCGAGCGATGAGCCCGGCCCCGTCGAAGTCCGCGTTCACGCGGCGCGAATGGGAGATCGTCGAAGCCTTGGACACGCCCGCCAAAGTGCAGCGGTGGCTCGAGTCCCTCCCGTACAACCATGAAGAGCGCGGCGAGACGCTCCGCACGTTCCGAGGCGTCGTCCGGGCGAACAAGGTGCATTGCCTCGAGGGCGCGCTGTGCGCCGCGACGATTCTCGAGCAGCACGGCTATCCGCCAATCGTCGCCGACATCGAATCGAAGGACGATCTCGACCATGTGCTGTTCTTGTTCCGCACCGGTTCCAAGTATGGCACGGTCGCACGTTCGCGAGATCCGGGTCTTCACGGTCGGAAACCTCTCTTCCGCTCCGTTCGGGATCTCGTCTATTCGTACGTCGATCCGTTTGTCGACCTGACGGGACGGGTCACGGGATACGGCGTGTTGGATCTGCGAACCCTTTCTGCCGATTGGCGGCTTTCCCGGCGAAACGTTTGGGCCGTCCAGCAAGCGCTGATCCAGATGCCGCATCGGCGGCTGCGCACCTCCGATGCACGATACCGATGGTGGCACGAGAAGTATCAGCGATACAAGGCGCGGTATCCGGAAGGACGGCCGAAGTTCTATCCTACGCGGCATCGGTGGCTGTAGCGAAGACGGCGGCCGCAGACGACACCTTCATGGGCTCTCCCGGCGATGCGCATCCGTGGAGGGACGGGGGGCCCAAGACAGCCCCGCGGGCTTGGGTGCGTCCGGTGCCCCGCACGTCGGCCCGAGCCCGATGTGGGAAATCGTCGATACCGGCGGCGCGCCGGCGATTTGGACTCAGGAGCAACTCGTCGAAGCCCTCCTGCGGCGATCCGTATCGATGAACGCCCGGGTGCGACCGCAGGGGACCGGCCCATGGCAGATCCCGGAGGCGTTCGCGGACCTCGAACCGGCGTGCCCGTCCATGGCGTTCGCGCGGTCCGGAGCCTGGCCGAAGGAGGCATCGGGCATGGTCGTCCTCACTTCCAACCGGCAGCGACTGCTCGATGTCTCCCGCGAGGTGAGGCACGAGGGCGGCGGGGGTCGAAAGCCCGACTTCATCCTCCCGATTCTGAACCCGGAGCCGGGCGGGACGATGGTGACGTGGACGCAGCTTTTCGCAGTGTGGGACCGTTTCTACGTCGGGTGCGTCATCGAATCCCATTACGTCAAGTCGGGTCAGCCGCTGAACGTCTTCCTTCTGGGGATCAACTGCGCGGACAAGGCCCAGTCCCACGCGCTTCACCCGGCGAGCTTCCGACCTCCCGACAACGTCCGTTCGCTCCTCGGGTTCTCCCTCGGCCCGTTTCGGTGGCAGGTCAACCACTTCCTGCTCGGGACTCCCCCTGCGCCCCAGGGATACCGCCTCGAGTTCCGGACGGTCTCGACCGGCGGCAAGGTCGCGACGGCCGCCGCGGTCGGCATCCTCACGCTGGGGACCGTCGTGTATGCGCCCGGCCACAAAGGATTCTCCGCCACCTACGTCGTGCTGGATCCACCGACCGTCCAGAGAGTCAACTCGATTGAGCAAGGGGCCCTGAGATCGCTCGCCAAGGCCTTCGACGACAAGAAGACGGACCACCTCGTCGGGCCCGCGGGCGAGCACATCCCGAAAGAGCGGGTCATCGAGTGGTTCCGGTACTTTCTCGGTGCGAACCCGGAGCGCATCGTCCGAACCGTGAAATCGGAGAAGGACGCGTCGAACGTCATCCCCACCTTGTTCAACCGGTTCATGAACCTCGAGTTCCCCGAGGGCACCTGGTTCCCGAAGCCGCCGAGTTCGACGTCCTCCGCGCCGCCACCGACTTGAGACGGACTCGAGACGTTTTCGCATTCACCATCTGGCTCATCCTCGACCGAAACCACGGTGCCTTGTCCCGCGGCCGGCGAAGAGATTATGCGACGCAGGCCCTATCGGCCCCAGCCTTTGGGGGACAGCGCGCCTTGGATGCGGATGAGCCTGCTGTTCAGCCGATGAGGGCAGACCGAGGCGCTCGATCCGGCTCGAGCGGCGGACCGGAGCGACCGACCCCGTTCGAGATGGCCCTGAACGCACTCCACCTCCCGTATCCTGTTGCGGTAATCATTTTCGCGAACCTCCTCGCGGCGCCCGGGTTCCTTCTTCTCGAAATCGTCCGCACGGGGAGCTGGGACGATACCGCCCGGATCGTCCTCGCGAACGGGAACGAGGTCACGTGGGAGTGGGTTGCGAGCGCGGCCCTCTTCGTCCTTGTCAACGTCCTCGTTTTCCTGGGGATCCGCGGGATGCGGATGCGCCTCGTCGCGGCGAAGGCGGAACTCGTCGGCCTCTGCCCCGACGGAGAACGGGCGTACCGGCATGCGTTCCGACTCACGTCGTCCGCGTGGCCCGTTCTCCTCGCCCTGTCGCTCGAGGCGTTTTCCGGCGTCGGATTGGCCCTCAGCGAGTCCGGCGAGCGCGAAGGCCTCTTTCTCCTGCCCCTGGAGGGCCTCCGGTTTCTGCTGACGCTGGGCATCCTGAGTTTCGTCTGGGTCTATGCGACCGGACTCCTGGGCCTCTACGAACTCGGGAAGCAGCCGCTCCGGTTGAAGTCGTACCGCGAGGACTCCCTGCTGGGGACGCGGCTCATCGGGCAGCTGTCGCTCCGCTTCGCTCTCTCGTATTACGTCGTCCTGCTCATCGTCCTCGTCGCGAACTCCTTCGCGGGCGACCTCTCGACCGCGCTGACGGTTGCCGTCTTCGCCATCATCGGGATCCCGATGTTCTTCCTCCCGCTCAGCAGCATCCACCGCAAGATGGCCGAGGTGAAGCTGCGGGAGTTGTCGACCGTCCGGGCTCGCTTCGCCCGGGTCATGAGGAACCTCGGCGATGGCGACCCGCCTTCGGGAGGCGAACCCCTGGCGCTCCTCGAGCGGCGCTTGCGAGAGATGACGGGCCTCCAAGTCCTCGACATGGAGATCCGCGAGACGGCGAACATCCGCACCTGGCCCTTCGACTCGCGGATCCTCGGGCAGCTGACGGTCATTGTCCTGTCCGTGGCCGCCGCAATGATCACGCGCCTTCTGATTAACGCGTTGCGCTTGTGACCGACCTGCGGGCATGACACCGATCGGATCGTCGATCCGCGGAGGACGGATTCATTAGCCCGCACCCCTTTCCGGGACCGGGGGAAACCCACGTGTTGTGGATTCAGTTCGGGAACGTGAAAGAGGGCCGGATGCGAGATTTCCAGGAGTGGACGAAGAAGAACGAGACCCTGTTTGCGAAGCACGCGCCGCCGGGGTGGGCGTATCGCGGGACGTTCGGGACCGTCCTCGGATTCGGCCGGCACGACGCCGCGATGATCATGGAGTGCGGCAAGTACGCGGACTTCGACAACCTCCGCGAGCACAACGACGAGACGTGGAACCGACTTGGAGAGGAAGCGACCGAGTTCTTCCTTCCCGGGTCGAACGAGGCGATGCTGCTCCGCGAGATCGGCGACGTCAAGGTTCAGGAGCCGAAGAAAAAGAAGAAGTGAGCGCCGCATTGGCGGCGAGTTGGCCACTGTGCGTCCTCGTCCCGTTTCGGCGGGCTACCGGTGTTCCCTACGATTGAACGCAGGCTAATGGCACGGCCACAGGATGACCTCCTTCCTGTCGAGCAGGGATGCCATAATATTTCGTGTTCACTCCGCTTTGGCCACAGCCAAATCATCGGATCACGGCGCATGACCAATATCGAGCAGAAATGATGCTAGACCACTGTTTGCCAAAGAGCTTCCAATCTCTTGATTTCAGATGGTTCCTAAGCATATCGTAGGCCCTTGCCCCCGCCTCAGCATCGGTCAGCAGCCTGTCCCAGTTGCCCCTAATCGTTTCCTGATCTTCGATAAACATCCTCGCAAGATATGGAATCCACTCGTTCGGCCGTTTGGCCATGGACTCATGCACCGGGACACCGGCATTCAGATCATTCCAGACGCCGAGCGGCGGCTTGAGCAGCTTTTCGATGAACTTCGGGAACGCACCTGGTGCGATCTTCTCCGTGATGAAGACCCAAGCGAACGAATCAAGTTGCTCCCATCTGAGTGATTCCCAAAAGCCGAAGATGTCCAAGAGGATCCGCTTGATGTTCCTCGCCCCGCCCCTGGAGAGTCCACGATCTCTCGCCTTCGCCAATGTCAGATTCACCGTCTGTTCAGCTGCTTCCCATAGGATTTCGTCCACTTCCTCTTGGAACCGCACGGCTGCCCGTCTAAGACGCGGACGAAGCTCTCGGGGCTTGCCGCGGGGGACTCCGTAGAACGTCCATCCTGCGGATTGATCGCCCACAACTCCGACGGAGGCGCCAGCATCAATCGAGAGTCTGTCTGCGGCGAGGATAACATCCATCCGGTCCTTGAGCTCCCATGTCACCGACCTCTCATACGAACGGTCCTCATGTTTCTTGAGCTGGCCCTGCTCGACGAGCCGTCTCAAACCTTTGGAGAGAGTCCTGTCTGAGATCGGCCGACTCTCGCCTATGATCGCACGGACCTCAGTAAATCGGAGCGACTCCGCCGCCGCTGCGTCGGCTGCCTTGCTGAAGAAAGCGGCCTTAATCGCGTTTTCGACCTCGGGCATTGACCATTTCGGCAATGGAACACTTTCCTCGCGACTATCCCGAGATAGCACGGATTCAAATAACCTTGCTAACTTCACCGACAACTGAGATTATGCAATGGGACCAGGCTACCTTGGATTGGGTATACGACAAGACCGGCGGCTATTGCCGGTATTGCGAGAAGAAACTGAGCCGAACAAACTACGCGAGACCGGGCGAACGCGGAGCCTGGGAAGTAGATCACAGCGTACCTATTTCGCTCGGCGGGACTGACTACTTCTCCAACCTTTGGCCTGCCTGCATCGATTGCAATCGCGACAAAGGGACCCTGACGGGATCCCGATGTATGCGCCGATTCGAAGGACCGAGGCAGGCAGGTTCCGGCGATGGAATCGTGGCTACCCTGGCCGGCGTCATTCTCCTTTACTTGCTGTACAGAGTGCTGTCCCATCCAAAGTCGGACGGGTGAGCGGACACGCTGCGTCGTCTCCGAGGCGATACGGGTGTTCCAGGTTGAATCAATACAGCTTCGGCTTCGCCTGCGGCTCGTTCCAGTACGGCCGCGTCGTGACGTACTTCAGCTTCGCCTCGAAGAGGTCGTTCAGGAACTCCTTCTCGGTGTCTTGCATCTTCGCGAGGATCTTGCTCGCGGTCGTCGGGCCGACGCCGTAGACGGAGTTCGCGTACACCGCGCGCTTGCCGTACACCGCCACGAGGTCCGCGACCTGCTTAGCGCGGGTGAGGAGCTTTCGCTCTTCGTCCGTGAGGTCGAGCTTCCGCATGCGCTTCGCGTATGCGTCCCGGACAGTCCACGCGGCCCACCCGAGGACCGTCAACAGACGCGACTTGCATTTCACGCATTCCGGATGGTCGGGCATCTCGCCGATTCGGACTTCCTCGTGGAAGTGACCGCACTCGAAACAAAGGAGGTGAACCGGCTCGGACGAGAGATGGAGCCTCATCCGTTCGAGGATCTCCTCCCTTTCCGCCTCAGGGGAGAAGAGCTCCGGCGCCTCGACGTAACGACGGAGGATCGGATACGCGAGAGGCGTCGGCGTCTCGTCGGATCGGTGGACGACGACCTCGATTTGACCCGAGCGAATCTTCTGGACGATCTCCCGCACGCGTCCGAAGTCCGCGTGCAGGAGCAGTGCCTCCCGCACCGCCTCGTCGTAGATCGGCGTGTTCGCGAAGCGGATCTCGAACGACCGGAGGTCGCCCTCGCCGACCGTAAGCCCGCGGCGGATCGCGCCGAATCGCTCCGCGATTGCCTTCATGTAGTAGCCGAGGGGCAAATGGTCCGTCAATAGGGCTTGGAGACCGCCCTCGAGCGTCTCGTCGTCGATCCTCAGGAGGTCATCCACGAGGCCGTCGACGTCGAGCTCTCGCGTGTCGGCCACGAGCTCGTAGAGGATGCGATAAGGATCCGTCCACCAGAACCGCACGAGGTGTTTTCGTGCGAGCAACTCCTCGATCAGATCGCCGAGGGTGACGTTCACGACCTCGCCGAACGACGCGTGGACGATCAGGAAGCGGTCGAACGCCTCGACGACGATTCGGTCGTCGGTCGGAATGGGCGCGCCGGACTTCCGGTGGTTCGCGTGCTCCTCGACGAGCCGCTTCGCGCCCGTCTTGTTGATCGGCCACGCCTTCTCGAAGTGCTCGATCGTCTTCGCGACGCCGCTCGCCTCGAGGCTCCGATCGATTTCCTTCCGGATCCGGCCCACCCGCTGCGCGAGGCCGAACGGCACGGGGAGCATCTCGCCGTCCCATCCGGGAATCATCGCATTCGGATCCGACACGGGAGTCACGTAGACCATGCCGTCCTTCCCGATCCGCTCGATCTTCCACGGCCGTCCGCGGACGATGAAATGCAGTCCCTCGCGGGCCTTGATGATCATGAACTCCTCGCCGAGGATGCCGACTTGCCGTTGCGTCGTGAGGTCGAGGACCGGATATCGACGCTCGTCGCGGATCGTCGAGAGGTTCTCGAAGTAGTAGCGCCGACCCTTCGGAGTGACGCGAATCCTATCTCCTTCTTGGCGGAGATTGCCGAGGTGGGCAAGGAACTCGGCGACGCGATTCGCTTGGACGTCCTCGAGCTCGCGAAACGGTTCAGAGCTGCGAATCGTCGAGAGGATGTCGGCCCATGGTGCCGTGCCCCCCTGGTCGAGCGCGGAGCCGACGACCTGATGGGCCAGAACATCCAAAGCGAGCCGATGGATGTGCAGCGGCTCGAGGTCCTGCTGCTGAGCGGCCTGGACCGCCGCGAGGGACTCAATCGCGTCATCGGAGGACACGGCGAGGACGAGCCCGCGGGACGTGCGATCGAGTTTGTGGCCGGAACGGCCGACGCGCTGAATGAGCGAGGTGACTTGGCGGGGAGAGTTGTACTGGACCACCTTGTCAACTGTTCCGATGTCGATTCCGAGCTCGAGGGTGGAGGTCGAGACAAGGCCTTTGATCGTCCCGCCCTTGAAGCCTTCTTCGACTCGCTCGCGCTCCTCACGCGGAAGCGAGCCATGGTGCACCGCCACATCCTGACGGACCATTGAGAGGCGAGAGCCGAGCAGCTCGGCGAGGGGGCGGGCGTTCACGAAGACGAGGGTGGAGCGGCTCTCGTCGAGCGAATCGTCGATCGCGGAGAGCCCGGCCGCGGCCTCGGGCGTGATGTAGAAGTCCCGGGCCGTCTCGAAGTCCTTGTCGATTGGACGCGGCCACTCCACCTGATACTCGTATCGTTTCTGGAGGGTGGCAAGGAGTGTCTCGAGTGGCTCCTCGCCGCCGAAGAGGGCGGCGATTGCCTCCGGATGACCGATGGTCGCCGAAAGACCGATTCGTTGGAAATCTCGCTCCGTGATTCGGCGGAGCCGCTGGAGACCGACCGCCAACTGGATTCCCCGCCGATCCGCCGCGAATTGGTGGACCTCATCGATGATGACGAAGCGGACGCTCTTCAGATGACGTTGCATCAACTTCCCAGGGAGGATCGCCTGGAGGGTCTCTGGGGTGGTGATGAGGATATCGGGCGGATTGGCGGCTTGCTTTCGGCGATCGGAAGTCGGCGTGTCCCCGTGCCTCACGGCGGCGGTGAGGCTCGTGGATGCGACGAGGCGTTGGATGCGGTCGATGAGATTTCGGTTGAGGGCGCGCAAAGGCGTGATGTAGAGAGCCCGGATGCCCTCTCGCTCGCTGGACCCCAGTGACTCGAGGATGGGGAACAGCGCGGCTTCGGTCTTGCCAGACCCGGTTGGCGCGACGACGAGAAGGTGCGAACCCGCCCGGATCTCTGCGAACGCTTGCGCCTGCATCTCGTTGATTTTTGAGATTTCAGCACGATGTAGCAATTGGGGCAGCGCAGTACTACCTGACCTCACTCGATCCTTCGTCTCCAATAACCCTCGTGAGAGAACGAGTACGATAAAAACCGTTCGGAGGGTTACGCGATTCTAGAGGCCCTCGCGGGGGCGCTAAGGAGGGAAAGGTTCGAAGCTCTGCCTACAGAACGAATCAATGACCGCCAAGGACCAACCAGCGAAGGAGAGATTATTGGCTAAATTGCGACTCGATGAGAGTACGGGTCTCCTGATCGGGACCGTCCGTCTTCCAGAGAGTAATTGCGTACTGCTTGCCGTCGGTCCCGATGAGACGAAGACTTACCCAAGACCGTGGTCGGTCCAGGCTCCTTTGTTTCACGATACGGAGATTGCGAGCGCGAATCTCACAGTACTGCCTCGCACCAAGAGACTTTAGTTTCTTTAGCCGCGCCTCTTTTGCTGCGGCGGTCGGAACGCCCAGCGGTGTAAGCTCTCCTTTGAGTTCCCTCCAAGAATCAATGTCCCGCACCAACACGATTCTCTTGTTTGTCACGAAAAGTTTGCTCGACGCCAGGCCTCCGAACCCAGAGAACATTATCTTCGGGAGAAACCTGCGCCAAGGAGACGAGACGTTCGCATCCCACCCTGTCGTGACTCTCAAGATTTCTTCTCCCGCCTCGGTGATTAGACCACCCGCTTGTGAATAGATTCTCGACAAGCCGTCTAGGTCACCTACTCTGACAACTAGGCCTGCATCCCCTTCGTACTCCATCTCAAGGCACCAGCAGCAACGTTGGAACCGGGGGATCGAGCGAGTTGCTAAGCCTTGCCCCATCGGCGAGAAAATTCAATAGCCGAACCAAGGCGTCCTCGGCGACGTCCGAGGGAATTTCGCTGCCAAATACATATTCGAAAAGGAATGTCACCGTACTGCCCGGGGTGCTAACTATCTTGACGGCGAGAGGGTCCGGCATGATGCCAAGAAGAGCCTCGGCCCCAACAGCAATCGTAAGACCGAGCTGCCATCCGAGCATCGCCGCAGCCCCATAGAGCGGAACGACGGCGATGAACGTGTCGACGACAATACTGCCCGCACTCTCGTAATGAGAGAGTCTCTCGATTGGATTGTCAGTTTGGCCGGCTTGGAACACTTCATATGATGCCAGAATCCCACCGACCGCGATTGCCGCGACAACTCCCAACCTAATCTTGACCCCTGCTGTGACGGATCTTGCTTCGAAGAGTCGTTCAGCAAGCACGGTGTCCGACTTGAGTACCCCGAACACAGCCGTTGCACCAGCGAGAGCGTAGACCGTTCCTTTCACGACGTCCCCTTCGCGGAAAGCCAGAATCGCCTGACCCCCGAAAATCACAATGGTAGCCCCAACCGCCGCCCCTCGCAGGGCCGTCCTCAGCTGGGCGTATTTCACGCCCGTCAAGAGCCGCGAGTCGTCCAGATCATCGACAATTTCACCACGGATTTCCCTCTCGATGACACGTACCTCTGTGAGCTCGAGACCCGGAATCTCGGGATGGGAGACCCGCAATTTTACGGTCTCCATGGCCGTTTCCCCAATGACATAGTACGGTTGGTCCGTCTCGATGTTCGTGAGCTTCGTAGCTGTGAAGGCCGACCGGCCGAAGGTCATCTCTTCAATCGCGCCCGATGGAACGTTCAGGATTGGGGCGAGGATGTTCCCTGTGAGCTGGCTGCTGATCGAGATACCTTGCCGAATTAGTTTGAAAACATTGAGGGCAAGGCCAAACCCATCCGCCGATTTCCTGACCCACGCGTCCTCCGGAGCCCAAGTGATCGCGTCTTGGAAGGAGGCGATCTCTTCCTGAGAGTCGCCAAGGATGTAGATCGCATCAGCCGACGCCGGGGCCCCGGGATCGAAGGCATCGCGCATCCGATACACGTAGACGGAAAATCCGTTGTAGTCGTGAAAGCCAGTTGTTAGTTCCGGAGTCGAATCGGGGAGTCCATCCTCAAGCGCCCGCATATCCAAGGCAAGCCGGACCACCACAAGCTCTGCTCCTTCCTGCACGCGCGCGACGCTCGCCGCGACAGTCACGTCCGTCGAATTCAGGGCGGCTTTCGAGATAGAGAGCCCATTGCTGGTCAGCCATACAGGCGTGATGGAAAGGGTGCTTGTCGGCTGCGCTCCAACCAACGTCGTGTTCTCCGCCGTCGCGACATCCGTCGGAATGCGAAGCTGGAACTCGTACGCATGTTCATCGATGGCGGCCCCGACCGCGAGATTTTGGTAGAAGGGCGGCGTCGCGAGGAAGTCCGTACCTCGGAAGAGCGAGTAGACGATTGCCGGCACGACTGTCGCGCCGTCCCCCGTTTCGCCCCCACGGTCCGCCTCCGGCCGAATTGAAAACTGTAGGATGACGGCCTGCGGCTTCGCGAGGCGAATCGGGATGTCCAGGGACGCGTGATAGAACAGGTCGCCGGCGTCGTCGCGGATCGGCACTTCCACGGTGTTCATGAAATCGACGTTCGACGCATGGCTGTCGTGGATGTACTCGAAGCGGTACTGACGAGGGCTCCAGAAGTCGCAATTGCCGTAGCTCGTGGTCGCCGTGCCCCAACTCTCCCGGCCGAGGTCCTCTGCACCCGTCGCCGTGAAATTCGTCTCGCCGCCTTCGACCAGCACATGGTTGATCGTCGCGAGGACGTCGTCAATCGATTCGTTGCTGCTCCGCGTCGCATCGGCCGTGTGATCCGACAGGTACACGCACGAATCGGCGTCGACATCATACGTCCAGATCGTCGCGGACATGCCGTGGACGCCCAGCGCATGGAACCGCTGTGTGAACCGGATGAGGCCAGGTTCGAACGTCGCCTTCCAGGGGGGACTCCACAGCTCCGTAGGCGAGAGATCCAATCCGTCGATCACCCCATCTCCATCCGTGTCGGACAAAAGGGGATTCGTCGGTTTTCGGTTCAGACCCATGAGCTCGTCGAGGTCGGAAAGGCCATCCCGGTCCGTATCGGGATCGGTGGGGTCCGTCAGGAACCCATACCCTGATACCCCGTCCCACTCTGCGTCGTCGTGCAGGCCGTCGCCATCCGTGTCGGCCGCGATCGGAGAGGTGACCAGGAATCGCTCGACCGCGAGGCCGTCGATCTCCGCGCGGAAGAGCCGTGCGCTCACTTCCCTGAGATCGGAGAGCGTGTCTCCGTCCGTGTCTGTACGGGTAGGATCGGATCCATAGATCAGCCGCTCGGCGCCGTCCAGGAGCGTGTCGTCGTCCGTGTCCGGGTCCGTGGGGTCCGATGCCCTCTGGCCATCTCCCACGGAAGATTCCAATCCGTCCTGCAGCCCGTCGCCGTCCGTGTCGGGATCCAGCGGATCCGTCCGGATGCGGCGCACCTGGACCTGACCGTCGATGTCGAACGCGCGATCTACCGAGACTGTCTCCGGCCCGTCGGCAATCCGGTCGTCGTCGACGTCGGGCAGGACCGGGACCGTCTGGTACGCGGTTCGCTCCAGGCCGTCCGGCAACCCGTCCTCGTCGCTGTCCGCGATGCCGGGGAACGTCTTCGAGGCGAACAGGATCGAAGCCGACCGCACGTACCCGCTGTCGCCGGGCCGAAAGCCTTGGACGGAGATCCGCCAGGACTGCGCTTGACCAAGGTCGGCCATCGTCCACCCGGAGCCGATGAAACCTTCGGTTTCCGTGAGCCTCGAGTCCCGGGCGAGGTCGAGGACCACGGACACACCGTTCGGGATTGATGAGACGCGCGGCCGCCAGGGAACCTGCAACGCCTCCCATGTCTCGAACGAATCTCCGGAAGCGACCGGGATTCGGCGCGGCGCGGTTGCCGCGGAGAGTCCTGGAAGATTCCCGGTGAGCGCCGGACTCGCCAGTCGACATGCGGGTAAGCACGGCGGTGGCACGGTCGCGACTTGGTTGTTCACAAACACCGGGACCGATTGGATGATCGCATTTCCCGCCCGGTCGCGCGCCTGGGTCTCGAAGGTATGTGCCCCGTTCGGCAGGTCGAGCGTGTCGATCGCGAAGGAGAAGGGCTCGGTTTCGAGGCGCTCGAAGGCGGTCCCGTCGACGCGGAGTTCCACATCCGAGATGCCCTGGGAGTCGAATGCCTGCGCTTCGACCAACGTGAGGCCGCTCACGATGGACCCGGACGTCGGCGCCCGGACACGCAACTCCGGGGCGGTTCGGTCGACGTACACCATGATGGCGGCAGAGGACCGACCATCCAAACCGGAATCGGCCGGTAGGCCGATGACGACCCGAAGCGAATGCGGTCCCTCCGTCCACTCGTCGCTCGGCCAGGGGAACGCGAACGTCCCGTCGTCGGTCCGAGGAGAATGGGCAGCCTCGAGATCGTCCACGAACAGCCGGACGACGGACCCCGCGACGAGGGGCGAACTCCGACCCGAGACCGCCACGACACCTCGGACTCCTACGCCCGGACCCGGCGTCAGGATCGCGAGACCTCGGGCATGGAACCCGGGGTCCCAGATCAGCTGGGACCGCCACTCGGCACCGTCGAAGAATTCCGCCGTCACGGCGAGGTCCGCAGGGAACGGATGGTAGATCTCGAGGGCCACGGCAGCGGCCGAGATGCTCCCGACGACCTGGGGCCCATCGACGGGGACGCTCGCGGCCGTGGGGAACGGGAATTCAATCGGAAGGCCGGTCCTCGTCACGCGGCTGACATACAAACGCGTGTCTTCCTCGAGGTCGCGGATGCCGTCGCCGTCCGTGTCGCCCGCGCCCGTGTCCATCATGAAGTCGTCGAAGTACATCGAGTACGACGCGCCCGTGAGACCCGCGCCGCAGAGGAACCCAATCGAGACGCGCACGAATTCGACGGCGGACCAAGGGGCGCCGGGGAAGTCCGCAGCCGGAGACCGCGCGAGATCCGTCCAATCGCCGACGGCGGGGGTGGGGGCCAAGACCAGGTCCTGCGCGGAGGGACCGCATCGTCCCCCGTTCATGCTCTGCCGATAGGAGGCGAGGTACCGATAGGTTCCCAGGTTTCGGTATCCGGAATCCAGCAAGTCGAGTGCGACCCCCGCCGAGTACGCGTCCCAGGGCGACGCCGAGGCGTCTTGCAGACGATCGAGGAGAAGCGACACGCGAAGCTCGGACACGCCCGAGCGCCGGACGGCATACAGGGCATAGCCAAACGCGGAACCGAAGTCTCGGACGACCCAGCCATCAATGGCGATATGGTACGAGCGCGTTCCGGATTTCGTGAGTGCCGAGGAATATCCCGCACTCGCCCGGTCCCCGAGGTGGAAGTGCGTGAACGGGAGCCAGAAGTCTTCCTCGAAGTCATCCGAGAACGCGCTCTCCGGGGGCGCGAGGCTCAGGAGCACACCGACGAAAGCGATCGCTGCAAGTACCTTCAACGCGCGACGCAAAACCCTCCCTCCGAGGATCGGGAATGTCTCCCGCCTACCCCTCCGGCGCGTCATCGGAGTCTTGATTATTTCAATGTGTGCCGCAGATGTAACATCGGGCGACCCGCGCCGTCCTGTCGAACACGTTCGGCCCAATGCGATATGCCGATAGGAATATCGATAGTCGCAAGAAATATAACACCGTAATAGTTGGGTCATGCTCAAAGAGGGAATCACATGGCAACGTACGCGCATCCCGAAGTCTTGGTCGACACGAGCTGGGTCAAGGGAAACCTGGGGAACGAGAACGTGCGGATCGTCGAGGTCGACTACGACCCGACGTCGAACTACAACCTGGGTCACATCCCCGGATCGGCCCTGATCGACTGGCGGAAGGACATCAACGATCCGGTGAAACGGGACATCGTCTCGAAGGATGGCCTCGAGGCGCTCCTCGGGCGACTCGGCGTCTCGAACGAACACGAGATCGTCTTGTACGGCGACTTCAACAACTGGTTCGCGGCGTTCGCGTTCTGGGTGTTGAAGTACTACGGCGTCGAGAAGGTCGTCCTGCTGAACGGCGGCCGGAAGAAGTGGATCGAACAAGACTTCCCGCTGACGAAGGACGAACCGAGCCATCCCGCCACGACGTTCACGGCCAAAGAACCGGACGAGTGGCTCCGCGTCTACCTCCCCGACGTGCGCGAGGCGTATCAACAGCCGGACAAGGTCCTCGTCGACGTCCGGTCCCCGAAGGAGTTCACGGGAGAGATCCTCGCGCCGCCAGAGTATCCGACCGAGCACGCGCAGCGCGGCGGGCACATCCCCGGCGCGAAGAACATCCCTTGGGCCCAGGCGGTGAGCGAGGACGGGACGTTCAAGGATGCGGAGACGCTGAAGGCCCTGTACGCCCCGAAAGGCGTCACCCCGGAGAAAGAGGTCATCGCCTATTGCCGGATCGGCGAGCGGTCGTCGCACACGTGGTTCGTTCTGAAGTATCTCCTGGGCTACCCGAGAGTCCGGAACTACGACGGCTCCTGGACGGAGTGGGGCAACCTCGTAAGGACGCCGATCGAGAAACCGTGAGAGAGGCTCGGCCGCCAGAACGGTTCCTCGATGCATGGACACCGTCTGCCTCTCCTCGGCGGATGCTGCCCGACTCCGACTACCGTTTCATGGCAGCGACGACGACGCTCTTCGCCCCGAAAGACTTCGTGATCCGCTTCGTGCTCTCCGAGGACGATTTCGCGAAGTAGTCGACCTTCCGGAGGACTTGCACCTCGTGGAATCCCGCGTCCCGGATTGTCTTCATGTATTCCATCTCCACCGCCGCACCCCCGATGCAGTCCGCCCACAGCTGCGGGTTCAGCCCGCACACGGCACCGACGTCCTCCTCCACGACGATATCCGCGAGCTGGAGGTGCCCGCCACGTTTCAGCACGCGGAAAATCTCTCGGAACGCCGCGGGCTTGTCCGGCACGAGGTTGAGCACCCCGTTGCTCGTGGCCACGTCAATGCTCCCGTCAGGCAATGGAATGTTCGTCGCGTCCCCTTCGAGGATCTGGACGTTCCGCGCGCCCACCTTCGCGATGTTCGCCCGTGCCTTCGCGATCATCGCGGGGGTAATGTCCAGGCCGTACACCGTCCCCTCGGAGCCCACCTTCAGCGCTGCGTACAAGACATCCGTCCCAGAGCCCGAGCCGATGTCGAGAACAGTGTCACCTGGACGCATCACGTTCGCGGCGTGCGGGTACCCGACGCCGGCGAACGACTCCGTCGCGGTCGGCGGCAGCCTCCGGAGATCCTCCTCTGGATAGCCGAGATACCGGAGCGCCTCGAGGCCCAGCGGAAAGTGGTACGCTCTGTCGGGCCGGGTGGCGACCTCCGTGTACAGGGACTGAACGGCCTTCGTGACGATCGGTCTCAAATCGGACACCGCTTCGACCTGGACCTCGGGCGGCACGTGGGAGACTTTTACGAGCTCCAGCGGGAGCTTCTCCATCTTCTTGTCGGCCCAGCGCCACGCCGCAATCCCGTCGAACGCATGTGCGGTCAACAGCCCTTCCGCTGCCAGTTTCTCGAGCCGATGATGCGCGTCCGCATCGGGAATCCGGAACACCTCCGCAATCTCGTGAGCGGGAGTGAGGGCGCGGTGATGCTCCATGTACTCCAGGATGTCCGCCGGGCTCCGCTTCGGGAGTCCCGGCGCGAGGTCATCGATGATCGTCTCGAACGGCTTGGCAGTGAAGATCTCGCCTTCGATGACTTGCCGCCCATCGCGGTTCCGTACGAGGAGGGAAAGGAAGTTCACGCCGCTCCGGTGCATCTCCTCTCGGTCCACGTCAAGGACTTTCGCGACCGCCTTGGAGTGGGAATCTTTCCTCAACCGGCGCCCATCCAGGCCAATCTCCTCCGCGAGGCTGATGATCTCGTCGTCGGTTGCGGCTCGGCATTCGAACCCGAAGGCTTCCATCATGCGACGCAGATATCGAGACGCGAGTTCCTCGGACTGAAGCTGGGCGGCCTTGAAGGCACGGCACGCGGGATACGAACTCGTCACACCCGTCCGAAAGTAGTAGTCCGGCCGGATAGGCATCTTCGTGAGCTCGATCGACTCGCGGATCCATTCCACCGTCGAGCGTTGGTCCACATCGTACTCCTCCATCCATCCCTGGAGGCTCGCGAACTGGCCGCCCATCTTGTACGTGACCTTCAGGTTCTCCCCGTACACCTCCTTCAGTCGGTGGAGGACCGGCTCAAGGCCCCACGACCACCAACACCAAGGATCCGCGAAGTGAACGATCTCGACGGGCGGTTCCGTTTTCAACTCCTCAACCCCCGCCAAGCGATTCGTGAAGGGTCACGGCGATGCGGGCATGGCCTGGGACCGCCAAAGGTACGCGGAGGAGGCAAAAATCCACGCCAGCAGGAGGAAGAAGAAGCCGATCCCCGCGGCAAGCGTCACGAGCGAGAAGGGCAGGCCGAAGCCCACGAATCCAAGGATGGCGGAGAGGATGGCAACGTATGCGAGCCAGTTGGGAAACCGCCCGCTGTTCCGGCTTAGGACACCGAACAGCAGCACCCCGGTCGAGAGCGCGACCAGGCCGAGGATGAGGAGGCCGTTCGTCAGGCCCAGAACCGCCTCGGCACTCACGGCGGCGGCATCCCGACGGGCGCCGGTGTTCTGCGCGTAAATGTCGGCGAGGGTCCGAAGCCCTGCGACTTGGGCGAACAAGGACGCGGCCACCACTGCAAAGCCGATGACGAGGAACGCAACGGCCGCATTCGCGAACAGCCGGTTCCGGTTCTCGAGGACATCCCGGAGCGTCAAGAAGAACGGGACGGCGAAGAGCAGGACGAGGGAGAAGACGACGAGGGTGGCCAACGCCGTCGGGCTATAGGTGGAGAACGATTGGAGGATTTGCTCTCCCGTCATCGTGAACTGCGCCTGAGCAACGAAGAATGCCGCGAAGAACAATACACCTGACACAAATCCGCAGAACGCCCCGATCCGGTCGTTCCCCCACTTCGCCCCAACGCCGAGACTCGCCACGCATATCCCCCTCTGGGGTCCGGATGTTGAAGTCCCGAGATTAAGGCTCCGGTCCTGGGTGATGGCGAGGCGCCGCTGCCATTCAAGGGCCGTGGTCGGGCAAGGTATGAGATGATTGAGGACCCGCCGGCGATCTCGCGTCTACTCAATCAATCGAAGGGCCTGTGCCGGCGGAAGCCGCGCAGCCCCCCGAGACGGCGGCACCGTGGCGAGGAGCCCGGCGAGGTAAGCGACGGCGGCGAAGGTGATCAGGTCGCTCCACGGGATCACGAACGGGGTTTCCGGGCCCGTCGGGAACCGCTGGAGCATGAAGTACGCGAACGCGATTCCAAGGAGCATGCCGACCGCGATGCCGAGGAGCGAGACGAAGGAGGTCTCGATCAAGAGATACTTGAAGATCATGGATCGTCGAAAGCCGATCGCGCGCAACGTGCCGATTTCGTTTCTCCGCTCGGCGACGTTCCGCATCGTGACCACCCCGAGTCCTGCGAGGCCGACGACCAGGCCGAGGGCGAGGAACGATTCCAAGATTCGGATGAAGGACAGGTTGACCTGCAGGATGTCTTCGATGAACTCCCGAAACACCGTCGCGTCCATCCCGTAGGCTGTGAAGTCCCGCTCGAGGAGACGATTCACCTCGTCTGGCGATTCGCCGGAAGACACTTTGAACAGGAAACCGAGCGGCGCCTGCGCAGAGAAAGCCTCCGAGGCCACCGCGTCGCTCACGAACATTCCAGTCACGAGGGATTCTCTCAGGACGCCAGCGACCGTGAACGTCCGGCATGGACCCGCGGCGTTCACAATGTCGAGGCGATCGCCCGCGACCGGACCCAGGTCTTGGATCCCGCCGTCGAAGATGGCCAGGCACGGATCCGCCGCGAGCGCCTCCCAAGCCTCTCTCGGCGTCTCGAATCGTGGCAGGAGGCTGAAGAACGGAAACGCGTTTTGGGCCGCGAAAGCCTCTCGAACGCCGAAGACGGGATAGCTCACAAGTTTCCCTGTCGGGAGGGCGATGACCGCGATGGAACCGTTGAAGGCACTGTAGTATGCGATCTTTGACGATACCGGTGC